>Ga0315280_10001246_pt1 | contig 44354 bp, 33 predicted proteins | sample YL17G06_40_MG_FD_203697 | JGI IMG/M metagenome (GOLD analysis project Ga0315280, IMG submission 203697) | Sediment microbial communities from Yellowstone Lake, YNP, Wyoming, USA - YL17G06_40 | ecosystem: Environmental > Aquatic > Freshwater > Lake > Sediment | place: USA: Wyoming | collected... | reverse complement strand
GCCGTTCAAGACGGCCTCGTCGGTGCCGCCCCTCGTCGAGCGGCCATAGATGGTCGAGAAGCCCACCCCGGCAAACAGGTAGGCGCAGGGCCGGCTGTCTCCACTGACGCGCTGCATAATGCTGTACCCGGCCGCGCCTTCCGGCTTGGAGACGAAGTAGTCGTTGCCGTAGGAGTCGGTCAGGTCGGCCGTTGCGTCGGTCCCGCCGCCGTTGGCTAGCCCGTAAATCAGGTCGAAGTTCTTCACCGAGTCGTTGTAGACGTTGCCGGTCCCGGCGCCGACCATGGAGCCGGTCCTGGCATAGGACAAGGCGGTGAAGCGGTCGCCCGCCGCGGGGCCGTTGTGGAGCGTGGCCTTCTCGCCGGTGCCGCCGCCCCCATCGACGACGATCGTCTCCAGGCTGCCGGTGGCCAAGGGTGCCCACACCTGATACCCCGGCCCGGTGTGGTTCACCGCGAACCGGTAGATGCTCGACGTGTCGAGCCCCGGCCCGCCGGTGATCTTCAGGGTGTCGCTACCCAGCCCGGCCTCGATCTTCAGGCTGATCGAGCCGGCGGCGTCGTAGAGGTAGGTGACCGTCGGGCTGCCGGCCAGGGTCACTTTCATCTGGTGGAAGAGGGGATTCGCGCTCGGCGAGGCGGCGATGAACTCGAACGTGTCGTCGCCCGCGGTGCCGGTGAAGTTCGCCGGATTGAGCTGCCACGCGTCGGACGCATCGGCCGCCAGAGTATTCCCGGCCATGTCCGCGATCCCCGACCCGGCCGCAGTCAGCGTCAGGCCGTAGGTCGTGGTCGTGCCTGCCACGATCGTGCCCGTCAGCCCGGCGAGGTTTCCCAACGTCCAGGTGATGTTGTCCGCGGTCGTCAGGGTGGCGGTCGCCAGGGAGGCGTTCACCCCGTTGCGGGTCAGTCTCAGGTCCGCTTTGTCGAACCCGTAGACCGGATCGACGAACACGATCGTGATGGCGGCGATGGCGCTGGTACGCGGGTCGGGCGTCACGTCCACGATGTCCGCCGTAAGCCTCGTGTAGATGCCGACGCGCAGCGGGGGGCTTCTCAGCGATTCATTCCCGGCCGCGTCCACGGCGGAGACCTGATAGGAGTACGTCCCGTCCGGCTGCAGCGGCGTCGTGTAGGTGGTCCCTCTCTCGTAATCGCCGCTCAGCTTCACACCATCGCGGTAGAAGCGGAAGTACGGGCCGGCGCCGAAGAGGTCGAACGTCGGCGTATTGTCGGCGGTGACGTTGTCCGTCTGGCTCACGCCCGTGTCGCTGGCCGCTTGCAGATCCGGAGCGGCCGGAGCATACGTCGTTTCGATCGTGACGGTCGAACCCGCGCTTAGGGCCGACTCGTTTCCTGCCGCGTCCACGGCGCTCACCTGATAGCAATACGTCCCGTCCGGTTGAACGGGCGTCGTGTAGCTGGTGCCGCTCTCGTAATCGCCGCTGATCTTGATGCCGTCGCGACAGAAGCGGAAGTACGGGGCGGCGCCGGAGAGGTCGAACGTCGGCGTATTGTCGGCGGTGATGTTGTCCGTCTGGCTTACGCCCGTGTCGCTGGCCGCTTGCAGGTCCGGGGCCGCGGGAGTTGCCGGAGTGGCGGTGTCGATGGTGACCGAGAGGGGCAGCGAACTGACGGCGTCGGGGTTGCCGGGCTGGGTCTGTCGGGCGATGATGACATGGCTCCCGTCGGCCAGATCGTGCGCGCCGTCGGTGGTCACGGTCGTGGTGGTCCCGGTGGCCGTAGTGCTTCCGATGGCGGTGCCGTCGGCGTAGATCGTGACGGTCGCCCCGGAAACCGTATTGGACACCGCAAACTGCAACGTCTTGGCGGCGGAGCTATTGTCCAACCTGGTGAGGTTGTCGGTGTCGGAAACACCGGTGTCGCTTGCGGCGAGCAGGTCTGGGACCGGCGGCGGGGTCCCATCGAATCCGTAGACCGCGCCCCGATCCCGGCTCGCTCCATCTTCATAGGGAGCGCCCACCACCGCCCTGGTCTCCGACAAGGCCACGGACCAGCCGAAGCCATCGCCGCTGGCCGGCGTGGGGTTGACGAGCGTCGAGAGCAGGATGCCCGTGGAAGCATGAAAGATGTACGCCGACCCCGAGTCCGTTGCGCCGGCGTCATCATAGGGCGCCCCCACCAGTACCGTGCTGCCGCACACGGCCACGGAGAATCCGAAGTTGTCCGATTCTGCCGGCGTCGGATTGACAAGCGCGGAGAGCAGATTGCCCGTCGCCGCGTCGAAGACGTAGGCTGCCCCGGAATCCGTCACGCCCGTGTCGTCGTACGGCGCGCCCACGACCACGGTGTTGCCCGAGACGGCGACGGAGTATCCGAACTGGTCGCCGGCTTCCGGCGTGGGATTATTGAGCGTCCAGAGCAAATCGCCGGTGACAGCATCGAAGATGTACGCCGAACCGGCGTCCGTCGCGCCCGTATCGTCCCCCGGCGCCCCAACGACCACGATGTCTCCCGAGATGGCCACGGAGGAGCCGAAGCTGTCGGAGGCAGCCGGCGTCGCGTTGTTGAGGGTTCGGAGCAGATTGAGCGTGCCGGCGTCGTAGAGGTAGGCCGAGCCCGCATCCGTGGCGCCGGTATCATCACCAGGGTTCCCCACCAGCACGGTGTTCCCCGACATGGCCACGGACGATCCGGACGCCGTCAGCGCCCCGGGGTAGGGGTCGAAGGTCCAGACGGACTTCCCCGCAGCCACCACCGTTTGCCCGGAGATGGCTACGGAACGTCCCAAGGACTCTCCGTCGAAGGAATGGAGCAGGGGGTCAAAGAGGACGTAGGGATAACCGAGAACGCCCCCCTCTCCCACGTCGAAGGTGCCCGCCCAACCGACGTCATACTCCACGACGTCATAGGGGTAGTTGTCGGGCACCCAGTCGTACCCGGGCGCCCCGGCCACCAGGCTGTCCCCAGAGACCGCTACCGAATACCCAAGGTGGTCCACCTCCGATGGTGGTGCTTGGGGGTACATGTGCCACTCTGATGGCGGGTCGATTGTATAGAGGAGATCACCTATCACCGCTGCGCGGCGGACCCACTGGTCCGCCGCGTCGGCGGCCAGGGCGCTGCCCGCGGCGTCGGTGATCCCCGAGCCGGCCGCAGTCAAGGTCAGGTCATAGGTTCCCAGCGCGTCGGTGATCCCCCTCAGGTTGCCGAGCGTCCAGTGGATGTTGTCGCTGGTGGAAAGCGTCTGGCTGGAACTGAGCAGGTTGGCGCCGCCGTCGCGGGTGAGCGTGAGGTCGGCGAGGTCCAGTCCCGTGACCGCCTGGCTGAAGTCGATCGCGATGCTGCTGACGGAGGTAGGCCGGGGATCGGGGCTCACATCGACGACGTCGGCCGTGGGCGGGGGCAGGACCACAATGGCGAACACCTCTTCGTACCACCGCCCGCCGTGGTCCGTGGTGCGCACGCGGATGCTGTACGAACTCTTCGTCGCGTAGTCGAAAACTGCACTGGTGCGGAGTTGACCGCCGGCGATGGTGAACGACGCGTTGTCGCCGTCCCCCAGGCCGGGAGCCAGCGTGTAGCTGAACGTGTCGCCGGCTTCAGAGTCGCTGCTGGAGAAGGTGCCGACCACGGTGCCGGCCGGTTGGTTCTCCGGAACCGCTGAGCGGGACAGGGTAATGTCTGTTGGGTACCCGGTCGTGTCCACGTCGAACACGTACACTACGCTGGTTCCGTCTGCATCCTGTCCCCCGACCACGGCCTTGGTCCCCGACACGGCCACGGGACTTCCGAACCCGGAGGCCGGCGCGGGATTGGCGAGCGTCCGGAGCAGATTGCCGCTCGTGGCGTCGAACACGTAGGCGGACCCGCCCGCGCCGGCCACCACCTTGCTGCCCGAGACGGCCAGGCTGCCGCCAAAGCCGCCCTCGCCAGGCGTGGGGTCCTGGAGCGTCCAAGACCCCCCAGGGCCGGAGACGTACACGGTGGCGATGCCCGGCGCGCCGACCGCCAGCGTGCCGTCGGAAAGGGCGACTGACGAGCCATAACTGCTATTGCGGGGATCTGGCGATGGGTCATTAGCGCGCAAAGTGCCACCCACATATCCAACTGCCCACGGATAGTCGAACCACGCGCCCCAATAGATCGGCGCCCCGACCGCGACGGCGTCCCCCGAGGCGGCCACGGATGTGCCAAAAGCCCAAAGGGCATCGGGATTACCAACCCCGAATGCCATATCCCCTTCCCAGGCGCTCACTTCAGTGCCAGTCTGCGCGTCAACAGCGAAGGCCGCACCTTCCCCTATGGCTCCATATCCCGGAGCGCCCATCACGACCATGTTCCCGGACACGGCGATACACGAGGCGAGGTAGATCGGAAAATCAGTTACTCCGTCGAGAAACGGGATTAGCGATCCGCTGATCGTCCGGACGACACTCCCCGTGGTGGCGTCGAAGATGTAAAGCGATTCGCGGGAAGCGGCAATGACGGCTACGATGCTTTCCGACGCGCCCACCGGCCCGCCGCCGGGCGTGGCGAGCGTCCAGCGGAGGTTCCCGGTGCCCGCGTCGAAGACGTAGGTGGTGTCCCCCGCTCCGACCACCACCGTGTCTCCCGACATCGCCACGGCACCCCCGAAGGCGTCCGACGTTCCGGGGTTGTGGAGTGTCTGCACCAAGTCCCCCATGGACAACAAATGGCGATCTTCGAGCGCTTCAAGGCGTGCAAACCGATGACGCAGAGGGTTGCGGTGCTGAGGTGTGCCGCTGGCCCGCGGGCGCCTGCCGAGTTTCCCCAAGCCGTCGAACAGCGTGTGCAGTCTACGCATGGTTCAGCCTCCTCCAGGTAAGTTGGTTCCGGCCCCCGCAAACCGCCGGCCCGCTGGCACTGGCGTCTGGGCAGTAGGATGGATTTCCAATTCGTCCCATTCCCCGTAGGACGGATTGGTAATCCGTCTCTCTCTCAGGGCGGATTGCCAATCCGCCCTACTGGGCCGGCGGATTGCCAATCCGCCCTACTGGGCCGGCGGATTGCCAATCCGCCCTACTGGGCCGGCGGATTGCCAATCCGCCCTACTGGGCCGGCGGATTGCCAATCCGCCCTACTTGGGCCGGCGGATTACCAATCCGCCCTACAACTCGCCAAGCTGGGCGTGCCGGGCCACGGGCCTGGCGCCCAGAATATCAGGTTGCCGCAGGGGTTCAATGCACCTATCGGGGGGAATTGGTCAGAATCTCTGGATTCTCTTTCGGGCAGGCGTGGAAGGCGGAAGCCCGATGGCGTGGCGTGGGACGCGTGTCTCGGAGTCGCCACTGGGGGACACGGGCACGATGCCCGTGCGGGTGCCGAAGATTCCACGTGGGCCGGTCACACGGTGACTGGCTTCCCGCGTCACGGATTGGCGCGGGCACGTATTGCCGCGACAGCCGCTACCGGTCTGGGGCCAGCGTGACCGTCCACTGCTGATTGTCACCGCTCTTGAGGCGGAGCGTTTTCTCCACCGACCGTCATGCCAGGCATCACGTGCGACGTGATTCCGCCGCTACGCCCCTTCGCCCACAATCACGGCCTCCACGCCGAACACGTCGGCAATCTTCTTGATGGTTTGGGCGTGACGGCCGACGCCGAGCGCGAAATGGTGGGTCGGGCCTTCCGCGACCCAGCGCTTCAAGAAAGTCCGTACGTCGGGCTTGAAGAACCCCCGCGTGTTCGTGTTGCCCGTGGCCGGAATCGGTCCGCGCACCGACTCCCCTTCGGCGATCACGAACTTGAACTTGCCTTGGGCCGTCAGTCCGATGCTGAGCATGGTGATCGGGCCTTCCTTGATCTTGAACTCGACGCTTGCCCCCTGGCCCGGCTTGCCGTGGTATTTGATGAGGCTGCGGAGCACCGGCTTTCCGTCGGCGATGTTGATGTGGTGCGGCCCGTCGTGGCCCACGAGCACGAACCCCTCCTTGAAGTCGATCGGGTGGAACTCGGCGAAGCTGCCGCCGATATCCAGCCGGTCCTCGATCAGCATGGCGATGCAGGTCTTGAGGTCGGATTCGCCGCACATGGGGAATCCGGCGGCGGTGAGCAAGGAGTTGCCCACGATGAGATTGGTGACCACCTCGCGGGTCACGCTCTCCGGCTCGCCCTCGTAATAGTAGGCCAGCCCATCGAGCTGCTTCTCCTCGATGAACTTGTCCAGGGCGACCGCGACCTGGGCCGAAAGGTGCAGATGCTCGGGCGTGAGCTTGCGGGTCACGGGGTCCTCGCCCGGGTCGGGCGTATCGAACATTGCGAGGATCTGGGCCTTCTTGGCCTCGATCTCGGCCGGCGGCGCTTTGCGGTAGAGCCGCACGAGGTCGTCCGCCTCGGTCTGGACGACATGGCAGCCGAAGGCCGCGGTGAAGGCCGTCGGATCGGAGTGCATGTCGAGCATCGACTCCAACACGTGTCCAAAGTGCCCGATCCGTGCCCGGCGCAGGTCGTGCAACACCTTGGCGATGTTGCACCACTCGCCGATCTCGGCGTCGGCGGCGGGGTCGTCGTCGAGCGTGCCCAGGATCATCGGCGGCGGACGCTTGCCCATGCGAATCGCCACACCCGTGAACTCCGGGACCGAGCAGAAATCGTCGTTGGCCAGTTGGGTGCGCGTGGTGGCCCGCGCGTAGTCCATGGCCTTGAGCGGCTGGAGGGCCACGAGCACGATGGGCACGTCCAGCTCCCGAATCAAGATGCCGAACGTGGAGGACGTGGCGTACGTAACCATGTCGCAAAAGACAAGATCGAGGTTGGCTGCCTTGAGCTTGGGCAGCAGGGCGTAGGCCCCTTGGGCATTGTCGATCATGCCGAAGTTGGTGACGGCCACCTCATGGGCCTTGACCTTGGCTACCAGCGCGTCGAGCTTGCGGTGCATTTCGTCCAACAGGCCGTCGAACTGCTGCCAATACGTGTAGTGGCCGACGCCGAAGACGCCGACGTTGGCGGTCCGCTTCTTGCGCCGCGGGATTCGCGGGGTGGGCTGGGGGCCGGGCGAGATTGCGCCCGGACTGCCCCCGGTGCGGCCGATCCCCAGACCGGCGGCGCCGGCGATCGCCAGGCCTCCGGCCGCCACGGCAAGCGAGCCAAGAAAACGGCGGCGCGTCGGATGCGCCAGATCGGGCTTGAGTCTGCGGGCGTGCATGGCTGGGACTCCGTAGAGGCCAAGTGGAACCGCACAAGGACTTGTGCTCCGCAGTGTGCCACTGCTTCGCAGAAGCAGTGCCCGCGGCGGTCTTCAATGATACCATGCCCGGCTCATTGACACCGCCCGGCCCGGACCGACAATAGGAGCGGGGCGCGCCGGGGACTCTTGCCCACGGGGTGCATTCTCCGGAGGCCCGTCCCGAAGACCCGCGGATCGTGGAGGCGCAAACTCATGTCGGCTAAGAGACCTGGAAGCTGCCGGTGCAAGTGGCCGCGGCTGGCGCGAGCGTTTCTGGCCGCCGTGACGTTGGCCGCAGTCGCCGGGAGCGATCTGCGACAGGTCGAGGCGGCGTCGCCGGACCAACCTGCGGTCGGTGCCCCACCTTCGGTTGGTGCCCGCTTGGCCCGCGGGTTCGCCAATCCGCCCGCCTCGGCGCGGCCCGCCGTCTACTGGGCCTGGGTCAACGGCGACGTGAGCCTGCCGCAGCTCACCCGCGACCTGGAGGAGTTCAAGGCCAAGGGGATCAGCAAGGCGTACATCTTCGAGTTCGGGGCCCGCGATCCGCGGAAGATCGTGCCTGCGGGCCCGGCCTTCATGGGGCCGGAGTCGAGCAAGGCCATTGCCCATGCGATCCGCGAGGCGAAGCGGGTGGGAATCGAGATGGGGCTGGTGACGTCCAGCAGTTGGAACGCCGGCGGCACGTGGGTTGCGCCCGAGCACGCCAGCATGGGCCTGTACTGCTCGCGCAAGATGGTCCGCGGCCCTGCCCGCTTCGACGACCGGCTCCCGCTGCCGAAGGTTCCCGAGAAGGCCCCGAAGCGGCCTGACGGCACGCCCGCCTTCTGGAAAGAAGTGGCCGTGCTGGCCGTGCCGGGCACGGGGCTTGAGCACCAGACCGGCGAAGAGAAGACGGCAAAGCCCACGAAGACGCCCGCTCCGCAGCCGCCTCCCCCGGTGATCGACGGCGAAGAACGGGTCGTGAACCTCACCGGCCGGCTCGGCCCCGGGGGGCGCCTGGCGTGGGACGTCCCGCCCGGCCCGTGGACAATCTTGCGCTTCGTGTGCAGCAATACGGGCCAGGGGCTGGCGGTCCCCAGCCCGAATTCCCAGGGTCTGGCCATCGACCACTTTAGCGCCGAAGCCACGCGCATGCACTTCGACTACTTCATCGAGAAGCTCCAGCAGGAGCTTGGACCGCTGAATCGGACCGCGCTGACAACCTTGTACCTGTGCAGTTACGAGCTCCGCGGGGCGGTCTGGACGCCCAGCTTCCTGGACGAGTTCAATCGCCGCCGCGGCTACGACATGACGCCGTACCTGCCGGCCCTCTTCGGGGCGAAGTTCAACAAGCCCGAGGTGACCGAGCGGTTGGACTACGACTTTCGCAAGACGCAGGGCGACCTGCTGGTGGACAACTTCTACAAGACGGCGGCCGAGATATGCCACAAGCACGGCCTCTTGCTGTGCGCCGAGGCGGGTGGGCCCGGCCCGCCGCTCCACAACGTGCCCGTCGATGCCCTCAAGGCCCAGGGCGCCATCGACATCCCCCGCGGCGAGTTCTGGACCGACCAGCACCTCTGGGTCGTCAAGGAAACCGCCTCCGCTGCGCACATCTACGGCAAGCGGGTCTGCGACATGGAGTCGTTCACCAGTTGGCGCCACTGGCAGGACGGGCCGTTCGATCTGAAGCCCTTTGCCGATCAGGCCCTGTGCGACGGCACCAACTTCTTCACCTTCCACACATGCCCGCACAGCCCACCCGAGGCCGGGCGACCGGGCTGGGTCTACGCGGCCGGGACGCACGTCGGCCCCACGGTCACCTGGTGGCCCATGGCCCGGCCGTTTCACGACTACCTGGCCCGATGCTCGTTTCTCCTCCAGCAAGGCCTCTTCGTGGGCGACGTCTGCTATTACTACGGCGACCAGGGGTACAACTTCGTGCCGCCCAAACGGGTCGATCCGTCTTTGGGATTCGGCTACGACTACGACGTGACCAACGCCGAGGTGATCCTCACTCGCATGGCCGCGCGGCACGGGCGCATCGTGCTGCCCGACGGCATGAGCTACCAACTTCTCGTGCTGCCGGACCGGGACGACATCGACCTGGAAGTGCTCCAGAAGCTGGAGCGGCTGGTGCAGGACGGCGCCACGATCGTCGGGCGCAAGCCGGCCCGCGCCACCGGACTGGCCGACCACCAGCGGCGCAGCCTTCAGGTCCGCCAACTAGCCGAGAAGCTCTGGGGGCCTTGCGACGGCACCAGCGTCAAAGAACACGCCTACGGGCAGGGCAGGGTGATCTGGGGGCGCACGCTCCACGAGGTGTTCCAGGATGGCGGGATCGGGCCGGATTTCGGCTTCAAAGGCCGGGACGCCACGACCATCGTGCCGATGGTGCCCGACCTGGACTACATCCATCGCCGGACTGCGGACGCGGAAATCTACTTCGTCATCAACAAAGGCAGTCGTTCGGAGGACGTGGATTGCACCTTCCGCGTACACGGCAAGCAGCCCGAGCTTTGGATGCCCGACACGGGCGAAATCCACGTGCAGCCGGTCTTCCGCCAGGTTACCGGCGGAACGGAAGTGCCCTTGCGCTTTCCGCCGGCAGGCTCGGTCTTTGTGGTCTTCCGCGACCGACCTTCGGTCGGTGCCAGGGTCGCCAGCGACGCGATAACGACTGCCCGAGGCGAGACCAAGGCGTTGGACGTGCCGGCGGGCTTGCCACCCCTGGAGATCGCCGGTCCTTGGGGAGTGCGTTTTCCCCCGGGCTGGGGCACCCCGGCGTCGAAGGTCTTCCAGAACCTGACTTCCTGGACTGAAGACGCAGAAGACGGCGTCAAGTACTTCTCCGGCATCGCCACCTACCACAAGGAAATCGACATTCCGCCGGACAGGCTCAGCGGCAGCGTGCGGCTAGTCCTGGACCTCGGGCGGGTCGAGAAAGTGGCCGAGGTCGCGCTGAACGGCAAGCCGTTGGGGGTGCTTTGGAAGCCGCCGTTTTCGATCGACATCACTGAGGCCGCGCGCCCCGGCCGCAACCGACTCGTGGTGGCCGTTGCCAACACCTGGTCGAACCGCCTTGTGGGCGATGCCCGCGCCACGGAAGGCAAGCGCTACTGCCGCACCAACATCGACGGGTCACTCACAGGGAAGGTGCCGTGGAAGGACACGCCGCTCCTGGAATCGGGCCTGCTCGGGCCCGTGCGAATCCACTGTGCAAGACGCGTGATAGTCCAGCCGTAGCGCCGGCTGTGCCGGCCGACGGGCCGGAGATTTGCGTTGTGCCGATCCATAATTCGCCTCAGAGACGCCATGGCTCGCGGCAGGCGGAATGGAGCAAGCGGTCCGCCTCGTCGTCGCCGACGAATCGCTCTGCGGCCGGGTCCCATCGCAGCCTGCGGCCGAGGCGGTAGGCGATGTTGCCCAGGTGGCTCCAACACGTCACCCGGTGGCCGATCTCGACGTCCATGACCGGCCGCCGGCGCGCGGCGGTGCACTCCAGCCAGTTGCCCGACTGGCTCTCGCTGCGCTCCAGATGGAGTTCGTCGCTGCGGGTCGGCGAGACGTCTGCCTGCCCCTGCGACACCTTGAAGTCCGAGAAGCCGCTCAGCGTGGCCTGGCTGCCGATGAAATCCACGTTCAGGCTCCCGCCGCCCGGCTGCTCCCAGAGCATCGTGAACGGCGGGTCGGCAAACTCGTAGCGCACGCGCATCTCGACGGGCACGTCGTAGAGGTTATTGGGCGCCTCGCCCCCGGTCGCCTCGACGGTCACCGGGCCCGTCCGGTCGGCGCCCATGGCCCACGACACGACGCTAAACATGTGTACGCCATTGTCGGCGATGGCGCCGCCGCCGTAGTCCATGAAGTAGCGGAAGGTGAAATGGCACCGCGCCGGATGGTAGGCGGCCCACGGCGCCGGCCCCAGCCAGAGGTCCCAATCCACGTCGCACACCGCGGCGATGGTGCAGCCCGGGTCGTCGTGGATGCTCAACAGGCCCATGCCGCGTCCGCCGCAGCCCACGAGCGCCGCCGCGACGCGGTCGCTTGCGGGCCGGCGTTTTGCTCCATGGGCCTCGCGGCTCAGGATGAAGGAGGGTGCGAAGAGGCCGAATGCCGTGCTCGTCAAGAAGCGGCGTCGACTCGATTGCCGTGTGTATGCGACCATACGGTTCTCCTAGTGTTGTCTGCGATTCCCGCACGCGGTCGTTCAGTCCAGCCACCGGGACGAGCGTGTGAAGAATCGTTCTCTGGTTCGACCCGGCTCGTCAATCGCCTATTCTACGGGACCACGGCCGTAAACGACAGTACGGTCTGAGTTGGAGACGAGGAGGTTCGTACGCCGCGCCCGGAAGAAGGCGAGGAAATGGCCCGCGCCGGGACCCGTTTTGAGGACCTGCACTTTCTCGGCGGCGCGCAAGGATGCGATCCGACTTTGGCACGTCCCCGTTCGGCTCGATAATTCGTGGCGTCGATCCCCGGCTCGATCAGGAACCCAAACCAGTTCAGCGAGTGCTTGCCCAAGTGCTTGGCCAACCGTCGATTCGGTTCATACGTGAAGCGTCCCTCGACCAGTTCGTCCAGGATCGTTCCCAACGTCAAGGCTTCGTCGATCCTCTGGTCACCGCTGAGTCGGCCTGGCGTTCTCCCTCGCGACGGACGTTCTCCAGAAGCGCCTTCAGTTGCGCGACCTCCTCCGTCAACCTGCGAACCGTGGCCTCACGTTCCGCATCGCGCGCTTCCAGTTCCGCCACCCGGGCACGCAACCCTTGGTTTTCTGCACGAAGCTGTTCTTTTTCGGCGTCCATGACGCCCATCAACCTATCCCATACCCGGGAAACCCTCCAAGATCCGTTTTGGGGGCGGTAATCAATCACCTCGCGGGTTGCCAAGCGGCTCAGAAGACTTGGAGTGTGGCGGAAGAGAGAAAAAGGCAAATCGGCGGCCCGCCTCCGCGCGTCGAAATGCCGTTCATGTTGCAACAAGACCTAATCGGCCGTGACTGAGCTTTCCGCCCTACAACACGATCCCAAAGCATTCCGCGCGGCGGTATCCATCCCCGCGGCGTCGGGCGCCGTCGTGCCGTTCGGGTCCGTTGTCGAGCCGTGGCAGCAAGCCGACTTCGTGGTCTGCGCTGAGTTGTGTTATTGGGTCAAACGCGACTTGTTTGATTCGCTCCTGAGCACTGCGGCGATGCGCTTGAGCCGTCACTGATTGACGCGGCTATCCGGTTGGCGGGCCCGTGCGGTCCCGAGCCGGGCATGGTGTTCGTCGGCGGCTTGGACTTGAGCTTGTCCCGCGATGCCAGCGCGTTCGTCGTGTGCGACGTGTATCAAGCCGCACTGTTGGCGCAGAGACTATCACGGCAGGGCGTCCCGAGCAACGCAATCCATCTTGTCCCGAGCGTCTTGCAGGAGATGGCGAGCGCGACGTTGGACGCATTCCGCGATTCCACTCTCGATTTGTTTCCAAACGCGGATCTCATCGCCGACTTGAAAAGTCTCCGCGTCAAGGAGTATTCGACGGGCCGCAGTTCCCGGCTGGAGTCGCCACGCAAGAGCGGCGATGAGGGCAGCGGCACAAGGCACGGCGACACCGCGTCCGCCTGGGGATTATCACTACTGGGGGCGAAACACGTACAACCGGCCAGTGCCGCGCATCTCGGAAGCCTGGGCCTCTCGGCATGAAACACAGGGCAACGACAGGATGAGCATGGACATTACCGAACAAGTTCCCGAGGCCGTCCGGGACTGGTTACACCGAAAGATGGCCATGGCCACGACTGCGGACAATCGAACCGCAACGACCATGCTGACTAACGCCGTTCTTGCGGGCATGATTCGCCCAGAGGAATTGGCGGAATTGAATGCAACGAAATCAGGGCAACTCACCACAAAGGAATCCGAAATGGAAACCAGCACCACTACCACCACATCCCCGAGCCGAAGCGAAGTCTTCGGCAGCGTTCGCGTCAAGGCGGTGCTGGACGATTCGAGTTTGGGCGGCCTGGAGATTGCCCCGGTGGTGATCGACCAGAACATCGTCACCTTTCCCTTGCTGTCCGGTCAACTTTACCCGTTTGTCGACGTGGTGCACATCCCTCGCGGCCGGCGGTGCAGGGGCCGCGTGGGAAATGGCGGACTGCGAAAACCTCTACTTCGGCGTCGCGCTGCAATACCGCACGGCTCCGAGCGTTTGCTTTGTGTCGAATGACACGAGCTACAAACGGACTGGCGCGATTCGCACGGCCGCGACCTACCAGACGCAAGCCCACGGCTACAACATCGGATCGTACAACGTGTTCGACTTACCGTGGAAAGTTCAAAACGACATCGGCAACGCCACCGCGTTCTGCGGCGACTTGAAAAAGTATCGGATGTATCGCCGAGTCGGACTGGCGACGGAGTTCACGACCGAAGGCCGGACTCTCCGCTTGAGCAACCTCGCGCTCTTGACGGTTCGCGCCCCGTTCGGCGGCAAGGTGGTTGACGCGAATGCGTTTGCCAAGGGCACGCAATTCAAGGCGTGACGCAACGGGGTTCTCACCCCAGAAAGGAACGTGACCGATGGTAAAAGCAATCGACAGCTTAGTTGTCGAGGCGGCCGGGCCGCTGAATGAAAACTTGTGGTTCCTGCCGCTCGCCCGTCGCATCCGCGGGCGATTCGACCCCACGAAAATTCCGGACGTATCGGGCGTGCTGAGGAAGCGATTCCCCGCGGGTATCCCCGGTCAACGTCTTGCCGTCAACGTCGCAACGAGGACGGCTTGCCTCTTGGAGCCGTTGCACGTTCCCGAGTTCAAGGCGGTGGCGGCGGAGTGCAAGAAGGTGGGCGCGCTCCCGCCAGAGCGTGAGGAGTTTGCAAACATCGACCTTGACGGCGTAGATGAGGTGGTGTCGGCGCTGAAGACTGCGAAGGCGGACAGGGACACGCTACGGGCGACCTTGGAGGACTGCCGGCGGTTCACGATTCCCGCGCACCCCGAGTTTGAGGCCCGACGGCTGGCCGACGCGGCTTGGGACTCATGGGAAGAGGCTACCAGCCAGGCGGACCCCGCGGCGCTCCGGGGCTGGCTGCTGCGGACGATCAAGCAGATCCGCGTGGACTTCATCCCGGACGACCGGGCCGGCGAGAGCGTCCGGGCGAAGTGGGTGTTTTTCGGCGGGGTGGTGGAGTTGGCAGACCGTAGCCGCGTCAGCTACGTCTTTGGCGGGGAGTACCAAGATCCCAACGTACCCCCGATTACGGACGTTGAGCTACTCTCGGGAGACTGTGAGGCGTTTTCCCCTTTGGAAGGGCAGGATTCGGCAGGGTTCACGTAAGGTCGGGGCGACGAGATTCGAACTCGTGACCTCTTGCACCCCAAGCAAGCGCGCTAATCCAGGCTGCGCCACGCCCCGAAATTCACTGGCGGCTGCCCGGCCGCGCTTACTAGTATCGCACATCACGGGGCCGGCTGCAATGTCTGCCGACCTGCTTCGGACGCGGGGACGCGGATAGCTCCCCAGGGATATGGCAAAAGCCCTCGATGCCGCGCCGCTAGCAGCCAGCAGCGGAACCCGTCACAATGATCCCAGCCGGTTTGGCATCACCCAGCCGAAAGGAACGCTGCCGTGCTCTCTTTTCCAGACCGTCTCGACGCCGCGGTGCGACGGCGGGGAAATCCGGTCCTGGTGGGGCTCGACCCCCGCGTGGACCTCATCCCTGAAGGCATGCTCGCCAACCGAATCACTGCGGATTGGGGACAACGGGCCACCGCCGTGCAAACCTTTTGCTGCCGCGTCATCGACGTGGTGGCAAGCCTGGTCCCTGCCGTCAAGGCCCAGGCAGCTTTCTTTGAGCAGCTCGGCCCGCCGGGAATGGTGTCCCTCGGACAGGTGCTCCGGTACGCTCAAGAAAAGGGCCTTGTGGCGATCCTGGACGGGAAGCGCAGCGACATCGGCTCCACCGCTCAGGCGTACGCCGAGGGCATCCTGGGCCGCGATGGGCAAAGCCCTTGGGGGGCCGACGCACTGACCGTCAACCCGTACTTGGGGGCCGACAGTCTGGAACCGTTCGTCGACGTGGCCCAAACCAGGGGCGCGGGCCTGTTTGTCCTGGTGAAGACATCCAACCCCGGAGGCGGAATGTTTCAGGACCTTCTCGCCGACCATCGCCCGCTCTACCAGCATGTCGCGGCTTATGTCGAGGGGCTTGCCTGCAAGACGGCGGGCCAGTGCGGCTACGGGTCGGTCGGAGCCGTGGTCGGAGCGACCTATCCTGAGCAATTATCCCAGCTTCGCGGCGAAATGCCGCACACGTGGTTTCTCATCCCGGGCTTTGGGGCACAAGGCGCCACGGCCAGGGACGTCGCCCCAGCCTTTGACCCCCGCGGCGGTGGAGCAGTGGTGAACAATTCTCGGGGGATCATTTTTGCCTACCGCAACCGGCAATATGCGGAGCGCTTCGGCCCGGGCCGCTGGCAGGAGGCTGTCGAGGCGGCCACGCGGCAGATGATCGAAGAGCTCAGGCAGAACACGCCTGCCGGGAAGCTCCGAGAGACTTGAAGCGGCTTGTCCGCTGCAGGACGCCTCTGCCGCGAGGCAACCAGTGCCCGCGGGTCGCCCGCGGGATCGCCCGGGGCGAAGCAGTGGCACGTGGCGCCGATGATGGGCTTGGCTGCACTTCACCCGCCTTGGACGCGTCCTCTCCCGTGGCCGGTGCAGCATCCCGCACGGCCTCATTGATCTTCGGAATCGAAGCAAGCATGCGCAGCACGCCTTCCTCAACCTCCAACCGCACGCGCGACCCGTTGGGAATGCGCGTGGCGGTGAGCTTGACGTGGTCCTTTCCGCTGTTGGCGTGATCTTCTCCGGCCTTGGCGGAGAGGACCTTGAGGAACATCTCCGCGCGCTTTCTGGCATCGCCCTCGCTACCCAGAGCCACCAACTGGACGATCGGAGTGACGGCGACCGAGAGCTGCATCGGCGGCGTGCTCTTGTCCGTGGCCGACCTCGATTTGTCGATCACTTCCTTGAGCGCCTTGGCGGCATCCCGGCCACAAGCGAGATACAGGCTCTCTTCTCCGATCCCCCACAGCACCTCCGTTTTCTCTCCGAGAAGCCGGGCCCACATGGCGCCTGATTTCGGATCGCCAGTCCCCGGATTGGTTGGCTCGGAGAGGACATGAAAGCGGATGCCCTCGTGGACTTCCGCGTCGAAGTTGATCGCGACCGGCTTGTCCATGCTCGCTTTGGCGGCTCGCGTCAGCCACTCCTTGACTGCCTGCTCCACTTCGGCCGTTTCGACGAGCCGCAGTCCGGCCACGAATTGCAGGTTGTCGGGAGCAAGCTTGAGCATAAAGCCGCCGTCGATCTTGCCGCCGGCGACCGTCTTCTCAATGGCGAGCATCAGGCTCTTGAGCAGTTCCTGGGCGTCTATCTCGTCTCCTTTGGGGAGCGTCTTGTCGAGTTCGGCCTGAAGAATGCGGGTGTAGGCCGCCGCGTTCGCTTTGGCCCGGGCTGCGTCTTCTTCGTCCAGCTTCTCGGTGAAGGTGAACACGATTGACGCGCTCGGGTCAGCCAGGCCCGCGAAATCAGTTCTCAGGTCCGCGGATTTGGCCCGTTTCCCGGCCGACTTGGAGCCGGGCAGAAACGTGGTGACGAAGTCCAGCCGGGCGGAGTTGGCCTTCCGGTCTACGCCAATGCCGAACAGGATCGTGTCGAGATCCTTGATGGCTTGCGTGATCCCAACCGACATTTGTTGGAGGATTCTGTTGCGGGCCTCACGCTGCTCGTCAGTTTCGGCACGAGCCCGCACCTCAGCGGCGGTCTGGAAGAAACTGGTCACCGAAGCCGTCGCGCGATCGCGGGTCGCGGCGGGGAGGTTCTTGATGTCCGCCTTCGACGCCAGGGTGTATCTCTCGTTCAACCCGCCGAGGAGCCGGACCGGATCGTCGGGGATGTCAGCCAGGGCCTGCTTGTTGCTGGCCGCCAGAATCCAGTTTCCCCTTTGCCTGACCACGCCGGACGCCGGCCGGGCCGGGAACTCATCGGGCCCGACGCCGACGGCGGCGGTATGGCCGTCGCGGAACGTGTAGTTGACACAGAACGGGGACCAATCGGGGCTGTCGTCGACAGTGCCCAGGCAGGAACGCAAGACACGCCCGAATCCGGCCTGGAACTCATAGGTCCCGCCCCCGAGGTCCCGTGCCTCAATCCCCTCGTCCTGCGCCGCTTTCAAGATCGGCTTGATGTCGGCAAGCGGCATGATCGCCCGGAGCACCACCTGCTTCGGGGTTCGGGCGTCCATCAATATCACGTACCCTCAGGGCTTCTTCCTGTCGATGAAAGGCGCGAGATTCCGGTACTCCTCCTGCTGCTGGAAGTAGCCTTCCAGGATCTCCGCCAGGGGGAAGTCGGCCAGTTTCCCGATCAGTCCCACGTCTTTCATCAACTCGTCGTAGCCGGAAAAGGACGCGGTCAGCAACGGCTTGGGTTTCTGGGCCAAACAGGGACGAGAGATGCCGAGCAGCATGGCCACGGCTGACGCCCAGGGTAGGACCTTTCTCACGGTTCGATTTCCATTTTCGAACAGGCCGAATCCGAGTGCAGCACCGGTGGGCAGCCAAACGCGCCGACTTCTTCGGTTACGGGCCGCCACGAAGAGGGGATTGTAGCAGAGAGTCGTCCCCGAGTTTAACGCGCGAACGATGGGGGCATTACCCGTCTTAAGAAGGGATTGCCGCGGCCGGCGAGTGAGCCGACGCACCTGTTCTGACGTGTTGGGTGGCATGCTGTCACGGGCGCAGCCCAACTCAGCATGCGACATGCCCACCCGACGCTTCGCGTCGTGAGGGCATGCCACCCGTCACCCCCGCCGAAAGACTTCCGAAGTCCTGAAGACTTCGGAAGTCTACGTGGCATCGCCTCTGGCGGAACGGGAGTAAACAGCCCACTAACAGATCACGGCTGCGGAACAGGTGCCCCGCCGCCGCCCAATCCGAGCCTCATTTTCGGAACCGTGCCGATGACGCGCAAGATCCCCTCCTCAAGCTCCAGCCGGGCCTGCGACCCGTTGGGGACCAGGGTGGCGGTCAGCTTGACGTGGTCTTTGCCGGCCGAGGCCGAGACGACCTTGAGCAGCATCCCGGCGCCCTGCTTGGCCCCGGGGTCGCCGACCTCGGCGACGAACTGAGCAATCGGGGTGGCGGCAACCGAGAGCTGCATCGGCGGAGTGCTCTTATCCGAGGCCGACTTCGACTTGTCGATCACCTCCTTGAGCGTCTTGGCGGCATCCGGGCTGACGGCCAGGTAGACGCTGTCGTCGCCGATCCCGAGGATCACGGTGACTTTGTCGCCAAACACCTTGGAGAACTGGTCCTTTTCGTGCGGACTCGGCACCATGTCGCTAGAGACGGTGAGCGTGTGGAAGCGGACGCCCTGGTGGGTTTCGGCGTCGAGTTTGATCAATTGGGTCGCGGCAGGGTTCTCCTTGCCGACCCGCTCGATGACCTGTTTGACGACCTTGTCCAATTTGGCGCCGTCGGCGACCCGCACGGCGGCGACGACCTGGAGGTTCTTGGGGGCGAGCTTGACCTTCAGGCCGCCGTCGAGCTTGCCGCCCTCGACCGTCTTCTCCAGCACGTCCATCAGGTCGCCGGCCAGTTGCTTGACGAGTTTGGCGTCCTCCGCCGAAGCGCCCGGCAGCCCGCCGAGTTCCGCCAGGAGGTTCGTTCTCAGCAAGCCAGTATTCGACTTGGCTTGCGCGACGTCCTCTTCGTCCATCTTGCGGGTCAGCGTGAAGAGCAGTGCGGCGTTCGGGTCGGCCAACCCCGCGAAATCGGTCTTCAGGTCGGCCGACCTGGCCAGCTTCTTGGCCATTTTCGAGCCGGGCAGAACCGTGGTGACGAGATCCAGGCGGGCCGCGTTGGCCTTTCGGTCCACGGAAAGGCCGAGCAGAATCGTGTCGAGATCCTTGATGGCTTCGGTGATCTGCTTCAGGAGCTGTTCGGCCATCCGGCTGCGGAAGGCGTACTGTCCTTCGCCCTCCCCGGGCATGCGCTGCTGCATGGCCATCTGAAAGGCCATGGTCAGGGGGAACATCGCGCCATCCCGGATCGCGGCGGGGATGTTCTTGATGGCCACGCTCACCGCGAGGTCGTATTTCTCGTTCAAGCCGCCCAGCAGGCTCGCCGGTTCCTCGGGAATGTCGGCCAGGGCATCCTTGCTGCTGGCGACGAGGGTCCAACGTCCCTTTTGCTTGAACACGACGGTCCGCGGCCCAGCCTGGACCTCATACGTGCCGCCGGACTCTTTCGCCTGAATCCCGATCTGCTGCAACGCTTGCACGATGGGCTTGACGTCGGTGAGCGGAAGGATCGCCTGGACCACCGGTTCGGGGCTCTCGTCGCCCATCGAGACCACGACTCCCCAGGGCTTGCCTTTGTCGATCAGGGGCAAAAGCATCCTGGGCCCCTCTTGCTGCTGGAGTTGGCCTTCCAGCAGCTTCCCGAGTTGCGGCAAGTCGCCCAGCTTCCCGATCAAGTCGATGTCCTTCATCACCTCGTCGTAGCCGGAAAAGGACATCGTCATGACCGGCTTGGGCTTCTCGGCCAAGCCGAGATGAGAGATGCCCAGAAGCAGTGCCACGGCCAATGCCCACGGTAGGACCTTTCTCACAGTTTGCTCTCCTTTCCAACAGGGGAAACACGAATCCGTCGGGGGGAACAAGCCCGGCGACACTCCAGTTATTCGCCGCGCTGGGGGAATTCTTAGCAGGGGTGCGCGTTGAGTGAAACCGCGAGGGGGTCGAGAGTTGTCCTTCTTGAGAGGGGTCCGCCGTGGGTGGCAACCTGGGGGCCATGTCGCGGGGCGCCCGAAAGCCCCACAGCCGCCCCGGCCAATGCGAGCCACCATGCCGCCCGCATCGGCGATGCCAACCCTACGAGGACGGAGCAGCATGAATACGCACAGCCATACAAGACCAACGGGACTACCGCTCCCGATAGGTGATGCGACCCTTGGTCAGGTCGTAAGGCGAAAGCTCGACGCGAACCTTGTCGCCGGGCACAATGCGGATGAAGTTCTTCCGCATGCGTCCGGCCACGTGGGCCATCACGGTGTGGCCGCTCTCCAACCGCACCCGGAAGCGGGTGTTGGCCAGGGCCTCGGTGACGACGCCGTCTACCTCCAGCGGTTTCTCTTTGGGCATACTCCTCTCCAAGAGGGGACGGGGCCGGAGCCTCGCCCGCTGCAGGCTCCTTTCCCCCACAATGTACCAACCCGTACGGATCCGTCCAAGCCCTCGCAAGAAAAGGGGAACGGGCTTGCCACGGGGGACGGACCACGTGCCAGAGCACGTCATTTTGTCGGCGTTCAGGACCCTGCTGAACCGGCGCGACGATCGGCAACCCGTCCCAAGGCGGCAAGCCCGCCCGTTATTGACTGCGGAGAATTATCGAAAAGAGATTCCTTCCGGAGCTAAGGGTGAACGATACGGACAAAAACCCAAACACTCGCTGCTTGTGTGTGTCCTCCTTCCTACAGGGGCGGCCGCGGCGGAAGCGGATAAGGCGGACGTGCCTGAGAACCTGCCGCGCCGCTGCGAAGTTGTTGTTGCTGGACAGCCAACCGGCGTCGCCGGTGCAGGGCGCTCAGTGCACGGCTGAGCGCCCCGAAGAAAGGCCCCGATCGGGCCAACCGCGTCGCCGGCACGAGTATCCACCCGATCCGACTTCGTTTGCCCAGGTTGCTCATCGCAGAGCCTCCCTTCCCCGGAACTGAGAGCCGGAGTGACGGGCATCTCGCCGCGATCTTTCATCCTCCAGCATTGAGCTTATACCCGATGCGGACAAGAAGTCAACCGGTTTTCCTCAAGATTTTCGCGTGCCGGGCCGACATCGTGCGGCCGGTTCCGATCGGGCAAAGCGCGGCGATTTTCAAGAGGCGCTGCGGTCGCGCAGACCGGCGCGCAGGATGCACTGCTTGCGGCGAAGCTATGGCACACCAGCCGCAGAAAGCAGGGTTTCTCCCACTCGCACGCGCGGAGAATTCGTCCGGGTTTGCCGCCGCTGCTAGCCCGTAAACCGCCGCACGATCAGCGAGATGTTCTGTCCGCCGAAGCCGAAGCTGTTGGAAAGGGCCGCGTCGCAGCGGGTCTGGCGGGCGACGTTCGGAACGTAGTCCAGATCGCATTCCGGATCGGGATACTCGTAGTTGATGGTCGGCGGGAGCACGTTGTCGCGGATCGCCAGCAGGCAGAAGATCAGCTCGGTCGCCCCCGCGGCCGCAATCAGATGCCCCATCATGCTCTTGGTGCTGGAGACCGGGATCTGGTAGGCCGCTTCGCCGAAGACCTGCTTGATGGCCAGGGTCTCCACCTTGTCGTTCACCGTGGTGCTGGTGCCGTGGGCGTTGATGTAGTCCACGCGGTCCAGGCCGGCGTCGGCCAGGGCCATGCGGATGCAGGAAATGGCCCCGCGGCCCTCGGGGTGCGTGTCGGTGATGCGGAAGGCGTCGGCCGTGGAGCCGTAGCCGACGATTTCCCCGTAGATGCGGGCGCCGCGGGCCTTGGCGTGCTCGAGGGCCTCCAGCACGACCATCCCGGCTCCTTCGCCCAGCACGAAGCCGTCGCGTTCGCGGTCGAACGGCCGGGAGGCCTTGGTGGGCTCGTCGTTGCGGGTGCTCAGGGCGGTCAAGAGGCAGAAGCCGGTCACGCCGAAGGGATGGATCATCGTGTGGGTGCCGCCGGAGAGCATGATGTCGGCCTCGCCGCGGCGGATGATCTCCGTGGCCTCGCCGATCGCCTGGCTGCTGGCGGCGCAGGCGGTCAGGCAGTTGATGTTTGGCCCTTGGGCGTTAAACAGGCTGGCGAGGTGCCCCGCCGGCATGTTGGGCTCCTGCTCCAGCTCGGCGATGGGGTTGAGAATCTCCAGCCCTTTGCGGGTGAACTTGGCCAGATCCAGGTTGGGGCCGTCCAGCGCGGCGATCATCATTTGGGTGAAGCGGTCAAAATCCTGCTGCCCTTCGCCGCTGCCGGTGTACACGCCGAAGCGGGTGGGATCGATGCGGTCCAGATCGAGCCCCGAATCGGCCATGGCCTTCTTGGCGGCCCCGACCGCAAAGTGCGTGTGGCGGCCCTGGTGCTTCCACTGCTGCGGGTCTTCGCCCACGTCCGACAGGTCCCAGTTGCGGACTTCGGCGGAGATCTTCGTGGGGAAGTTGCTGGCGTCGAAACGCGTGATGTAGCCCACGCCCGACTTGCCGGCCAGCAGCCGCTTCCACGCCGGCTCGATGTCCGCGCCCAGCGGAGTCACCCAACCGGCCCCGGTAACCACAACGCGTCGTCTCATCCGTCTCTCCTCGACGTCGCTCACGCTTTAGCCTGACGCGCCTAAGCCGCAACCAGGTTCGAAGCACGAAATCCGTCTGTGATGCTGAAGCACAACCTGCTTGTTGCGGGTTCTCCGCGACCAGTCCGCTAACCAACCAGTTGGGAGGGCGGCCGCAGGGGCGATCCGTCGGCGGCGTGGCCTACCTCGAACGCGCGCAGCATCCGCATCATGCGGAGATAGGCCTCCGGCTCGAAGAGCGTCTTCGCGTGGTGCTCGCCGTTGAGGTGGGCAAACATGATCTCTATTTCCGCCTGCAGCTTCGACCCCTTGTGGCTCGTGGCGGTGACCATCGCCCCGTCGTCGCGGATGTAGTCCAGGGCCGCCGTGTAGATCAAGCTGTCCCCGGGAATGGCCTCGCAATAGAAGACCACCCGCGGCACCTTGGCCAGGACCACCTTCTCGCGAAAGCCGGTATGCTCACACACCAGCAGGCCCCCGGTCTGAGCCAGGCCCTCCATCACCAGGGAGGTGGGCATCACCGGGTAACCGGGGAAATGATCGTGCAGGTACTCTTCGGCCAGGGAGACGTTCTTCACGGCCTTCGCGTACCGCCCGCTCTCGAACTCGATGAACCGATCGATCCAGTACCATCGCATGGCAAACGCTTCTGCCGCGTCGAGCGGCCTAAGGCGCGCCGGCCCTCAGCCGGCCGCCACCAACTTGCTTTCCACGAAACGACACATGCCGGCCACCGTCAGCAGATTGGCAAAATCCTGCACGTTGGGGTTGGCCGCGAAGTTGTCCAAATCGGCAAAGGGCATCCGCTTGCGCAGCTCCGCGATCCCCACCTCGGTGACGCGACCGTCCACCACGTACTCCGGATTGGTGAGGATGTCTTGCGGCAGCAGCTCCTTGTCGGGAATCTTGATGTTGAAGGCCTTCTGCAGCCGGAAGAGAATGTCCAAAAAGTCGATCGACTCGGCCCCCAAGTCTCCCACCAAGGTGGCCTGCGGGGTGACTTCGTCTTCATCGACGCCCAAAGCCTCGACCAGCGCGCCGCGGACCTTCTCGAAAACCTCCTCCTTCGTCGGCATTTCGCTCAACCTCCCAAGCTCAGTTGTCTATTCAGGACTTCCCGGCAGCTCCCTGGCCGCCCGGCAATTCACCCCGGGCCACGACCCTCAGTAGCCCCCCAGACTCAACCCCCCATCCACCCGGAGCACCTGCCCCGTCACGTAGGCCGCCTCCTCGCTGGCCAAAAAGGCCACCACCGCAGCTACCTCGACCGGGCTGCCGATCCGTCGCATGGGGATGATCTCGTTCAGGCGGCTCCCGACCAGGCCGCGGACCGCCTTGCTCATGTCCGTGTCGATCATTCCCGGGGCCACGGCGTTGACCCGGACCCGCCGCGGGGCGAATTCCTTGGCCATCGCCCGGGTCAAGCCGTCGATTCCCCCTTTGCTGGCGGCGTAGTTCACCTGGCCTCGCGAGGCAAACTCGGCCGCGGTGCTGGAAAGGTTCACAATGCTCCCCCGGCGCTGATACATCATCTGCGGCGCCACCGCCCGGCAGTAATGGTAGGTGCCGTTCAGGTTCGTCTCGATCACCTCGCGCCACTGCTCGGCCGTCATCGCGCCCAGCAGCCCGTCGCGGACGATCCCCGCGGAATTGATCAGGATGTCCAAACTCTGGTGCTGGGCAACGATCTCATCCACGATCACTTGAGCCCGCTCCGCGCTCCGCACGTCGGCCTGGACCGCGCGCACCTTGCGCCCCTGGCCCGTCAGCTCCGCGACCACGGCGTCCGCCGCCTCACGGTTCGCTTGATAGACGAAAACCACCTCCGCCCCCTCGGCAGCCAGCCGCTCCACCACGGCCCGGCCGATCCCGCGGCTCCCGCCCGTCACCAAGGCTATCTTGCTCTCGAACCGCATGGTCCGCCTCCCGAAGGACGACGGCGCCTCCACCGCTGGCGCGGAAGGCGCTCCCCAGTCCTCCAATCAATCCTCCTCCGGCAGGGATTGGGCCGCTCGGCCGTTGGGCTGGTAGAGCAACGCGAAAAGAGCTCGCATCTCTTGTTTGACCACCTTGTCCGTCTGGGCCTGTTCCGGCCGCGTCTCCGACAGGTCGTAGCGTTCCAACACCAGCCGCCCATTGACGGTCACTCGCCCATCGACCACGCCCCGGGCCTTCAACACGGTTTCCCGATCGGTCTGGCTGAGGATCTCGGCCGTGACTCGCAACGTCTGCCCCGGTTCGACAAACTGCCCGTACTTGATCCCCTTCGCCTCCTTAAGGACCACCATGCTATGGGCAAAATCCTCGCTGGCCCGAATCAGCCACGCCCCGGCCTGGGTCATTGCCTCCAGCATCAGGACCCCCGGCATCACCGGAAACCGGGGGAAATGGTCGGCCAGGTACTCCTCTGCCATCGAGAGGGCCTTCAAGGCGGTAATCTTGACGCCCGGCTCCAAGTGTTCGATATGGTCAATCAGGGAGAACCGCATGGCTACTTGGAAGGATAACCGGCCTGCGCAAACTTCGACTGGGTTGGCAAGTCAAACCCAATAGTATAATGTTCCACCCCAGCCACTACAACCGTGAAAGCAGACGGCCAAGAAGGGGGGCCGCGGACTGGCTCAATCCCAGCAAATCGGGTCGCCTCGCGGGCAACATTGCGAGCAATGCGGCAGGCCGCCCGACCCGGATCGATCGACATGGCCTCCGTTTTCCCCCAAAAGCGCCTGGCTTGACGCGAGCCCCAGGGTCCGTTAAACTTTCACAATTCCGCCTGACGAATCCTATAAAGATGAGTCTCATGGCCACCGCGAACCTGCTCCAGCTCTTGTTGTTGCCCCTTCCGGGGGATGTGCCTTAGGGCCGCGCGAAGGCTAGGGACCCAAAGTCGTCAACATAACCGAAGCCAAACCGGACCCCAAGGCAACACGGGCCTTGGGGTTTTTTTTGTAACCGTCCCCGGGGACTGTCCCAGTTTGCGCGGCGCAAAGAACGTTCCCCGTGGTAATGGACTGGTTCGCCGCGAAAACGGGACTGTCCCCCTTCAGCGTGAGTTCGACCATGTCTGACCGAGTGAGAAGCCGCTGGCGACGCAGACAAACGAGGGCGTGGTTGGTGTTGCCCGCGCCGACCAAAGGTCGGCTGTCGGAAGTCCCGTTTTGCTTTCAGTGACCGGTTTTTCACTCCAAAAAGGAATCACTCCATGTCGCCCGATTCAACCCAATCACGCCCAATTGTGATCTTCGATACCACGCTCCGCGACGGCGAGCAGTCGCCCGGCGCCAGCATGAACCTCCAAGAGAAAATGGAAGTCGCCCAGGCCCTTGTCGAACTGGGCGTCGACGTCATCGAGGCCGGCTTCCCCATTGCTTCGCCCGGCGATTTCGAGTCCGTGCGCCAGATCGCCCAATCCGTCCGCGGCTCCGTCATCTGCGGCCTGGCCCGGTGCCTCGAAAAAGACATCGACCGCGCCTGGGAGGCCATCCAGCACGCCGAGCGCCCGCGGATCCACGTCTTCCTCGCCACCAGCGCCATCCACCGCGAGTTCAAGCTCCGCATGACCCAGCAGGACATCATCCGCCAGGCCGTGGCCGGAGTCCGCCGCGCCAAGGCCTATTGCTCCGACGTCGAGTTCTCGCCCGAGGACGCCGTCCGCACCGAGATGGATTTCCTCGGCCAGGTCGTCCAACAGGCCATCGACGCCGGGGCCACCACCGTGAACATCCCCGACACCGTGGGCTACGCCACTCCCGCCCACATGGGCCACGTCATCCGCACCCTCCGCCAGCGCGTGCCGAACGTCGACAAGGCGGTGATCAGCGTCCATTGCCACAACGACCTCGGACTGGCCGTGGCCAATAGCCTCGCCGCCGTCGAGGCCGGCGCCGGCCAGGTCGAGTGTACCATCAACGGCCTGGGCGAGCGGGCCGGCAACTGCTCGCTCGAGGAGATCGTCATGGCCCTCCGCACGCGGCACGATTATTACCGCGCCCACACCAAGATCGTCACCCAGCGGATCGTGCCCACCAGCCGCCTGGTGGCCGGGATCACCGGCATCCAGGTGCAGCGCAACAAGGCCATCGTCGGCCGCAACGCCTTCGCCCACGAGGCTGGCATTCACCAGGACGGAATGCTCAAGGAGCCCCGCACCTACGAGATCATGCGCCCCGAGGACGTCGGCCTCACCCAAAGCGACCTCGTCCTCGGCAAGCACAGCGGCCGCGCCGCCCTGGCCGATCGCGCCAAGGAGATGGGCTACCACCTCACCGGCGAGCAGCTCAACGTCGTCTTCGACCAGTTCAAGCTCCTGGCCGACAAGAAGAAGGAACTCTACGACGCCGACCTCGCCGCCCTCATCGAGCAGCAGATCCGCGCCGTGCCCGAACTCTGGAAACTCGAGTCCTACGACCTCCACTCCGCCAGCGGGCGCACTCCCGAAGTGACCCTCACCGTCCGCCGCGGCGAGGAACTCCTCGCCGCCAAGACCGCCTCCGGCGACGGCCCCATCGACGCCATCTTCCTGGCCATCGAGCAGCTCACGGGCATGTCCGTGACCTGCAACGATTTCCGCGTCCACAGCGTGACCGTGGGCAAGGACGCGCAGGGCGAGGTGATGGTGCAGCTTGAGTATCAGGACCAGACCTATCGCGGCGTGGGCGTATCGACCGACAGCGTCGAGGCCAGCGCCAAGGCCTTCCTCAACGCCATCAACCGCATCGCCGCCATGCAAGCGGTCAAACAACCCGCCGCCCCATCGTAGGACGGGTTACTAATCCGTCCCCAATCGTAGGACGGATTTGTAATCCGTCCCTAACCGTAAGACGGATTGCCAATCCGTCCCATGCCCTCGATCCGAAGCTCCACTTCGCAGCGCCCTTGCCAAAACGCTGGTCGCGCTGTTGATGGCCTACTATCGTCAAAGCAAGCGGCGCATGGCCGAGTTTCTCGTCGCGCTTTTGGGTCAGCCGTGCTCCGCGGCGTTGACGGTGATCGAAACCTGCCGCCAACAGTGCCGCAACGTCTTCGCCTTCGTGACCGCCGCCGTGGAAGCCCGTCTCGCCCGCCAACCAGCCCCTTCGCTGCTCTCCACGATGTGAACGGTTAGCGATTCCGATTCCGATTTCACCCAAGAATCCCCCAGAAATCGTAATCAGCGTTTTCGTAAGTCCTTGTGGAGCAACAAGAAACAAAACAAGCTTCCCTCTTGGGAAGCCAGCACTCTACCACTGAGTAACTCCCGCGTTGTGCGGATCCGCCTCGTCAACAACACGACAATACAGGTGGACCGGGCCGAATCTGCAAGAGGGCCGCCGGGTGAGGGCCCGCTCCGTGGGCGTGAGGTTGACAGTGCCTCGGCAAGCGGGACAATGGGAAAGCAGGTTCGGGTCACGGTGTAGACAGCGGGTGGAATCATGACCCCCCTTCTGGTCGCCAGTGCCGTGCTGCGAGCCCTTGGGCTGAAGGTTCTCGACCCATGTTCTCTCTGCAACGTCTCTTCAGTCGCAGCGATAGGTTTTACGACCTCCTCGAAGCCGTTGCCGAAGAGGCCCGCCAAGCGGTGGCGGCCTTGATCGAGCTGCTCAAGAGCCCCCGAGACGGGCAAAACCTGGAGGAGTTCATCGTTCGCCGGCGGCACACGAAGCAGATCTCCGAGGAGATCACCGCCCTGGTGTGCAGCACGTTCGTCACGCCGCTGGAGCGGGAGGACATCGAGTCGCTGGCCAGTGCCCTCTACAAGATCCCCAAAACCGTGGAGAAGTTCGGCGAACGGCTGTTGTTGTCGCCCTCGCGTCTCCGCGCGGAGTTGTTCTCCCGGCAAGCGGATTTGCTGGAGCAGGCGACCGACACGGTTTGCCAGATGGTGCGGCAACTGCGGCGCCGGCCGCAACTGGACAAGATCAAAGAGGAGAACGATCGACTGCACCAGTACGAGGGCGAGGCCGACAAGCTGATCCTCGAGCTTCTGCGCGATCTTTACAGCGGCAAATACGAGGCCCTGCAGGCGATCGTGCTCCGCGATCTCTACGAACTGCTGGAGAAGGTCATCGACCGTTGCCGCGACGCGGGCAACATCATCTTCCAGATCATGCTCAAGAACTCCTAGATCGCCGGCACCGCCACCATGATGCACCACGGACTGATTTGGGCGTTCCTGGCCATCGGGTTCGTGGTTTGCGGAACCTGCTACACCGGCTACCACGTCGGCCGGCTGGCCCTGGACCCGGAGTGCTCCGCGCTGGTCGCGCTGGTGGTCGTGCTGGCGCTGGCCTTCGACTTCACCAACGGGATCCATGACGCCGCCAACTCCATCGCGACGATTGTCTCGACGCGGGTGCTTACGCCCCTGCAGGCCGTGGTGTGGGCGGCGTTCTTCAACTTCGTGGCCGCGTACGTATTTGGCATCCACGTTGCAATGACGATCGGAAAGGGCGTCGTACACCCGGAGGTCGTGGACACCCTCATGATCCTCAGCGGACTCTTGGGGGCCATTCTCTGGAACCTCACCACCTGGCGCTTGGGTCTCCCGACAAGCTCATCGCACGCGCTGATCGGCGGGCTGGCAGGGGCCGCGATCGTCAAGGCGGGTCTTGGGGCAATCATTATCTCGGGAATCCTCAAGATCGTCGCCTTCATTGTGCTGTCGCCCTTGATCGGGTTGGTGCTCGGCCTCGCGATGGGGCTTGGGATGACCTTGCTGTTCCGCAACGCCAGGCCGGCACGCGTCGATCGTCTCTTCAGAAAGGGGCAACTCTGCTCTGCCGCGCTCTACAGCTTGGGACACGGCACGAACGATGCCCAGAAGACCATGGGGATTATCGCACTGCTGCTCTATATGGGTGCGCCGCGGGTTTGGGAGGGACGGGACTTCGAGAGTATCCCTTTCTGGATCGTGCTGATTTGTCACACCGCCATGGGGCTGGGAACTTTGATCGGCGGATGGCGGATCGTGAAGACGATGGGAACGAAGATCACACGACTGAACCCCTTCGGCGGCTTCTGCGCAGAAACCGGGGCCGCGGCGACACTCATTGCCACCGCGGCCGCGGGGATTCCCGTGAGCACAACGCACACCATCACGGGGTCCATCGTCGGATATGGGGCCATGCGGCGCCTGAGCGCCGTTCGATGGGGCGTAGCCGGCAACATCGTCTGGGCGTGGATCCTGACGATTCCGGTGTCCGGCTGCATCGGCGCATTAACGTATCTTGCCGTATCTGCCGTGGCCGGGGCGTTCTCGTGAGGCGCGCGGAATGCCCGCGTCGGCAGCGCGCCGGAGGCGGGAAGGCCGCCTAAACCGCCACCAGCCCTACCCGAGGAGCACTAGGCCCCCAGGGCCCCAACGCCAACCCGGCAGACCGAGAAGACGAGATACAACGTGAGACGGCGGGCCGGATGAGGCTCGAAAGGATACGTCGGCGAGTCAAAAGGATACGGTCCAAAGGTTCAGCAATCCGCCGGAACTGTCTGGACGTTCGAAATTCCCGCCAAGAGGCGATACTCGCCGGGAAGCGGCCGCAGGCCGCAGGTTGCGGACTTCTTGACAAACCGCTTGGCACACAGGGGTTTACGTCAATCACCGGGGATAGTGTGCGGTTGTGCCCGCCGCGGAACCACTCCCGCCTAGGCCCGTGACCGCGATTTGGAACGGAACTTGCAATCTGCCCCAAGCAGTGCGGCACGCGTAGAATCCAGGAGCCCCTGGGAGTCACAGGGGCTCGCACTTGGCCGCCGTCCCTTGGGAAAAAAAGGAGTCTACCCATGAGAACCCGCTGCATTCTGTTCGCTGTGCTTGTGTTCCTCGGCCTGGGCGCTTCCGGCGCGATGGCCCAAGGCATGTTGGTGCCCGTGAGTGGCTACGACACGTACGGGTCTTACGGGTCTGCGGCACCGAGCTACAGTCCCGCCCCGGCCGCGTACGGCTCGACGATGCCCCCGCAGACCGCGTATAGCCCGGCGACGTCGTACTATGCCCCTCCGAGTTACCCCGCGCCAAGCTACGCGGTGCCGGGCTACACCGTCAACAGCTATGCCGCTCCGGCGGTGGCCTATCGGCCCGTGGTGACCGAGTACCTACCGCCCGCGGTAGCCTATCGGCCCGTGGTGACCCAGTACGTACAGCCCGCGGTAGCCTATCAGCCGGTGGTGGCGTACCGGCAGCCGTACACGGTCTACAGCCCGGTCGTGGTCGCCGGCTACAACGCGCCGGTCTACACGACGCCCGCTGCCGTCCCGGCCGGCCCGAGGGTGATCGTCCGGCCCAAGGTGTACGTCGAAGGGCAGCCGATACGGAACCTGATCAAGGCCATCACCCCGTGACCGCGCCCTAAGCGGCCGTCCAACCAGTGCAACCCATTGAGCCGGCGGGCTTGCCCGCCGGTTTGCGTTTCACGGCTGGCACGGCGTCTTCGTGATCCGGCAATCGATGAAGAACGCGCCGTAATCCTCTCGGCCGATCCCCGCACTCTTCACCGTCCTCGGCGGAAGACCGGGCATGAAGCCCTCCTGGATTTGGACCTCGGCCGGCATCGACCGGACCGTGGCGCCGTCGAAATGGAAGTCGAAGTCATAATGGTCGAAGCAGCCGCGGTGCTCGAGCACCAGCGTCTGCGAGAGCATCTGCTGAACTTGCCTGAGAGACGCATTGTCCGGCTGCACAGGCTCCAGGCGATCGTCCTCCGCCCGGCCTTCCAAGAGACTTCCTGAAGGTCCGCCAAGGATCCGATAGTTTCCGTCCTGGACGTCGATCGCCGTGCAGACCTTCGGCCATCCGAAGCGGCGGATGCCTTGGCTGGCCGCCCTCGCACTGTCCACGTAGACCCGGACGAAATGGAAGACGGGCTCCTTCCCCGGGCATCCTTCCCGTCGCAGATAGGGAACGCCGACGAAGGTCTCCCGAAAGCAGCGGCCGAACCGGGGATGGATCGTGATGCGCTTGTGCCGCGCCAACCCGCGCTCGGTCCCATAGAGGATGATGACGGGATGCTCGGCGTGCGGCGACTCCGCCAAGGTGAGCCCTTCGGGAAGCCACGACTGGACGAGCTTCTTGTCCAGAAACAGCGTCACCACGACCCCCGTGAATCGCTCCGACATGATCTCCGGCGGTCCCATCCGCGCCAACAGGCCGCCCGCAGACCGTGCCTCGCTCCCGCGGCTGAAACCGGCCAAGAAGGCGATGCCGACCGCCGCGGCGACCCTCGCCCGAGAACTCCGCATCAGACGCAACATGGGCAGTCCTTTGTCGTTTCCGTGGAGACGCCCGCGCGGCTCCCTCCGCGACGACCTGATCCCTATAAGTGAGGTTGCACGATTCCGGGAATCCGCGCGGCAAACCAAACGGGAGGGCGAGGCTCCTGCCGAGCCCTGTTCCGCCAGCAGAAGCGAGGATGCAGCCTGGGCTCGGCAGGAGCCTCGCCCTCCCGGAATCGTGCAACCTCATTTAGCCTGGCCCCATGATACCCTGGCGCGGTCTCCGGTCGCAAGGAAAGGGGTCAGGGGTCAGCCGTCGGAGTGCGATCACGCCAATGTTCCGACACGCTCACCGGCGGCGACTTGCTTCCGGGCTTGAGCGTGCCGGTGAGCGAGAACTTCGGGCCTTGACGTTGACGTGCTACTCTGCCGGCCGCACGAAGTTGGTGCGCACCCAATCGCGGAAGGAGCGGACCAGAGCGGTCTCGCTGGCCGTGTTGACTTGCCGCAGGACGTTAACGACTTGCGCGATGGGGAATTGCGGGAAACAGATGCTCCCCTCGCGCGCCTCGTACTGACCGGCGGCGCTGAGCCGGTACACCTCAAGCGTCTCGCCGTCGAATCGCCACACTTCGGGCACGCCGAACGCCGCGTAAAGCGGCATCTTACGGATCGCCGGGGCGGACACCTCGACCTCGATCACCAGGTCCGGAGGCGGGTCGATCGTCAAGTCGCCTTCCGTCTTCTGCCGCATTTGCGGCTCGTGCCCGACGTAGTAGCAGTTGTCCGGTTCCAAGCCGTGTTCCAGGTCCTCCCGCTTGAAGGTCATGGTGCGGCAGCTCTTGATGTCGATATTGCACTCCTCGGTCCACACGTCGATCAGGCGCCCCAGGATGTAGCTGTATTGTTCGTGCAGTTGGGACGGCGACATGATTTCCAGGTCCCCCCGATCGTAGGTCATCCGGACGTGATAGTTCTCGGGCGCCTCGCGCAGGGCTTCGTACGTCGGCCAGGTGATGCCCCGGAGAACGAACCGCTGTTCCCGCTGGATTTGCTCAACTGTGGTCATCGTGAACTCCTCGGCGACGGGCGCTTTTCACGGAAGCAACCGCCGGGTTGCAGGGCCACCGGCAAGCTGAATCTCCAGTCTGCCCGTTGGATCGGCTCGCATTTGAATGCCGCACAGCGCGCTGGCGACCCAACCCTCCTCGTCCTCCGCCAGCTTTTTGTAATCGCCGCCGGCAATCGCGTAGACCTCGGGCGTCTTCGTGTCGCGCTCGATCACCCAGACCTCCGGCACGCCGAGCTTGGCGTAGAACGCGAGCTTCTCGTAGCTCTCGTCGTCCGGGCTGCGGATTTCCACCACTACGGCCGGGGCACCCTCGAAGTACTCGTTGTGGTCGATGTCGAAACGATCGGGGGTCAAAAGAACGAGGTCGGGCACCCGGTAGTCGTCGGGCCATCCGCCCACCGACGCCACGTTGATCTCGTGGTACACCCGGTTTCCTCGCGGCCGCGCCCAATAGTCCCACAACCAAGTCTCCAGGGCCCACTGAAAGTGTTGGTGGCTACGGTTCGGCACGGGCGCCAGGTGCAAGACTCCTTCCCACATCTCGTCCCAACGGTCGGCCCCGATCCTCTTCCGCCACTGGCGGATTGACGGCGGAACCGCAGGCATGACAGCTTTCATCGGACGTTCTCCCTGGACAACCGGACGGACTTGCCCTCTTAATTCTATCTCACGCCAGGAACCGCGGACAGGATGGCCTGGACCGTGAAGAGCCAAAGGCGCTCCATACCGCCCGCTTGAGTCGGCGACGTTCTGTCTTCTACCTTCTGTCTTCTTTCTTCCATCTACTCCCCCAGCGCCGCGACCGCAGCCGCCTGGAACTCGCGCCGCATGTCCGACGCATCCGCGTTGGGAAGCCCGATCCGCTGGATCATGAGGACCATGATGAGGTCCTTCTCGGGGTCGATCCAGCCTTGGGTGCCGAAGGCCCCGCCGTGGCCGAAGCTGCCTTTGGAGAGCATCGCGGTCACGCCTTCCGGCTTGCGCACGACGGCCCAGCCGAAGCCGAAGCCCATGCCCGAGGTAAAGCCGCTGGTGAGCTCGCCGGTCTGCACCTGGGTCATGGTCCTGACACTCTCGGGCGAGAGGATTCGCTTGCCGCCGAAGGTGCCGCGGTTGAGCATCATCTGGTAGAAGCGGGCCAGGTCGCCGGCGGTCGAATAGAGGCCGCCGGCAGGAATCGGGTACTTCGCGCCGGGCGGCAGGGAAATGATGTCGCCCTTCGACGCCACCAGCTTTTCTTTCTCCCTGCCGTAGGTCACGGCGGCCCGCTTCAATTGCACCGCGGTTGGATAGAAGCAGGTATCGGCCATGCCCAGCGGGTCGAAGATGCGCTGTTGCAGAAAGCTCTCGTAGGACTGCCCGGAGACGACCTCGATGATCCGGCCCAGCGTGTCGATGCCGATGTTGCAGTAGGCCCACTTGGTGCCCGGCTCGAACTGCAAGGGCTGCTTGGCGAACAGGCTCACGGCTTCGGCCAGCCTGCGGTCCCGCTTCACGTAGAGGTCAGCAATCGCGGGCGGCAATCCGCCCAGGCCCGACGTGTGCGTCAGCAGATCGCGGACCGTGATCGGCCGCGTGGGCTTCCTGAGTGAGCCGTCTTTGACGCCCATCTTGACCTGCCGGGCACCAACCAAAGGTTGGTCGCGGAACTCGGGCAAGTGTTTCTCCACCGGGTCCTCAACCGAGAGCTTCTTTTCATCCACGAGGATCATGATCCCGACGGCGGTGACCGGCTTGGTCATCGAAGCGATGCGGAAGAGCGAGTCCGGCCGCATGGGGATTTTCTTGTCGAGATCTCGATATCCGACCGCCTCGACGCTGGCGATGCGGTCGCGGCGCCCGACCAGCGTCACCGCCCCGGCGATCTCGCCGCGATCGACGAACCCCTGCATCGCCGGGGGAATCTTGGCCAGGCGGGCCGGATCGAGGTCGGCGGCAACAACCGGCCCGGCGCAGACCAGGGCCGCACTGAGCGCGGCAAAGAAGAGAGCACCTCGCCGCCGCTCGCGGCTTGGGAACCAGAGCGCTGAACTTTGTCGCTTCATCATCGCAGTCCTCCTTCAGGTCACACCGGGGGTAGGGCCGGCTGTGCCGGCCGCAGCACGCTCCACGTCTCCCTCAGCGGCCGGCAGAGCCGGCCCTACGCTTCTGTCTGCTATCTTCTCTCTTCCATCTTCTTCTTCCCGCCCCTGCTGAACCGCGAACCGGGCCGCCATTCCGGCATCTTCTCCGCATTGGCCACGCGCAGGCCCGTCACCAGGTAGAACACCGCCGCGGTGCGCACGCCCTGCCAATCCCACTCCGGCCGCACCACGTCGCTCGGCTGGTGATAGTCGTTGTCGAGGAATCGTTTCGCCCGCACTCCGGTATCCACAAGTTGACCGGCCGTGGCAGGCAGCCGGGAGAGCGAATCGAGAAGGCCCTTTGGCTTCGCCGGCTTGCCGGCCGAACGCTGTTCTGCCGCCAGGCCGAACACGTAGACCGTGGGCACGCCGCGCAGGGCGAACTCGTATTGATCCGACCGCTGGAAGGCGTTCTGGCGGTCGAAGCCCAGTTCGGGGACGAAGAGGATCCGCATGTCCCGTGCGACGGCGAAAATCGTCCTGTCCAGATTAGACAGTCCAAGGCCGACGCCGTAGATCGCCTTGACCGGCCCGTAGGTGTCGTTGTCGATGCCGTCGATGTTCAGGTCGGCCGCGATCTTGGCCACCGGCCACGTCGGGTGCTCCAGCCAGTAGTGCGTGCCCAGCATATAGTGTTCCTCCCCGGTCGGGGCGAGGAAGATGACCGAGCGACGGGGCCGGTTGGGCGTCTGGCTCATGGCCTCGGCAACCGCGAGCATCTTGGCGACCCCCAGGGCATTGTCGGCAGCCCCGGGGAAGATGCGGCCTCTCGCGTCTTTGCCCCAGGCGTCGTAATGGGCACTGTAGACCACGGCCTCGGCCTTCAACTGTGGATCGGCCCCTTCCAGCAGGCCGATCACATTGTGCCCGATAGCGGGCTCGAGCGTCTGCGGCACGGACATCTCGACCTCGACGCCCAGTTCCCGCAACACCCGCTCGCCCGCTTGTGCCTTGTCGATGAGGTTGGCAATCGCCTCAGGGGACTTGGGCAAGAGACGCTTCGCCGCGTCGAGGCTTAAGAACGCCACGGGAGGCCAGTCGCCGGGCACTGATCGACGAGTCTCCGCCAGGAAAACGCGGCGCCGCTGCGCTACCCCGAAAGCGGCCGGGGCAGTCAAGTTGGAATCGCTCCAGGCGATCACGATGACCCCCGCGGCACCTTGGCGCGCGAGCCCGGAAACGACTTGCTCCAGCGAGTCCGGCGGCAGCGGGGCCGCGCTTGCCGGTCTCTTCAAAGGACCACCCGGATCCACGACGATCTTGCCTTTGACGTCCAGACCTGTCGGATCATTGCGCAGGAGGCTCTCCAGGAGGATCGCATGGCTTACGAGGACCGCCTTGCCCCGGGCGTCGATGCTTCGGCTGCTCAGAAAAGAGGGTCGAATCCAATAGCGGTAGTCGGTTCCCTCCTTGAGCGTGCTTCCCTCGATCTTCAGCGAAGACCCGGAGCCAAAGGCCATCGCCTCGAACGGCACGGCCTGGAGATAGCTCCCCTGGTCGCCCAGCGGCTTCAGACCGAGCTTGGCGAAGCGGCCGGCAAGGTACTTGGCGGCCTTCACGCCGCCGGGCTGGGCGGTGCCCCGGCCTTCCATCTCCGGACTCGCCAACGTGACCGTCACGTCGCGGATCGTCTCGACCCGCACCCGGTCGGCGATCTCGCGATCCTGCCGACTGAGCGACTGCCCCAGCGCGGCCGACAGGCCCGAGCCGGCCTGCCCGGTCGGCATCGCCGACCAGGCGGCGACGAGGACCAGCGTGCCCACGGGCAAAAGGCGGAGAATGACTCGTTCCCTCATGGTGAATGCTCTCGTGGGCGACTTCTTCCTTTGCGACCCCCGCTTTCCGCGCGGTCTATTGGACCGTATTCTCCTGCCCCCCGCCGTGGGAGTCAATCGTTCCGGCCGAGCCACCGCTGGGAGGGGATGGCGAAGGGAACGAGGGCCACGTGGCGCTTGCAATCGAGTGGGCATATCGGCCAGAATAGGATGTCCTTGTGCCCTTGCTCGCCTGCGAGCAGGGCGGTCCGGAAGACATCGTTTCACTGCCTCAAAGCAGTGCCGCACGACGTACGGTCCTTACCCGATTCATCCAAGAAAGGTGTTTGCCATGTCCGAAGTCTCACGTCGCGACTTTCTCGCAGGAATCACCGCGGCTGCCGGTGTAGCCACCCTCGGCGGCCGTTTCGCTCTGGGCGCAGAACCCGCCAAGATCAAAAAAGGCTCCGACCTGGTCAAGCTCGGCCGAACCGACCTCCAGCCCACGGTGCTCGGCATGGGCACGGGCACGGTCAGCGGCACCCAGCAGCGGGCCCTGGGCTTCGACGGCTTTACCGAGCTGATGCGATACGGCCTGGAGCGTGGCCTTCGCTACATCGATACCGCCGACATGTACCAGACGCACCCCTTCGTGAAGCGGGCGATGGAGGGCGTGGCCCGGGATAAGTACTTCATCCAGACCAAGACCGTGGCCAAGGACGCCAAGAAGGCCAAGGCCGACATCGAGCGGTTCCTCAAGGAGCTCAACACCGACTACGTGGACACGCTGCTGATCCACTGCATGACGAGAAAGGGCTGGCCCACCGACATGCGGCCGGTCATGGACGTCCTGGACGAGGCGAAGAAGAAAGGCCAGGTCCGGGCCGTCGGCTTCTCTTGCCACGAGTGGGACCCGCTGGCCTCCGGGGTGGACACCGACTGGCCCGACGTCCAACTGGTCCGCATCAACCCCTTCGACGACAAGATGGACGGCAAGCACGAGGAAGTTGCCCCGCTGATCAAGAAGGCCCACGAGAAGGGCCGGGGCATGATCGGCATGAAGATCTACGGCGAGACCGGCTTCGGCAGCCGCGAGAAGCGCCTGGAGTCGCTCAAGTACGTCTTCAAGCTCGGCTGCGTCGACTGCTTCACCATCGGCTTCCGGAGCACCCAGCAGCTCGACGAGACGCTGAAGCTGATCGAAGAGGCGCAAGCGTAGCCGGCTCTCTGGAATCAAAGAAGTCGAATCCGCCGCGGGCTTGTGGTGATCTCGCTACTGCTCGATACGGAGGCTTGCCCACTCTTCGTTGTGGCGCATCTGGTCGGCCATCGAGCGCACCGCGCCGAACACCAGCAGTGGAGTCAACGGCGCAACGCAGCAGGCCAGTCCGCAGTGGGTCAGACTCGATGCCAGATCGCCCGTGAGCGCCCAATACCACGCGAACGCGAAAACGGGAAACGCGGGAATGGAAAGCACGCCATAGAGCCAGAGCAAACGCCGGCGGCGCGCCGCATCGGGCTGCTCCATCGCCCGATACGTCCCGATCGTCAGGGCGCAGAAAGCGTAGGTCATTCCCGCCGAACCCGCGCCCGCGACGAACAAGATGTAGGTGACCATCCCCAGTTCGCCCCGCCTGCTGCCGAACAGGCACTCGGGGAGTATCGCCAACCACACGACCGCAAACGAGACCGCCGTGAACACGGCAATCCGCCACGCCAGCCGCAACGGCGATTCCCCCGGGCGGAGACTCAGCACCTCCAGCATCGCGCGGAAGCGGTCCCACCGCGGCACCGACTGCTGAAGCTCAGGGGTCAGCTCCGCGGGGTCGCCGAACCGCTCGGCGGCCCGCTCCAAAGCCGCCTGCTCGTCTCCGAGCCTCGCGGCCTCCTCCTCGAAGATTGCCGTCAGATGCGCGAGCAGCTCCTCGCGTATCCGGCGCTTGCGAGTCATCGTCGCCCGGACTGGTCGCACCGCCCGCTCCACGACGATCTTCAGTTCTTTCAAGATTACGTCGTTCATGCCAGCGCTCCTAGAATCCCGCCGACCGCGACCGGGCAGTTATGCCCAGTCTGCCTGGTAATGCCACTGCTTGACCGCCTGACGAGCCATCAGGATGAATAGTACGGCCGCCCCCACCCCAGTGAAGTGCGGCAATAAACCGCACAGCACTGCTAAACCGCACAGCACTACCAGCGAGATTCGTCCCCTGCGTTTCGAGGCCAAGACGGGACCGATCTTGTTAAGCAACGGGGCCAAGACGACTGAAAGAATCACATTGAATAGGGCAACCAGAAGCACCGCTCCTACCAGCACTAGTGCTATTATGCGTTGCGCCTCCACTGGTCCCGGGATTTCCCAGTTGTTTTCGAAGGCCAGCATCATTGGCAGCCATAGCGAATAGATCAGCAACATCACCAGGAAGTGCCTGACTGCCAAATGCCATGCGGGCTCACTCGGCCGGTAGCCCATATTCTCAAGGATCGACCGGCACCGACACAATCGAGGCACGGCTTGCTGAAGCTGCGTCGTCAGTTCTCCTGGGTCGCCGAATCGCTGCTTGGCCTGTTCAAGGGCGGCCTGCTCATTGCCCAGTCTCTCGGCCTCCTCCTCGAAGACCGCCGTCAGGTGGGCCAATAGTTCCTCCCGCATCCGGCGCTTGCGAGTCATCGTCGCCCGGACTGGTCTGACTGCCCGCTCCACGACGGTCTTCAATTCTCTCAGGATGACGTCGTTCATGCTTGGGCTCCCACAACTGCGCCGATGATGCGGACGAAACTGGCCCATTCCGCACGCCCTTTGGCCAGTTCCCGCTTTCCTTTGGATGTCAAGCGGTAGATGCGGCGTCGGGCACCACGCCGTCCGTGCGGCTGGTCCTCCCAGTCGGCCTCGACCTTGCCGGCCGCTTCCAGGCGATAGAGGGCCGGGTAGAGCGACCCCTCCTTCAGACGCAACAGCCCGCAGCCGACCGCGTCCAGGCGCCGCAGGATCTCCAGCCCATGGGCCTCGCCGCGTTGCAAGGCGGCCAGGACCATCGTCTCCAGGTGCCCGCGCAGCTTGTCGCCACGGATCGCTTTCATAGTCTCCCCTTGGTCGCTTCCGGGGATTATTTTAGACAGTCTAGAAATAACTGTCAAGCGGCTCGACGCCGACGCAGAGCCGGTTCGCCGGGAACCCCGTCCCAGCCCGTCCCGCCCCGGAATGGGGGTGATCCCGGCCGTGCTCGCGCCGGCCATGTCCACGCCCCCCCTCGCCGCAGCGGACCGTGGCCTTGACGGGCCGCGAAACGCCGCCCGATAATCGTCGAGGCAGTCGCGTTGGCCAGTGCGATCTTGCTCTGAGCGTTGTACTATGGCGGCGTACAGCACCGGACTGATGCCGGGCACCGACCTGAGATATGAAGACTTCGAGGGCTTCCTGGCCAGCTATGCCTTGACGCTGCGCCCTCTGGAGAAGAGCGGCAGGACGTCCGACCCAGAGGACTACGCGGAGATCCTCAAGATCCTCAACGGGTTTGCAGAGCGATACAACGTGCAGCCGCCCATTGTGACGCTGAGGAGCCCGAGAAGCAGGAGGGCGCTGGCCAAGCCGCAGGAATTCACGAATCAGGAGTTGATCCAGATGATCAATTCGTTCTGGCAGGATTTCTGCGTGGGACGCGTGTATCCGGGAAGGAAGCTCGACCTGGACGCCTCGGAACGAATCCGCCTGGGAAGGATCATCCTCAATGTGTTGGACCGGTATGCGCTGGCCGACATCGTGTACGCCAATCACAAGGGGGAGCGAGTCCCGGTGAGGGTCAAAAGGTGGGTGGCCAAGGTGAATCGGAACAAGAGGTTCGCCGAAAGCGTGAGGGAGTGGCGTAGCTGGCAAGTGTAGGGGGCAGGGGTTAGGGATTGGGGATTAGGGGTCGGGGGTCGCGGCCGCGAGTTGGGGTGTAAAGCCGCGATCATTGGTCGCGGACCTAAAGGAGATCAAGCCATGCGAGTGTGCCGAAGAGCGTTTTGGATGTTGCTGGCGGCTTGGATCGCGTGCCACTGCTTCGCAGAAGCAGTGCCCGGGACAGCGACCGCCCAAGAGTACGGCAAGCCGGATCGCGGCGAACCCGGCGACAAGATGATCCAGGAGTACCTCGCCCGCGAAACCGAAAAGATCGAAAGCCCGTGGCTCCAGAACGTGAAATCGCAGGCCGACTGGGGGAAGCTGCGGCCGAAGTACGTCGAGGAGTACTTCTACATGCTGGGACTTTCGCCCCGGCCGCCCAAGACGCCGCTGGCGGCCACCGTCACCGGGACGCTCCAGGGCGAAGGCTACGTCGTCGAGAAACTCCACTACCAGAGCCGGCCGCACCTCTACGTGACCGGCAACCTCTATCGCCCGTCGAAAGTCAAGCCCGGCGAGCGTCTGCCGGCGATCTTCTACGTCTGCGGCCACTCCGGTCAAGGCCGCGACGGCAACAAGACCGCCTACCAGTCGCACGGCATCTGGTTTGCGCGGCACGGGTACGTCTGCCTCGTCGTGGATTCGCTCCAGTTGGGCGAGATCGGCGCCACCCACCATGGGACGTACAGCGAGAAACGCTGGTGGTGGCATTCGCGGGGCTACACGCCTGCGGGCGTCGAATGCTGGAACGGCGTGCGCGGGATCGATTACCTCCAGAGCCGGCCCGACGTGGACCCGCAGCGGATCGCCGTGACCGGCATCAGCGGCGGCGGGGCAGCCACCTTCTGGATCGCGGCGGCCGACGAGCGCGCAAAAGTCGCCGTGCCCGTGAGCGGCATGGCTGACTTGAGGTCCTATGTCGGCAACCGTGTGATCAACGGCCACTGCGACTGCATGTTCCTCTACAACACCTTCCAGTGGCCCTGGGCCCGCATCGCCGCCCTCATCGCCCCGCGCCCCATGCTCTTCACCAATAGCGACGCCGACTCGATCTTCCCCATGGACGCCAACGACCGGGACATTAACCGCCTGGAGCGAGTCTACAGTCTGTACGGGGCGAGCGACCTGGTCGATGCCTTCGTGAGCATCGGCGGCCACGCCTACCGCAAGGACATCCGCCAAGGGGCTTACCGCTTCATCAACACCTACCTCAAAGGCGACCCGCGGATCGTGAGCGATAGCGAACTCGACCTGATCGCGGGAGAGGGCAAAGACAAGCACTATCCGATCCCGCCCGAAAAGCTCCGCGTGTTCCCGGAAGACTCGGACATTCCCAAGGACCAGCTCAACAAAACGATCGACCAGCACTTCGTGCCCATGGCCAAGGTCGATCCGCCGAAGCGGGGCGAGTTCGACGCCTGGAAAACTCGCCTGCAAAGCGAGTTGCGGCGGGTTAGCTTCAACTACTTCCCCGATCGCATCCCGCCGGCGAAGCTGCTGGAGCAAGTGAATCCCGATGAAGCCCGGCTGGAGACCGAGCCAGGGATCGAGGTGCGGCTGAAGCGATCCCTGGCCGTCCCGCCGGGCAAGCAGCCAGTCCAGATCAATCTGCTAGTGTGGACTGGCGACAGCGACCTGCCGGTTGCCGACGCCAAGTTCGATTCAGGGGGCGTTGAATCGTACTACTGTTGGCCGCGGGGCATGGGGCCGAACCGCTGGACCCGGAAGGACCCGCCCAACTACGTCAGGCGTTCACACGCGCTTCTGGGCCGCACGGTCGATGCCGGCCGGGTGTGGGATATCGTGGCAGTGGCCCGGTATCTCCGTGCGAAGCACGGCGGAATTGTCCCCGTCCAGGTCATCGGCAACGACGGAGCAGGCTTGCTTGCAGCGTGCGCGACCCTCTGGGATCCTGAGATCGACGTGGTTCTCCTGAACCGGCCGCCGCAAACCTTCATGGATCCCGATGCCCCGCAGTTCCTCAACGTGCTGCGGGTGTGCGATGTGCCGGACGTGCTGGGTATGCTTGCCCCCAGAAAACTCAGAATTGTCGGCGGCGATAAGGAGTTGACCGCCAAGGTGGCCGTAATCTACGCCGCCGCGGGAAAGCCGGATAAGCTGGTCGTAAGACCCAAGTAGCCCCACGCGGCACCGCGTTAAGTCCCGAAGGGACGACGGTCGATAGCCAGGGGCGTAAGCCCCTGGAGAGAAACGTAACCCACATGCTAGCCCCGGAGGGGCGGCGGAACCATCTGTCGCCCCTTTGGGGCTGGACATCCGCAAAACGCCACGATTCCAGGGGCTTATGCCCCTGGCTACTGACCGCCGCCGCTTCGCGGCTTCGAACCGAAACCCGATGACTGATTCGCGTCGCATCTTACATCTGCACATTCTGTCTGGTTTCCTTCTGGCACTGGCGGCGGCCCCAGCCGCTGCGGCCGAGCCGGGCCGATACTTCAAGATCCAAGTCGTGGACGAGCAGACGGGGCGCGGCGTGCCGCTCGTGGAACTGCGGACGACCGCCAACACTCGCTACCTCACGGACAGTAACGGCGTCGTCGCCTTCCACGAGCCCGGACTGATGGACCAGCGGGTGTTCTTCTTTGTGCAAAGCCACGGCTACGAGTTCCCCAAGGACGGCTTCGGCTTTGCCGGCAAGATGCTCGATGTCAAACCCGGCGGGAGCGCCCAACTCAAGATCAAGCGCAAGAACATCGCCGAGCGGCTCTACCGGATCACCGGCGCCGGCATCTACCGCGATAGCGTTCTATTGGGTGAGCGCCTGCCGATCCGCCAGCCGCTCCTCAACGGCCAGGTGACCGGGCAGGATAGCGTTTTCTCGCTCGTCTACCGCGGCCGGATCTACTGGTTCTGGGGCGACACCAACCGGCTCCGCTACCCCCTCGGCCTGTTCAAGACCTCGGGCGCGACTTCCCAACTGCCGACCCAAGGCGGCCTCGACCCGAGCGTCGGCATCGACCTGGAATACTTCGTCGATAAGGAGGGCTTCAGCCGCGCGATGTGCCCGATCGCCGGCCCGGGCGTCGTCTGGATCGACGGGCTCTTGACCGTCCGCGACGCGGCCGGCCGCGAGCGACTCGTCGCCCACTACGACCGCCGCAAGGGCCTGGGCGAGTCGCTCGAACATGGGCTGGCCCTCTACAACGACCAGTCCGAGGTCTTCGAAAAGCACGTGGAGTTCGACCTCGCCGAACGCTGGCGCTGCCCGCGGGGACACCCGATCCGTCTCCAGGACGGCGGCGTAGATTATTTCCTCTTTCCCACGCCGTTTGCGACCGTCCGAGTCAAGGCCGAACTCAAGCAACTGGCCAAGCAGACAAGCTATGAGGCATTCACGTGCCTTGTCTCCGGCCAACGATCGCTCCCCTCTCCCGTTTCGGGAGAGGGGTCAGGGGTGAGGGGACGTAACGGTGAAGACACGGCCAAAGCCCAGATCGAGCGCGACGCGGCCGGCAAGCTCACCTACGCCTGGAAACCCGCCACCGACCCGATCGCGCAAGCCGAGGAGCGCCAGTTGATCGCCGCCGGGAAGATCAAACCCGACGAAGCCCGGTTTCAAGTCCGCGACGTGGACTCCAGCAAGCCCGTCGAGCTCCACGGCGGCACGATCCACTGGAACGACTACCGCAAGACGTGGATCATGATCGCGGTCCAGGCGGGCGGGTCGACCTCCTATTTGGGCGAAGTCTGGTTTCTGGAGGCGGAGGATCCGACGGGCCCCTGGCGCTGGGCGAAGAAGATCGTCACCCACGACAAGTACACGTTCTACAACCCAGCCCATCACCCCTTTTTCGACCAGGACGGCGGGCGGATCGTCTACTTTGAAGGGACCTACGCCAACACCTTCTCGGGCAACCCC
>Ga0315280_10001245_pt1 | contig 44359 bp, 44 predicted proteins | sample YL17G06_40_MG_FD_203697 | JGI IMG/M metagenome (GOLD analysis project Ga0315280, IMG submission 203697) | Sediment microbial communities from Yellowstone Lake, YNP, Wyoming, USA - YL17G06_40 | ecosystem: Environmental > Aquatic > Freshwater > Lake > Sediment | place: USA: Wyoming | collected... | reverse complement strand
ATGTACGTCAGCTGGAAACAGCCTCCTCCAATCCTTGCTGTCTGGCCACCCTGCATGAACCGCGCAGCTTATGGAAGAGTCCATCCACGTGTCAAAGACATCTAATTCCGGTATGAATTCGGTTCCCTCACACTTGGGACATTTCTTCACTCGTGGGGACTCGGTTTTCGGGTCGATTGGAACCCAGTTTTCCTGAGCTACGATTACTTCTCCGCAGTTCTTGCAGTACCATGTTGGGATCGGTGTTCCGAACACGCGTTGGCGGCTTATGACCCAGTCCCAGTCTAGGGATTTTGCCCAGTCTATGAGGCGAAATCTCATGTAGTCCGGATACCAGACAGTCGCGTTCGCCGTCTTCTCTACTTGTTCTGTCAGGATGCGGGTTTTCATGAACCACTGTTTGAGTTCAAGAATTTCCACACGTGTTTCGCACCTGTCGCATGTACCGATTTCCTGCGTGATTCTTTCAGTTTTCTCCAGTAGGCCTTGTTTTTTCAGGTCTTCAACCATTGTTTTCTTTGCTTCGTCTATCGTGAGGCCTGCGTATTTTCCGCCTTTTTCGTTTATCCTGCCATCTTCGGTCAGTATTATCGTAACTGGGAGTTTGTGTTTGAGAACGGTTTTTACGTCTGCCTTGTCTCCATACGTGCATATCATTACAACGCCCGTGCCAAAGTCTGGGTCAACTGTTTCGTCAGGAATTATCGGGACACTACGTTTTACAACTGGAACGGTGATTTTCTTGCCAATATACTTGTTAAATCGGTTGTCTTCAGGATGGACAGCAACTGCAACGCATGCAGGTATCAGTTCGGGGCGAGTCGTCGCAATCAGCAGATATTCATCGCCCTTCTCCAATGGGAACCTTATATAGTGCAGCGTACCCTCGTGCTGCTCATAGTTCACTTCAGCATCTGCAATTGCCGTTTCGCAGCGTGGACACCAGTTAACCGGGTGAGTCCCCTGATACATGAAGCCCTTCTTATGCAGCAGTATGAAGCTCAGCTGGGTTCGCCCCCAATAATCTGGATTCATAGTGCGATACTCCGTGGTCCAGTCAACACTGCATCCTAGACGCACTATACCTTCTTTCATTATAGCGATGTATTTCTCAACAAGCTGTTCGCAAAGCTTTCTAAACTTGTCAGGTGCCATCTCCCTTTTCCTGACTTTGTGCTCTTTTTCAACTTGAACTTCAATGCCCAATCCGTGGCAGTCCCAGCCTTGAGGAAAATAAACGTTGAAACCTCTCATCCGTTTGAATCGTGCGACAAAGTCAAAATAGCTCCAGTTGAGGACATTGCCCATGTGAAAATCGCCTGAAGGGTAAGGCGGCGGAGTATCAATGCTGAATGCCGCACGCTTCCTGTCCTCCCGATCAAACCGGTACGTGCCTGTCTCTTCCCATTTACTCTGCCACTTCTTCTCAATCTCCAAGATGTTGAATTCTCTGGGCAGCCTATTCATCTTCACCCACCGCATCCTAACATGATTATTGAACTATTCCTAGGAAAGATAAATATACGAATAAATAACAATTACCCTCGCAAGGTTTGGGGGAGCTGGGAAAGTGACCCGGCTGAGAGGACGGCTGAAAGTGTCGTCGACCCATAGAACCTGAACCAGATAATACTGGCGGAGGGAAAAAAATGAAAGAAACGATAGTGACCAAATCAGTTAACACAAAAATATTGGCAGAAGCCATTGTTTTCATTGCACTTGCAAACGTACTTTATGTCACAAGCAAATTCTACTTCGGCTTCTTGCATCTGCCGCAGGGTGGCAGTGTGACTCTCGCAAGCATGGTTCCATTGTTGTGGTTTGCATTGAGACGTGGTTCCCGTTGGGGAGTGGAAGCCGGAATAGTCTACGGATTGGTTCACATGGTGATCTCTGGCGACATTTACTACCCTACACAGATTCTTCTTGATTATCCACTGGCTTTCGGTGCCTTAGGCCTTGCAGGTGCTTTCCAGAAGCGCCCTGTAGTAGGAGTGGGGGTAGGAATCCTTGGTCGATTCATTTTCCACTTCATTTCGGGCGTCATTTTCTTTGGCCAATATGCTTGGGAAGGCTGGAACGTCATTGCTTACTCGCTGGCTTACAATGCAACATATCTCGTCCCGGAATTTGTGGTAAGTGCAATCATAATCTTCATAATGCTGAAAAGAAACTTGCTCTACATCTACATGTAGCCTCTTCCTTAATCCTCCCTTTTCTTTGATGACGATTCTTCACACCCTTGTTCGACCTAGAGAACAATGCGCTTAGGAAAAGCGTAAATGTTCATGTGGCTTCCTCGCACAAAACCGATTAAGGTCAAGTTAGCGCGCTTGGCAACCTCGATTCCGGAGTCTATTGGTGCAGCCAGTGAAGCTATGATGGGTATTCTGGCCCTCGCAGCTTTGAGGACAATGTCGCTTGTTAGCCGTCCGCTCAGCGCAAGAAAGCGATTGTTGAGGTCTGTTTTGCCTAGGCTCGCAATGCCAATCACCTTGTCAACTGCGTTATGGCGACCAACATCCTCCGCAAATGCCGCAAGAGTTCCATCACCCTTGAAGATTGCAGCAGCGTGTACCCCGCCAGTTTTCTTGTAAGTCTCTGCAATCGAGTTCAGGTTATGAATAGCCTCTAGAATAGTCTCAGCTTTGACCCACAGGTCTGATCTGATTCTGGCAAGGTGTGGCTGGGGCAGAAATGGCGACATACTTCCACATGCCGAGAGAATTACACGTGAGAAACGCTGTGAAAATCTCAGCCTCTTTTCTATGTCAACATTGTCTTTCAGGTATATCTTGCAGACTTCGCCTTTCAGGCTTATTCTTTCAATCTCTTCGACCGATTTTATGATTCCTTCGGAGATGGCATGCCCGATTGCTAATTCCTTCAGATTCGACGGTGAACAGAAAATAGTGACGTATTGAGTTCGGTTCAGGAACAAGTGCAAGGGTTTTTCTTCTGCCACATAGTCCGTCTTTTTCTCAGCCTTCCCAGCTGCAACATCGACTCTCACAATCTCAACCTCTAGCACAGTTTTCACCTCTTCAGCTCTGACAGCACGAAATCCACGATTTCATCGGCAATGTTTGTCTTCGCAACGGACTGCAAGCCTCTCCAGCCGGGTTGACTGTTAACGTCAACGACAACAGGTCCAGAGGGACTCTCTAGAATGTCGATCCCAGCAATCTTGCAGCCAACAAGTCTAGCGGATTTGACAGCCATCTCTTCAAGTGCCCTGTCAAGGTCTACAGGCGTTGGACGAGCCCCTTGACTGTAGTTGGTTCTCCAGCTGTTTCCAACTCGCCTCATTGAAGCCACAACTTGGTCGCCTATGACAAGAGCGCGAATGTCCGAGAAACCGTGATCCATAAACTCCTGAATGTAAATCACGCCGTGATAGAAGGCTATGGCTCTGAAAACCGTGGAAGCGATTTCAGAATCTCTGATCCTTGTCAAGCCCACGCCCCTGCTTCCGAAGATCGGTTTTACGACAGCATCTCCGCCGAGCTCAGCGAAGGCTTTCAACGCTTCATCAACGTTTTCAGTCACCGCCGTGCGAGGCACAGGCACACCTTTCTCCTCTAAGATTGCGAGAATGTCGTACTTGTCAACGCAATGTTCAATGGCCTCAGGCGGATTTATGACGTACAGGCCTTGCCGTTCAAGCCTGTAGAGCACGTCCATTCTGAAAACCAACTCTTCCAGCGAGCCTCGCCCTATTGGCCGCACGATAAGAGCATCGAGATTTTCCAGGATGCTGATTTTGCCAGCATTCGCATAGGGCTTGTATCCTACACGCGCTGTTAGCCTTGGAAAACTGAAGCACGTGCAGCGAAGGTTGCGCCGCGCCAGAGCCTCTCTGAGTTGGCTTGAGCTCCAAGAGTTCCTGTTTCGAGTTACTACTCCAATCTTCAAAAACGAACCCTCTAACATTCGAACCTGAGAAAAATGCTGTGGTATTGTGTTCTTAAAGTTTCTGTGCAAAGAGGAATTCTAGAACCTGTGGATGTACGGAATCAGCTGTTCAGCGTTTTCGAACCTTTCTGAAAGTTTCACGTTCAGATAAGCTCCATAAGTGTTGAAATACGGTGTGCCTTTTCGTGAGAACAGAGTCAAGACTTTTCCATCGTGGTTGATTCTGAAGCCTTCTTCGCAGGGTTCGTGCCCTCTTATCAAGATCTTGACGCCGAGTCTTCCCAGAACCCTGTCGGTTACTTTCTTTCCAAACAGCTTTCCTGCTCCCCTCGGCGACACAGACGTTTCTTCAACCGCTTCGTCTGGGTCGCTCCAGAGCAGATCCTCCAAGAAGGCTTGGTTGGGATGTGAGACGCATGCGTAAGCCAAGTCTTGGATTGTATGCGTCTGTGGTGGCAGCCCTCCATGAACTATCAAATATCTATCCCTAACTAGTACTGCGCTGTAGAGTTGGTCAAACATCCTGCGAACGTGCGTGTATGCTTCTGTCTCTTCTCGCCTGAATCTTGCCTGAAAGTGCATTGGCAGCTCATGCGGTGAAGGCAACAGGTCTTCAGGCCCCTCATGGTTACCGCGCATCAGGACGACCTGTTTTGGAAAGAGGAGTTTCAACTTTAGGACGATGTAGTAGACTTCGACAGGGTGAATCCCTCGGTCGCCGTAGTCACCCATGAAGATTAGAAAGGTATTAGCTGTCTTCTGCAGTTTTTCCAAGAAGTTGGTTTCTTGTAGGATTTGGATCAGACTTTCTAGGTCCCCGTGCAAGTCGCCGACTATTAGCGCTTGTCCTGAAGGCTTCATCTCGACGAGTTTTCCGATGATGTTCATGTTGCCGATTTTGCCTCTTTCCTTGCAAAGCAACTGCGTAGCTTGTATAACCAATTGTGTGAAGTCTTCGTGATTTGTTTCAAAAGCCTCCTTGACAAGACTTCGAAGGCTCGTCGGCGACTGCTCCTTAGAAAACCTAGTCAATGCGGATCCTTCTGTTCATGAAGCTGAGAATGTTCTTTTCTATTTCGTCCTTGTGGTTTTTGATTTTTCCGAGCGTTTCATCGTGCGCTCTTTTAATGGCTATTTCCTCTGATTCGACAATTCTCTTTCGTGTGTTAAGGTTTTCGAGGTGTTCTTGAAGTCGCGACAGCCCTTGCTTGGTTTCCGCGACTTCGGCAGATGCTGAAAGTCGCCTTTCAAGCATCATGACTTCCACACATCTTTGATGAAGGCTTGCCAGAGAATCCTTTCTCAGAATGTTGTCTATGGCGTGTCTTGCTTTCCGTTCTTTCTCTGGCTTCAGGTTCAGCCTCTCTGACATTGACCTGTCTAGTTTTTGCAGTATCTCCTTCAGTACGGGATAACCAGTTTCCTCTGTCGCAAAGGCTTCGAACGGATTCTCTAGGTATTGATCGAGTTTGCCAAGTTCATCTGGGGTGAGTCCGCTTCCTCCGCCCCGGAGCGAGAGTGACTGTAGTTTTATGAACGGTTTTTGAAGATGCTGCAGACTCTGTTTCACTTCTGCGCCTAGCTCATCGATTTTCCCGCTTGCCTGACTTAGCTGGCTCATGTTGCCCTTGCTTCTCAGTTCAGCCATTTTCTGGTGCGTTTCAGAGATTTCTTTCTCAAGCGAGACTCTTTCATTTTCAGTCCTCTTCTTCTGCTCGTTGGTGTTTGCCAGCTGCTCTTCAAGAGCCTTGAGTTTGTCTGCGAGCTGGAACGTTTCCTCCAGTGTTTTGGTTTTAACGTATTCTCTGGTCAGGAAGCTGTGAAGCTCTTCGAGCGAGTTCTTGGCTTTTTCGAAGACCGTCAGAAATTTCCTTCTGTCCATGATGAAGAATGGGGATATTCTCGGAAACCAGTTCCTGACGTCGACCTCAGTTACTATGAACGCCTTCTGCGTTTCCTGAACGAATTTCCCGAAACTGTCGTATGTAACGTTGTCTGGGACCTTAGCCTGTTTTATTCTGTCGAGGAACAGTCTTGCAAGCTTGTTCAGGGCTCTGGCTCTCTTGTAGGTCTTCATGTTCCGCTTTTCAATCTCTTTTTCGCCGTTGTCAAAGAGCATTTTAGAAGCGTCTGAAAGGTCATTCAGCGCCTTGCTCATTTCGTCAAGCAGTTTCTTCGCTCGTGTGTGGACTGGATTGAACATTGAGCCGGTTTCGCGTTCAAGCCAGTTCTTAACATCTTTCGAAGATAATCTTGTAGTCTCAGACAATCGTGCTCCCAATAGAAGATACTCATGAGCCATATTTATTTAACCCTTAAGAGATGTGGCACACTCTTTTTTGAGTAGCTACTCTTAAATAATAATGAGAACCGTTCTAGTACCGCCAGATAACGAGATGAAAAGTGTGGACGCAAAAACAATCACGTTCACGTTAATGATGGGAGTGCTTGGAAACGCTTTATTTGCAATATCCTACTATGCAGCTAGTCCAGCTCCATCGATTGCTTTCGACTTCTCGCTCATAGCCGTCTTCATTGCAGGATACTACGGAGGGCCAGTTACAGGATTCATTTCAGGGCTTTTTGTTGGCGTTTTCCCAGGCGTAATGTTCGGTCCAATGGGGATGAGTTCATGGTTAGGATTGTTCGGCTTGCCATTCGGAAAAGCCCTAACAGGTTTGACTACTGGCATCCTCTCAAGAGGTCTAAGGCTGGGACGCAGACCATATTCATCCCTCATCACAGTTCCAACGACTCTACTAGCATACATTCCAGAATGCCTATTCACATACGCCTACTTCGCCTACTTAATGCCGCTTTTCCTTGGGTACGGAGCAGCGGATGTGTTTATCTATGTGATATTGCCGAAAGCAATGTTTGAGGTCAGCATCATGAGTTTCCTGATGGCCACCTTGATAGGAAACCACGGTTTCAACGATTTTGCAGGCAAGTTCTTCACAAAACCATACGTGATGCCGAAGCTCAACTCCAAGAAATCAGACTAAAGCCCGAAAGACTTGGCCAAAGTTTCAACATTGATTTTGCCGGCCTTGAAGACCCTGCCAGTCTTTATGTTGTTAATGATTAAAACAGCTGGCGCGAACAGGTTTGGATCGATCTTGTAGAAGTCGTAGTTTGCTTCTTTGAAAGTCTCGATGAAGGGCTTTCCATAATCTTTTGAAGCGTTCGACGGAGCGTTCTTCACGATCTTCTGCAGTTCTTCTTCATCTTCATACTCAACGGTGTAGTAGGCTGTTCCTCCGTAGAGTATTGCGTCGTTTGCTCTTGCCATGGCGTCTGCAAACTTCGGATGAATCGGCGGGATCGGGGCACATCCCCAAGCGTACAATATTGTGTTAGGATTCAGTCCGAGCTTTCTGAGTTTGTGGATTCCTGTCTCGACTATTCTGCCTGAAACCTGCACTGCACCGGCCACACTTGTAGTTGGTGTCAAAATCACAACGAGGTTCTCATGTGGGATTTTGCAGTCGCTGACAAGGCGTTCCAACAGTGTTGCAGGCGGAAACTTCTCGGTCTCCAGAACCACTATCGCCTTGTTAAAGTCATCTCTATACCCGATTTCCCTATAGATTTCTTTTGGCTTCAGGGCTAAGGCTCTTGCGGGTCCTGAGCCTATTGCAAAGTAGCCCTCTTCGCTGATTTGCCAACCAGCGTACTGTGAACCCAGTGTGGCGATGGCTGGATGGTCTGTGTGAACGAATATTGAAGGAAGTTCCAGCTTTCCATATTTCCTGCTGGTTATTCTTGCCTTTCCGCATCCTCCCATGCAAATTTCCGTTATGATTCTTCCTGCCTGTAAACCACCCTTTGCCTTAACTCCAGCATCGACAATGGTGGTTCCAGAATCTGCCTTCTGAACCTTGACTCCGTAGAAATCTGGGTTTTCACACAGCTTTTCAAGAAGCTTCCACCCCAGTCTGTTTACACTTAAGGTTTTCAAGTCTCTTCCTCAAAGAAATCTTTCGTAATGGCTTAAGTGTGGATTCTTTTCTTTGGAAACATAAAGCTTGCCGTTGCTGCTTTCTGAGAGGTCTCCAAGGAAAAGGTAGAAAGGGCCTTCGACAGTTTCTTTTTCTTCAATCTTTACTTTCTGCTTGATGCTGTCTATTGTGAAAGTCGGAAGGACAGATTCCATGAATCCCCCTATGACTATCTTGCCATTAACCATGCATGCCCCCGCTCGGTCTCCACAGTCTTTTTGAACATAGATCGTACCATCGCGCATTCGAAAACCAAGAAACTGGCTTGCATTCCCATAGACTCTAATTGTGCCTTTTTTCATGTGTGCTCCCGCTTCGTTTCCAACGTTTCCGAAAACGATTATCTTTCCGCCACGCAAGCCTTCGTTGCTTCCGCGGTAGGGTGCACCCAAGTAGTCGCTGGCATTTCCGTGAATCTCGATTGTTCCACCTTTCATCATGGAACCAGCCCATCCTTCAACGTTGCCGTGCACGGTTATTCTGCCGCCTTTCATTCCCTCGCCTAGGTGCATCCCCGCGTTTCCGTTGATGGTTACCTCGCCTTCCGTCATCCTTGTGCCTATTCTTCGAACCTTGCTTACGTCGCCATGAATGGCTATGACCGTGTCCTGGGCTTGGTCTCCATTTGTGGATTCTTCGACTTTGAAGAGTTTGCCGAGCTTCCTTTGTTTGTTTCCTTCCCAGACTGGGAGTGCTTCTATTTCATTGAGTGTTTTGCTCTCGAAAATGTCTGGGCTGATGCATTCGGCGGTTACGGGAAACCTGAACTCCTTCGCGGGATGAAGGCTTATCATTTTACACACTTGCCTTTACGGCAATTGGATGTGAGATTTGGAGGTAGTTCTCCGTCACTGGGTAATTGTCGTATTCGACGGTCCAATACTCTCTGAATCTTCTTTTCATTTCATCCATTACTTCCACCTGCTCGTCGGTCTTCACGTCAAGCCACATAGTCGCGCCCTCAACATGTTTGACCACTTCGCCGTCGCGGACAACGACCTTTCCACCTTTGATTGTGTAGGCCGCTCTTCTGAACGCCTTTCTCACCATTTTATACTGTCTTGAGGGGTCTGTTGTCTCTGGATTCACGCTGTAAATTGCTATGTCGGCGTCAGCTCCCACGGCCAAATGCCCTTTATTGTGGAGACCTAAAGCTCTTGCTTGGCCAGCTCGCGTCACAACCGCGATTTCATAAAAGCCTAGTTCGCGTTCTATTGACGGAAGAAGACTCTTACTTCGAGCTCGCGGGTTTATCCTTCTCAATGTCGCCTCTCTCGCTTTTTTGCTCATGAGCCAAGTCATAATCCTCGGGTAAGAGGTGAATGGGCCGCCGTTTGGATGGTCAGTTGTCATGAAAATCTTCCATGGATCCTTGATGAGCAAGGCCAGTTCGAGGCCTATTGACCACTGAATCGCGTTGACGTAGTTCTTTCGGCGATATCTGAACGGCACGATTCCAGCGCTTGTTTCAGTTTCGATGTCGTCATTCACCCATTTCCTTCCGTTCAGCTTATGAAGAGCGTACTGGAACGGGCCGTCGGCGGTCATCGTCGTCGTATCCGCGAATATCACTTGGCCCATGTCCAGAGTTGCGTGAGAATGGTTGTTGACGTAGCTTGCTATTTCACTCGCGCCAGACTCAAGTGTTCTCCAGTCGTCTCCCTTGAAGGCACTGAACTGGCAATGCGTGACGTGTATTACCGGTGTATTTCCAGCAGCGAGGTCTTCAACGCATTTCATAGTCTCCAAAGTCGTCGCATAGTTACCAGGCTTGCCAAGATTATTCGTGTGAACGTGAATCGTGTGAGGCAGACCTAAAAGCTTGTTGACCTTGCACAGTCCTCGGATGATTTCGCGCGGAGTTATGCAGAAGTAGGGCACTTGGTCGTCGAGGCTGCTGACGTTGTGTCCGAAACCCCACGCCTCCAATCCTCCGGGATTGACGATTTTGACGGCGTAGCCCTTTGTTGAAGTCATCATCCACGCTACATAACGCGCACATTCCTCGATTCTGCCGTCCCTCAGATATTCAAGCACAAACCACCAGTCGCCGAGAAGGGGATAGGTGGCCTTGTCTACCATCGGAGTGTCGTTCAGCTCTTCATGCGTGTGCTTCGCCTCCAAAGGCGGCATCGAAGGATTCATAACAGTCGTGTAGCCCATCCTTGCGTACCGATAGCCAGTCGTGAAAGTCGATGGAATCGAGTGTCCGACCCCAGACCTCGTGACAGATGTCTTCGGTTCAAAATCCTTAAGGTGATCTTCAGGTCTCAGCAATCGCCCTGTGTTCACTTCTGCACCAGCGATGTGACAGTGGATATCCACCCCGCCAGGCATGACAATCATACCATGTGCATCAATTTTCCTTGCTTTACGTTCGTTGACACTTGCAACGATTTTTTCATCATGAATGGCAATGTCCATCTTTTCGCTGTTGATGCCATTGACAGGGTCGAAGACAAACCCGTTCCTTATCAGAAGCTCCACTTACGCCGCCTCCGGCTGTGCTTTCTTCCTGATTCTTCTGACCTCCGCAAGGATTCTTCTCAAGATTTTGTCGTCTGATAGCACACCTCTCGGTGGTTCAACAACCTTCTTGAGCGGAAGGGGAACATGGTCCATGCGGTACGCTGTCCCGGTCGTCTCTATTCCAACGAACGCCGAAGGAAAAACGACATCGGCCATTTGGGATGTCGCATTCATGTGAGGGTCAATGACGATGAGAGGATTCTTAACCAAGTGCTTGGCTGCCTCTCTTGGAAAATTCGCCACAGGGTCTGACGCAACTATCAAGGCTGCATCTGATTCCCGGCGCAAGAGAACATCTATAACTGACGTTTCTCCAGGATTGTACCGTGGATATCCCATGGAAAAGTCAACAGCGTAAGGATACCCCGTCTGCCACGTGAAAACCATGTCGGCCCCGGTGACGTTGAAGTGGCCGCGCATGGGCATGATCGCAAATTTTGTGCGAGTATTCAAGTCTCGAGCCAGAGAAAGCGCAGCATCCACGTTTCTGAGCTTTCCGTTGCTCATGGTCAATCCAAGTCCAAAGAATATCACTCCGAAGTTGCATCCCACCATTGCGTCGGCGACTTCTTCAAGGTGTTCCGTCGGGATGCCAGCGACTTTATCAACATCAATCTCCTGATCTCGGATCAAAGCTCTGAAGGTCTGAAGAAGCTCGTAGTCCTTGTTCGGCTCGACTTGGATGAAGTAGTCAGCAGCATCGGCGGTTCTTGTTCTTCTAACATCTACAACTATGAGCTTTCTGCCTTTTTTCGAGATCGCCGGGCAAGACACTGAACCAGCAGCTGGAGGTGCCGGAGGCTTTTCTTCAACAGACAATCTTCTAAGAACGCTTGCGAACTTTTTCTTTCCTGTCAGCGCCTTGGTCTTGCTCAGGTAGCTTCTCCATTCGCTTTTCTCGAATCTTCCTTCAGAAAAAGTTGTGTAACGCTCAATGTGTCGCGGGTGTGCGCTCCATGGGTTGCTTCCCCAATAGACCACGAGGTCGGCTCGGTGTCGCACTTGGCCGAGGGTGCATGTGGGTATGCCGACGTCTTGTATGCTCAGGACTGACGGGCCGTGGCAAACGGTTGAAGTGTTATCGACTACTCCTCCGACCTCTTCGGCTAGCGCAATGCCAGTAGACGTAGCTTCACAGCTTGTTGAACTCCACCCATACAATATCGGATACGTTGCCCCTGCAAGGATCTGAGCAGCCTTGCTCACTGCCTCTTTGAGCGAGACTGGAACCAGTTTTCCATTCTTTCTCAGCAGTGGTTTCAGAGGCCTATCGTTATCATAGTTCAGGAACTTTGCCTCGGACATGGAGCAGCCGTTCTTGACTTTGACTATTTTTCCATGTTTGATCGTTAGTTCTATGTCGTCGCACAGGGCTCCGCAGACTGGGCAAACGACGGCGTTAACAACTGTCATTTTGTCCCTTCCCGAACTGCATCTTGAGAAGCTCTTTGAGGGTTAGAACAGGCTTGTGAGGCGCAGGCTCAACTTCGACCGGTATTCCTTTCAAAGAGGGCATGCCAATGCTGTTGGTCTCAGGATCAACAATGGCGTTTGCATATGGGCCACAAGGAATGAAGATCACTCCCTGATGTGGCGCTCTCAGTGATCTTGCCGCTTTCACGACTATTGAACCGTGAGCTGTTGAGACTGAAACGTTGGTTCCTTCCTTTGTTCCCAGCCGCTTCAGGTCTTCAGGGTCCACGTAGCAGACTGAGACGCTCTCGAAGTATTCTTTTGAGTTCTTGCCGTGCTCTTTGCCCACGCCCTGCTTTATTGTTCGCCCGGTAAGCAATGTGACGAGCAGTTTTGGTTTCTCCTCCATGTGTTAATCACGGCTTGTCCAGTTCAAGATTACTTGTGATTCATGAATATCAGCATTCTGATGATTAAGATAGATGTTCTCGTGTTAGATTGAAAAATGTTTATATGCGACAGGCATGAAAGCAGAGGTGCTCGGTTTAGAGCAGGGGCTATTGGGAGAGTGAAAGAATGATCATTCAGGCTGAAGATTTGGTGAAACATTACGGTCACATTAAGGCTCTTGACGGTGTCTCTTTCAATGTCGAGGAAGGGGAAACTTTCGGGCTGTTAGGCCCAAATGGCGCTGGAAAAACAACTCTGATGGAGATACTCTGCGGCATCAGAGGATTTGACTCTGGAAGGGTTACTGTCGGAGGATTTGACTTGCTCAAGGACTCACACAAGGTCCGAAGCTTGATCGGGTTCTGCCCTCAGGAAACGCTGCTTTATGACTTGTTAAGCGTGAAAGAGAACTTTGCTTTCTCGGCTTCGCTCTATTCCATGAATTCAGCGAAGTTCAAGGAAAGAGTTGTCTTCTCTTCAAAGGTGTTAGGCGTCGGCGAGTTCTTGAACAGAAAGGTCGAGAAACTTTCAGGGGGCATGAAAAGGCGCGCAAACCTTGCAGCATCAATCATTCACGACCCGCCCATCGTGATCTTAGACGAGCCCACAGTCGGCTTTGACCCCTCCATCAAAAGAGAATTCTGGGAGCTCATAAAAAACCTCAAGGGCTACGGGAAAACAGTGGTTCTTTCAACACATGACATGTATGAAGCCGATGAAATCTGTGACAGAGTCGCAATAATGGAAAAAGGGAAAATCGCTGCACTAGACAAACCGCGGGTCCTGAAAGAAACGATTGGTGGACAGCCAGCAATCCGCGTGAGAGTGAAAGAGTCTCAGATGAAGAAGGCACTTACGATTCTCAAAGAATATGGAGGCATATTGGTGGGGGATGAGATTCGGATTTCTGCAAAGAACCCGTGGGAAATCATGACCAAAGTGTCAAACACTCTTGGCGCACATGAAGTGCTTACCGAGAAAATTGAGGTTGTGGAGCCGACTTTGGAGGACGTGTTTCTGAAACTGAGCGGTCGAAGGCTCACGGAGGAAGAGAATTGAACGCTATAATCGGTATTGCCGTGAAAGATGTTAAGACGTTCTTTAGGGAAAGAGGAACGGTCTTCTGGACAATAGCTTTCCCAGTGATGATACTTCTCCTGTTTACTGCAATCTTCGGAAGAGAAATACCGTTCAACGCAAAAATAGGAGTAGTTGACTATGACCATGACAGGTATGGAATAAGCGCGCGCATAATATCAGGGCTCAACAGCACGGGAATCTTCACTGTCACAAATTTCACCGACAAAACCGAAGCCATAAAAGAGCTGAATGCATCCAACGTGCGCGCCGTGATAACAATCCCGGAAGGCTTTGCGCAGAACCTCACTTCAGCACCGTCTGCACCTGCACAAGTGCTCATGGCAGTAGATAATACTAACCCCGATGTTGCACAACTGGTCAGAGGAGGAGTCAACACTTTCTTTGCAAACTTCTACAAAAGTCTCAACCCGAACTACACAGAACCCATAACGGTAAGCGAAGAAGCATCAGTAGTGGGCCAGAAGATAGGCTACAAGGAAAACATCGTGCCAGGTATGCTGACCTATCCGCTGTTATTCTCAAGCATGGTCGTTTCCACAGGAGCAATCGTTTACGAAAGGGAAAAAGGAACACTCAAAAAGATCAGAGCGTCACCGGCTGGCCCGATGAAAGTGCTCTTTGGAAAAGCTCTTGCCGCCCTTTTCCAGACAGCCATATCCATCATCATCATGTCCGCGCTGGCCGTGGTTCTGCTTGGCTCGAAACTGAACTGGAACGTTCCTCTGCTGATTCCGATATTCTTCCTAGGGTCCATGAACGGAATAGCCTTAGGTCTGATAATATCGTGCATAGGAAGAGCCCCACAAGAAGCGTCAAACGCAGCCACGACGATCGCCATAGTGCTTCAGTTCTTCACGGGAATGTACTTCCCAATCGAATACCTTCCTGACTATCTGCAGCAAATCGGGAAATTCATACCGATGACTTACGCGGCTCAATCGCTTCGAGACATAATGATTCGAAACGCCACATTGAGCGACCTGCTGTTGCCAATCGGAACTCTTACCCTCGCAGCGACAATTCTGTTCGCCGTTGGAATCGTTTTGTACAAGAGATGGGTTGAAAAAGAATAGCTAGGGCCTGTAGCCGTCCAGAACACATAGAGCAAGTGCCGCACAAACAATGTCCGCCGTAGTGCCAGGATTCAAAAGGTTACTCTGCTTTCTCAGTTCGCGGTCAAATCTGTCGAGAAGCTTTTTGCCTTCAACGGTGGCGAGTCCGCCGAGATTCAAGATTTCCTTTGCTTCGCATGAAACTTCATGTGCTTTCTCCATACCTGTCTTTCTTGCAATGAATGTATCTGGATACTCACCGAGAATCTTCAAGAAAGTGTGAATTATGGCGGTATTCAGGTCGCGTTTGTGTTCTATCTGTTCAGTCAGGGTGGGATAGGCAACATCGAAGGTTATCGGGTAGTTATTCACCCATTCAGAACAAACCGTGTCGTATTTCTCTGCAATCTTGAACACTCGATACAGGGAAATCCTTTCTTCCAGAATTTTACGGGTTGAAGCTGGATCGTAAAGGTCAAGATCTGGAGCCTTACCAAGTCCAGCGGGATTAGCAATTCTGATCGCCTCGTAAACATTGACCGCATCTTCAGGCGTCGTCGATTCAACGACCAACCTAACATTTTTTCTGAGCTCTGATATCTTGAACGCTGCTGTACTTATCATTCCCGCGGCTATTGCCAAGGGCGAAAGCAGGATTATCGTGCCGAGCAACGTGTTTCCGCCATGTTGCCATGCGTTGACGACGGTCACAGAATTCTTTATGACCTGACCAACTCCAGCATTGGCGACAGGAACTCTGCCTTCCCCGATTTCCGTTCCCTTCTTGGCTGCAGCCTCGAATGATGGTCCAACAGCCACAGCTGAAGCAAGAAAATGCTCATAGCGTGTCTTTTCAAAATTGGTTACTACACTCACGTTTCCAGGCTTATGGGCGCCTGCCTCCAGCAGAATTGCCAGCTGGAGACACTGCGAAACGTGTTTAGCTTTATCAGCAAGCTCCAAGTACCGAGCGCCACCAAGCAAATCACTGTTTCAGTAAGTTTTATTAACGTTGTGTAAAAAAGTACACCCGAATGAAAGGTCCAACATTGGATGTTGACGCGGATGGCTACCAGATATTCCACAAACACTGTTCTTCTGGCTCTGGCTAGCGTGTGGGCGGCCTTGATGTCAGCAAGCGCTTTGATTCCTGCTTATCCAATCCTAGGCACCCCGGTCGTAGTTACACTGTCAAGCATTCTGCTTGCAAGTTTGACTTCCCCATTGTTAGGGCCGGTCTGGGGTACACTTTCAGGCTTTGTTTTCGGGTGGATTGTTCCCTATGTCAATCCGACGACCCAAATGGGCTTGCTCACTTTTCTAGGTCCAACAATGGCGGCTTTGATGAGCGGATTAGTATTGTTTAACAAGTGGAAAATGGCAACGGCAATCTTTGCGATTCAAATGCTAGTATGGTTTTCTCATCCATTCGCTTGGTATGAACTCATGCCAATCATAACTTGGCAATACTGGCTCGTGCTGGTACTCATCGTTGTGCCACCGATACGAAACTGGATTATCAACTCCATAAACGCCAGAAACTCAGCAAGTTTACCAATAGCCTTGTGGTGTCTTGCATGGATCGCCCGAATCGGAGGAGATATCGCAACTAGCAACAACAACGCGGTTTGGATCTTGAATTGGGGGGTTCCAACAATGTACCCATTCTGGGCGCCGATGACACTGTATTACGCCATTACAGATTCCCTGAATTGCTTTGCTGGAGCGATAATTGGCTCTACAGTGCTTCTGGCTTTGAAAAAGGCCAACATCAGGGTACTTGCAGTTGATTTCTTAGAACCTAGAAGAGAAAAGCAGAAGCAGTAAGGCTGGACTCAAGTGAATGGTAGAATGAAGACGAGAGAAGGAGACCTAATAGAGAACAAAGCTGGACTCATCTTTGACGTTAAAGGGCTGATTCATCCACCAAGCACAATCATCGCCTTCCCCCGTTTCATTCCAGACCCGCATGGAACTCGTAGGAACAAAAGTACTCCTTACAGGAAAGTGTACGCACTTTCAGAGCGTTTTCAATTTCTGGAGCAACGCTTTCCGCACTACTTGGTCCATGACCGCTTTTTTGACGAGAGACTCTGCGAAGTGCCGGCGGAAGACGTAAGACATCATTACAAGCCAGCTAACAGGTTACGAGAACTGCGCCAAGACACGGGCTTAGATGATGTGGAAACCTGCGCACTCGAATTCTGCACATTCTTGAGGAGACATGCAAAAATTTCATGGAGCAAGATCGGAATTACGGGCTCGATTCTGGCAAAGTTGCACACTCCTAACTCGGATATTGACGCTGTTGTCTATGGTTTTGAAAACTGTAAGCGAGCCTATTCCGCGTTGAAGACCCTCTTGAAAGAGAAAAACGCTTTCTTTAGACCTTACAATCGAGAGGATTTGAAAACGCTGTTCGGTTTCCGTTCGAAGGACACCATGATGGATTTCGAAGACTTTGTTCGAACAGAATCTAGGAAAGTCTTGCAGGGAAAGTTTCTGCAAAGAGACTATTTTGTTCGTTTCGTAAAAGACTGGAGTGAAGTCCGTGAGAAGTATGGCGATGTTCGCTACGTGAATTCCGGCTATTCAAAGCTTAGAGCAACGATCGTGAACGATTCAGAATCAATCTTCACTCCATGTGTCTACAAGGTTGGCAATGTGCGGATACTTGAAGGCACAAAAGTCACGCCAGTTGAGGAGATCGTATCTTTCCGTGGCAGGTTCTGTGAACAAGCCCGGGCAGGCGAGACAGTTGTTGTACAGGGAAAAGCCGAACGCGTCAGAGACACCAAGAAGAACCACGAATACTTCAGAATCTTGCTGGGAAACAAGCCTTCAGACTATATGGTGTTGGCTTGACCTATCAGGTGCAACTTTCAGAACTTGCTCGTAGTATCTTGGGCAATAGGTTAGCGCCACTTGGTAGAAGCTGCCTCTTGACGCTATGACCTCTTCCAAATTGCCCTCGACGTACACTGTCTCACCTTCTCGGGCCTGCATGCGGAACTCCTCCATGTAAGAGACGATTCGTTTTGTTTCAAGGGCCCCTTTTGCGCCTTCGGAAACTTCGAGGGGTTCAATGCTGTAGATTGATGGAATGAACGGCGCATCGTAATCTTCGGTTATCCGGGCCAGCATTTTGACCCAGCCATGCTGGAGAACCTTGACGCTGGAATCATATTTGTTGCTGATTTCTTTCCAGTCTTTCACCGGTTCAAACTCTGTCTTGATTATTCTTCCGCTTTCTCGGTCCTTGAACAGCGCATATATCAGCTTTCTCCTTTGATGCCAAACGTACTCTTGGGGGCTAAAGTTGCGAAACCGCCAATTCTTACCCCTTATTGACTCATCAGTTTCAAACTCGTTGCAAAAGAACGAACCTGCCGCGTACAGTTCTTTCAGGGTTTCACGCAGCTTGGACACTCGGCTCGAACCGTAGGTGGTGAGGTCGATGTCAGAAAACAGTGGATGGTAGAAACCATGAAGTAGAGACCCGAACACCCCGAAATCTTCAGCGGACAGACCTAGCTGGCGCGTTGCGAGTTCCAGAACTTTCTGCGTTGCTGAAACAAGCTGGTCTTCTGGTTTCATTGCAGTCAGTCTTCTGAGCCCCTCTTGCGGCCGTCGTACCTGAGCAATTTCGCTTCTTTTTGCTCCTACAACTTTCCTGCCAAGCATCCCGTGAAGAATCATGTACTGTGGGAAGTTGCCTTGGATGAACCTCCAGCCTTCGTCTTCGTAGAACTTGTAGAAAACGTTTTGCTCATCACTTCTGAAGGCTTTGGGATTGTCTGACTTGAAGATTGCTGCAGGTGCGTATTCGACATCGCAGATGTAGGCGTCCTTCGGGTGTGTGTAGCCGAAAACGCGGAAAATCAAGCCCTCTCTTGTGACAATCGCGTCTCGGTCTCTGAGCGTCAGAGTGGCCAAATGTGTTCTTCCTCGCTGGTTCCCGTTCCAACAACTACTTGATAGAAGGCTTCGCCAGTTTTGACCTTTCTGACGCGTTCAAGCATTCCCGATACACGGATTTCGTCTCCTTTCCTCGCTACATTTCGGTAACATCCAATCATGGAAACAACGAATTTCGGAATCTTGTCATCCGGAAGTCTTGAAGAGGAGTCTGCAGGCTCATAATCCTGTATTCCGTAGGTTGCGGGTCGAAACATGGCCTCGCCGTCGTCTTCCACCATACAATGAAACTTGACTGGCGCTATCGACGTGTATGAGAATTCGCCGTATCTTGAGGTGACTTCCTCTGGTTTTCGGATGGCGTTGTACATGAACACCTTGCCCCTGTATCGTCCTTTGAAGCGTCTTGCAGCGTCGAGACGGTTGTTAAACAGATAGCTCAACTCTCCTTTCTTAACAAGCCTGTCCACAGCTGCTTCTAATCTGCGGAAGTTGTTCGCCCCGTACACGACTATGTCAATGTCGGATTTCTCTGTGTGCATATTCAAAGCGACAGAGCCGTGAACACCAAGATCAGACAGAGGAATTCCAGTTTCGTTGGACAGCAAACCAACAAACTCCAACGTCATCTTCTGCAAGGCATCCTTCCGTTTGGGCGTGGTCAGAAGCTGCAAGCATTCTCTGGGAACGTAAACCCTTTTCACGGTGCTCAACGGCGCGCTGATTACTTCCTTCTGCCTGAAAGGACAACAGTACACGTACGAAGGATATTCCTTTTTGAAAGTCTCGACAAAGGTATGATAGTTCCTTGCGGTGTACAACTTCTCTGCTCTAAGAAGCGGTAGTTTTCCGTATCTCCATGCCCTTTCCAGAAATTCAATGTGAAATAGGCTTTTGAGCCCTGCAGGAATATACTTTAGAAAAGCGAAAACTCTGTCAGGAGGATGTTCATAGCCGAAGACATTGAATATGAAGCCTTCTCTAGTTGCGAAAGTATCGCCGTCCATTGGAACCCAATCGTCAGGAACCGTTCGTGAGCACCTTCATAGAGTCTATTTTGAACGTTAAAAAACGTATTGTTCACACCCGCAACGTTTAAAATGTGGCCGAGACAGACCAGTCTGAAGTGCGCAATGTTGAACAAAACTCTACATCCCTATGTAGTGTTCCTCCCGTTGGAACAGAAGACCAAGGTACTAAACGCGATCTTCGGTTCAAAAACAGCAGTCGACATCCTCAAATTCTCACTTGGCCAAGGCATCTCAAACAAGATCTACCAAAAAGACCTCATCGGAAAACTGGGGTACTCAAACAAGACTATAATCGAAAACTCGAAGTCGCTAAGTAAGCTTGGAATCTTAACGGAGAAAATGGAGAAGAAGGAGCAGAACGGCCGGATCGTCTGGGTCAAGACTTATCAGCTTTCAGACTCGGGCAAATGGTTTGCTCTGCTGCTCGCCGAAGAGAAGGACTTGTCCACAGGAGAAAAGGCGGAGATACTGCAAAATCTTTTCAGAGCCTACGTGAGATGGGTGAAAGACCTTTCGGACAAGCTGCACATAGACAAGAAGATGCTTGAAAAGACCTTCACGGAAGAAATGAGGTAACCAAGGGTGTCGTAGTTGAGAACAGCGGTCATAGCGGTTGTCGGAAGCAAACGCTCAGGGAAGACGACCACAGTTGAGACCATGGTGGAGGAACTCTCAAGCAGGGGCTACAGAATCGCCACGGTGAAACACATTTCCGAACAGAACTTCACCATGGACACCAAGGGAAAAGACACGTGGAGATACGCGCAGGCAGGGGCCAAAACCATCATTGCCATAGCACCGGAAGAAATAGCTATCATTGAAAAGGTCAACAGAAGCCTTTCGCTCAAAGAGATTCTGAGAAGGTGCAGGGGCCACGACATAATTTTTCTCGAAGGGTTCAAGAAGCTTGTCAGCAAGAAAAAAGGCATTAACAAAATAGTAGTCGTGAAATCTGTCGAGGAAGCTCTGCAGGCTGTGAAAGATTTCAAGCCGATACTGGCTTTTACAGGACCTTGCTCAACTGAAACGTTAAACGTGGAACCTCCCTATGTTGACGTGTTGAGGTGTCCGAAGAGAATAGCTGACATAGTGGAGAACAGCCTCAAGAGAGATAAGAGAGAACGACGAACAGAACCCTACAATAATGTTTAACTTCTAAACGCTCAGTTGCTTTCTGCGGGTGATGGTCGATGTCCGGCATGATTGAAAAAAGCGTGGAATCTAGAACTGCAACCAATGCGAATTCTGTTCAGGTTCGCGGTCAGGTACACACAATCACGCTCTGCGCCGTTCAGAACGGTACAGTAGAGAATTTTTCGCAATTGACCACCACAAGCGTTTCTGCGAGGGCCTTCGTTGAGAGCTTCTATTTCCAGTGTGTTTGTGGGGTTTGGAGACTTTGTCTGAGGGGGAGATGGGAGAAAGGAGAACCCCTTAAAATCATTATCAAACTCTCCAAACCTTTCCACCAAACTTCAGCTCTGGTTCATTTCCTCCTTTTAGAGAGCCTTGAAGGCTTCAGACCACCTGGTGTACAGCGATAACATGTCGAGCGAAACGCTTGGTTTTCTCTCTTCCAGTGTCTGTCTGAAGTCATCCATCGTGAGCGATCTCGGCGTGGCTTTCTTATCAGTTGCCTGACCACTTTCGAAGAATTCGCCTATGAGTTTCAGCTGCGCTGATTGACAGACGTCTCGGATGTCGCTCCCTGAAAATCCTTCAGACAGCCTTGCCAGCTCGTGCAGGTCAACATCCGTAGCAAGTTGCAGATGCCTTGTGTAAAGCTTCAACATCATCAATCGAGTGGGGTGATCGGGAAGCGGCACGAGAATTCGTTTCTGGAATCTTCTTATGAACGCCCAGTCCAAGTCCCAAGGTTTGTTTGTGGCTCCGATGACGTAGATGTAAAGGTTTTTGCCCTTGTCCACGATGCCGTCCATTTCCTTCAAGAACTGGTTTCTGACGCGAACCTCTCCGCCTACCTCGCTCATGTGCTTGCCCATGAGAGAGTCCAGTTCGTCAATGAATACGATGGCTGGTTTTCCTTCTTGAGCTGATTTTCTGGTTGAGCCGAAGAGTTTGGCCACGTTTTGTTCAGCTTCACCTAGCCACTTGGACATTATGGAAGCTGCATCAATCGAGAGGAAAGTTGCATCTATTTCAGTGGCAACTGCAGCAGCGAGCAAAGTTTTTCCGCAACCTGGCGGCCCGAACAGAAGAATCCCTCTTGGCCAGCCTAGCGGGAACAAGTCTGGCCTTTGAACGGGATAGACTATGGCTTCTTTCACTGCTCTTTTCGCAGGGTCAAGTCCGACAACTTCTTCCCATTTAACGTTTGGCTTCTCATGAACTATCAGTTCCTCGTAGCTGGATTTTCCGCCTTCAGTTGCTTTTGCGTCTTCGCCTTCTCTTACTTCGGGCTGAGGAGCAAAAAACGTTACTGCTCCCTGCAATGCCTTTATTCTTTCTTGGTAGGCAATTGCTCTTTGAATGTAGACTTTGTTAAGACTATACTCGGGATATAGCTGAACGAGTTTCAGGAGGCTTTCTATGGCTTTCTGGTACATGGTTATCGCCATGCCCTTTGCTCCCTGCTTATCTAGACGGACAGCTTCCAAGGCGAAATTGGTCGCGTCTTTTTCAAGCTCTTGGGAAGCGCTCATAGGTTTTCTCCTCTTATCATTCAGTCTTTAATTCAACTTTTATCTTGCCTTTAGCCCCCAAACTTTCAAGGGCTTTCTCGATCTCCTCATGAGAGGTGTCCAAATCGACTGAGCACCGTGTCAAGTCGATTTCTCTATTACCTTTCCTAACATACTCGAAAAGCACATCTTCCAAAGATGGATTTTCAACTTTTAGCGAGATTTCTTGAATCTCGGCTTTTTTATAAGAAAAGAGGGTTTGGTGAGAGTCACCGGATTCCTCAACGGTCTCACGATTGACAGTCTGTGAGCAATTAGTTGCCAGTGCAACCATCTCTTTCAGAGTAGTCTGCTCTGTTTCTGGGGTTTTAGCATTAGCGGGCGGTTCGGGAAGGTCTGTGGAAAGCTTCTGTTCGAGGAAGCTCGAAACTTCTTGCAGTATTTCTTCCCCTCCAGGAGTTTTCCTATTCACGGGGATTATTGATTCGTCTGCGGTTACTCTGGTGGAATATAGGGTTTCGCTGATTGCCTCGTTGACTTTGGTGAGTTCGGATGAGACGTCTGGCAGAACTTCGAACAGCTCCTGTGAGACGTTTTGCAGAAGTCGTAGAGCAGGTTTGAGGTCTACGACTATTTCACTGAGCTCTCCTATCGTTTCAAGTCTGAGAATCACGCGCTCAATAGCTAGTTCTACGTTGTAGAGAAACTTTATCAGTTTTCGGACTTCGACGATTTCGCCTGCGCAGATTGCGGCTCTTTCTTTGTTCTTGTTTTTTGTGGCGCCTACGCATGTTTGGAAAAGGATTTTGTCTCTTTCTTTAAGTCTGAAAGCTGCTTGTTCGAGCTTATTGTGCTGGACTTTCAGAGTGTGTATAGATTTTATTACAGTTTCGCGAAGTGGTGGAGGGTTTGAGTGGATAAGTAGTTTGATTGTTTTTCCCTCCGCCCGCCATTTTTTGCCTGTGAGCTATATGCCGGTTCTTCCGATTTCCTTCACGTACACGACCACTGGGGGTTCGGGAAGTTCATAAGCGCTAGCAGCAGGCACTGTCGTTTTTGGTTTTTCCTTGCTCTTGTCTTGTTCGGCTATTTTTGGTGCCTCGCCCAGCAGAATGCTGGAAAGTTTGCTCTTCATAAGTTCCAGATCGCCCTTCTCGTCGTTGGCTTGCTTGAGGCTCTCTTGGATTATGGTGAAGGCTGTGTCGTAGGATTGGTTGTCAATCTTGCCTATCTCATGTTCAATTTCGAGGTGCACCAATGCATAGTTGAGTTGTCTTCTTTCCTCACTGAGTCTGACGAGCTGTTTCTCTATTTCTTCTATCAGGTTTTGGGCTTCGGTTTTCAGTTGACTCAGTGCGCCGTCAAAGTTGTTGTGCAGCTCTTCGTATAGTTCTCTTGAGATTTTCTTCTTGTCCGTAAGGTCTTTGAGTGCTTGGTCTTTGCGCCATATCAGGGGGATTTGGTCGCAGTAAGCGCTAGCTCCTGATTTGATTCCGCTGGTGAGTGTCACGTCGGCACCGTCCATTTTCAGGTGCTCTACAGAGTGTTTCAAGAATTTTCCGTCGCCTTGCTCAATGAAGACGGCGTCAAACTTGCCGCTTGGCGTTAATGCAAAAGATGCTATCTTGCCTATCGTTCGACCGTATTCGTCTTTAATGGGTTTTCCGACAGAAAGAAAAAGGTTGGGGTTTTGTGACATGTTTTTCATCTCCTAAGCCTATGAGGTTTCGGTCGGTGACTTCTCGCCTAGTGAAGTTGCTGGTATTCCTGGGATTCCTGATGGCAGCTCTGGGAACTTCTCTTTGATTCTTTGCTCTGCAACGGTTGATGCTTCTGTGAGAATTTTGGCTGCGTCTTCGTTTACTGTGTCAAAGTTCAGGGTCATTCCTGAGCCCTGTCCGGCCTCGACCATTATGCCGCTCAGCATGTTGCCGATTTCGCCAAGTTCGTTTTCTGCTTCTGGGAATACGCTTACGAGTCCAGCTCTGACTGATCTGAGCACTCCTACTGCGGGTCCGAGGGTTGATACTACGTCTCCAAGTTCGGATACTGTGCGTAATCTTAACACGATCTGCTCAAGTGCGAGCCTAGCGTTTATGATGAGTCTTTCCATCTTGCGCACTTCGGCTAGTTCGCTTGCAAAGACGTTTGCGCGGGCGGTGTCGTGCTTGGTGTAGGCGTCAACTATCCTCGAGAATATCGTCTTGTCTCTTTGGCCGAACCTGTCTGTTGCCTGATCCAATTTTTGAACCTGCAATTCGATGCGTCTGACGGCGAAGTCCAGCCTTGGCTTCAGTGGACCTGGCGGCCTGACCGCCTCCTTTATGCGGTTTGTGAACGGTTGCTCTTCTCTTCTCGTTTCCCATTTCTTGCTAAATCTTTCTGACAAATTAATACCTCCAAAACACAAAGGCTACGCAGAACAATCTTATACATTGTTAACATGCCTGAAATATGCAGGTATATATGTAGAGCTATATGGCCTAGCGAAAGCGGTTTCGGGCTTTAATTCATTAATTAAAAGGCTGCGTTGCTGATTTTGGAGTTATAGACAAAAAGGTGTTAGTTAGACTAAAAAGAGGCTTAAGAGGGAATGCTAAGCAAAGGGTGAAATTGAATGAGTGAAAGGTTAAAGATTTTCGTGTTCGTGGCTATCCTAGGGTTCTTCGCAGGAGTCATTGCCGACGTAACTTCGACCTACGTGATTCCAGCGCTCATGTCGATATTGCCAGCGTTCCTCAATGCCAGGTACATTCTGTCAGGGTTTGCGGGAGCTTGTCTAACACTTGCCTTAGTGAGCATCTGGGGCTACGTCACGGGATCCTCTGAACGCTAACAAACTTCCCCTCTCCTTTCTTTGTCCTCACAGATCGCTAGGCCTGATGCCGCGTCGTGTTTTTGCACACAATCTCAAGCAATGACTGTCCTCAGTAGGTTTTGGACTCAGGAGCGGAAAAAGCAATCATCCCTCTTTGTCAACGTACCTCGATTACCTCATCGTCCAAGTACAAGAATAGTCGAACCAAACTATTTATGTTTTGGAAAAGCACTATCCATTGAGACGGGTTGAATGTGCGGCATATTCGGTTTTGCGTTGAAGAAGACCATATCCTTGGCCAAGATTCTGAACGTTCTTGAGAAGCTAGAAGCCCATCAATACCCAAATGAACCTAAGCCAGTTGGCGGATACGGAGCTGGGGTCGCTATCCTCACGGGCGATGGCAGCACTGTTGTGGAAAAAGTTGGAAAGGTCGATGTTTCGCCTGCAAGGCGTCTTTCTGAAATTGTCAAGATTGATGACGCCTCCGTTTTGTTGGGTCATGTCCGAATGCCCAGTCCAGAGTTCATGGAAACAGCAAAGGCTAAGGCGACAGCCCAGCCCTACGTTGCAGAATGCATTTCAGGTTTGACGGTGGTTTCGGTTCACAACGGCAAAGTCGAGAATTACGAGGAAATCAGAGAAAAGCTGGCCAATAGGCATGTTCTCGAGTCTGAGGAGGTTGGGCTCATTGATTCAGAAGTTGTGCCGCACTTCTTCGAGGAGAAACTTGAGAACAGAGCTGGGTCAGACGCTTTGAACGCTTTCTTTGAAGGCTTGAGCGGTTCAAACGCGATTGGATTGTTGCAGGTTGAGAAAGAAGTCGTGCTTTTGCACCTAGTCCATAAGGGGAAGACGAGGGGATTGACTGTTTGGACTAATGACCGGGGCGAGGTGGTCTTCTGCTCTAGGAAGGAACCGCTGATGGCGGAGTTTAAGAGCATTCTTGCTGATGGCAAGTTTGAGGAAAAGGTTTCGGTTCCTTGGAATGTGGAGAGAAGCTTGAAATTGTCTTTCACTGTTAAGATGTAGTCTGGGATTGTATGCCGAGGATTCGAAGGTATGAGAGCAGGGATTTCGTCGATTATGCTGCGACGTTGGAGAAGACTTCAAGTTGGGAACGAAAGGCGGCAGCCGAGCTTAAGGCTAGACTGGAAAAGCTGACGCGTAGGGAGCAGGTTTGGGTTGCAGAAGTCGGCACGAGAGGGGTGGGCTTCATGATTGTTTCGCCGAACAATGACGGTTCTTTAGAGGTTGACTGGCTTGACGTGCACCCTGACTTTCAACGCACAGGCATAGGCACTCTCTTGGGTGAGAAGGCTGCAAAGATTGCCAAGGCCAAGAAGATGAAGGCGTTGAGCATGCACACCTGGGAAACTAACCAGAAAATGTTGGACTTCTCAGCGAAGAACGGCTTTCAGGTCTTTGAGAGAATCAAAGACTTTTACGGCAGAGGGAAAGATGCCCTGCGCCTTAGGAAGGAGATACCTCCCTGAGCTTGGAAAGTATCGCAGACCTGCTTTGACGGTGCGTTCCTAGGGTTTAGTAAAGGATAAGTGTCATTTTCAACCATCTAGTTTGCTGAGACATTTGACAATGAACGGTCAAGGTCAAGATTCAGAAGTTTTCAAGCTTCTCGCCAAACCCGTCCGAAACGGACTCAAAGACCTAGGTTTCGCTGAACCTACCTTACCGCAGACAATGGCCATTCCGCCTATTTTGGCTGGCGAGAACGTGCTTTTGATTGCGCCGACTGGAAGCGGCAAGACAGAGGCTGTGCTGCTGCCCATTTTCTCGAACTTTGTTCAGCAGAGGCAGGAGAAGGGCATTTCCATTATTTACATTACGCCTTTGCGGGCTTTGAACCGCGATATGCTTAAACGATTGAGTTTCTGGGCTCAACGGTTGGATGTTTCAGTTGAGGTGAGGCACGGAGACACGGAGATGAAGCTTAGGCGGAGGCAGGCGATTTCCCCTCCGAACATGCTTGTGACGACGCCTGAGACTTTGCAGGCTGTCTTGTCTGGTTCGCGCATGAGGCAGCATCTTGGAAGTGTCCGCTACGTGATTGTTGATGAGGTTCACGAGTTGGCTGGAAGCAAGCGTGGTGCTCAGCTTACAGTGGCTCTTGAACGGCTTTCCGAGGTGACTGGGAAGGAGTTTCAGAGGGTTGGACTATCTGCGACTGTTGGGAATCCTGATGAGGTTGCACAGTTTGTGGCTGGTACAAATCGAAACATCAAGATTGTGCAGGCTTCCTTCCCGAAAGGTTACAGGTATAGTGTGGAGAATCCTGCGCCTGCGGATGTGGACTATGATTTGGCTGGAAGGCTTAACACGGCTCCAGAAGCGGCTGCTCGGATTAGGCGGATTCTTGAGCTTGTGGACAGCCACAAGTCCACCCTTATCTTTGTGAATAGCAGGCAGAACGCGGAGATGCTGGGTTTCAAATTTACTCAGCTTGGCAGGTCGGACATTGCTGTTCATCATGGAAGCTTATCCAAGGAAGAGCGGGTGAGGGTTGAGGATGAGTTTAAGGCTGGAGGGTTGAAGGCGCTTGTGTGTACGAGCACGCTTGAGCTTGGCATTGACATTGGAAATGTGGATTTGGTGGTTCAGTATCTTTCGCCTAGGCAAGTCACAAGTCTGGTTCAGCGGGTTGGCAGGAGCGGTCACAGTTTAGATAGGCTTTCGGAAGGGGTCATTGTTACGGCTTTTCCTGACGACACGCTTGAGTCGATTGCAGCTGTGCGCAGTGCGTGCGAAAGTAAGATTGAGCCTGTTTTGATTCATGAGGGCGCCTTGGATGTTTTGGCTCATCAGGTTGTTGGGCTACTGATGGACAAGGAAGAAGTAAAGCTTGACGAGGCTCTGACTATCTTGCGGAGAGCGTATCCTTACCGTGATTTGACTGAGGACCAGCTTTTGGATGTGGTAGACTTTTTAGACAGTTTGAATGAGGTTAGATACTACGAGGAAGGCAGGGTTTTGAGGAAGGGGCGGAAGAGCCGAAGCTACTACTTTGAGAATTTGAGCATGATTCCTGACGAGAGGCGCTACCCGATAGTGAACGTGATTTCTGACAGGAGAATCGGCACGTTAGGCGACGAATTCATGGCCTTGCACGCAAGGGTCGGTTTGAACATGATCGTTAAGGGCAAGGTCTGGCGCATCGTGCAGATTGAGGAGGAGACGGGTACTGTTTACGTTGTTCCTTCTGAGGACCCGCTAGCGGCGATTCCTGGCTGGGATGGCGAGATGATTCCTGTGCCCTTTGACTTGGCGCAGCAGACGGGACGCATGCGGGAACGTTTGAGGGAGTCGCTGAGAGAGTCGGGAAGTGTTGAGGCTGCGGCTGAGAAGGCTGGGAAAGAGTTTGCGACTGGCAGAGGTGATTTGGTTGATGCAGCGAAAGAGGTTGAGGAGCATGTTAAGCAGGGCGCGCCTTTGCCGACTGACAGGCAGATTGTGGTTGAGGCGTTTGACAAGTATTTGGTTGTGCATGCTTGTTTTGGGGAGATTGTGAATCGCACGTTGGGCGGGGTTTTTGACACGTTGCTGTCTGATAGGGAGGTTATTATTGGGTGGTGGACGGATGGCTATCGCATTTTGATTGAGGCTGGACACAAGCTTTCTCCGAAAGAGCTTGAGAGTTTGAGCAAGGCTTTGTTTGGTTTGTCGGATGATGAGGTTGAGAAGGCTTTTGACGAGTATTTGGATAGCAAGTTTCCGTTTAGTTATAAGATGAAGTTTGTGGCGGACAGGTTTGGAGCGTTGCCGCGTGGGAAGACAATGAGTTACGAGAGGCTGGCGGGGCTGCCAAGCCGGTTTAGGGACACGCCTATCTATGATGAGACTTTGCGTGAGGCTTTGTTTGAGAAGGTGGACATTGGCAAAGTCAAAGAGGTTATGCGCGACATCCGAGATGGAAAGGTGAAAGTAAGCACGGTTTATCGTGTGGAGAAGCCTACACCTCTGGCTTATCATATTCTTGAGAAGTTCAGTGACGTTTCAGAGTTGATGGCGCCTGAGAAGGTTTTGTTGAACAACATTGAAAAGATGAAGAAGACCATAGAAGCGAGGACGGCGAGGCTCCTGTGCATGCAGTGCGGAGAATGGACTACAGAAGAGAAGGTCAGAGCTTTGCCCGAGCAGCCTGAATGCGGAAAGTGTGGTTCTAGGCTTTTGGCGCTCATGTATTTCAGTCAGGATGCGAGGCGTTTGGCTGAGGTTTTGAAGAAGAGAAGGGAAGGAAAGGAGCTAAGTGAGGAGGAGCTTAAGGAGTTGACTCAGGCTAGGCGGAAGGCGGATTTGATTTTGAGTTATGGGAAGAAGGCGGTGACTGCTTTGGAGGTTAAGGGTGTGGGTCCAGAAACAGCGTCTAGGGTTCTTGGAAAAATGCACAGTAAGGAAGAGGAGTTCTACATGGACCTACTCAAAGCAAAAATACAATACCTCAAAACAAGACAATACTGGGAAAACAAAGACAAACAGGGCAAGATGGGGTAAAGTTTTATCCAACCAACCACACTACGCCTGCCTGTCTTCACGCCTTCTCCTACTCCTATACCTACCTATACCTACACACACCACACACGCACACGGCGAGAGTGTGAGAAGCGCGCGCTACGCCCCCGGCGGCATACCCATTAATGCAAGTATGAAGAGTACGACGATAATGACCTGTACGACTATTATAGTCCAGAAGAATATTCTTCCAACGTTAGTTAGGATTTTCGCCTTTTTCGATTGTTGTCTCCAATGATAAGCACATGAAAACACGATGGCGAGTGCTAAAATAATTGGGTCAATCCCAAAGATTCCAAAGCGACTGAAGGATGCGAATAATAGCAAGAAAGGAGAACAAACAACCGCTAACACTATGGTGCAAGCGTATAAAACAAACCTAAACCTTTCAATAGAGCTCATTCTGTTTCTTTCTCCATCTATGACATTCTCTTCCGCTGAGTATAGCTGCCAGCAAAGTCGCTATCATGAATATCGATTGGATAATGATGGATGAAAACTCAGGAATTGTCCAACGTCTTGTTAGGTAAATGTACTGACATCCATACTCTCTGCTTGGTTCTATCTCCGTGCCTTCGTGCCACTCGTTGAACGAGGTTATTGCATAGCCATCAGGTTGAGATGCCTCTGCAATCAGCCAGAACGAATTGTAACAGGCTCCGTTTCGCCTATCGACGACATGCTCGAGTGCTTCAGCTTGGTTACTGCTTACAGCAGTGTTATTGAAACCCGGCACGACTGTCGCTATGAAAGTCTTGTTTTCCAGGTGCGTTAGCATTGAGGCGGTATTGTAGATGTCTAGCACCTGCAGAGGATCCGGTGAGAAACCCGCAGGATAGTACAGATGTATACCGTCGATGCAATCCTTGAAATACTCTACGAAATCGTCAATCTTGCCTTCATATCCTTGGAAATCCATGATAATGTAAGGGTTGAACCCTTCTCCTCTCAGCTGGTTGATTGTTGCGTTCCAGCCATTGTCAAAATAAGGATCAGGATTGACTGGTTTACCACTAGAGTTGCTAATGTAGAAGTAATCGACAGCTGCCCATTCGCTGTTCCATGTATCGTTGTTACGATCGTCAAAAGATTCTGCTCTTATTGTGACGTTCGAGCCTGCGTAACTGCATACGTCAAAAGGAGGAAGGTCGATCCATCCTTGATTGAAATTCACTACTTGCTTGTACAGGGTTGTTGTGTCTGTTTGGTTGGATATGCTTATGTTGAAACCTACGTCCGACCATTCGCCAAAGTCATTCCTAATGTCCGATATTCCGATGTGCAAAGTATATGTTTCATTAGCTGGCAGAGGAATTGGATACCTATTTTCAATGTATCCTATTCCATATTCATGAGGTTCTATCGCAAAAATTCCATATCTTGGGGGTCTTCTGATGTCTTCGGACAGCGTCCAGCAGCTTGCGCTGTTCACGCTTTGGTTCACGCCGTTGAAATACAGGTTCCATGAGTCCGGATTCAGCGCATCGCGCGCTCTCCTATACACATAGATTACCGGCCTACCGTCTATTTTGTAATAGGCACTGCTGTTTGCGTAGTTGTCCAGAATGTATTTGATGTAGTTTTCTGTTTGGCTGACGCTTGTTGTGTTTTCGTAATAGAACGCGAACTTGAAGTGATTCCGTTCGCAAACATTTCGGATGTGCCTCGAAGCATTGTCTGTGAAGTGGTTTATCCCCCACCAAGAAACTATGAAACAGCCAATTCCGGCCTCCTTGGCCATGCCTATATGCTCCTCAATCAAGGTTTCATTATTAGAGTCATAAAAGCCAAAGAGTGGGTGATCCGTTATCTTGCTCGTGCCATCCGGTGGCCAGTGACTCCAATATCCAGACACGTCCGGCGTCCCATACCACGGATAATAGAAAGCAAACGTGCCCAGCCTTGCTCTTGGAGACGTAAGAAGGGCTATTATCACAATTGATGTTGTTCCTGTGTTTGCATCGCCCTTCTGTGTGCCGTTCGCATAGTAATTCGTTATTATTCCGCCGTCCGACTCACGCTGCAGACTCCATATTCTTTTGACAAGTCCACATTCGAAAGGCAATTTTCTTCCTAGAACTTTTGACGTGTAAAGAAGCAACGCAAGCTTATACGTTGCATAGAACCCATCAGCCTTTGTTGCTTTATCACTTATGCCTATGCCATCCCATGTATCCGTTGCATTCTTGAAATACAAATTTGCAGCTGTGTCGTTCCCTTCCCAATGACATGAAAGAGCCAAATACAACAACCTATCAGCATACTCGTACCAATCAGGCATATAGGTCCAATTGCAGACCTCAGTTCTGACAGTATAATCGTCGCTATGTAACGTTAGAATGGTAGTGCTAAGGTTCGGAGTCGGTATAACATCGCCTATTACCGCTTCGTGCATGAAACTTATGGGAAATCCGTTAAGGTCTCGTGGCAAGTTGTAGAGTGTCGCATCCTCCTTTAGTTTAGCCTCAATCTCATCTGCAACTCGCCCAACATCTTCTGCACCAAAGTAGTAGGTTTCATTGGCCGCTTTCAATGCTTTCCAAGCCCAGAGATTGTCTGAAACAAGCCAGTAAACATTGGGCGCCAAGTGAGATTCACGGCAAAGCCCAAGACTCTGGTTGAACTGAATGTGAACAAGGAAGTTTATGGCCTTCTCTACCCCCGCAAGCGATGTGCTTTCAGTGGAATGACAACTACCACTCAACAACAGCATGCTGACGAGAAGAACAAGAGTTATTCCGGAAGCTATCTTCTTCATTTTCCTCGGCTCCTTCTACCCACCCGACCACGTATCGCTCGTCAACAAGTCGTATTTCTTTTTTTCCCAGAAGCACGGGCTTTTTTCGATTACTTTCTTGCGCAGAAAAGAAAAACGGGAGTTGCAGGAGACGTCTCCAGCTTTGACTGTGTTACAACCAAGACGCCAGACTTTAGACTCTAACAAATAGAAAAAAGTGGGGTTGCGGGAGATTTGAGACGTTAGAAGTCTCTTGTCTCTGCTACTGATTTTGCTTTGGGACTAGGCACTCCTTAGGAATAGGTTTACCTGTTGCTTTACGAGCAGCTTACACTCGTCCTACTGTTGGTCAACACCGCATTGTTGGAAACGGAATGTTAAGCAGAGTATTTGCGGGCTTAAACAAAATGCTCACTCAATCATCAGATGATTTAATAGCGTGGCAAATGGCCGACACTTTGTGGTCTATGGGCAGCGTGGTAAGCATCAAGAAGAAAAAAGCCCAATGTCAGCGATGTGGACGAGAATTTATGAGTCAAGCTTCCAATCCGAAAAATGCTCCGCTCTATTGCAGTGATGGATGCAGATGCTGGTCTAGACACTTTCGCAGGAAGAGAGAAAAACAGGCAACTGGGTCTTGCGAAGTACATTATCTATCGATGGAAGGAACGCGTTCTCCTCAAATACTAGTTGTTTTTTCTCTTCGTGTTTTGCGTCTTACTGTTGTGAAGACAGCGGATAACATTATCAATAAGGCAAGATAGACAGACGAGGGCATTGATGTGTTGTGCTGTGTCAGAGAAATCGAGTAGCCGCCGACTGGCACTGACATAACGACTACTCTATGTGTTATTGCGTCAGTTTCTGGTGTGGCCCCACTCGCGTAAACAGTCAGAGTTGGGTAGTATATTCCTGAACTGCTGAACGCGTGATATATTATCGGAGTGGTTGTGTCAGTTTTGTTGCCGTCTCCAAAGTCCCAACTGTATTTGGTAATTGGCATTTGGTTCGTGCCATTGCATCCTGGCGTAGAGATCGAAGGATCAAGGGTTACGAGTTGCCCAACGTTTGCGGTTTCAGGATTTACAGTGAAGTCTGCCTTTGGACCATACGGTGGTGGCATTAAAGAAATCCTCAAAACCGTGTCTTGTGTCAAATTCACGCCAATAGAGTTGTTTAACGTTCCTTTAGATGCTCGCACCTGATACAATCCTTTAGCTAACGAAAAGCGAGCCTCGCCATTCGTATCCGTGTTCGCTTGTTGTTGTCCAACAATTTCGACAACAGCGTTCAGAATGGGGTTACCCAAGCCATCAACAACTATTGCCAAGAGTCCGTACAATCCTATTGTAATCACTCCGTCAGTCTTCTCGTTATTGGTTACATCGACTTCGTCTGGAACTGAACTGACCTCAGCCTTAATCGTATAGTTGCCTAAGGGAACACTTGTGGTGTCCCATTCGAAATAAAGTGACCTGCTAGTCATGTTTTCGAGCACTTGAGACGTTTGGGTTCTGGTTATCAGATGTGTGTCGTAATACAAACTCACATTGAACGCTTCAGGGCTTGTTCCTTTGTTTTCAACGACTACTGTGATGTTGATAACATCTCCTGGGTAGCATTTGTATGTTGATGGTATGACATCCGTTACAGCTATGTCATGCACGGTAGCTGGCTGTCTAAACCAGAGGTCAATTGATTGAGGGCTTCCGATATTCCAGTCACTGTTTTTGATGAGCGAACTCATATCAACGGTAACAAGAGGTATTTCGAAATCATGTAATGCCCACTCTATCCAGCTTCCGAAATCAAACATCAGCCAAAAACGTACATAGAATTGAGTAAAATAATACCGAAAATCGGAAAGTGTGACCAACGCCCAATCAACTGAAGGGTCATAGTCTCCGAATCTAACGACAAAAGGAACACTTTGGTTTGGATAAGACCAAGTGATATTGGTTCCTTCAACAGCTTGAGCGTCGCCTGTTGCACTCATTTTCGCAGTTATTTTCTTTGACCCAAAACCAGGTTGCACTCCCAAATCGATTTGCAGGAACGTTCCAAGTATTGGAACCTCGAATTCAGCAATTGATAAGGCTGGTATCGGTGGAATAGGAAACGCTATCGCTTCTCCTAATGGGGTTTCAAAACTCTGTGATAAGTCATAATTTGGTCCGTAGGTCCACGTGTACGGGCCTCCAATTAAGAAACCGCCGAATTCCACATAGAAGTAAGACTCGAATATGAATAATGATTCATTGAAGTTAGGTAAGTCTATCGGTGTTATTATCGCCCGCATAGTTGTGTTAGATTGGTCAAATTCGACAGGGGAATCGTATTCGATAGTTATATTTACTGGTAACCGCATTCCGAACTTAATATCGACTACTAGTCCCATTTTGACATAAGCGACCCAAGTACCCAATGTTATATCCCAGCGTCCCTTGAAAACAGAATATTCCCATCTCATTAGTATCTCTTGATTAATGATTTCAGTATGAGTTTCGCTTGTGTGAGTTGATTCAGAGCTTACTCCAAATCCTTTATTCCCAAGGCTTTGTCCTTGGTAGTTGTTCAAAACCAAGGGAAAGGATTGGTTATTGTTCTCACTGAGCGTAGCCGATTGGTCGAGGGTTGTTTCAATCGTGAAGTCCTGAGTCCCATTTCCATAGTCAATTATTGTGCAAATAGTCCCGTTGTGGTAGTCAATTATGCTTGTTGTAGGCTCAGTTGGCGATTCGTCTGCCTTCACAAAAGCAATCGGATTATGTATATTTGAAGAAATCAGAACCAGAAGAACCAAAGAAAGAGCGACATACCTGTCCCTACCAATGCTCACTGTTCTCCCTTCTCCTGCTGTAGTTTAGTTCAACGAACAGGATAAAGCTTATGGAGAAATCTTCTATTGGTCTAGTCCATTGCCTATTGACGCACACTAATCTGCAAGCCTAACCAGTTCTTCTTTCTAAAGTTGCTGAAATTCATAGTGGAAGATTGTTCTATGCGTCTTTATAAAATACGTTTGACCCGTTGATTCTCAGAAGAAAACGGTCATGTGAAGACGGAATTCGGGAGATATCTCCACTCTCTAGTGTAAATGGGAATTTACACTCTAATTTGGAGTTTACTCCATATCATCCACTTTAACTCTACTCTCTGTACTGTCTGGGGACGTCGTTGGATCGCTGCCTTTTTACCAGTCCAAATGAATCCTTCACGGTGAGAGTATCCACAGTCGAGCTTCAACGGAAGAGTTGAGAAGGGGGATTCTCCAGGTAAGTTGGTTAGGATTCACCGTAGAGTTTCTAGGAAGCGGTACCTGAACAGCAAGCGCGTGTACGAGTATGAACGTGTCTCTCTGCACACTCTCCACAAGTGTTTTTGCCACAAGCAAACGAGGTTCCCCTAGTCGATTGCCAACTTGACCCGAAAGGAAGTGTTGCTCTTGTTCTGGACGTTCACTTTTTGATTCTTGTGACTTTGAATTTGACACCGCCATCTCCACAGCTTAGCTCAGTAACCTTGCTCATCCAGTCGCCCTCTGTCAATTCTCTTGAGAGAGGAGTAAGATACGGCATAAGAGAGCTTAATGCGTAAAGACAAACGTTGGTCGACTCTTTCATGTCAATGCTTGTATCATCTATTACTATCTTGTCACCAATTCTGTAGTTAGCCGCACATTTTTGCATGACTTGAACAACTTCGAGCACTAATCTATACATACAAACACATTCAAGCTAGTGGTTGCATGCTCGATATATATGCCTTATTTTGAGCGGTTCTGGTAACTTGACAGGTGATTGGTCAACATGTTAACAGTTGGGTGATGACGATGCAAACTAAGTCGGCACATTCCCAGAAAATACCACGAATTGATCAAACCGTTCCTCAATCAAGATTTTGGCGTGAGCGTAGCTGCAGAGAAAGGCATTATCGTCATCACTCTCACACCGCAGAAAACAGTTCAACACGCAGAAAGCCCGTCTTACAAGACCGCTTTAGAAGCTCGTCCCGAAACCTGATTTGTTCTGGCTTCTTAGCGCGCGCTAGAGTAGCAATTACTCTCACTCTCTTTGGAAGAGTCTCCATAATAAGCGGGCGATCCCTAGTCTCAAAAGCAGAGCCGCGAAAGGTGACACTAGGATCAGAATTTTGAGTTAACAATGCTTATAGCACAACCCGGATTCATAACCTCAATAGTTCAACAGCATGTTAGAAACTTTCAATCATCCTTGGGGCATGTGAATGGATAGGATGACAATTGCCAAGAGCATCCTTCTTAAAACCGGAGGGGCTTTGGCCATCATCTGCGGCATACTCCTAGCTGTTGGAGGAGGAATTCTTGTACTCATAGGAGGAGCAATAGTGCTAGCCGGATTTCTTCTTTGCCTGACAATCATATTAGCTATACTAGGCCTTCCAGCCATCATCTTTGGTGGTATCCTTGGATGTCTCGGAATCTATGTCGTCGCAATTGGGATCACAATTTCATACTTCGGAATAAAAGGAGTCTGGCATAAAGTTGAATAATCGGGTTATCCTTGGCGCAAAGAACTTTGCACGTGAAAAGATGGGCGCAGCTCATACCCTACATGTCATAGTCAAAGGCGTAGCAGTAATCATAATATTAGGGTTATGCGTCTATGGCGTCTATTACTTGTTCTTCATTTCTTCCTCTGGTTCTCTTACAGTTACTAGATGTATATATGATGAGACCAATAAAGAACTAATCTTGGAAATAGAATTTGAGAAACACACTAGTAGTGAACGAATTTCCTATTCGCTTCATGATATCGTTGTGATCGATGGAGCAAATAGATACGACACTGAGTATAACGAATTTCGTATACCTCATTCATACCTCAAGACAAGCGGCGGCAGCAACTCTGTGTATAAAGAAAATCCAAAAGCCACAAGTTTTTATGTCTTTTCCGTCACTTTAGGATCAGCCGCCATAGATTTGCAGTATACTGTCACAAAGACGACATACCATGAATTCTCAGATGATACGTATGAAAATCATAATGAAACGATAAGGGGTGTCAAAGTGACTGAAGTTATGAAGTATGAACCCGCTTGGCACGCAACCATAATGAACCACACGTATGTAAAAGAGGCTGAGGCAAGATTTGAAAACGGAAACATTACAATAGTCTTCGCAGTAAACCGACAATGCCTAGTTAAATATTTGGCTATAAGTGGCTGCGAGAATATAGATGTAAACAGTGTCTGTTTGCCAGACAATTCTTATAACATTACACGTCCTTTGCCTGCTGATTGGTGGTACCAACAAAAATCTGTCAGTATTGCATTTGCCATAGAAGATGCTTAGACACTGAGCACGCGCTTTAAAGGTATCAAAAAAGAGGTGAATGAAAATGAAGGTGGAAGAACAGCATACTAAGGACATGATCGGAACAAAATGCTTGCTTTGTCAAGAAGGAACTCTTGAACTAAGAGGATTTCTTTCAAAGAACCTTCAGTGTAACAGCTGCGCTTCAACGTGGAAGGTGGTATTGGAAGAAGGTCAAATGAAGCTAACTTGTCTAAGAATAAACACAATGCTCAATAGCTTTCTCTCAGAGGTAAAGGAACAGAAATGGACTCACACAGTTGAAGAATGGAAGATTATAGGGAAAGAGATAACCAGAAGGCGTTGGAGAAGTGTAGAGATACAGAAAAAACTATTAGAGTTAAAGGAGCAAGCGTTTGCAGAAGTAATATATCTGGGTGGACACAAATTTTTGTTCGAAAGAAACTCTGTTCTTTGCTTGTCAAGGGAAAATGACAAACTGTACATATGCTATGACGGAGGTGTTCTTCTTCTCACAGACAAATACCAAAGAAAGTTTGCACTGTCGGCAACAGACATTAATTCACTTCTGAAGGGAGAAGAATTGCCACTGCTTGATGCCGATGAATTTATTGAGGAAGTGCCTCTGGAGAACTTAGATTTAGACAAGTCCTCTATCAATGTAAAGAGCCAAACTGATTATAGAGAGATAATGGCACACTCAGACTTAGAAATGTTAGGAGTATGGTCTCTTGCAAAAGACTTAGCCGGTGATGACCTGATAGTTCAGTATGAAGGGTTTGAAATACACGTAGCTTACAGAGACAAGAACAATGTCTTACAGGATTTGACTCTCTTCGCTCCTACTCTAATAAATTACAAAGTTATACCGCAAATGCAAGGAATAGAAAATGCTTTCCATGCTCTAATGAAAGATGTTGTAAAGATACAATCTACACGCCAAATAAAATAAGGAAAAGAATTAAGTTCTACTGTGTTAAAGCGCGTGCGCTAGTTTCCATCAACATTGATACTGTTGATGGTGGCAATCTTTTTAACAATTGCTGTTATTTGGCGAAGAAAAAATACATTGACTCTAGTCGCCTTCACGCGCTAGATGCGCGTGAAAACGTTTCGGCACGCCCCAAACACCCGCCAGAAAAAACAAGAGAAACCAGTCTTGGACACTTGACTCCAACATTCAGATTCAGATTTTGTTTAAATATCGGCACGCCGAAACATTTTCCCGCTAGGCAATTTCTGCCCACCGAAACGTTTTCGCCCAGACTTTTAGACACAAAAACGTGTAAATTAACGTGAAAAGGCTGTTCCGCACATAGTTCTGATTTTACTGACCTTGCTGGCTAGCGAATGAAGTGCCGAAACCCAAAAACACAAGACTTTCAGTGTTCAAAGGTCGTTAGGCTAGGCTTAACCATGCCATTTTCCAAATTCTTTCCCTCAAAGGTCCTCAAACGATTTACGACGTACACAGACAAGTGAGAGCGCACCGAGGTCTCAGGTATACACGCTACGCAAGTGTGAACAAACGAGTAAGAGCCCTTGAAGGTTCAGGCTACGTTAAGAAAGCCTGTGTAAAAAGAACAAAAGCGGGCTTTGAAGCTTCCACATATGAGCTAGCAGCCAAGGCATATCTTGCCATACTCCTCAACTCAGTCAGCCTAGAAGAGTTACTCACGCGACTGGATGAAACCGCTGCAAACCTAATCTTGGCAGACATCATACGCATAATTGGATTCTAAACCGTGCGGGCAAAGGCAAAGTTTCACTTATTTTTGGAGCGGTCCGGCTTGCATGCGTCTTCTGACTGTGACTTTGAGTCCCGTGCCTTTCTCCAGTTTCTTCATGTATCTCGTTTCAAGCTTGAGTATTTCTATGTCTTTTCTCTTGTTCAAATAACTTAACACTTCGTATTTGACGTCTCCCAAGGCGAGAAGCACTATTTCATCATCCTTTTGTAGGCGTTGTTCAAGCTCAACCTTCCATTCGCCGCCGCTTCTGCAAAATATCGGTTTGCCCTTACCCCTAATCTCCATCCTTCCTCGGCTCTTTGCTGGTTTGTTCTTGTTTTTGTTTCTTCAGCTCTTTAACGATGTTTCTTATTTCCATGATGATTATTACGCTGGCTGGTATTACGATGAGCAGTATAAAGCCTGTTGGAGTTCTCACAAAGTAGCCTAAGTATCCGATGAACGGTATAGTGAATATGACTCTGCCTATGACGTTTTCTTTTTTAACTATCCACTGGTCTGGGTCCTCGTTTGCGTCGCCTTTTGTTATGAAGCCTTGGTCTGTTATGTTGATGATTCTGTGGGTTATGGATGTTGGTTCCGTTAGCGTGAAGCAGATTATGTCTCCTATTTTTAGGGTTTCTGGGTCAACGGGCTTAATCACCACTATGCCTCCAACGGGAATTGCGGGTTCCATGCTTCCACTAAAGACGGGTTCGTAGCGGGTGTCTCCTGCAAGCGAAACTGGTCTATAAAAAAGCAGGAAGATTGCGGCGATTGTGGCTGCACATATTATGAGGGCGATTTTTGCGGTTTTCTTCTTGTTCATTTGTCTTTCCCTTTACTTTGCTAGGGGAAAGCGGACGGTTACAGCGATGTCTGCAGTCATGGTTAATCCTTGATACTCGTTTCCTGCTGTTTCAGGCATCCAAACGGTGAATTGTAACGTTACACTTTTTCCCTGTGGAATTGCGCTTTTTCCGTTTACTTCCACGCCTTCAGCTAAGCTGCTGAGGGTTCCGTTGTAAAGGAAATTAGGCTTTTCACCTTTACCTTTTCCAAGCTCTAAAATTTCCATTTGCAGACCAGTAGCGAGGGAGATGTTTCCGTAGAAGGTGGCGTTGAACCTGCAGATTCTGAATGGAACATCACCAACATTAATGACTTCTAAGTTTTTGGTGATTTTTGGACTACCCGGATAGAAGTAGCCATCTTTATCAGGGTGAAAGAGCCTTTGCTTAGGCGACAATTCTATGTCGAGGTTTTTTTCCTTTCCTCCCAAAAATATGGCGTGGGCGGAGGCTGGAGGCTGATTAGCCATAAACATTACAAGGGAAAGAACTAACATAATCGTGAATGCGGATGTGAGGATCTGCTTGTATTTCACTTTCTCTTTCCTGCTTTTGTCTCTCTATTTATAGTTATAATAAAAAAGGGAAAAAAGGGTTTTGTTTGTGGATTACTGTTTTAGTGTGAATATCATTGTTAGGTCGAATGTGTCTCCTTGAAAGTCGTTGCCTGCATCTTCACTGAACTTGACGCTTAACCTAAAGAACGTTCCACCGTCGGTAACTACGGGTATCGGCAAGCCAGTTAGCGGCGAGTTCTTAAGGTCATAGAACGTTTTCTGTCCATCTCCGTCAACATCTACAATGCTACCCAAGTATTCTGTGCCGTTACACTTGAACCTCGTGATTATCATTTGTTTAGCCATAGTGTCTGGGTGTTCGTTTGTGTAGGGGTCTGTGTCGGCTTCTGTTGGTGGCGATTCCTCGATTACGCTATAATTGCATGTTATTTCGAGGCTGCCGGGTGTTATGGTGCCAGATCTGCTAAGCCCAACGAATTCCACATCGAATGGAAAGCTGTCTCCGGGCTTCATATTAGTCGCTGTCCATGTTGCGGTGACCCCATCTCTCCATGTTAGCTCGTTCCAATCCATAGTCTTCAAATCCAAGGTTCCAGTCGTGAATGTGTTGCCTTTGCTGGTTTCTGTGTCGCTGAAGTAGGCGTATAAGCCAGCTCCAGCCATGGTTGCAACTAAGCCTATAACGAGAATCGCTGTGAGCATTTTAGTGTCCATGTGCGTCACCGTCCTTCTCGCTTAGGAGAAGGCTTCTAATAACCGTAGCAGCCTACGCTACCCTTGCCCAATATAGTAGGATCATCGTCAGCCGTAACCCTAAGGGTGAACGTGGCTCTGTCTCCTTGGTATACGTTGCCAGCCGCTGAGTTAAACGTGAAACCGAGCTTCAGCCCCTCTACGAGTCCACCAGCCGGGAAGTAGTCTATCCCAGAAGCGCCTGGGTTGCCTGTACCAGTCCAGAACACCATGCTGTAGCCTCCAGCCTCACAAAACTCTCTTAGCGTCAGCGGTGCTGCCTTATTACCCATGATTGTTGCGTAGTAGTCTGTGAGGTTGTAAGGCTGCCACACTCCGCCCTCGGTGTACTCGATGTCGGTGATGTAGATGTAATCAGCGATGTCGTACGGCGAATCCGGTTGGCTCAAGTCTATGCCTTTGATCCGCCCCACTAATGCGCCGGTTGTCCCAATGTTTCTCATATCCAGCTCAGCGATAAAACTGTCTCCTGGAGCCCAACCTGATATAGACCAAGTAGCGGTGACTCCGTTATACCAGTTTCCATCAGCACCTTTTAACTGCAAATCGATGGTTCCAGCCGTGAACGTGTTGCTTGTGCTTGTTTCTGTGTCGCTGAAGTATGAGTATGTCCCATATCCCATCGCCAAAGCCAGTATGCCAATGACCAACATGCTTGCCAAAATCTTCTTATTCATTTTGTTTTATTCCTCCTTTCTCCATTTTCGGGGACCTATCAGGCACAGGCGCATCACAACGGCGCCAAGCCGTTTAACGGGGGCTAATCCCCTGCTAGTCCCCCGGACATGGCATATTTAACGTGTCCCCACTCAAGACACGAGCCGGGAGCATGCTCCCTTACACGCAGAGTCGCGTCTGCCCGACTAAACTATAAGTTAATTATCGGTTTATTTAAAAGGGTATGTAAAATAGTTATAGAGGCTTCATCTATGTGGCACAGAAGCCCGCAGCCACAAAAATGCATGGGGAAGGATGCCCCTGTAATGGAATATGCCATACGCCGAATAGCCATAGAAGCCTCTGCGAAACCCCAAGTTTTAGACCCTCCCTCTGAAGAGACATTTAATTCAGCAGTCGAAAAAGCCATGCTTCTCCTTGGAGAGTCTGGAAAACAGGCAACGTACTATCATCTTGAAAAAACATTCTATCGCAAGTTTACAGCAGAAAGAATCATTAGGAACCAAGACTTGCCATGCCCGACATATACAAGAACGCTTCAAAACCCTTCGCTAAAAACCGCTTACGAAATAACTGAAAAAGGCATCAATATTTTATGTAGCTTAGAGAGAGACGGACAGAACCCCTACACTACGGACGCTAACGACGTCCCAGAAGGGTTAATCCTTCCAGCAATTCCTGGTGATATTTAAGCGATTTCTCTGTTAATTCATCCAGTTGTTTCTTTACGATTTTCCTGCCTTCCAGACGCGCACTCTTCTTCAAATACAGCCTAATGCGTTTTTCAAGTAGTTTTAGATCTAAATGATTAGCAGGCGGATTTTCTCCCTTGGCTGAATGCACAATGGCGTGTGCCAGAAACGTGTCCCTGGCACGGTTCAAAAGCCCCTCACACATTTCCTTTGACGGAGCTGCAATCCCCGGCTCTAGTTCAAGGCTCCCTGCCTCTCTTCCCTCCACCGGCTTGGCATTCTCAACCCTTTCTCTTATCGCCGACTCAATGAACTGCTGACGGTTGATCAGTCCACCCTCACGCACGATTCTGTCCACCTCGTCCACGAGTGGTTTCGGTAAGCGCACGTTTTTTCGCGCAACAGCTCCCCGCTTAGTCCTCGGCATCTCCCCACCAACGCATACGCATCACATGAAAAATTAAGGCAACCAACACACACATATATATTTTATTTCCTTCACCGACATCAAACGCCCATAGATACAACACAACAATAAAATGCACAGCAAAGGATGCCTCGTAATAGAAGCATACAATACGCCGAACAGTCATAGAACGCCCCTACGAAGCCCTTTCAGAGCTTCTTGAAAAAGAAATCAAAAAACCTTTCACAGAAACCAGCCTCGAAGACCTGCAAAGACAACTGCCAAAACTCCTCGAAGAACTTCAAATAACAAAGAACACGACTGTCCAAACCGAAGGCAACACGGTCATCATTGAAATGAAAAACCACGTTTTCGAGCACCTGTGCGAAGAAACAAGAAAACTGAAAAGAACACATGAAACCGTAGGCTGCCCTTTATCAAGCGCTTTGGCCTGCGTATTAGCCAAAGCAACTGGAAAACCTGTTACTATAGAAAAAGAAGAAACACTCCCAGATGAAACAACACAGATCCAATATACCGTGCTGGAGGATTAAGAAATGCAGATTCCGCTAGACTTCTGGAACTTAAGCCTCTGGCTAGCGGTGACAGCCATAATCCTTCTGATAACGGCTCAACTGGTCTCAGCATATGACGGCCAAGCGACTCTGCGCATAGACAAGAAAAGACTCAAGAATGCAGCGCTGATCATGGGAATTCTGTTCCTAGCCACAGTTGCCATACGCATCTACGGAATAATAATCTCGGCCTAGAAGCAACCTGCTTTTACCCGTATCAAAATACGGTGCCTTACTCCAAACAGCCTATCGTGCGCGTCTATTATTGTATGGCCTACGGCAAAAACGACCACCAAGCGATTAGTTCACGCATAAGACGAGGAAGCAAATTTACCATGCTCATAGTCTTCCCGCTCACTCTGGACCTGCTGGCAACTGCGAAACGCCGCCCAAACCCTTGGCATACTGCTTTTGATAACAGTCGCTGTAAGATAATAGAAATAATCACCACATCCTAAACAACCAGACTGGGAAGGTAAAATCATTGACCAAAAACCAAACAACCAACAACCAAACAAAACAACTTATCCTCGAAACCATCAAAAAACACAAACCCCAAACCATAAAAGAACTAGTAAGACTATAGTTAATTGCATAACTGATTAGACCATTGCGGGAGGAATTTTTGGATCCAGTTTGTTGCGAAGCTAAATCTTCCCGAGAGTTCGTGGTAAGTGCTCGTTATTACAGCCAAGAACTCATCTATTG
>Ga0315280_10001244_pt1 | contig 44370 bp, 27 predicted proteins | sample YL17G06_40_MG_FD_203697 | JGI IMG/M metagenome (GOLD analysis project Ga0315280, IMG submission 203697) | Sediment microbial communities from Yellowstone Lake, YNP, Wyoming, USA - YL17G06_40 | ecosystem: Environmental > Aquatic > Freshwater > Lake > Sediment | place: USA: Wyoming | collected... | reverse complement strand
TAGAAGCCATTAAGGGAAGAAGAAGCATAAGAGCCTTTAAAAGCCAAAATGTTTCAGCAGAAATTATCAAAAAACTTGTTGATGCAGCGCGGTGGGCGCCATCTGCCGGAAACATTCAGCCATGGGAATTCATAATCGTCCGAAAACCAGAAATAAAAAGAAGACTTGCTCAAGCTGCTTTGGGTGCAATGTTAATTGAAGAAGCGCCCGTCGTAATTGTAGTTTGTGCAAACGAGAATCGCTCTTCTCAGGGATATGGCATACGTGGCAAAACCTTGTATTGCATACAAGACACAGCCGCTGCCATACAGAACCTTCATTTGGTTGCCTACTCTCTTGGGTTGGGCACATGCTGGATTGGCGCATTTGGGGAGGAAGAGGCAAGAGAAATCCTAAAAATTCCCCAAGGAGTGAGACCAGTAGCCATAGTTCCCGTGGGTTATCCAGCCGAATCTCCTTCACCACCAAGTAGAAGGCCTATAAATCAAATAGTTCATTATGAAACCTTTTAGGTGGAGACGTTTCCATGAAGATGCGCAGTTATTACTTAGGCGAACTTACATGGCCAGACGTAAAACAATTCCTAGCAGTGCATGACGTTGCTGTTGTGCCCTTTGGAAGCTGCGAGCAACATGGTCCTCACTTGCCCATTGACACCGATGCCTATGATGCTTTTTGGCTTTCCCTAAAGGCTGCTGAAAAAGCTCAATGCGCTATTGTTGTACCACCATTAAATTACGGTGTATCCTTACATCACATGGATTTCCCCGGAACGGTGACTCTCAGTCCGCACACCTTAGAGCAGGTAGCCTACGAGGTAGTTTATTCCCTGATAAAACATGGATTTAAGAAAATACTTTTTGAAAATGGACATGGCGGAAACACCCCAACTCTGGAAGCCGCAGTTCAAAGAATCAAAGCAGACACTAACGCATTTGTGGTTATTGACACCGTCAGCCTCATACCAGACTTTATCGAAAAATTCATCGAAACTCCCTATGATGCGCATGCTGGAGAATTTGAAACTTCTACGACGCTGGCAAATCGAGAAAACTTCGTGGTTAAAGAGAGAATTAAAAAACCGAAGATTAAACTTCCAGATTCAAAATACACAAAAATAGGATTAAAAGAGACAGGCCCAAAAGTTTCTTGGGGTTTCCGAACAAAAGAAATAAGCGAAACAGGCGTCATAGGCGACCCAACGAAAGCTTCGAAAGAGAAAGGCGAAGCTGCTTGGAAGTTAGCCATCGAAAGACTTGCAGATTTACTAACAGAGCTTGACAAACTGAAATTTTAATATCTTGCATTCGCATTGTATTTGTGAGGTTAATTATTGAGATACGCTGTAATCGCTGAAGCTTACGAAAAAATCGAATCCACAACTAAAAGACTAGAAATGACAGACCTCCTCGTTGACCTTCTCAAAAATACGCCGAAAGACATCATTGACAAAGTTGTATACTTAACTCAGGGTAAGATATACCCAGATTTCATTAGTTTCGAAATAGGCGTAGCCGAGAAACTTGCAATAAAAGCCCTTGCAAGAGCTTCTGGAAAAAAGGAAAGCGAAATTGAGGAAGATTTAACAAAAACTGGAGACATAGGTGAAACAGCTCAGGGATTTATGGCTAACAAAAAACAAGCGACATTTTTCCAGCAACCTCTAACCGTTCAAAGAGTCTATGAAATCCTCGACAAAATGGCTAGGGCTTCGGGCTCGGGCACCGTAGACCTTAAAACTGCTCTTTTGGCTGGACTTTTGGCTGATGCCACTCCTAAAGAGGCCAAATACATCATGCGAACCGTTACTGGAAATTTGCGTTTAGGCATTGCTGACATGACGGTTCTCGATGCTTTAGCCATAGCCTATGGTGGTGGAAAAGAAGCCCGCGAACTCGTAGAGCGAGCTTACAACATTTCTTCAGACCTTGGAAGAGTTGCAAAAACCGTGGCTGAAAAAGGATTGAAAGGAATTAAGAAGTTTCAAGTTTTAGTAGGTGAACCCATAAGATCTATGTTAGCCGAAAGGCTATCCTCACCCGAGGAAATTTTGGAAAAGCTTGGCGGAAGATGCATAGCCGAATACAAATACGATGGCGAAAGGATACAAATTCACAAGAGAGGTGATGAAGTTGTTCTCTTTTCTAGACGATTAGAAAACATTTCTGATCAATACCCAGACGCTATTGAACTTCTCAAGAGACATGTAACAGCAAAAGATGCCATTTTAGAGGCGGAATGCGTTGCCATGGATCTTGAGACAGGGGAGATGCGCCCTTTCCAGGAGCTGATGCACCGCAGGCGCAAGTATGGAGTCAAAGAAGCCATGGAAGAGTATCCTGTTTCGCTTTTTATGTTTGATGCATTATATGTTGACAATGAAGACCTGACCTTAGAACCCTACCCTGTTAGGCGTCGGGGACTTGAAAAAACCATAAAAGAAAGTGATAGAGTAAAAATTGCTAAATACATAATCACTAGCAACGCGCAAGAACTGGAAAAATTTTTTGAAGAAGCCATAGAAAATGGCTGTGAAGGCTTGGTTTGTAAGTCTATTGCAGAAGATTCGGTTTATCAAGCTGGGGCTAGAGGTTGGCTTTGGATAAAGTACAAGCGAGACTACAAAAGTGAGATGAAGGACACTGTGGATTTAGTTATTGTCGGAGCCTTTCATGGCAGAGGGAAAAGAGCTGGAACTTATGGTGCCCTTCTCCTAGCGGCTTATAACCATGAAACTGATACTTTTGAAACTGTTACTAAGTGTGGGACAGGATTTAAGGATGAAGATTTAGCGAAACTGCCTAAAATGATGCAGAAGAACGTCATACAGCATAAGCATCCAAGGGTTGATTCAATGGTTGAAGCAGATGTCTGGTTTGAACCTGTTGTAGTGATTGAAATTTTGGGAGCTGAGATAACGTTAAGCCCAATTCACACATGTGCGATGAGCGCAATCCGTAAGAGAAGCGGCTTAGCCATTAGGTTTCCAAGGTTTACTGGAAACTATAGACTTGATAAATCAGCTGAAGATGCAACCACCGTCGCTGAAATATTGGAGATGTATCGTAGTCAGCTTAAAAGAATCGGTGAAACTTAAGTTCAAAGAAATGACAGGTGTTCAGCGAACGCTTTAAGGCTTTGAAAGTTATGCTTCTCATTTTCTTTTTGGGGGAGAGAGGAAGGAGAAGGAAGAAAGAAGAGAAGGCGCCTATTTTTTGACATTTTCGCAAATATAGTGCCTCTTGCCCCCCTTCCCTTTATTTTTGTATTCAATATATAAAATTTGTTGTCCCATTTTTGAGAACTTTTTGTGCAATTTTAGGATTACGTCTATGTGTATCAAGTGATTCAACTTTTGTTTTCCACGTTGTTGAAAGTAGTGGATTTTTTGGCCTACTTTTTTTCTTTTTTATCTGTTTCTTTTTCATTTGATACATCAACGTGCTCGCTTTTTTTGATAATAGAATTGGTTTTTTAGATATTAGAATTAAATTTCACAAAATTTATAAGCGGTTTGAAACAATACTCTTCCTCACACCTAAATCGTACAACGCTAGGTGCGTTTGAAGTAAAAAAAGGAGAAAGGAAAATGAAAAACAAATCAGTGTTAGTAGTGATGCTCTTAATTCTTTTGCTGACTCTAACTCCAATGGCACTACGCTTCGAATCTGCACATGCAAATCCAACTGTATACCATGTTTATTCTGGCCAGTCAATACAAACTGCTATAATTGGTGCAAGTGATGGAGACACCATAATAGTGCACAATGGAACATATTATGAGGCTATAGACATTAACAAAGCATTAAACGTCACAGGAGTAGATGGTGCTGGGTTAACTTTTATCAACGGAAGCGGAGTAGCACTTTCAACTGCAGGCTTAGTCAGAATTACCGCAACCTCGGGAAATGTGATCTTTAGCGGCTTCACCGTGAGCAACGCAGGAGCAGATGCAGGCGGAGTCAGGATAGGAGTTCTCACGCGATCAAGCCTCGATGGACCAACATACACAATCTCGTACAACAAGATCTACGGAACAAATGATTCAAGCGAAGCGGATGATTATGGATTCTATGCCTCCTATGGAAAAGAGAATCTAATATTCACACACAACGTGGTTACGCGAACAGGAGCAAACAATATCGTCCTAGAATGTCATACGGGTTCAACGGAAATCAGCTACAACACCCTAGATGCGGGCGTGTATGGAACCGACGCCATATTCGCAATGACTTACAACGGAAACGACGTAACGAAACTGCAGAATGTAAGCTATAATACATTTGACATGGGTACAGGAGGCCCATTCGACTATGACCACCGTTCAACGGCAGTGAGCTTCAATACTCCTGCCTCCAGTTGGGGATTAACAGAGGCGAAGTTCACAAACATGGTGATCGCAGGAAACACGATAAACAACCTGAAGAACCACAGGAGAGGCATAGGCTTCTGGAACGATGGAACTGGAGACAACTTCCAATCACCCATTGTAACGGGCAACAAGATAACTGGGATCGCAGGCTCAAACAACTCCTACGGAATAGACTTCGTTGGCGGACCGACATCGAACGCCATTGTAACCCAAAACACCATCAAAAACGTGGACCAAGGTGTCTACCTACGGACTGCTGGATGTGCTCCTGGCGCCCAGATTCACTACAACAACATAGCAGGCAACAAGATCGGGCTGAACAACACGGTTGGATCATCTGACGTCGATGCAAGGTTCAACTGGTGGGGCAGCGCAACTGGTCCAACACACTCGTCTAACTCTGGCGGTTCTGGAGATGCTATTACCAACAATGTAGATTACAGCCCATGGCTTGGCGCAACATTTGCCACTACTCCAAGAACGTATCACGTGAATCCGACTGGAACTATTCAAGAAGCCATAGATGAAGCCAGCTCAGGCGACACGATAATCGTGCACAGTGGAACTTACTTGGAAACATTATACATAAAAGGCAAGTCACTTACGATAAAGGCGGCAAGCACACCTGTGATTAAAGGCAAGGCCTCATTTACCACAAACTATATGGGTTCACCATGGACGCGATTCGCCGTTATCTTCGTAGTCAACTCCACAAATGTTGTCATCAATGGCTTTGACATTGAAGGTCTAGGGCCATCCCAAGATGGAGTAGTGTACGTGTACTCCAGCGGCCAAATCATGAGCTGCATTATTTCAGGCAACACTGTTGGAGACATGAGTTCTGTTGATGTTGAAGCTCGAGCTTCCGATTTGAAGATAACAAGTTGCACAATCAAGAACTTCGGCAGGATCGGTGTATTTATGGCGAATTGCACGGGCGGAGTAGACAGCAGCACCATAATAGGTCAAGTCTACAGCGGAGAAAACCTACTAAACTATGGAATAGAGATTGAGAACCATCAAGGTGTCCGCGGAATCCTAAAGATCATTGGAAATATTATCTACAACTGTGACAATACATACATGCCGGAGCCATCGTGGTCCTCTGCCGGCATACTAATAGACGGATGGTCAGAGCTTACGGGACCTTTACCGTCCTCAACGGTCAACATGACATGCAACAACATCTATAACAACTACTACGGAATTGAAGTATGCAAAAACGCATTGTCATTCGCCCACTACGTCAACATTTACAAGAACCGAGTATACGGCGTTATCTCTGCTCCAGACTATCTTAACAACAATGCAACGTTTGACGCTCGCTATGACTGGTGGGGCAATGCAACTGGGCCATATAATCCAACGCTTAACCCTGGCGGTCTCGGAAACCCAGTCAGCGCCAACGTTAATTTCAAACCTTGGCTGTTGAACGTAAAGGTCTGCCCTCTGATTCATAGCATTGTAGTTCTGCCGCTGACAGTCACTCCGACGATGGTTGTGGCTGGTCAAACAGTGTCCATCAGCGTCACCGTGGCGAACCAAGGCAACTACTTTGAAACACTAAACCTAGTCACAACGTTCGGCCACTTCACAAAGAACGAAACAATAACAGATATATATCCCGGGAGCAACGCTACCTTCAACTACCTATGGGACACAACCGGTGAGAACCTGTGTTTCCATGGCATATATGCAACAGCATATCCACATACATATTACGAACCATACGACAATAAGCTTCAGCGAAGCGGTGGCGTCAGAATAGTCAGCTATATACCGCCACCTGCAACAGTTAAAGTGGAACCTTCTCTAGTTTCAGGGTGTGTGCGGGGCAGTCTGGAAGTTAACGTGACGATAAACAATTTGGACGCCTACTGGGACATGGCAGGGTGGAGCATAGACCTATACTATAACAAAACTATGCTTAACGTCACAGGCATCAGGCTGGGAGTCTTCGCCAAACAATTCGGCCTTACATTTCAAGTATTCCAGGAGATAAACAACGCGGAAGGCTATGTATCTGTCGCCTACATGTGGGACTTTACGCAATCGCGCTTGACTCCCCACGGAAGCGGAACCCTCTTCACTGTTCGATTCTCTGTACTCAACGCTGGTCAAGGCTCCCTGAGTCTCACTAATGTGTGGTTGGCAACATTCCCGAACGCTACAAAATGGTGCATCGAAACGTCCATACCCATAGCCTACACTGCGGTAAACGGCTTTGTCACAACAAAAATCCCTATGAAGCAAGACGTTAACGCCGACGGAAAAGTCGACATACTTGACGTTGTGACAGCGGCAGTAGCCTACGCATCACGCCCAGGATCCCCCAACTGGAATCCTTACTGTGACCTTAACGGCGACGGACGCATTGATATCTTAGACATAGTATCCATCACCAGAGTGTACGGCGTAATAGACCCATAGACATCTAGTTCCCAAAAATCCCCCCCTTTTTCTGCTATTCGAAGTTAATTCTCATCGTCAGCAGGGACATCCCTTTTGCTTAACCCATTGTATCTAGGGTAGAAGAAGCGATCAGTTCAAGTTTTTCTCCGAAAATCGGTGTCTGGCAACGTACGATAACAGGTAACCTCGAAAGTGAAATCCGAAACTGTTATGGGGACGAATTTTTAATATCTTCCCCTTTGTATCCTATCTGTAAGGCCTATTTGGTCCGATCGATCGAACTGTAAAACACATAATAACAAGTGATGTGAATGAGCTTGAGAAGTTTTTCTAAAAGGCATAGAAGATGGTTGTGAGGGATTAGTCTGCAAATCGACGTTGAAGGATTCTGTTTATCAAGCAGGAGCGAGAGGATAGCCTTGGATAAAGTACAAGCGAGACTATACGAGCGAAATGACAGACACTGTGGAATTGGTAGTTGTTGGCACCTTCCACGGGAGAGGAAAGAGGGCAGGAACCTATGGACCACTTCTTTTGGCGTCGTACAGTCCAGAGAAGGACATCTTTGAAACTGTGACAAAATGCGGAACGGGTTCACGGACAAGGATCTGGCAGAGTTGCCAAAGATGTTGGAGAAGCACAAGATCAATCACAAGCATTCGAGAGTTCAGCCAATTATTGAGGCAGACATTTGGTTTGAGCCAGAGGTTGTTATTGAAATTCTTGGTGCCGAAATAACATTGAGCCCCATTCAAACGTGTGCAATGGACGCCATCCGCAAGGGGAAGTGGGCTCGCACTTCGGTTTCCACGGTTCACAGGAAACTATAGACTTGACAAAGTGGCGAAAGACGCAATAATAGCCAGCGAGATTGTGGAAATGTATCAAGGACAGCTGAAGAAGGTAAGCGAAAGCTAAGGGTTTGCCTTCAACTTATTTTTGCCGTTTAATAATGTTGGGTCATTCTTGGACTTGACGATAGAAGTGTGTTTGCTGCATCAAGTTTTTGGAGGTGCGATTGTGCTAACGAAGTATATCCAACTTTGCCGTTTTTCTCCAATTGGCGCTGGTCAAAACTTGTTGACCTCTAGTGCAATATTGGCGGCATTTTCGAGTGCCTGTCATGACTTTTTTGTTCTGTTGTAATCCTTAGGTTGGCTCTGAGTGTTTCGTTCGTTTTACCAAAGCTTAAATCAAACATTTGAGAATCCTTTGTTAAGGTTGATTATAATGCGGAAAAAGGTAATCGTGTCGGTTCTTTTTCTGTCTCTGATGATTTTGTGGGCTATCAGTGCAGTTGTCACCGTAAGGTCTGCGGTTCCCCCGTCGAATGGACTGCCGAGTCAGTGTCCCACAGTTCAAGTCACCCCTGATAGTGTCGTTGGCGTGAGCGTGGGTGAGACATTCAATGTTACTGTGGCTGTTTCAGGGTTAGCTGGCAAGAACCTCTATGGTTTTGACATCAATTTTACGTGGGACACCAGCGTGCTCCGGTACGTAAGTCATGATGTAGAAGTACCCGTCGAAGCTTATTCTGGTGGTGTGTTGCATCAACCCGTCGTCGAGATAATGAATCAAGTAAACTCGTCAGCTGGCACTTACTGGCTTGCATACGCATCGGTGCTGCCTGCCGAACCGTTCAACGGAGATGGCGTCTTCTTCACGGTCACCTTCGTTCTGCTTCAAACATCGTCAAGTCGTCCGTATGCCTTGGAACATGTGATTCTTGCGGACAGCAGTGGTAATGCAATCCCGTTAAGCAGTCTTCAAAGCCCAGAAACGGTGTCTTCATCCCTGTCTGACGGAGGAATGACGCCGGCTCAAATACTGAGAAACCTAGAGTGGCTTGACTGGTGGATAACCATGACGACAGGGTGCCCGCGCGGATCTGTTATAGGTACACCATGGTCTCAGGGTAGCAAATAGTAGATAGTTGCCTCTCTAATACTCTTTTTTTCTTTTTGATCAAGCTGTCGTAATACAGGACATTCGGACTTTGTATAACAAGGTTAAAGTAATTGTTTTTGCACTTATCCTGACATGAAATGGAGGAGAATTTTCGGCGTTTTTCTGTTGCTAGTGTCCTTACTGCTGGCTATTCTTTTATCTGCCCAAGTGCCTATCGTTAAGACTACAGAGCTTTTTAAAGGAAGTCCGATCGAGGTTTACCCAGAGGGTGTGCCCACCAACTTTTATAACGCTACGTTAGAACCGTTGGGAAAGCAGGGCTATCTGGTTGAAGTTTCGGTCTTCCCTTATAATGCGTCTATAGACGTTGATCTTTGGGTCGTCAACAAGACTAGTGTATATCCGCTAGGCAACTTAACGATATCCTTGGCGATAGGGTACGGCAATCTGAGTGGTAAGTACCCTGATAAATCACCGTTTGCTGACATTAAGGCGTACGCTAGAGAAATAGGCATTACGGGTGGGCATGGTGACTTGGTCAACTTAGACCATAATGGCACTTACTGTTTCGTGCTTCTGAATTTTCAGAGCACGTCACAAAGTGTTTCAGTCAGCATTGAGGAGCAGTACATCGAATCCTATCGTACGTGGCTGGTGCCTAGTCCAGTGACCGTAACGTTTACAGTGGTCGTCCTGATAGGAGGTGTGTACCTCATCGTTGTCAGTCCGAAGTGGTCAGTTAGAGGAGCAAAAAGGAGGCGCAAAAAAATCTGACCGTAAACCTCTTTTGTTGTTCAAGGACAAAGGTGTGAGTTTCGTTCTGTAATATACGATGACTCATTATTGTTGGGTTAAGCTTTGTGACGATGCTGGGAACATGGTGACAAAGCTATAACATTTCGTTCTTTTTTCGGTAGATTTGATTGCTGTTGAGGACCATGGTGTCTAGGGCTTGTGAATCAAGTTGGCGTTTGGCGAATGGTGATTTTTCTATTATAGAAAAATGTTCCACAACGCTTAAGAAATGGTTCATCCAATCAGTATCTTAACTTGAAGGGGGATTTAGGGAGGAAGGAGGTGACCTGCAGTGAAAGCTAAATTGTTGATTCTTGCTTTGATAATGACTATGCCCTTGTTGTTCATCGTTCCCATCGTTCCCAAAGCGCGCGCGTTTAATAGATGCGACATTAATCAAGACGGGAAAGTGGACATTCTAGATGTGGTGCTGGTATCAACGCAGTATGCGCTTAAACTAGGCGATTTAGGCTACAACACGACTATTGTTGGTAGGGCAGATCTTGCTCCACCATATGACGGTGTCATAAACATACTGGACATGGTGACAATGATATCCAACTACACCGGTTAGCCGCCGAATTTGTACCTTAAAATTCTCCTTATTTTTGTTTTTAGTTTTTGAAAGCGTTTTTGGGCTTGCCCATCCTAAAAATCATTCTCTGCGTGGCAAAATGTGGAGCTATGACGCAAAGAGTTACCGAGAAATTCTCCAAGTGGGATTGGCGAAGCTTAATTGCTCTTTTTAGATTTCTTTAATGTGGACTGTTGTTGCGTAATGAAAACCAGAAATATTGCTGACGTTGTCGGAGAAAAAGGGCGACATTATCGTAAACCTTAAGGTGGACAGCTTTGGCAGTGCCAACGTTACGTTTAATGAAAACTGCACGCTGAGGCTCCTACTACTCTTCTTTTCTGGCTGGAAACACAGGGTTCTAGCGAAGAACATGACTAACGTGCAGATACTAAGTGGTGGTTGTAAAGTGTTGAGGTTACGCTGAACAGTTCAAGTCTGCCCGAGCACGAAGCTTATTACTACTTCAAGTTAAACGTGACTGAAATTCTCAGGATATACGAAGCCAATACGGCAAACAAGCTTAAACTCTTCGGTGCCTTTTTTGCACTATTACGATAATCAATGTGACCGACGGTCAATGGTAAAGAAGAACCAAAGTTCAGCAATGAGCGTGCTGGATCACCTTTTTCTTATCGCCTTTAAGAAATAGCGTGCGCTTTTTCTCACAGAGAGGAGAAAAAGAGGGGGGTTTATTTTTTCTTGGGTATGGGAGATTTCTTTATCAGGACGATAGCTAGTGCCGACAGCATGAGGATTATTAAACCGGCGAAGCCGAACTCTGGAACCACGTTTGAAGTAACTATAGTTATGTAATGTGTGCTCTGTTGGTACGTGAAGTATACGTATGTGTTGTTCGCGTCCGTTGATATTGTCGGTGTTATTATTTGGCCGTCTACTTGCACAATCCATCCCGAGTTTCCTATAGTTGACCACATGAAGTTTTTCGGAATCGTTACGTTGCAGAATCCTATGTACCCGTGTGGTCCAGTGACGTTGAAGGTTATCATTGGTACTCCTGACTGGAAGAAGAGTGATGATACCGATGAGTTGCTTTCTGTTGTTACCGTGTAACCAGTAAGTGGCGTATTCTGGATCACTCCTATTATATGGGCAAATCCGTTGGTTATGTTGTAGGGTATTGGAACGGAGGTTTCTCGGTTGTTAAAGGGTGATTCTACTCTTTCCGGATGCGGGAAGGCTGCAAGGCTGAAGGGATCTGTAATCTTTAGGAGTGGATCACTAGCGTTGGCGATGAATGTAACGGTGAAGAGGACGGCGCTGCCGCTGAGCGGAGTGTGGGTTCCGCTAATACTTGGGATTCCTAGCATTGCTACCCACACCTTGCCGTTGACGTTGTCTGTTTGGTTCATTATTATGAATTTGCCGCCAGGCCAGCTGGCGTTGAACCATTGGTCTGGGTCGATACTGATTTTTGTTGCTTGTACTATTTGTGGGTCATAGCTCAGTTGTATGTCGAAGCCTCCCAAGTCCCAGTATGAGTTAAGGTTTAAGATTGAAACGTTGGCGTCGAAGGTGTACGGGACTGTTCCGCTGTAGTTAACTGATGATACTTGAACTGTTGGGCCTGCTGGTTGGGTTTGTCCGTAGAGTATTATGTGGCAATTTGATTCCATATGAGTAATGGGTTTGCCTGTGCTGTTTGCTAAGGTCACGCTTGTCATGTTTATCCAGAGGTCTGTATTAATGCCGTACGGGTGTTTTTTCACTTTAAAGATCATTGTGAAAGCCGTACCTGTACCGTTGAACGGTGCTGAACCCATTGAGGCTTCTGAAAGCCAGTACATGGTTCCTGGATTTGAGCCTCCGAACCCATTGTCGCTCTCGTTAACGGTGTTCATTATAGGTATTGTGGGTGAGTGAAGTACACCACCCGGATAAGACTCCACTGGGATAGTCTTCGTGTGACTTACGTAGCCTATGTAGGTTGTGTTCCAGCCTATTTGGATGTCAACTCCGTAGAGGTTCGTTACGTTTTGAATGGTAAAGGTCACCTTGAAGGTTTTGTTTATTGCGTTGCTCGGACCGAGTGATGTTACGTTTGAAGTGATTTCTGCAATTGTAGATGCTGGTGTTGCGTATGCTACGTATGTTACTGGTGTCTTTGGGGTTGCTATTAGAAGCAGAGATGCTGTTAGCAAGAGGTAGATTATTATGCCTGATTTTTTCTCCATTTGTTCCACCTTGACCTTAAGTTATCATTTCATTGAGTATTTGAATTTTACTGATTTGTAATCAAGAATGCTGTTCAAATGGGAAACATGCAAAAATAAAAAAACGGGGGGAGCGTATGCTCAACCTAATAGTGTACGGCATACTGCGTGGTGCAAGTCACGATGTCCAGTATGTCAATGAACCCGTAAGGAGGCGCTATGTCCGCTTCAGGGTCCCAGTTCGTGTTACTTGGACGTGATCCGTAGGCTAAGGCTATTGCCACGACATCGAGGATGTTTATTACCCTATCGCCGTTGACGTCGCCGAGCATTTTGATAAAGACCCATCCGTCGTAGAGAACGTTGTTGACCAAGTTGATCTCGTATGGTACTGTGCTGGCTTGAGCCCACATGGTGAGGTTGTTGCCCGGCGCCAGTCCAGTGGTGTTCCAGTAGAACGTGAGGGTCGTATTTGTCCAGGGGGCGAGGGTCACTGTTTTCACTCCTACCGTGTTGTTGTTGTAGTGGAGTGTAACGTTGAATGTTTCGGTTGTGATGTTGCCCCTGTTCATGGCCACAACATTAATTGTGGCAATTTTTCCTGGGTAGACCTTGTTATTGGATGTTACGTTGACTGAGACTATCGCTACGTCTGTCAGTAGGGTGGCGAAGAAACCGCCTGTCACAACTGGGTTGAGTGAACCTCCCGTAGGAGTGCTTACGTCCGCGCTGGTCATGTTTAGAGCTGTCTGACCATAGCTTTTAACCATGAAGGTTATCCTAACCACTGCTGTGGCTCCATGAATGTCTATTGGGTCTGCTGGCGGATAGTACTGTACTTTAACCGATAACACTCCAATGGTGTTGTTGACGACCTGTTCAAGGTTGAAGTTTGTATCGTTGTTGGGTGGAAGCACGATGGCGCCCAGGCACAGTATGACTCTCTTGTCGTAGCTGAGCTTGAACCGGTAATCATACATTCCCAAGGCGTCTTGGATGTCGATGTCCATGGTGAAAATGTTTCCTGGTTTCTTGGTCGGGTCTATGAGTGATGGTGGATCAACGAACATTTTAGTTATCAGCATGTTGTTGAAGTAGCCGCCTTTAACCGAGTGTATAGGCAGCGCTGTTCCGTTGGACATTAAAAGCGTAACGTTGTGCAGGTCTAAGACGCTCTCGCCATAGGCTAATATGTTAAACTTGATGGACGCTAGGGAGAGGCTTCCGTTGATGGATGGGCTGGGTGAAATGAGCGAAGCTGAAACTTTCACCTGTCCCGTTGTCTTCAGTATGGTTGCTGGCGGGAATATGGGGTTTTCGGTGACTGAAGTGGCATTTAATACGGTGGCGTTGAAGCCGAGCCAGAAGGTAAAAGCATAAAGCCGGTCCACTTGAGCATCTATGTTGACGGTGAAACTGTTGCCTGGGGCTAGACTTGAGTTCACGACGCTTGAGGGATTTACAGTGACGTTTGCCGGGGCCGGTGACGGTACATGAACAACGTAATTGACAAAGGTTCCTTGTTGAAGCGTGAAACTTATTGGTTTGCCGTCCTTGTCAGCCAATGTGCAAGCAAGTATTTTCAGCGGTGAGGTGCCGAGGCCAACGACTTTGAATGTCATGTCAAAGATTATTCCGCTGCCGTTAAACACTTTGCCTCCCATGCAAGCGTATGAAAGCCAGTATCTTGTTCCTGGCTCTGAGCCGGTCATTGTTGCGTTTTCGTCCACTTGGTCTCTTATGGGGATGATGGGATTGTGCAGTACCCCGTCTGGGTAGGTTTCTACTGGAATGTGCACCGTGAGACTGACGTATTTTATGATTGTTGGGTCCCATGTGAACTGTAAGTCAATTCCGTAGAGGTTTGTCACATTTGCAATTTTCACCTTTATGTTGAAATTTGCTGGTGGCATGATGTTCAGTACTTCTGGCGGGTCTACGTACACCAGTACTCCTGAAGTCGCGTTGGCGACGCGGTGCGCACCCAAGAATAGTACACTTGCAGCGAGCAATGCTGTCAGAAATACTGCTTGAACTTTCAGTTTTTTATACCTCATTCTTTTCTCCTTCTCCTCTGAATTATGTTTGCTTTTAGGAAACTTAAGCGTTGTGGAACGCATTTCTATTACTCAAAAAATGTCGTTTTTCCCAAGGTTCACTTTTTTCTGAGTTTCAGGACGATTATAGCAATGATGATGAGTAGTATTGTTCCTGCGACATAATATGTTATTGGAGAGGTCTGGGGCTGAAGTTCCGCATTAACCGTTAATTGTTTGCTTTCAGCTGGCATAGTGATGTCGTCGCCTCGCCAACTGGCAGTGATGTTGAAGGTTCCAGTGTCGGAGGTGTTCCACACGTACACGTAGTTGCCGTTCGCGCTTGTTTGGGCTGTAACATTCCAAAAGCCTGTTCCGTTGACCTTGCGGACTTGGATTATTATCGTGGCGTTTGAACGTGTTGGCGTTAGATTTCCGCTTATGGTTATGTTTGATCCTACTATAACAGTTTCTTTATCGACGTTGATCGTGATGTTACTGGGAATCCTGTTTATGTTTATGTATCCAATTGTGTTTTGGCTTCCGTAGGTAAGGTCATCACCAGGCCAGCTTGCCTTCAGTACGTAGAACGATCCTAATATAGTCGTCGTCCAGTTGTAAAAGTAGTTTCCGTTGGTGTTGGTTTGTACTGTTGTTAGCAGGTGCCATGTCATACTGACATTGAAGAATAGGCCATAGGTGATTGTGATGTTTTCTCCTTGCCGAGTGGGTGCGAGTTTGCCTGTTATTGTTATGTTTTCGCCTACAACGACGGTTGTTGGAGTTGCGGTTATTGTCAACATGCTCGATTTCTTGGTTACGTTAACCATAATTTTTGGGCTGTAGGTCGAGTTGGTGCTTGCGTTTCCGCTCCAGAAAGCTATTAGCCAGTACAGTCCAATGGTGGTTGTTTTCGTGTTCCAATTGTATTGGTATGCTCCTGAGTTGTTTGTGGTGACGTTTGCGAGGATATTCCAGTTGGCTTGTCCTTGCATGGTGTAGTTTATTTCTATCTTCTGTGCGCTGTTGGGTGGTTGCCCCTCTATTAACAGGGTTCCGTTGATGATCGTGCTCTTGCCGATTTCCACTTTGGGCGGCGTGGGGTATATGGATAAGGTGCTTGTTTTTTTTGCGACAGGGATCGTTTGTGTCGTGCTGTCTGTTAGGGTGCTGTTGTCCGTAACGATCAGCGTGACGGAATAGTTACCGTAGTTCGTGTAGAAGTGTTTCACGATAGGCGTGGAAACAGTAGTGATGTTACTATCGCCAAAATCCCACTTATAATTCACTACGTAACCATCTGGGTCATAGCTTGCCGAAGCGTTGAATGTAATCTTTTTGTTGATTACAGGTTCCGTTGGTGAATAGGTGAATTTGGCTATCGGATAAATGGGGCGTTTCCAAGGCTTCATAAGAGGGCATCGGTCGTATGCTCCTCCCTCTCTATAAGGCGTATCTCCTATCCCGTCACTGCCAGTCAAATTCTGGTGGGGGCCACTTTTTGTATCGTTGCCTGTGTAATCGCTCCAGTAGTTTCCGCCGCCAGATGGTAGTGGGTAGCCATTATCCCACTTGGTGTACGTTCCGTAGTTTGTCGTGTCGACTTGAACTAGATTGTTTATGAAGTTGTTATGGAAAAATGTGTTGTTTCTGGAAGAGGCTGCCAGCCAAGCTCCTATGGGGTTTGAGATGATATAGTTACCGGTGAAGTTGTTGAATTGGCTGGTCGAGAGCAGAGTTATTCCGTAAGCGTAGTTGTTGCTTATTTGGCTGTCTGAGACCCGGCTGTAGTTAACGTTGTTCAGGACGATGGCACGGTACGTTTCTCTTACGGTCATGTTGAATAGGCTGACGTTTTGTGTTCCTGAGATTAATATTCCGTAGGTTTCGACGTTTGCGGTATTTCTGATGGTGAAATTCTCTACGATGACATTAGGCTGATTTATCATCATTATAGGGATAGACTGTACGCCATCTCCATCTATGATGGTGTTCGCAGGGTTTTCTCCGATAAGCGTTATGGTCTTGTCTATTGTAACGTTGTGTTCATGGTAGGTTCCGTTTTTAACGAAGATGGTGTCTCCGGGTTTTGCGGCGTTAATGGCTTGTTGTATTGTTGAATAATTGTCTGGAACGGTTATTGTTGATGCTGTTCTGATTGGGCTTGGCGAGTATGTCCTGCTGGTAACGGTTGGAGAGGCACCAGCTATTAGCGGGAATACGGAGAGGAAACAGAGAATCAGCCAGATTGCTTTTCTCTTGAGCATTTTTGTTCTTCTTTTACAAGCAACGAAAGGGCTTATTAATGTTGCTTTTAAACAGCAACTTCTTTCAGGGTAGCGCCTGTTTTGAAAAATGGAGAGTTTGTGAAGACTTTGGTGTCGTGTTTCTGCTTTTATATGACTATTATTTTCGCTCCACCTAGCGCGCTCCACTGTTGCGTTGCAATTCAGTGAACTGCTGCTGATGCATGAATCTGTGCTATCATGATCACATCAATTATGTCAATTATGGCAATTTTGTGGTCAAAATTTTTGTGGTCCAGTATTTAAGCAGGTTGGGTAAACGTGGTATTGCCGTTGGGTTCCCATCATAGTGCAAAACAGAAAAAGGGCATCAGAGATATGCTTTGAACGATTGAATTCGGCCGCCAAAAAATATAGCGTAAGAACATAACATTGCGCCTTTAACATTTTTGCATAAGAATCTGAAAACTTGACTCCAAGCAACGCATCATTTACAGTAATATTCGTTATTGGGGAATATTCGTTAAAGAATTCCGCATGGATAAATGCTTGAGGATAATGAGTCGGCAAGTAAAAAAGTTAGTTGCGATGTTTGCAACGACTGCAGTCCTTCTTAACTTGGTACTGGCAAACATGAAAGTTGCTCATTCTACTGGCACGGGTGGAAAAATTGACCTGTTCACGCAAAAAAAACCCTACAGCGGAAAAGGCCCAAACATGCCAAGCGACGCGTTCGGCCTCGACGAAGTCGTTATTCTATTCGCTCTGGTGACATATAACGAAACCCCTCTCCAAAATTTGCTAGTGGCATTTAATGTGAAAACTCCATGCAATGAATCCTTTAGCCTTACCGCTAAAACTAATTCCAGCGGAATTGCAACAGTTAATTTCGCAATAGTACAAAAATGTGTTAACCAAAGTGAGGCTTTCGGGGAATGGTTTGTATCATCAAGTGTATTGATTGACGGTGTGATTTTTCAAGACACTTTAACTTTCAGAGTGGGCTGGATTGTAAAACTGATTTCTGTAGGAACAATTGATGAAAATCTCACTTATCGAGCTGCGTTCGGAATTGAGGGTGACGTGGGATTAGAAATTGCCCTAAGAAATATGGCTATGAGTATGAGAAACGCTACGCTTACAATAACTATACAAGATGAATTGAAAGTTCCAATTAATTTTTCTATGATTCGCGATTTTGAAGTGCAACCGAATGAAAAATTGATTTTCATATACTGTAAATTATATCTTCCGAAATGGTCGCATGCAGGTGTGGCAACAGTTTTAGTCTCCGCGTTGAAAAGTGATGGAGCTCCATATTGCCTAGGGATATCAACAGATTTCATGATTACAGTTGTAAACCCGTTAAGAATCGATTTGCACGATGCAGCAGTAGTGGCTGTTCTTCCTTCCGCTAAATCAATTCAAGTGGGTCAAGGTGTGAGCCTAAAGACCATTGTTAGGAACGAAGGGACAGTCGTTCAGGATTTTAATGTAAGCACATACTTTGACGATGTGCTGCTCCGAACTTCTAAGGTCACGGCGCTGTTGCCTTATTCCACAGTAGCCTTCGACTTCACTGTTAATGCTTCCCTACTTACTGTAGGAAATCACACGATAAGTGCTTCTATTCCATCGGTACCCAATGAAGCAGATTTGACAGACAATTATTTTGTTGATGTGATCGAGGTAAGGCCTAAACCGCCTGTCACAATTCACGACATTGCCTTAACCGATATCAAAGTATCGAATATCACCGTTTTCATCGGCGAAACGGTCCAAATTAATGTTACTGTTGTTAATAAAGGCACTGAAGTGGAAACGTTCGATTTGAGCACGTATTATAATTCTTCTTTGATTGAAACCCGTCCAGTTAGTGCTCTAGGACCTGCGAGTCAGATAATGTTAACTTTTACTTGGAACACGATCTCCGTGCATGAAGGCTCTTATCGAATAAGTGCTTTCGCGCCTCTTCCCGATGACGCCACTCCCGCGGATAACACTCTTGTTGACGGTGTTGTTCAAGTTAAGACTAGGCCTCCAATTCCGGTTCATGATGTTGCTGTTTTGAGTGTTGTTCCGTCTTCTTCGCTCGTGTATATTGGCGACGTTCTGAACGTTAATGTCACTGTTAAGAACAAAGGAAGCGTGGCCGAGTTTTTTAACGTCACCCTTTATTACAATTCATCAACCGTTGGCATCCTGCGAGTTGATAATCTAGCGGCCGGCTCTGAATACACTTTGACTTTCTACTGGAATACTTCTGCAGTTTCTGAAGGCAACTACACAATAAGCGCCTCTGCGCCTCTCCCGGGCGATATCAATGTTTCGGACAACACCCTTGTTGATGGTTTTGTTCAAGTTAAGGCTAAACCTCCGCCAGCAATAAAGCGGTATACGCTGACCATAACAGCTACGGCTGGTGGAACAACTGATCCCGCACCTGGATCATACACCTACATTTCAGGCGCAACAGTCGAAGTGAAAGCCATTCCGGGCACAAATTATACGCTTAATCATTGGGAACTCGATAACATAAGCGTAGGCTCTGTTAGTCCTTACTTGGTATTAATGGATGGAAACCATACTTTGAAAGCAATTTTCTCTGTGGCTCCTACACGCTTGCTTATTCCAGAAATGTTGCTTCTGAGCCTTTTAATTGGATTAGCTGTGCTCATCGGAGTCTGCGTACTTTTTGCCTTTTTATTTGGGCTGTGGTGGCGTAGAAGAAAGAGAAAGAAACGGAGGAGCACACAGCTGAATTCTCCCAGAGTTGGATTCCAAAGAATCAAGACCTGCGGTGCATGTGGAAAACAGTTCAATGGAGTACACACATTCTGTCCTTATTGCTTCACCTTTCACGGAAAAGACTATTAATAATTGGTTAACTTGTTTGAAATCGTTTTCTCACATTTGTTCATCTATGCAACAGAAAACTTTACGAGATTGTCAGAAAGGCGGGTTATTTAGCGTCAGTTGAAGCGTTCAATGCCAACTAGGAAGATAGACTTCCTTATCTTCAAAATTATCTGTTACGATCATAGAGCCCGCTATCAAAAAAGTTCTAAACGGATTTGCACAAGAGTTTGGATACGTAAATATGTATGTCAGTTTTTGACATATATTTAGCACCACCATTAAACTGGTACAATGCATATTCCAGTAATTTAAATATAGAAGATTTTTCCATGGGTGTTTATTTTGGAGGAGAGCTGTTAAAGATTTAGGAGAAGGAGAAATCGAAACAAACATTTGAAAATAGGGGAGGTGAAGATGTTGGAGTTTACAGTAAATGCAAAGCAGTTAATTGCGGTCTTTTGGTCATTGATTGCTGTTGTATTATCTCTAGTAATGGTGTTTGCTCTGGGAATCTCCTTCGGCACATCAGTGACATGGCCGACACTAGTGGCACTGTTCTTCGGCCTTCTGTTGGTGATTACTCTTCCAATGTATTTGTTCATGGTTCTCTGGCAAGTGCTATCTAAGTCAGAAGCTGCTTAATTGAATAAGATGCCAATAACCCCGTAACGAGCGAAGCACGTTGCTTGACTTGGCGCAGGCGCTACAGCAATAGCCCATTACAAGCTGCAATATTACTTAACCGTTAACACACGATATGGAACACGCGCGCTGGTACAATGCGGGATCAACAGCTTACTCTACATTGGATATCAACATTTTAGACCATGGAAATGGCACGCGGAGAGTGTTCATAAACTGGGCTAGCGCTTCAGGAAAAAATTCTACAAAAAGCGCGCGCTTCAACAGCTAATAACTATCAATTCAACCATTGGAATGTCGACAACATTTCTCAAAGCAGTGGAGTTAACTCGATAGCAATACATATGAACGCGTCGCATACTGCAACAGCCTACTACAGCCATATGATGAAATATTCGCTAACAGTCACAACGACCCTAGGTTGCACAACTAACCTTATGCCTGGAATCTATAACTGTACGTCACGTTCAATAGTTCAAGTGGAAGCAATTCCAAACAAAAAATACACTTTGACCATTGGGAACTTGGCAATCTTAACGTGGGCTCAGTGAACCCCTATTCACTTCTGATGAACAAAGATCACATATTAAAAGCCGTATTCGTCCCCGTAGCGGCTGGTCAGTTTCTGCCATATTGGTTCTTTTGGCTTTTGCTGCCGCTTTTGCTACTGGCATTCATTATTTTACTGATTGTCTGGCTTTATCGCAGAAGGAAGAAGGAAAAAGAAGCGGAAAATTTTCTGTCGGGGTGGATTGCCCGGTATTATGGCTATAATCTGAGCAACAAAACCTAATTATTTGGAATTTGCTGAAAGTTGGTACAGACAAGCCCATGTTAAAAGCGCGCTATCTTCATCAAGTTTTGCTCGCACGTTTTCTTTTTGTCATGTTTTTTCAGACTTGTGATCGACGATGAAATTTGGGTTGAATTTGCAAAAACGTAAAGAATTTTTAGATTTCAATGTCAGTGCGTGTAAAATAAAAAGAGAAGAGTTTTTCTCGCTTCTTTAATTATTGATTAGGTGGCTAATAGTTTAGTGGTGCTGCCTTTCAAAAGACTATCTAGTACTGTTTTCCATACTTGCCTGTTACTACGACAACGTCTAAGATGTCTATTTTTCCACTTGGCGCAATGTCCACTGTTGGGTCCCACTTCGCTGAACCGCTTGATGCTGCATAAGCCACTGTCACTGAAACCACATCCAAAATATCAATCTTGTGATCAAAATTTGTGTCGCCAAGAATTTGGCGGGTTCGGTTAAACGCTGTACTGGCGTAGGCTGTCCATCCTTCAGCCAGGCCTGTTGCGTTGACCATGTACTCTCCTTGCGGTGCATAGGGTGGCAATCTAAATGATAAGGCATACGCACTTCCAGATTTGATTGTTGGAGAACCTGTTGCAAGAGTTTGCTGGTAGCTCGTCGAAGAGCTTGAGCCTGTTGCTGGAAGTATAGTGACGTTCGCCGATTTCTCAGGAGTGTAGGGGTATCCTCCACTGCTCGGCCAATCTGAATACACGTTAGCATAAAGCTTTGCTGGTCCAGTAGAGACCCATGAATCAATATAAAACTGTGCTGAGTACACAACTCCTCCTCCACCACCGAGCAGAGTTGTTTGAAGCGACATAACTTGGCTCATAATTGGTGTAGAATCACTATCGGCTGCAAAAACGGTTATTACCACTGCTCTGTCATCGTAGTAGTAATTCGTCACGCTGACTTTGACGCGTGCGTTTCCGTTTTTTCTGAATGTATTTACTGGGGTTCCGTTGTCAGCAATCGGTATCACAGACACGAGCGTCATATTAAATATGCCGGTTGGAGGCGGATTTCCCACTAGAGCTGTTCTAGTCACGACGTGCGTAAAGTCTAAAGTGTAACTTGTGTTAAGTGAGTTCACTTCTATACCTACCAATCCATCAACTGGCGCGTCATACAGCGTCAAGTTTCCACTCACCTGCACCTTTCCTCGATAGATATACAAAGGCTGGTCCGTTACTACAGTTATCTTGAGTGGCGAACTCTCTCCAAGGGTTGAGACTGGCATCAAAGCAGCCATTGTCATTGACAACAGCGCAAATGCCACAACTATTCTTATATTGTTGGCCAAGTCTTCTCCCCTGATAGTAATGTTTTAGGCGTCTGTATTAAACTTTACACATTGTAAGCAATATTTTTAGGCATTGATGTTAATGTTCTGTAATTGCTTTCTATTGATTAGAAAAAAGGGGAAAAAAGATGCTGTTCTATTTGCCGGAATGGCTATAATCTGCACAATAAAACCGAATTTTCTGGGATTGGCTTTAAATAACGATATTTATTTGCAGACTGGTTGGTTAAGAGATTAGTTTCCTGTGCTTGAGAATAGTGCGCGCTATATTGTCCAAGAAAACGTGATTCTCTAACATTATATTCAACCTGTTTGTAGGAATGAAAAATGCAAGCGCCATTTGAAAACGCCTTGACCAGTTGCACGATTTAGATTCCTTCGCTTGGCGCTAGTATTTTTGTCCGTATCTAGATGTTACCGCCACTACGTCTAGGATGCCTATTACGCCGTCAGGATCCAAGTCGCACATAATGTCCCAGTTTGAACCCCCAGATTTTGCTCCATAAATGGCTGTCACTCTCACTACGTCCAATATGCCAATCTTCCGATCGAAATCTATGTCGCCTAAGAGTCCGACGAATATCGGGCCATACTGCTGTCTGTTGTCGGTTGTGTTTGTTTCGTTTGGTAGAGTGTCTGAAACCGCTGCAATCGTGTAATTGTGGCCAGGGAGTAACCCTTTCGTGTCCCACGTGATTGTTGCACTTGTAGTTGCATACGGGGCAAGGTTGCTTATAGTTGTTTTTCCGCCGAAAACGCTGCCCGCGTAGAGGGTGACGTTTAATGTTTCACTAACAGTGCCTTTATTCTTGAGTGATACAGAGACTGGAGCTTTCCAATCGTTGTAGACGTCGTTGAAGCAAGATATGCTCACCACTGCTACGTTGTGTATGATAATTATTATCGCGGTTCGTGTGGTCGTGTTCCATAATCCTCTGCTACTCGTTACATTTAGCGTTACCATGCGGTTTCCTACCGTGGGATAGTAGTGGCTAACGGTTTGTCCTATGCCTGTTTGTCCGTCGCCGAAGTTCCAACTGTAGTTTGTTATCGTTTGGTTGTACCCTTCTGGCGTGGAAGATGAAGCGTCAAACGACATTATGTAGTTTGGTGCAACCCGGGGTGGCTTCATTACGAAAGAGGCGCGGGGTGGAACTATAACGTCGACGACTTGAAATGTTGTTGATGCAGGTCGATCGGGTTTCCATCCTTGGTACGTTGCTGTGGCATAGACTGTGTAGGTTCCTGGCTTGGGTTCGGGTGAAAGCCTAAACCCTATGTTGAACGTTCCATTCTGGATTGGTTGCGGCGAAACCTGTTTTGGAAGAGTTTCGTCATACTGTGATTCGAGTATTGCAAAGGTTGCGGCTTTTTCTGGACAGTAGGGAACGCCGTTGCTTTCTGGCAACGAATCCCAAACATTGGCGTATACCGTTGCTGTACCGTTTTTGGCCCATGATTGGATGTCGAGGCTCCATGTGTAGTTGATGGTTGCTCCAGCAAGAATTTGAATGGTTAGCGCCTTATATCCTATAGGGATTGTGTCGTTATCGTAAATGTTTAGTGTAATGGTGACAGTTCTATCAGTGAAACCTTTGTTTCTCACTATTACCGTGAAATAAGCCGTGTTCCCTCTTATAATCGTTTTTTGGGGATTTCCATATTGATCAGCGGAGAGTGTAACTAGGACAATTTCCATGACAAAGTTTTGTGAGACGGTGGGTCCGAGTGGCCTAGTTCTTGCAATAAACGTTCCTTGTGGGCCTTTTACCTGAATTCCAGCCAGTCCTGAACTAACAGGTGCCCCGTTGTAGGTAACATTTCCGGAGATGTTTACGTTTTTTCTTAGCTGGTAGGATGTTTTGTCTGTTCTGACAGTGACGTTCAACGGTGACAGAGCGAAGGCTGGATGTAGCGTTAAGACCATGAAAATGAGGAAAACGAGCAGAATTGGCAGCGACTTCTGGCTGATTAATCTAATCATCTTTCCCTCCATAATAACCCTGGGTAGGTTCCAGGTTAACCAACGGTCTTCTCCCCCAGATAGTAATGCTTCAAGCGTCTGTATTAAACTTTGCACCCTATCAGTAATATTTTGGGGCATTGATGTTAATGTTCTGTAATTGCTTCTATTAATATGAAAAATAAAAAAGGGGAAGATATTGTTCTATTTGCCGGTATTTTAGTATGGATATATGCTGAATTGCTGTATTGTTTCTGGCGATCTCGTTGGGTAGTATGCATCTCCGCCATATTGTGGCCAGTCGCTGAGGACACCGACGTAAACTGTCGCTGGGAAGCCTGCGCGGGCGTACTTTGGTATGTACAACGTCAGGATTACTGTTCCATTCTTCATTGTGCACCATGGTGAGGCTCCGCCGACATAAATCCATATGTAGTTGAAACTGAATGGTACCCCGGTTACGTCTGTGGCTGTGACGGTGAATAGTGCCCAGAATTGTTGCAGTGACACTGTTCCGTAGTCGATTGTTACAGTAATGGTTTCCCCGTGGTTATATATGGCTTCATCCAATGTTGTCTTGAATATGCGTACGCGGTAGTCGTACTTGAACGGCATTGTGTCGTTGTAAACCTTGCATGCGATGTCAACTGTGGCTACGATCGTCCACGGTGTCGGTAGGCCGTCGACGTATCCGAATTGGTATTCTGGGTCGTCGCATGGCCATGGGAACCTTATGAAGACCCAACAGTGGCCGGTGGCGTCTGTTCTGTTGTAATAGATTGCTCTAGTGACGCCGTATGGATCGATTAATTGGAATGCGACGTCTTTCTGTTGTTCTGGCCAGAGGTTGTACAGTACGTAAGCGTAGACGTAGAACCCTTTCTGGGGCCACAGCATGTCTGTTGGATTGCCTAAGCCTGTGCCATTTACGTTTGGTGGGTAGTTCGTGTATATGTCGATGCCTGTTGCGAAGAGCACTGGCGCATGGTATATTCCGTTCTCAACCTTGTGGGGTATCGGCACGGATGCTTGGCTTCCGCTCCACGGTGGGTATAGTCTCTCTGGGTGCGCGAAGCCTGCGATTGTACTGTTAACTATGTCCAGCGGACATGTTGGACCTACGAATGGCGGCGGAACCTGCAGGTATATCACTTTGAAGTGTATTGCGGCTATGCGCCCTTGCCCATAGACTGCAGTGTGGTTTCCGAGGTAACCCGGTAATCCTAGGAATGCTATCCAAGCCAAGCCTGTTACGTCGTCGGTGCCGTTTTCGATTGTGAAGACCCCGTTCGGCCAGAAGCCTGCAAACCAGTGGTCTGGATCAATTGTGGCGTTCAGTCCCTGTATGAGAGACGAGTTGTAGGTCACCTTGAAGTCGAAGCCTGCAATGTCCCATTCTGGACTGACGTCCCCATGGTTTTCGTTCATCAGGTATATATTCACATCAAAAAAGCTGTTATAGGCAGGGTAGTAGTCGGTTGGGTATACTTTAAGCAGCGGTTCAGCCGGATAGGTGTGCAGCGCCGGTTTTATTATGATTTCGCCGTCGACTGGCGTAACGGGTATTACTTTGCCAGACGAGTTTGCAAGTGTGACTGCAGTGAAGTATATTAGCGTGGTTAAGTCAGGTGCGCCTACTGGAGGCACGTACACAATTTTGAACGTCATTATGAAAGCCGTACCTGCACCGTTGAACGGTGCTGAACCCATTGAGGCTTCTGAAAGCCAGTACATGGTTCCTAGAGCTGAGCCTCCGAACCCATTGTCGCTCTCGTTAACGGTGTCCATTATAGGCATTGTGGGTGAGTTAAGTATACCAGTCGGATAAGTCTGCACTGGAATGGTCTTTGTGCGACTGACATATTGAATTATGCTGGTGTTCCAGCCTACTTGGATGTCTACACCGTACAGGTTTACCATGTTGGAAAGCGTGCAGTTGACTGTAAATTGTGTGTTAATTGGTGGGTTGTTAAAGGTTTGACTGTTAGGAAGAATCTCTATGGTTGGTGAGGGGACAGCTTTCGTTGACATTGGTCCTATGCCTATCATTAGAGCACTTGCTAGAAGCATTATCATCATAATGGATGCTTTTTTGTTCATTTTCCTTTCTCCTTTCTCTCTATCAGCAAAATACAATGATGCGTTCCTTGAATTAAAGGTTTCTGGAAAAATCTTCTATCTTCGTTCTAAAACGGAAACAAAGGTCATAGCCCTATACGAAAAACAAAGATTCCAGCGTTCCCTAGATTTCACTGCTCATCGTTCTGTACCGCATTTTTGGGCTTGTTAGAGCGTTTCTCAATCAACTTTTCGTACTCTTCCACGAGTTTTTCAACCTCAACGCCCGTGGCTCTCCGAGGCTCCGAAAAAAGGGGGTCCGAACTGGACAAAACCTTAACATCCTTGATCCCGTACTGAGCCTTTACCCTCTTCAGGGTAGGGTAGTTCACCAGTTGAGATCATATCAGAAGAGCGAATTTGAAGAGCGTTAAGCAAAAATAGCTGGCTAAAGCTTAATTACTTTTTTGGAAATGTTTCTATGAAGTGGCGTTATGCGATGAAGATTGGAAGGGTGTTGAAGAAAAAGGGCGATGTGGCTTTGGTTTTGCTGTGGACTGCCTTAGTGGCACTAATCGTTATTAAGATTTACTGGGTTGGGTACACTACGAGTGTGCGGCTATCCCAGTCTAAGACTCTTTTCCCAACGTATGAGGGACCTGGTCCTGGAATTTTGGATCTGATCATCGTCTTGCTTGCGGGTATCCCTGTTGGTTTTTCCCTGTCTGACGTTAATGAAATGGTCTATGGTTATTTTGCGGCCATGTCTCTCGCTTTTGTTGTCAGTGTCACTTACGTGACGCTGTACATCTGGTACGTTTTAGGCTGGGGACAGGTGTTTAGCATGGTGGCTTTTGACTGGGAATATGCTGTGTTTTTTGCTTTAGAGTGGGTTCTTAGGATAATGCTCCCATGGGTTATGGGATTATGTCTGGTGGGTTTAACCGTCGGCGCCTTTTTGAGGACATGGATAGGGTGGGGTTAGTATGATACTGAATGGGCGAAGCAGGTTTCTGTTGGTTGGAGAAAAAGCTTAAATTGACGATTAGTAGTAAAGGTAAGCGTAAACTTAGGGTGATGAAAGCTTGAAAATTAGAAGAACGCTGAGTGTTATTGTTTTTCTGATGCTTTCCATGCTTATGGTAATTGGCGGCATCAGGTTTTTTGTAACTCCTGGAAAGGCAACAACTCTTCCCAGTGCTTATCCGCTTGTTTATGTTTATCCAGATAATAAGACATGCACGGTTGATGAAACTTTCACGATAAGCGTGATAGCCTACAACCTCACAAACAAGGAGGTGCAAGACCCATACGGCATGGCGATGATTCCTTTGGGCAACCTCTACGGGTTTGACATCCAATTCACTTGGGACCCAACGGTCATTCACTGCGTCAATCACACCGTCACAGCTCCGGTGGAAACTTATCCGACTGGCGTACTCCACGGCTTCGACATTGGAAACACGTCACTGTTGAAGATTGAAGATGTTGTGAACGAAACTGGAAACATTCCAGGACCCACCGACCCTTCAGTGAGAGCGTGGTTCAGCTACGCGACGCAAACCCCAGCATCCGTGTTCAACGGAAACGGCACCATCTTCACAATGACCTTCAAAGTATTGAAGAAAGGTCAAAGCCTACTGCAAATAGTATCTGTGACGCTAGCTAGTGCCAATGGAAAACCCATTGGATATAGTGTGAATGCTGCCGTGTGGTTGAATCCGCCTCGTTCAGGGAGTGTAATTGTGGTAGGCGCGCCGTCCATCAACAATGTGGCTTACTGGCCGAACGTTGGCGTTGTGAATAAACTCTTGCATTTTAATGCGTCTGTAACTGGAAACGATACTGCTGTTGCGAAGTACATGTGGGATTTTGGCGATGGAATGGGAGTAGCAAACACGACAACTCCAACGGCTGACCACAATTACACAAGCTCCAACATTTACTCTGTAACTCTTAGGGTTGTGGATGCTGACGGGGCTGAAAGCGCCAATTTCTCGAAAACAGGAGTTATGGTTGCCGCCTCAAGAGACTTAGAGGCTAAAAGTGTTACACTTTCCCAATCCAGTATTCTTCCTAACAGAACGCTCACAGTAACAACTATGGTGAACAACCGCGACAGTGCTAGCTTCACGTTCAACGAAACCTGCACCCTGAGGCTCTACTACAATGCCTCCTCTCTCGGCTCAAACACGACATGGGTTGAAGTGGGCACGGGTAAAAACGCGTCAATCCCCAACTTTGGTGGCTTTAAACAGACCAGCTTCTCGTTAAACAGTTCGAGCCTTCCCCAGCTTGAGGCTCGCTACTACTTCGAATTCAACGTGACAGGAATTCCCAGCGGATACGAAGCTAACACGGCGAACAACGTTAAAGTTTCTACTGCTCTTTTATACACAAATACAACAATACATCAGGTATCGATTGATAATTTCGCATTCGGACACAAGGCTACGAGCGCAAGTACGCCGACACTTCCGGTGATTAAAGGCGAAAATACAAACGTCAGCATAAGCGTCCGAAACGCTGGAAATGACTTTGACCAGTTCAACGTAACTCTCCTTGTGAACAACAGCGTCACCAAAACTTGGACAACCTCAAACCTCGTAGCCAATAGGAGCCAAACTTTCAGTTGGAGCAAGGCTTTTGACGCTGGCATCTACAATTTAACAGTCATTGCATCAGGAACGTATGCTTCAAGTGTTTATAAATCTGGGGTCTTAACGGTCGTAAAAACTCCTTCACTTGCCGTAAATTGTTCATCAACGTCTCCTGTGGTGGGTCAAGAAGTCACCATCAACGGTTCAAGGAGCATCCATCAAGATCCTAAGGGAAAAATCACGAATTACTTGTGGAAGATTTTTGCGCCAGATGTTCCCACATCGGGGGCAGCAAACGCGACCTTCAGCGGGTCCAACCTTACCGTGATAAGCTTTACTTTCAACGCATCTGGTAAATGGACGGTTTTGTTAACCATCACAGACAATTACAACTTAACTTACGACTCAAAACGTGGTGCAACATCCGCCTATCAAAAAGCGGTTGTGATTAGCGTTACCTCAGGGGGGCTTTCGGTCGAATTGGTGATGGGAGTAGTCGTTGTCGCTGTAGTCGTCGTCATAGCTGTTGCAGTGATTCTCCTGCGTCGCAAACGAAGACCAAAGCCAAGCGCCTAAGCAATTCAAGGGTAAATCATCTTTTTTCTATCTTTGTCAAAAAATGGGCAGTTTTTCCTGTTTACTGATAAAACTTTGCTATTTTTTTATGTGAGAAGGGATAAAGGAAGCAGTTTATGTTTCAGTGCCTGCAAGGGTTCTTTTTGTTAGGGCAATGATCTGTGCCGATATCGCCATTGGCATTGATATAGCGTGTAGGCTAAACTCTGAGATTATGCGTTACTCGATTATCTGTACAGCGTGTTTGCTCTGGTAATATGTGAAGTACAGGCACATATTTGTGGATCGCTTTAATCTGAGGATTATCTTGTTGATATAGGTGAACTACCCTACCCTGAAGGATGGGGGCTTCCCGCCGAATAAATTAAAGGTCTCTCAAAAATTCTATGCCTCACTGCGAGGTTGCTTTTGAAGAGGTAGAACACCGGCGGAACCTGCTGGTCACGCTTTTTCTTCAGTCTCGGCTGGGGCAGACTTTTCGGGGCGTTTCCTCAGGAGTCTCTTGTATCTTTCGACGAGTTCGTCAATTTCCTCTTGGGCGGAGAGTTTCCGTGGTGTTGCAAAGATCGGGTTCGAGCTGTGCATGACTCTGGCGTCAGTAGCGCCGTATTGCGCTTTCACCCTTTTTTCTTCCCAGTGCAGCGCGTAGAGTATTATGATGGCTGGTCCCACCAGAAACAGAAGAGGATTGAAGATCATCAGATAAAGTTCCACATAAAGAAAAACCGCAAAGAGGGTCGGAACCCAAAACCAGAAAGTGGTCAAGGCAGCCTTTATGATGGCCAGAGCATCCAGCAGCGAGTCTTTAAGGCTCTGCTCTTCCGTCGCCTCCAATCCAGTCCCCTTGTAACCTGAGGATTTTCATTATATTTAAGCTTTGACGTCTGCGCAGAGCCAGCGGGCTTCAGAACTCACGCGTTGATGTGTTAAACAGGTATAGAACATTTTTCCCAAAGCTTTAATTACATGCTACTGAATCAATTTAATTGCAGAAATTAAAAGGAGAAAGGAAAGATGAATAAGAAAATAGTATCATTGGCAATGGTAATCTTAACAGTGGCAATGCTTGTTTCGTTCTATAAACCAGTACAAGCAACAAACGGTTCTAGATACAATATTGAGTTCGTTTGGTACCCGGCTGGTGTGGACAGTTCGTATGCCGCACTTAAAGCCGGCGCAATCGACATACTAGACTGGTCGTTGACTGAAGACCAGATGAAAGACGCTGAAAAAGATGCTAACCTACAGTTGGTCAAATACGCTTCGAACTCCCTGTGGGAGATCGACATCAACAACAACAAGACCATTCTAACTTATGGTCCTAGTGAAACGAGCGCCACGGCTATTCCGCAGGTTAGACAGGCTATCGCCTGCTTGATCGACAAACCCACTGCTATCATACAGAACATCCTGCACTTCTACGGTGTACAGATTGATGCTCCAGTGACCGCTTCGCAGACTTCGGTCTGGGCTGACCCCTCCGTCGTAGGAAGCAACTACCCGTACATATTGAACGTTGCTAAAGCCGTAGACTACCTTGGGAGCTTAGGCTTCAACGACACGAACGGTGACAATTACTTGGAATTCCCATCAGGTTGGGTGAACGTTGTTGCAGACTCAAGCCTTAGCAGATACCTTAGCGCACTCGGCAATGTGTATTCTTACACTTACGGCGAACCCCTTGGTCACACTGACGGCACACAGAAATCATTTTTCACTCAATTCTACCCCATAAAGGCTGGAAGCGTAACAGTCAAATTGAACAGCACACTGGTTCCCCCAGCTAACTACACAGTCAACCTCGCGACTGGCGAGATCACGTTCAACACAGCACCCAAAACGTGCTATATCGTCTACGCAACCTACACTTACGACGCCAACACAGTGTGGGGAACATCCCACGGAAGGTCAACTAAACCATCGGATGAGCCGCTAGTGGTCGTCATAAGGAACACAGACCCCCTCAGACTGGCAGTTGGAAGATACGCGGTCGCACAGCTTGACGGCGGCCCCTCTGGCCCAACAGCCAGTATACTGTATGGCAACGCCCGATGGGCTCATTGGAACGTGAATGGCGGAGCCTTCGGAACCACAGGCACAACCTGCGAGGGTCCGAGGACATACACTAGCCCGAAGGTCATGGGCAACCACGACTACAACCTGTACACTGGCGGATGGACCGTGGGCAGGTACCCAACCTACTGCTTCAGCCTGTTCAACACGATGTTCTGCTACCCGTACGGAGCCAACTACGTCACAGGAACCGAATGGGCGATTGGCAACCCCGACTACATAGCCGAAATGGACCCGCTCTCGCACGACATATACTACTGCGTTAACATCCCAGCTTCAATCGCTGCGTGCAAAATCTTCACAAAATACTTCGTGGATAACTGCGTTAACATTATGCTGTGGAGCAGCGCAAGCTTCAACGCTTGGCGCAAGGAGCTCTGCGGCGTGGTGAACGAGCAAGGCTACGGCATAATCAACGACTTCACCTTCCTTAACGCATACAAGAACACGTCTACGCCCATCATAGTTGGAGAGCCGGAGACATGGAGCATGATGAACCCGATGTACGCCCAGTACGTTTTCGAGCAGGACTATTTGGGCAGGATCGTTGGCGGCACGATAGCCGTCAACCCGTACGACATATCGATCGACGAGCCGTGGATGGCGCAGGATTGGCAAGTGGGCACGTGGTTCGACGACCGCACTAACTCGACGAAGACAGCGGTCACCTATTGGTTCAGACCTGACTGCGGCTGGGCAGAACCAGTCTCGGGCACGTTTGAAGGCTTCTTCAACTCAGAGGACTTTGCGGCTAACATGTGGTTCACTTACGCCTACTCCGACAGTTGGCAGTGGGCTGACACCATGGACATAAACCACATAAACGTAACCAGCAACTACCAGGTCACAGTGTACTTCGACGACTACAGCTACTGGTTCCAGTACGAGCCTACCTACCCGATTATGATGCCAGCGACTGTGATCACGAATGACTACCAGCTGTGTGGTAATGAAACTGACACGTTCCTCGGGTCTGATCTGGCAACTCCGGTAGATGCACTGCCGGGCTACAAGGAGTACGCCTTCACCAGCAACAGCGTGGTCGAGGTCATAAACGCAACGAAGAACGGCAACCTAATCTATGAAGGCACAGACTTCTACATACGAACAGGCTACGACCAAACGGCTCGCTGCGTCTTCGTCCCCGTCAACGCATCAAAATTCTTGTCCACTGACACCATCAAGATCACCTACTACTACGCCAAAACAATCGTACCAGGTGGATCCACCACTCTGGGCACGATCATGGTTGGCAGCAGCGGCGTTCCGGCGACACTGTACTCATGCGGCTACGTGTACCCAGTCACCCTCAGCGATTCGACTTCATATCTCAAGTCGAACCCGTACTTCTTCCTAGAGGTACCACCAGTGGGAGAGATCGACTGGTCGTGGAACTGGGTGGGCGCAACTAAGCCACGCAGCGGCTACTACAGAATCGACATCCTAGACGTCGTTTTAGCTACGACATCATACTGCCACAGAGGCGACGGCAAATACGACCCAGTATACTTCCCAGGCGCAGACCTAGACAGCTACGACCTCTGCCACATCGGCATACTAGACGTGACAAGCATCACAGGCAAATACTACTGGACATACGGCACACCAAAACCAAACACCCTAGGTGCAGACGACGTTAGGGGAACGGTTACTGCTACTTGGCCAACAGGGTTATCATTGGGTACTCCGCACCAAACATACAACTTGATCTTCGCCTACAATTCAGGGACTGGCGCAGTCACTGCATCACTCATAAGTACTGCACTTAACGTAGGCTGGGTAGAATACTCAGGCAAGGCTATTGTCATTATCGACTATCGTGTTTCTATTATTATAGAAATAAGCTTTGAACATCTAGACTCAACAGGCTCCTCCGCAAGCACCACATGGGATAGTCTAAACGGGGCGACTAACGTGGTCACTAACTCCCGAAACATGAATGTCAATTTGAACACGGGAACTGGCAGCGTCACCGCTTCATCAAACGATGGTACGCCTCACACTGCAACAGGATCGTACTGGACTAATGATGTACCACCAAAACTACAAATATTCGATATCAAACTAGGTAAGTAGGTCGATAAGAAAACCAAGAACTCTAACATATCCTCCCTTTTTTATTTTAGTTTTCAGTTCTGATGACGTGTTGTTCTGGACATTGCGCACGAGATTTTATAGTCAAAACTTAAATATTGAATCATAAATCATTAGTAACAGGGAGGCTTCAGCTGTGGGATTAAGAGGTTACATCGCAAAGAGAATTGTTTACATGATTATCCTCGTATGGGCCGTTATCACGGTTAACTTTTTGATCTTTAAACTTATGCCTGGGAGTCCGATGGACGCATACGTTGCAAAGGTACAGAAACTTAGTCAGGACCAGTACAATAATTTAAAGGCTCATTTTGGACTGGATCAACCGCTGCATATACAATATCTGATTAGTTGTATAAACCTGATCACGTTCAATTTTGGAAACTCGTACAATCATGGACCGGTACTTCAAGCAATCGAGGCCAGGCTGCCGAACACACTTTTGTTGATGGGCGCTTCAACCGTGATAACCATACTGCTGGGAATGCTGTTGGGAGTTTTGGTTGCTTACAGGAGAGGAGGACTCCTTGACACATCGCTGGTGACTGGGTCGCTGGCCACCTTCTCTGTTCCGATATTCTTCTTAGGGTGGTTAGTCATTGCTTTCTTCGCGCTCTATCTGAAATGGTTCCCCACTGGTCTTACACAGCCAATTTCATGGAGTTGGAACCCTCCGCACAGCATATTTGAGTATGTATCTGGAAGACTTGGTTACTTGATCCTGCCCACACTGACCCTAGTTCTCTTCAGTGCTGGTGGATGGATCCTCTTGACCAGAGCATGTGTCTTGGAAACAATCAACGAGGACTACGTGCTCACGGCCAAAGCAAAAGGACTTAAAGAAAGAACAGTCTTGTACAGGCACGTTCTGAAAAATGCCTCGTTGCCGTTAATAACAAATGTAGCGCTTTCATTCGGTTTCTTGATTTCAGGAGCCATTATAACTGAAACGCTTTTCTCGTATCAGGGAATGGGACTCCTAACGTATAATGCAATCACCGGAGGCACGGGCGCTGACCTGCCTCTTTTAGAAGCTATCTTTTACATTCTGGCTTTATGTATAATCATTGCAAACTTTATTGCAGATTTGTTATACGGCGTAATAGATCCTCGCATCAGGTACGGTTGAAAAGGGTGAAAAAATGGCAACCCGCAGACAAAAACTGAACTTTGCAAAAAAACGATTGATAGGGTTCTGGAACCAATTTAAACGTAGCAAACGTGGAATTGTAGGCATAGTGATAATTGTCTTCTTCTGTATAGTAGCGATATTTGCACCATACATTGCTCAAAACCCCCCTATAGACCCTCAAATGAACATAGGAGATTATGCCATTAATGGCCCCGCTCGAGGAATACAGATCGCTTCAATGCTTGCTAAACCTACATGGTACACATACTTACCGTGGATATATAAAGGACAAACGGAATTGAAAGAACGTTTTTATAACCTGGTTAAGTATTACCCAGAAGTTGACCTAACGGTTCAAACATTCGGCACCGAAGGACAGAAGAACGCCGCAGACGACAGCCTCCGTTTATCAAGTCGAGTTTCGATTATCGATACAGTTAAGGTATTGTATCGCAACGGAACCGTGCAAGAACTGTCATCTCCTGCTGGATATTATGTTTATTCCTTCCGTCCAAGAGAAGTTCATCTTACGGACTTTTATCCGAATGATACAACGTTTGAGGTGGGGTACTCTACTGGGACGGACTTGGTACCAAACATGGAGGTAGTGGAAGACCACTCGTTTAATTCAAACCAAAGCCTAAACGAATGGAATAACGGTACTTGGACATCAAATTATCCCGACTTAACCAGTGTTAGCTACAACACCCAGGAAGGTTTCAGCTACACCACGAGTTCAACAGTAAACCGAGGATGCATGCAGATATCTTATCAGCCGGAAAATGGTATCCCCTCCCAACCTGTAGAAGTGACAGTTTCAAGACAATTCACGTACTCATATAATCAGCCACCAGTATCGTTTTTGATTCCTATTTCCATAAAGGTTGAAGGAGCGCCATACGTTAACGTGCGTATACTGTTTTTCAAGGAGAATCAAACAAAACCGTTCTGCGTGGCAAGCAAGTCCATAAATTTAACCGGTGAATATTACAATATAGAATTGAGTTCACTTGATCCGCAAATCGCGCAGAGCGTGGGCTTGGATCCGCCTCAAGACAGAATATTTGCATCTCTTGGCAAGTTCAACTTTTCTATCCTAGTCGCATTTCCGCCTAATACAGCCGGTAAAGTTTACGTAGACGACGTGAACTGTGTAATGTACGGCAACATTTTTGGAATCATGGGAAGCGACAACGGCTTACCGTACCCGAGAGACATATTCTCGCTCCTGATCTACGGGTCAAGAGTGTCCCTCATCGTTGGCATCCTCACAGCTGTGCTCTCCACAATCATCGGTTTATTCCTCGGATTGGCTTCAGGATATGTAGGCGGACTACTTGATGAAGGAATCATGCGCTTTGCCGACTTGTTGCTGGTCCTTCCCACTTTGCCACTGTTCATAGTCCTGATGGAAGCTCTACGGACAACGGGCGCCGCGGTGAGCATGTGGAACATTATAATCATTCTGACATTCTTTGGTTGGATGAGCTTTGCACGCTCAGTGAGGTCGATGGTCTTAAGTATACGCGAAAGAGCATTCATAGAGGCTGCAAAAGCTTCAGGCGCTGGAAAACTTCACATAATAAACAGGCACATAATTCCCAACGTGTTCGCCCTAGTCTACATCACACTTGCCATGGCAGTTCCAGGCGCCATAATAACTGAAGCTTCGTTAAGCTGGCTCGGGCTTGGCGATCCATCGATGGCATCATGGGGAAAGATACTATACGACTTTAACATTTCGGGCGTTGCCGTAACCACTGGACTGACTGAATACTGGTTCTGGATATTCCCAGCTTGCATCGCAATCATGATACTTGCCTTGGCTTTCGTCCTGGTTGGATTTGCTCTAGACGAGATATTAAACCCACGACTCAGAGAAAGAAGATAGAAAAAGACTACTTCGAATCTGCCAGCTACCAAATAGCGCGCACTGCTGTTCCCAAATTTGTTTGCTAGGATGTCTTGTGCCGCTGGTCATGCTTGTCGAACGTATTTGGAACATATTTGGATCATATACTAGACCGAGGGGGTAGACTGTGAGCACACAAACAGCTCAGCCAGAGCGTCAAAAGAACCATCAAAAAACCACGTGACCATCATGTCTAAAACGCGAGAAATTCAGGAACACACACGCGCTAACCATTATGCTGCATGCCACCTATATTCAGAGAAAATCGAGAAAGCATGTGCGCCTGGAAAAAGCGACTGACCCAGAATATACTAGCCTGTATAAACCTCCTAAACGACTAAAAAAAGAATACTTCAGGTTTGACAGAGTAATCACGGGCATGAACAACACGGAATGACTTATCTGGAACCATGATCTTCCTGTTTTATTCTGTGCTTGGGATGTCTCCATGCCCAAACTGACAAGGCTATTCCAGAAACCATGATTGCTACACCTATTGGAACCACGAACAGGTAAGGCGACTTGTACGATACCCCTTGTTCATAAAGCTTAAGATATTTTGGCGGCGTTGATGTCCAATTTTTGTCGACAACAGCCGTGTAAGTACCATCGTAATTGACGATTCCGCCTATACCGCCAATGCCTTCCTCTTGGTAATTGTAATAAACACTTTGATTATTCGCCGCCCAAACGTACTTCGGCTCCATGGTTAAACCCCCATCGTTGTGTGTAAGGTTACCCCCAAAGAACGATAATAATGGCGTTATCGCTGTTTCTGACGCTGCTACTTCGAAGACGATCATGAAGTTGGTTTTTCCACCCTTAGGATCTATAATCGACATGTCAATATACAAACTTTCAAACGTCGACGGTGAACCAGGATTCGGGTCGGTAGCGTACCATCCCCAACCGGCTCCATCTTTGATATTAAATATCAGCCTCTCTCCCGTAGTGAAAAGACCCGAAACCGTCCAATTGCCTGTCGGCTGGTCGGTTTCTGCAACCCACGTCGGAGAGTTAAGATTCACTTTTGTTCTAAGTCCAGCTGTCCACAGCGTGACAGGAAGTCCACAGACCAAGAGGATCAGACCCAAAACCACCGTCTTCCTCAAACATACCACCTATACATGCTCAAATATAACATCTCAACTGTTTTTTATTAACCTTTCTAGAAAACCGTAACAACCAAACAACCGACACTCGTTTAAAACCCTTCTGAAACCACTTTCACCGCGGCGCTTACCCATCGAGTGCCAATTGGCAGTTCACGGAGCACAGCGCTTCCTTTCAAGGCTCAGGGAAAGACGATAGCATGCGCTACCTCGAATCCGCTAACTGCCAAATCGTTTCATCCAAATAAACCCAAAACTTTTTTTCTAACTTCTCTATCTCTTCCAGAGATCTCAAACCCTTGGAAACCAGAAAGCCTCCGCCAAACAGGGAAAGAATGGTCCCGTATCGAACGAGATTACGGGAATGAGAGCCCCCAATGAACTTTACTGAAAAATCGTCTGACCTTCCCAGAACATGCACACTAATTTCTTCGGCAATTCCATGAAAAGACTTGGGGAATGCAGTAACTACGCATCCTTCTTTCCTTCTGCGCGTAGTTGTCGCAAACTGCTTTTCGCTAAAAAACTGCGTCACCCTTTCACTTAGCAACGACAAGTCCACGTTTTTGCCTTGCCAATGATCCTCCACAGTCTACGCACCGCAAAAATCAATGTGTGAATCAACACGTAAAAACGTTGCCATTGTAATGGTCAAAGCTTATATAAATCATGGATGCGTATCTTACTTGTAAAATTAGGCACAGTGACTGTTATGCCTCTGCTAAGTGTTCAAAACCTGACGACTTACTACAAAACCTTAAGAGGATACGTTAGAGCAGTTGAGAACATCAGCTTTGATCTGGAAAAAGGGGAAGCCTTGGGCTTAGCCGGTGAATCAGGCTGTGGTAAGACTACAGCGGCTCTGTCAATCTCGCGACTCCTTCCTTCAAACGGCAAGATTGTCAAGGGTCGAATACTTTTTCGAGACAGAGATATTGTGACTATGAATGAAAACGATTTAAGGAAGGAAGTAAGATGGAAGGGCATAGCTTACATTTTTCAAGGAGCTATGAATGCCCTCAACCCTGTTTACACCGTTGAAAACCAAATTGTTGAAGCTATTAGAACCCATGAACCCAACGTCAGCAAAAAAGAATCTAAAGAAAGAGTGCGCAAGCTATTTGAACTGGTGGGCATGGACCCTTCAAGAACGACCAACTACCCACACGAATTTAGCGGAGGCATGAGGCAACGCGCAATGATCGCCATGTCTCTCGCGTGCAACCCTGACGCGGTTATTGCAGATGAACCTGGAACTGCCTTAGACGTGATCGTTCAAGCTCAAGTTCTGAAGCTGGTAAGGAGTTTAAAAGAGAAACTGAACATTGGAGTAATAATGATTACACACGACTTATCAATAATATCAGAAACATGCGAGAAGATGGCAATCATGTACGCCGGCAAAATAGTTGAGCTAGGAGACGTAGAATCGTTATTCAAGAGACCGCTTCACCCCTATACACAAGGGCTAATCCTAGCTTTTCCAAACATTAAGGAAGAACGGCGCAAGATGGAGTCGATACCAGGTTCTCCGCCAAACCTTCTGGATCCTCCGCCAGCATGTAGGTTTCACCCACGCTGTAAATATGCCATGGAGATTTGCCGAAAGGTAGAACCTGAGTTTAAGGAGGCATCTCTCGGTCATCACGTAGCATGCTACTTGGTAGAGTGATAACATGGCAGAAACAGTAGTCAAAGTTGAAAACCTGAAAAAGTGGTTCCCAGTTAAAATGGGTTTCTTCAGGACCCTAGCTTCGAGGAAAAAACTCTTCGTTCGGGCTGTGGACGGTATCAGCTTTGAAATCAAGAAAGGCGAAATTTTCGGGCTGGCTGGCGAGAGTGGCAGCGGAAAAACCACCACCGGTCGACTTCTTGTGAAGCTTATTGATCCCACTGATGGAAGAATATACTTTCGAGGGCAGGACATCACCCTCCTAGACTCTGACGAAGTGAAACCTCTGAGGCGTCAATTCCAAATAGTTTTCCAAGATCCATACGAATCGTTAAACCCAAGGATGACTGTCAGCGATATTCTATCAGAACCTTTGAGGCTTCTTCATGCTGTTGACACTGAAGAGGAATTAGAAGCTAGAGTCAGGCAGATTCTTGAAGACGTTGAATTAGTTCCGCCAGAGGAGTTCATATTTAGGTATCCCCATGAATTAAGCGGGGGTCAGCGGCAGAGAGTTGCTACTGGAAGGGCTTTTGTTGTCAACCCAAAGTTCATAGTTGCAGACGAGCCTGTTTCCATGTTGGACGTTTCGATTAGGGCGGAAATACTGAAGCTTATGATTGCTCTGGTTGAGAAATATCAAACTTCCTTCCTCTACATCACCCATGACTTAGCTTTGGCTAGGCACATGTGTGACCGTATAGGCATAATGTATCTTGGTAAAATAATGGAGTTAGGCACTAACGATCAAATAGTCTACGAGCCTCTACATCCCTACACAAAAGCTTTAATCGACGCTGTGCCGGTTCCCGATCCCACTGCAAAACGCGGCGACGTAGTGATTAAAGGTGAGATTCCGAGTCCAATAAACCCACCCTCAGGGTGTCGGTTCCACACGAGATGTCCCTCATACATTGGTGACGTATGCCGCACTGAAGAACCCCCGTTGATAGACATGGGTGGTGACCATTGGGTCGCATGCCACCTGCACCCAGAGAAAGCCAAGAAATAATCTTCATCTTCAATTTTTTCTTACTTTTGCTTCATCCTGTGTCTGGGTTTTCTTCCAGCCGCACGCGCTATGATTTTTTATAAAGCATAGAAAACAAGGAACTTGCGTATAGAAGTTAATTCCAAAAGCCTTAAAAAGTTTCAAGTTGCAATTATTAGTGCCGAGGGAGAAGGGAAACTGTGAAACTACGCTTACCTATCGTAGTTGTTATGCTTTTTCTATTAATTCTAATTCTGCCATTTTTTGTTTCACAAGTTGAGAGCGGCACCTCAACCAATACTTATTATCCGTCAAACTATAACTTGTCGGGTTCAACGCAACTTGTTTCTGGCTCACTAGGGAACTTGCAATCAGATGATGGAAATTATATGACTTTTAGAAGTTATCCTAACTATGACTTCAGATTTGGTGAGAGTCTAGGAGAGAGTTCATGGAACACTAATACAGAATATCAAGACAAAGTGGTTTTGACTTTCACTCCTTCAGTATCTGCGAATTATATAGTGATAGCAACTGCGGAAGTGCAAGGCAATTGTATATCGCCCCCTGATGTAAAGGCGAGACTATACAATGGTACATCTACATGGCAGGAATTGATTTATAGAATTAAAGACACAACGGACTGGTATCCGTTTTGCGCCTTGAAACGCGTCAACCTGCCAGCTTCCTCTCAGACGCTTAAGATTCAGTATGCAATATCTGCCACCACAGCCACTGCCAAAATCAGAAATGCTAGACTGTATGCGTTCTCTTTAAGTGGTCAATATGCAGAAAGTGAAGCAGAATCGTCATGGAACACGAACACAAATTGGCAAGATAAGGTTGCTCTAACCTTCACCCCTTCTACCTCGGGAGACTATTTGATAATAGCAACAGCCAATTATGGCGGTTCGTCAACGGACTATAGTACGTTGCTTCAGTTTTTAAAAGACAGTAGTGTACAAGCTGGCCCTACCAGAGAAACGAGTGCAACAGAAGCCAGATACACATTTGGAGTTATGAGAAAAATAAACCTTGACGCAACTTCTCACACATTTAAAATTCAGTATAAAACAGAGAACACAGCCAACACTGCACGCATAAATTATGCTCACATAGTTGCTATCCGAATTGACCAGTTCTCTAACAACTATTACGCTGAAAGCGAGGGCGAATCGGCCCCAGCTGCTTCCAATACAACGTATGACAAGGTGACAAACACATACACGGCTCAAGCAGCAGACCATTTAATCATTGGTTCAATTTCGTACAAAGCAGGTTCAACATCTTACTCAGTTGGTGTGAAACTATTACAAGGAGGAACCGTTGATCAATCGCTTTTAGTGGAACATAAAGACTCAACTGATTATGAAAGTTGTTTTATGATGGCGAAAGCTTCTCTATCTGCAGGAAGCGTCACAGACAAGATACAGTATATGGGTGAAAGCACATCAGCAAGAGTTAAAAATGCCAGATTAATCTCTCTTCAACTGCCTATTCAACACACGGTAGAGGTCGAGTTTACAGGCTCATCAAACACACTTGATTGGACCCAACTTGATTGGGTAGTCGACAGCGCTTGGACGACGCCCAGCGTAACCGTTACGCTGCAACTCTACAACTACAATCTTGGGCAATACTCGACAAGTGGAGACGGATGCATATCATACACATCAAGTGCCACATCAAACACTGACGAAACAAAAAGTCAAACCATAACCACAAATCCGACTAATTTCCGCGATGGTTCAGGCAATTGGAAAATCAAGGTTAAAGGAATTAAATCAACCGCTACGCAGTTTGATTTCAAAGGAGACTTAATCAAATTCGAAGCAACATACACTCTGCCACCTGTGAATAATCCTCCAGTGGCTTATGACCAATCGGTTACTACTGCTGAAGACACTCTCAAAGGCATCACTTTAACCGCCAGCGACCCCGACGGCGACCCACTAACCTATTACATAGTAACCGGACCGTCTCACGGAAGCCTATCAGGCTCTCCCCCAAGCGTAACCTACACTCCAGCCCTCAACTATAATGGTGCAGACAATTTCACCTTCAAGGCATACGACGGTCAAGCCTACAGCAATATAGCGACAGTCTCCATAACGGTTACCCCAGTCAACGATCCACCAACAGCCCCTGTTGTTGATGTCACTCCAAACTTGCCACTTACCACAGATAATTTAGTATGCACTGTCACTACCCCAAGCACGGATCCAGATGGAGACCCAGTAACCTACACCTACGAATGGTATAAGAATGAGGTTCTACAATCTGATGAGACAACAGTCACCACAGCGTTGACTGACACTGTTTCTTCAACAAAAACGGCAAAGGGAGAAGTTTGGAAATGCGTCGTCACTCCCTACGACGGAATAGTTAACGGTACATCAGCGCAGGATCAAGTTACAATAGGGAACAGTCCTCCCTCTATTGAAGGCGTCAATATTACACCTGACCCAGCATACAAAACAAGCACCCTAACTGCAACACCTTACGGATGGTCAGACGCAGACGGTGATGCAGCCCAATACCTTTATCAATGGCAGAAATGGAATGGCGCCAGCTGGCAAGACATTCTAGGAGCAACTTCCAGCACCTTGAGTCCCGACAACTTCGTCAAAGGAGACCAAATCAAGGTAATCTGTACACCGTTTGACGGTGAAGACTACGGGACCTCAAAAGAAGATACTATTATCATATCAAATAGCCCACCTTCAGCACCGGTTATTGATCTTACTCCAGACTTCCCCGTCACAACAGATGATTTGGTTTGCACCATAATTACTCCAAGCATAGACCCAGATGGAGACCCAGTAACCTACACCTACGAATGGTACAAGAATGGTGTCCTTCAATCGGCCTATACAACAAACACGGTGCCAGCATCCGCAACAACAGTGGGTGATGTATGGAAGTGTGTTGTCACCCCCCACGGATCAGATGGCCCTCCAGATTCGGATGAAGTTACCATCCAAAACTCACCGCCTGTGCTAGCCTATATTGGACCTAAATCAGTTAATGAGGGAACTATGCTCTCATTCACCGCCACGGCAACCGATCCCGACGTACCCCCGCAAATCCTAACCTTCTCCCTGGGAGCGGGTGCACCGCCTAGCGCTTCTATCACGAGTGGTGGTGCATTTAGCTGGACTCCTACAGAGGCTCAAGGTCCAAGTAGCTACGTCATAAGGATAATTGTGTCTGACGGAAGTTTACAAGACTATGAAGATATCACTGTGACCGTAAATGAGGTGAATGTTGCTCCAATACTAGGCCCGATTGGCAACAAAGCAGTCAACGAACTAACTCTGTTAACTTTCACCGCTACTGCGTCAGATGCTGACCTTCCAGCGCAGACTTTGAGTTTCTCGTTGGGTGCAGGCGCTCCGGCGGGCGCGTCGATTACATCTGCTGGTGTGTTTACTTGGACTCCAACTGAGGCTCAAGGTCCTAGCAGTTACATCATAAGAATCATCGTTTCCGATGGCCTTGCTCAAGACTACGAAGACATCACGGTAACCGTAAACGAAGTCAACCTACCGCCTGTACTGAGTCCGATTGGACCTAAAACGGTTTCCGTGGGAAATCTTTTGCAATTCACCGTAACTGCTTCAGATCCCGACTTGCCTGTTCAAACTCTAACCTTCTCGGCAAGCAACCTCCCTCCAGGAGCCACCTTTAATCCCACTACTCACGTCTTCAGCTGGACTCCCACCTCTGGGCAGGATGGACTCTATCCTAGTGTCCATTTTGAGGTGAGTGATGGGTCTCTAACGGACAGCGAAGATATTACTATCACCGTCACAGCGCCTCCACCATCTCCAGTTGGAGGCTACTCAATCTCACTGATTAAGCAAACCCCTGTATCGCACATGACAGCCTATACAATGCTAATAGCCTTGTTTGGTGTAGTGCTAAGCCTGTTAAAACGCAAAAGAAAATAGACACAAACCACATAATTTTTTCTATATTCCTCCAAAGCAACTAGCATCTACTCGGAGCTTTTAGTGATGAAAGCGAAAAATAAAGGTGAAACCGAAAAGTTTGCTCAA
>Ga0315280_10001243_pt1 | contig 44393 bp, 44 predicted proteins | sample YL17G06_40_MG_FD_203697 | JGI IMG/M metagenome (GOLD analysis project Ga0315280, IMG submission 203697) | Sediment microbial communities from Yellowstone Lake, YNP, Wyoming, USA - YL17G06_40 | ecosystem: Environmental > Aquatic > Freshwater > Lake > Sediment | place: USA: Wyoming | collected... | reverse complement strand
ACCCAAGAATAAAATTTGTTTATGTTTGCGCAATTTTTGTGGTTGCAATAATTTTTGGGGAACTCTTACCTTTAATGATACTCTTCTTCATGCAAATTCCATTTGTTCTCTTGGCTGGCGTTAAACGCCAGTGGCTCCGTTCAATGCGTGGAGCAGCATTTCTAGCCACAATAATTTTCTTAACAAACTTTATTTTCGCATTCATCGGAGGGCGTGCAATGGCAGAGAGCCTAGAAAATGCCATTGCTATGACACTACGTTTCATAGTGCTAGTTGAATCCTTCTCCATTTTCTTCTTAACAACCTCGCCAGACCATTTAGGCTTAGCCCTAGAACAAACACACATACCATACGAGTTCTGTTTCGCCTTCACAACCGCCGTGCGTTTTGTTCCAGTTTTAGCTGAAGAAGCCCAGACAATCATGGACGCCCAAAAAGCTAGGGGTTTAGAGCTTGAACGAGGAAACTTTCTAAAAAGGATTAGAAACTATATTCCGATTCTTATACCATTAATCGTGAGTGCAATTCGCAGAAGCCTAGAATTGGCTGAAGCTATGGAGTCCCGTGCGTGGGGAGCAACCAAAAAACGCACAAACCTGTACGTGCTAAAAATGCACAGAGGCGACATTGTTCTATTGGCTATAACCGTTGGAATTTTGGCAACCGCAATTTATGTCCGCCTATACGTTATGATTCCATCATTTAATGAGCTTTTAAGAGGCTTGTTTTAAACCGCAAGGCTTTTAATATAGGCAAATGTGTAATGGGTTCTCGGAGTTTGGAAAAAGTTGAAATGGCTGAAGGCAGCGGCAGAAGAAATCGTGGCGGGCATTAAGGATTCCATCGAGAACCTTAACATGAAAGAAGTTGAGCGGTTGATCGAGCTTTTACTTGAGGCAAAAGACAAAAAAATCTTTATTGTGGGCATGGGAAGAAGCGGATTCGTTGCCAGAGCCTTCGCTTTACGCCTAATGAACCTAGGCTTTAACGTCTATTTCCTAGGCGAAACCATCACGCCAGCCGCAGAAAAAGGAGACCTCCTAATCGCCATTTCAGGTACAGGCGCCACAAAAATAGTTTTAACCGCAAGTGCAGCCGCAAAAGAAATCGGTGCAACAATAATTGCCTTCACATCCTTTTCAGAATCACCTTTAGGCCAGATGGCTGATCACACAGTAACAATCAAAGGAAGGACAAAAACAGGTTGGCCAAAAGAAGAAGACTACTTGGCTAGACAACTTATGGGTGAACGCGAACCATTAACCCCTCTTGGAAGCGTTTTCGAGAACAATTGCATGGTGTTTTCAGATAGTTTGGTTGTGGAACTGATGCATCGCTTAGGGCGAACTGAAGAGGATTTAAAGCGTAGACACGCAACAATAGAATAGCATAAGAATTCGGAGTGTGCAAGACATACGCGCTAAGTGGAAAAAGAAACGCATGCGTCGACAAAAAAAGAAACGAGAGAAAAGACGGGCCAGATACAAGTAAGCCTACTTTTTAACAATTTTTGGGCGTGTATGCATTTCCGAGTTTTTGGGTAGTTTGCCACTTTCGGAAATTAACTCGTTAAAGTAGACTCGAGCTTGCTTCTTAACAGTTCTGAAGCGAGTTCTCCTTCAATTCTGTTTTTACCAATTATTATTGTTGGTGTTTTATCTATCCCCTTGACGCTAGCTTTCAGCTTCCCCTTAAAGGTTGAAACGTCGCAAATCTCAACTTGAAGACCTTTTTCCTTAGCGAAGTCGGTTACAACTTCCAAAGCAAGCCTATCAACGTCGGGCATAATTCTCTCGTAGATAAGACTCTCCTTATCCATGCATGGATGGTCTGAGGGGCCACGGACAAATGTGCGCTGGGCAGGAAACTCTTTATTTCTGATATAAACCTCAATTTTGCCAGCCATAAAATTCGCCATTTTAAAAGAAGTGGAGACAATTATTTAACTTTGCTGCGACTCTCTCTAATGCAACCCAAATTGTTCATTGTTAAGCATGCTAAAGATTATGCGTGCATATAACTTATTAAGACTTGCTACACACTATATTTATGGAAAAACACTCTACACGCTAGATAAAAGGAGCAAAGGCAATGCCAAAAACCGCCAAAGCCACAGAACAGACTGAAGTAGGCGTAATAATAAAGGAAGAAGGAAAAAAGCCAACTGCTTTCAGAGAAGTTTATCCCATAAAAGAGCCTTATGTCTACGCAGCAATAGTTAAAGACCCAGAAACTCAAAAAACATTATACGAAGTCATAGAGCCCACACTTCAAAAAGAAGAAGAGAAGCGACTGCAAGAAATAAAAACCTTGTTAATGGAAGAAGTTGACGTTAACCTGAACGATATAGAGACTAAGGAAAAAGCACAGAATTATTTAGCAGAAAAAACAAAGGAAATGATTAAAAAATACCGCATAAAAGTTCCACCAGAATCTTTTGACAAACTAGTATATTACCTAATAAGGGATTTTATGGGCTACTGGAAAATAGACCCCTTAATGAAAGACCATTTAATCGAAGATATATCAGCAGATGGTGTAAACATACCAATTTATGTTTGGCACAGGCTTTACGAATCGTTACCCACAAACATAATATTTAAGGATGAAACGGAACTAAACTCGTTTGTAATTCGACTCGCATATTTAGCGGGAAAAAACATCTCTATAGCATCCCCGATGTTGGATGCATCACTTCCAGACGGCAGCCGAATACAATTAACTTATGGAAGCGAAGTTACAAGAAGAGGCTCAACATTCACCATTCGACGCTTCAGAGTTGATCCGTTAACCATTTCGGACCTAATTGCCTTCAACACAATTTCTTCGGAAATGGCTGCTTATCTATGGTATACCATAGAGAACAGAGCCTCAGTTATAGTGGCTGGAGGCGTGGCGGCTGGAAAAACAACTATGCTAAACTGTCTATCAATGTTCATAAAGCCTGAAATGAAAATAGTGAGCGTAGAAGACACACAGGAGCTCAACCTTCCACATGAAAACTGGATACCGTCGGTTGTAAGACTAGGTTTTGGACACGAAGACAAAAAAGGCGGCTCAATAACCCTGTTTGACCTGTTAAAGGCTGCCGTCAGGCAAAGACCCGACTACATTATTGTTGGTGAGGTCCGCGGAGAAGAAGCTTATACTTTATTTCAAGCCATGGCAACCGGTCATCTTGGATTGAGCACAATACATGCAGAATCAGTTGAAGCCGTAATAAACCGTCTTGAATCCGAACCTATGAACATTCCGAAACCGCTCATAGCAATGGCAAACGTCATAATGGTTATGACGAGAACAGAAATTGAAGGAAAACCAGCAAGAAGAATCAGCACAACAACAGAGGTTATAGAACTCGATCAAAAGAGAAAAAACATAATAACCGGGGAGGTTTTCTGCTGGAACCCAAAAGGAGACAAGTTTGTCTTTTCTGGACATAGCACCATTCTGGAGAAAAACATGAAGAAATTAGATGTCAGTGAAGAAGACATTAGACGCGAACTGCATCGTAGGAAGATTGTTTTGGAATGGATGGTACGTAAAGGCATTAGACGCTACACGGATGTTGCAAACGTGATTCGCGAATACTATGTTAACTCGAACCGGGTTTTCCGAAAAGCCAGAGTGGGATTAAAATGAAAAGCAACAAGGCTTTCGAAAAAACAAAAACGCTTTATAACAGTCTTAAGGCATTAGTTAAAAAAACTTTCAAGAAATTTTCACGACTTAAATCGGAAAAGTCGCAAGAGACGCTTGAACTTGCTTTCAAAAGGCCACATTTCTTGGCTTACCGGCTTATTGGAGAAAAAACAGAACGTGCTCTACCACTTTTCAAAGATTTAGACTCAAACTTACAGAGGTCAGGGTTGAAAGTTACCTTCAAGGCTTATGTTAGTTTAACAGTTTTTGCCACAATCTTAATCTCGCTTGCTGCGTTAGCCTCCGTTCCATCTTTACTGTTTTTTGCTTTTAAATTACCGCTTCTATCAGCGATTATGTTTGGCATTGGCGGAAGCTTGTTTACGTGCGCATTCTCAATCATTGGATTCTATATCTACCCAATTTATCGCGCAGATAAGCTTAGGAGAGAGTTGGAAGATGAATTGCCTTTCACAACTGGTTACATGGCGATTCTTACAAGTGCAGGCGTTTCTCCGGAAAAGATTTTCTACTCACTCTCAAATCTCAGCGTGCCGTTAACTGTTTCCGAAGAGGCTAAAGACATTGTCAGAGATGTGAATCTTTTCGGTTTAGACATAATTTCCGCATTGGAGAGTGCATCGAAACGAAATTCCTCTGAAAGATTTCGTGAAATGCTGGAAGGGTTTATTTCAACAATACATTCAGGCAGTAATTTAGCTGCGTATCTCCGCGAAAAATCTAGACAGTACATGAAGTTGAAGAGGATAAACCTTCGGAAGTTTTCAGACTCACTATCTATGTTATCCGAATTTTACGTAGCTTTACTTGTAACAGCTCCTCTGCTTTTCGTCATCATGCTTGCAGTTATGGCAATGCTGGGTGGAGGCAGTCTAGGCGCTCTTGGCCCAGACATTTTGCTTCAAATGCTTACATATCTTGGAATACCGTTGGGCTCCATAATGTTTCTGATAATCTTGGACGCTGTTTCACCTAAGTGGTAATGAAAATGCCGAAAATAGAAAACCGTGTGAAAAAAATTTCGTGGGCCGCCTCGGTTTTACTAGCAACCGCCATAATTTTATTTGCATACGCCATGTTCTGGGGAACCATGACATTCGACGAATTTTTGTTTTTCGCAGTTATAACTGCTGTTTTTCCTCCAGCAGTCTTAACCTACATTGATTTTAAGTGGAGAAAAGCCATAGATGAGCACTTACCAGACCTTTTCAGAAGTATAGTTCAAGCCCAAGAGACAGGCATGACCCTCCTACAAGCCTTGGAGGAAGCATCAAAGAGAAATTACGGCCCACTAACAGCTGAATTGAAGAAAATGAATGCACAAATTTCGTGGGGCATGACCTTTGAAGAGGCACTCATCGCTTTAGGAAAACGCGTCAACACTGTGCTTATGCAGAGAACTGTACCGCTAATAATTGAAGCAAGCCGTTCTGGAGGGCATGTGGAAAAGGTTTTCGACCCCTTAGGCAAGTTTGTACAGACAACGCTTCTGCTTGATAAAGAAAGGCGAAACCAGACAAGACCATACGTTGCAATAATTTATGTAGCTTTTTTCGTGTTTTTATTCACCATTATACTGCTTTTTAAATCGTTTTTCATAAGCATGGAAGGCTTACCAATGCTTGGAACGGCAGTAATGTCTCCTCTAGAAATGGAACGGCTATTTTTCCACATGACATCAATCCAAGCCTTCTTCGGAGGATTAGTCGCTGGAAAAATGGGAGAGGGAACAATAAACGCTGGATTGAAGCACAGCTTGGTTATGATGCTTTGCGGCTACATAGTCCTGAAACTTTTCTTGTAAGGTGAGAAAGCATGGCAAGGACGCTTAAAAGATTTTTCTGCGATAAACGGGCTATAACACCTGTCTTAAGCAGTCTTTTGCTTACAGTTGTTGCTGTGGCTGCCATGGCAATCGCCACAACAGCAACCTATGTTATAACGACCAATCTTAAAGACATAATGAGTGAACGATTAATCGTGGAAGATTTATGGTTCAGCTCTCCTAACGAAATTTCTATATATCTACACAACATTGGAAAAGTGTCTGTTCACTTTTCAACAGTTTACATCAACAGCACGCCTTTCACAACTTCATTCAATCTAGAACCAAGCAAGCATGGATGGCTTAACATTTCCTTTAGCTGGAATTCTGGAAACGTGTATCACGTAGATGCTGTGACAAGTAGAGGGACCCATGTTGGAGACTATTATAAAGCTCCTTAAACACTTTAGGAATGAAAAACGCGGAGTAAGCAATGTAATAGTTGTCATGCTAAGCCTAATTTTGATAGTGATTATAGTTGGTAATGTAGTGCTTTGGAGTTACCAAATGAACCAACTCGATTGGGAGAAAATGAAAGAGAATATAAACATAACCAACGTTGAACGCATCAACCGCAGTTCTTGGTTTGTGGCTCAGCGTGAATATGCAGTGAACGATGGTAGTTACATAAGTGGCAGTTACACTGATACGCAGGCTGTTGACAACAAATATGAGCGATTCTCAGAAGCTTTGACAACACCCACTTATTACCCGAATGAATACGATGTTTTATATGGAACCTACCTTTCTGGCACTGTTCCCAGCAGCGTTCAGACCGTTGACTCAGATTACTTTATTGCGAAAAGTATTGGAACATCATCTTCAACCATAGCATACAATCCTTTGGGCTACAATTTGTTTGGGAGCACTACCCTTGTTTCTGGCACAACCGGAGACTTAATCTCAAATAACGGAGTTTACATGACTTTTAGAAGTTACGAAAACACCACTTATAAGCTTCAATACTACAATTCCAGTGACGGCGAATCTTCCTCAAACAGCGGAACCTATACTGATAAAGTAATCTTAACTTTCACCCCAACGTTGACTGGAAACTACTTGATAATTGCTTCTGCAGAGTTGAGGGGAAGCTCCAACGCATGGGATGTTCGTGTTCAAATGACTATAGATGGAACCGCCTATGCAAATCCAACATGGCAACCCGACGAAGCCAACATGTGGGAATCATTCTTCACAAGCAAGGTAATCAACCTTGGCAGTGGCTCTCACACGATAAGAATACAATATTCATCAGAGAATTCTGTACAAACAGTTACAATTCGAAGCGCGCGAATAATGGCGTTAAGACTCTCAGATTTTGAAAGCAATGAGGTTGAAACCGAACAAGCAGTGACTTCAGGAACCTATGTGGACATTGCCACGAAAACCTTTACTCCTTCTACCGCAGGAGTCTATCTAATAGTCGCAACTGCTGAAGTTGAAGCAGCGTCAACCTCAAATAGCATTTATGCGAGGCTACAGATTGACGGCGTGGCAAAAGACGAGATGATAACTGAAGGTGAAACAACCACTGACTATGAGGTTTTCGCGGCTCATAACGTGACAACATTATCAGCTGCATCTCATACAATAAAAATTCAAGCCAGCAGAGAAGGATTTGGAACAATGCACATTAGACGAGCAAGAATAGCCGCCGTGCGATTAAGCGATTACTACGATTACTACACCAGTGGAAGCGAAACATTATCCTCTACAAGCTCCACCAATTGGCAAGACAAAACAATCTTAACCTTCACTCCGAGCACAGCTGGAAACTACTTAATCATGGCTACAGCTAAAATAAATTTGGATGTTGCAACAAACGGTTATCAACCCGCGATAAATTTCACTATCGACGGCACTGAATACGGTTACTGGCAAGCGGGGTTATCCGACGCCACTGACTATCTGACTTTTGCTACAATGATGAACGCCTCTCTTTCGGTTGCCTCCCACACACTTAAGATTGCCTACAGAACAACCAGTGCAACCTACGCTGGTTACATAAGGGATGCGAGAATAGTCGCCGTCAAACTGGCTAAACAATATGTATCGGAAGTGGAGTTCATAGGCTCAACCAACACAGAACCGTGGACCCAACTTGAGTGGACAATTGATTCGGCGTGGACTATAGGCTCAGTAACAGTCACCATTCAAGTCTACAATTACACATTAGGCGGATATCCCACCTCAGGCAAAGGATATGCCACCTACATCTCAAGCTCTACAGCTAACACAGACGAAACAACAACCCAAACCATAACAACCAACCCAACCCATTTTCGAGACGGCTCCGGCAATTGGAAAGTGAAAGTGAAAGGCGTGAAGACTACAACAGCTCAGTTCAATTTTAAAGCCGACTGGATAGAGTTTAAAACTACATACTACAACCAATACACTGTCTCAACAGAATTCACTTTCTCAAACATGACAACAAAGATTCCTGGACAACTAAACTTCACAATCGTAAGCGAATACAACATCGCCAACGTAAGCGTAACAATCCAGATATGGAACTACTCCTCATCAGCATACGTGACCAGCGGTGAAGGATACCTAGTTTACACATCCAACGGATCAAACGAAACTAAAATACTCAGCATAAACACCAACCCGCAATTTTATACCTCAAACGGAAACGCCAAAATCAAAGTCACAGCGGTAAAATCAACCACTTCACAATACCTCCAGAAAATAAACCAGATAAAGCTCTATTACAAAATCGAAAACAGACTTGACATCAACGGCGGCTATGTAATTGACCTGTCCACATATCCCCTAGCATATATTAAAAGCGTTGAAATCCAACTGAAGTACAGAGCAAGTGACAGTGGCGAAAAATGGCACCTTAAAGCCTACAATTGGACAGGAACAACATACAGCGACATCGGTTTCAATTCAACAACAGGTCACACGCCAACAACAGGCTGGGATTACTACACTGTGAATCTTACGACTAGTTGGCGTAGCTATGTGTGGAACAACGGCACAATTTATGTAGAGTTCATTGACCAAGGTCCAGACAGTATCAGCACAACCATCGACATCGATTTTCTCGGCGTAAGAGCAGTTATCGAAAGGGCGCGTTTCTCATTCAAAAATGAAGGGCCTTCAACTTCTCATCTAATCTCCTTATGGCTCAACAACGCCACAAACCATCAACGTTACGATATCAACCTATTTGTGAATTCAGGGGAAAACATAACATACGTCAGATTGGATATAAGTTTGTCAATGGAAAACTTTGTGGTTAAAGTTGTAACGGAGAAAGGAAATGTGGCGGTGTTTGCGAAACATTAAGCTGAAAAATACTCTTATTCGCTCTATTTCTTAAGCAGTTTATCCTTCAATTCTTTTATTGCTTCTTTTTGGTTTTTAGCCTCTATTATTTTGATGCTATATAATTCCGCCATTTTTTTGCCGTTTTCACTCATTTTAGGAATGGCTATTAAGTAGGCTTTTTCTGGCGAAACATCATATATTTTAGCAAAGAGTGCGATTACTGGTTGCTCCGACACAGCATTTTCTGTGGATGTTGCTAAATCAATCACCGCCACTTTTCGCGCACCTTCTTCTTCCTCTCCTTTATACGCTACGATGTCAAACATGTGATTTGCTCCAGATTTACCCTTTATGAAAGCTGGACTTTCAACTTCAAACCCGTTTTCTACAAGAAAATCCCTTATTGGAGCGATTACTACCCAGCCTATGGCAACCTCTTCTTTCGCTTCTTCTTTCAGGCTATAAGCGTAAACATCTTTAATAACGGCCTCTTCAAATGTAAAATTCGTGTGGCAATCCCTGCAGAAATGGGCAGTAACAGGGATGTCGAAACTTTTGCCGCAATCTTTGCAGGTACACCACATTCCAGCCTTTCTATAATCAACGTCAAGCTTTCGCAATTCCTCGTGGCATTTTGGGCAAACAAGCTTGTTGCCTTTTTCGAAGTTTTCTTCAACATCCATATAACCGCATTTAACATGCTCAATTAAAGCGCTTCTTTGAATGTCAAATGATTTGCAGTATGGGCAACCATAGTGAATAGAAATGCTCGCGGAACCACATTTTGGACAATAAAAAATTTTGTCATAAAGTCTTCTTTCTAGTATACCAGCCTCATAAAGCCTGTTTAAGAACGCCTCTGCACTTAAAGCGTCACCAACAATCGCTTCAACCGTCGGATAGCGATAACCAAGCTTAAGGTCGTAAACTGGTTCAAGTTCGATTATTTCACTGCTTAAGAATTTATTTAGAAAAACTTGCGTATTGCGGTCTTTGTAAAGTTCTATTCGTTCCGTTTTATCCATCTTCAGCATTCTCTTCCCAAACTGGTTTTCTGCCTACGCACACAATTTTTAATATGCGTTGAGTAAGGATATTTAATTGTTTTTGAACTTGTTAAAATTTCCGCCTTAAATCTATTTAAAACTATTAGAAAAGTTTTTAAAATTTCACTCGTTTGCTGAGTTAGGGAAAACAACAAAGAAGGGGTTCGCAATTGAAACATATTGTGCATTGTCCAAAATGCGGTTTCACCTTCGACATAACCTATGGCAGAGCATTTGCCTGTTCGAGTTGCCCATCTTCGGTGCAATGTGACATGGCTAAGTGCCCGAAATGCGGACATGAATTTCCTTTGTCGCAACAGCAAAAGCAAACGCACGTTGCCTCTAACTTCAGAGCTTAACTTCACATCAAAGAGCATGAAAACTCGTTTAGGAACAAAATCTTCCATAACCGTATCAACCACACCGAGCTCAAACCTCTACTTGGCGTCTAAAAATAAAGCGTTTAAGGTTTAATAATCCAGAGTTAAAATCAGTATGTAACGCCTACAGTCACGTTTTTTAACAAGAATCTCTATATTCCAAAGCAAAACATAAACATAACATGCATAACGTCAAAGGTGAATCATCTGTCAACCCAAAAACCTCCAAAACGTCTAATGATCCGCTGGACAACACTGAAAGGACTAGCAGCAATAATTCTATTCCTCATCATAGCAACATTAATTGAGTATGTCGTTGTTCTCTACGCCATAAACCTCGGCGTTAAAGATACGACACTACTGCAATGGAGTGCCCAGTTTCCAGGAACTGATTGGACCTTGACTATAGCGATTAGCCCATTGTTTCATTTAGTCTCAATAGCCGTTATAATCACGCTCCTATTCAGTTGGATATATTTAACAAAACATGTGGCTGTGAAGCCGCAAGAACTAGGGAAAGGAAAAGCTGGATCTGTTGCTAAACGAGCAAAGGAGCCGAAATTAAAGAAATTCTTTGGCAAAATAAAGTCTGGGTTGTTAAGGGTTAAGGGTGTTGCATATCTCTGGCAAAGGATACATTTCGCGAGAGCCACCACAAAAGGTGCATTAACCGTACTCCTAGCGTTTGCAACGTTCATTCTTATAGTCTCCTTTCTTGCATATCCCAGACTAATTTATCAAACAATATCAAATGCCTACCAAAGCAATCCTTCACTACTTAACTTTGTAAAAGGCACCGCAGAAGCTTTAGCACCTATCGGAGGAATCTTCGCAGGCATAAACAACGCCCTATTATCAGCAGCGCCGGGCTTTAGAGACTTTGCTTTAGGTCTCGGAACAATAATTAAACCCTTAGCTGATCTAGATAACGTTGGAAAATATTTGTTTTTACAAAACATTGCAGCTTGGATTTCCGCTCTAACAGCCTTATTTTATGGAGAGTATGTACGAAAAACTTTTCGATATAGGAAAAGCAGAAGTTAAGGGAACTTTGGCTGACCGCCCCAGATTTGGTCCGGCTGGTGTTCCTCCAATATTTCGAGCAATGAAAGCGGTTTTGACGGATGTTCCTAGACTTTTAAGAGAAGAGGGGCTTGACGCCTTCGAGTATCAGGCTGTTCGTTGGGGTGCAAAACCACAAATAAAGAGGGAAGACGCTGAGAAACTCGGTTTAAAAGCTAAAGATAACGATGTTTGCCTAAGTCTCCACGGCTCCTATTTCATAAATTTCTGCGGTGGAAAAGACGTGATCGAAGCAAGCAAACAACGCCTAATCGCTTGTGCAACCGCAGCCGAATGGATGAAAGCGTACGTCGTAGTTTTCCATTCAGGATTCTACGGCAAAAAACCACAAAAAGAAGCCTTCACTAACTGTCTAAAAGCCTTGAAAGAAGTTGCTGAGGCTATGAGGACGCTAGGAATCAAAAATGTTAAAATTGGTCCTGAAACGATGGGTAAGCGTTACCAGCTTGGAAGTCTGGATGAAGTTTTAAGTTTATGTGAAGAAGTTGAACAAACACAGCTTGTAGTTGATTGGGGGCATTTGCATGCAAGGGATGGAGGGCGTTTCAAAACAGTTGATGCTTTTCGTAAGGTTGTGGAAGAAATTGAAAATCGGCTTGGAGCAGAAGCCGTTAGAGACATGCACTGTCACTTTACAAAGGTTGAATTCACGGATAAAGGGGAAAAGCGCCATCACATAATAGATGAAACGGATTTTGGACCTGACTTTACTATGCTTGCAAAAGTTATAGCTGAATTCAAGCTGAAACCCGTTATTATAAGCGAAAGCCCAATCCTAGACATGGATGCAATAAAAATGCGGGACATCCTCAAAAAAGAACTTAAAAGCTAGCATATCGAACGAGATTCTCAACATTTTATGATATTATAACTTGAATTTTCTTACTGCGCTTTCTTTAGGTTTCAAATATTCGATTTCATCGAGTTTTAATTCTAGTAAAGTATAATTCGGATCATCAAAACTTTCCCAATGTTTACTAAAAAAGTCACAATGTTTAGCGACGTTAACCTTTGTTTCTCTATCACTAATAATTTTTGCAAATCCGACAGCTCTTATATAACCCGTATGCTCCCCTTCCTCAAATAACAGGCAGAATTCTATCTTTGGATTTTCGCGTATTTGGCTGACCTTTGCACTGCGCGTTCCCGTGAGGATCCAGAATCTTTGGTCAAAATTGACAAGGGTTACGGGTCTGATTCTAGGTTGGTCGTTTTCCTGGGTTGCTAAAAATATATGTGGATAATCTTTGAAGCGTCTCCATATTTCTGCCTTAAAGTCTTTAAACTCGTGGCTCATTTAAGCACCTGCTTCAGAATTTTGCAAGAAGTAATATTTAATGATTTAATACGATACCTTTTTGTATGCAGTTTGTAGTGCTGTTTATAGGTGTCCCTTTTTGGTGCGGCTAAGAGGATTCCAAAAACTCACACCAATAGAAAACGCTTTACAACTGCTTTTTGACAATTTAAGGATTAAAAGGTTAAACCATGTTACTATTCCTTTGCATGAGGCTCTAAACAGAGTTTTAGCAGAAGACATTATTGCAGAAGAGGACATACCAAGGTTTGATAGGTCTGCTGTAGACGGATACGCTGTTAAAGCTGAAGACACTTTTGAAGCATCACAGTTTAAGCCAAAAACCCTCCGAATAATCGATGAAGATGAAGTAGGCGAAAAACAGGCAAAACAAGTGTGGACCGGAAATCCTATTCCAAAGGGTGCAAACGCCGTTGTAATGCTTGAAAATGCCAATCGAATTGACAGCAAAATTGAAGTTTGGACCTCAGTAACGCCAAGTGAGAACATTTCGAAGAAAGGCGAGGACATTCAAAAGGGAGAAGTTGCAGTAAAAGCTGGAACTCGCTTAAGACCTCAACATTTGGGACTAATAGCTGCATTGGGAATCGGTGAGGTCAAGGTTGTTGAAAAACCCAAAATCGCCATTCTAGCCACAGGAAACGAACTTGTAGAAAGAGGCAGTAAACGACGAAAAGACCAAATTTTCGAGGTAAACAGGCTTATTCTTTCAGCCTCATGCCGTGAATTAGATGCTGAGCCAGTGGATTTAGGTCTCGCAAAAGACGACGTTGAGGAAATTTTAGGAAAAATAAAAAAGGGCTTTGACAAGGCTGATATTATAATAACCACTGGCGGGACAAGTGTTGGAGTTTCAGACCGCGTCCCAGAAGCTGTCAATAGAGTTGGAAGACCAGGCGTCATTGTCCACGGCATAGCCATGCGCCCAGCTATGCCCACAGCCCTCGCCGTAGCAGACGGAAAGCCAATAATCATTCTCTCTGGTAATCCTGTGGCGGCTATTATTGGGTTTGAGGTTTTCGCCAGACCATTAATATGCAGGATGCTTGGACTGGAAAAAGAAGAGCGCAGACTCGTAGTTAAAGCAAAAACAACGAAAAGAGTTAGCACTGTCCTTGGAAGAAAAACCTTTGTCCGTGTCCGTGTTTTACAACGTAACGGAGAATTTTTCGCAGAACCAATAAGCGCCCGGGGTTCGGGTATAATTTCGACAATGACAAAGGCTAATGGTTATGTTGTCGTTCCAGAAAATAGGGAAGGCATAGAAGAAGGCGAATCCGTTTCAGCGATTTTGTTTGATAATGTTGAAGTGGTTGATGGAGATGTTTAGGAAACTTCTCGCTTTTGACGAAGCACGGCAGGTTATTCACCAACATTTTAAACCCAAACCTTTGGGTGTCGAGGAAATCACGCTCTTAGAAGCTTGCAACCGTGTTCTCGCAGAAGACATAACAGCTACATTAGATATTCCACCTTTTAACCGCTCAACTGTTGATGGATACGCAGTAAAAGCCGAGGACACCTTCGGCGCTGACGAAAACAAGCCCGCAAGACTGAAACTTCGCGGAATAGTGAACGTGGGAGAACCGACAAAAACAGCAGTTACATGTGGCACGACGGTTGAAATTGTTACTGGAGCACCAATACCAGAAGGCGCAGATGCCGTTGTGATGGCTGAACATACAGAACGGAAAGACAATGACCTTTACGTTTACAACGCTGTAGCAAAAGACGAAAATATCATGAAAGCAGGAGCAGACATCAAGAAAGGCGAAAAAGTTCTAAAAGCGGGGCAATTGCTGAGTTCACGCGAAATCGGCGTTCTAGCTGCGTTGGGTATGGCAAAAGCCAAATTTTATAGGATTCCACATGTGGCGGTTCTTTCAACAGGCGCAGAAGTAACCGAGCCTGGCAGAAGACTTCCTCCCGGAAAAATCTATGACATAAACGCTTACAGTTTGAGTGCAGCAGTTCTGGAAAGCGGTGGAAAACCACTTTATTTAGGTGTTTTCCCTGATGACATGGCTAAACTGCAGAAAGCGTTAAAACAAGCGTTGGCGTCCGCAGACATTGTTGTAACTTCTGGTGGAGTTTCAGTAGGTCCGAAAGATGTTATGCCGCAAGCTTTGGATTCGCTTGGAAAACCCGGCGTTATTGTGTGTGGAATCGCTATTAAACCTGGAAAGCCAACAACAGTTGCGTTAATAAATAAGAAACTGGTTTTTTCGCTTCCGGGCCATCCAACTTCAGCGTTGTTGGTTTTTCATCTACTTGCACATCCAGTGATTCAGTGTGTGGCTGGGATAAAAACAAAGAAAAGTTTGAAAGTGAAGGCTCTTATGGCTATGAGGATATTTCCGGCGAAGGGTAGAAGAACATTTATTATGGTTAGGCTAAAGCGTGACAAGTCAAATCGGCTGGTCGCTGAACCAGTTCCGACTGGGCTTTCAGGGGCTATAACAACTCTTGCAAAGGCTGGCGGATTTGTTGAAATAGCTGAAAACCAGCAATACATTGATGCAAACGAACAAGTTGCAGTGCAGCTTTTTAAGCGTTAGGCAGCATTGAAATATAGAATGAATTTTCGTGGTGAATACAATACTTAAGTAGAGAGCAAAACATATTCACCAGTTCATCTTTAGCTTTCTAGCATCTTTCTCTCTGCCGCTGTATAAGCTGTGAAAACCCATGTTAAAATGAGATATGCAATCATGCTTATGTCGAGAATCAGGTCTTTCCCTAAAAAGTAGTAAAGATTGTATACTGAAAATGTTGTAACAACAAAGAATAACATGGCAATTAGCCAAATTGTCCAAACTCGTTTCTTAAACAAGCCGTAGGCGGTTATTAAGCTGAAAATGCCAATTATGCCGATATGAACCAAGCGAAGATCCGTAGCTAAAACAATAAAGCATATTATTCCGGCAACCGCGTAAAAAACAAAAGCGGTAAACATTCCTTTACTCTCGATTTTCAGTTTAGATCCAAGTGACATCTTTAGTCGCCTTCTTAATGCATTTTGCAGCAACGTTAATAAATTTAATGTTTCAAACATCCATTACTTAAATATAAAAGCAAAAATCCATTTCTAATATACATAGAGCATTAAAGGTGAATTATCGTGCCTTTCACACCCTTCCATTTAGGTCCAGCTCTCCTTTTCGGCTTAGTTTTGTCTGCAGCCTTTGACTTGCCGACATTGTTAATAGCAAGTGTTATACCAGATTTGGAGCCATTTTACGTTGTGTATTTCCACGTTTCGGGATATCCGCTTCATGGCTTTTTCCACTCTTATCTAGGCTCATCCATCTTCGCTCTTTCAGTAATTTTAATTGTTTATCCACTTAGAGGTTTACTAGACAGAATTATGGCGGCTTTTCATATTTCACAGAAATCTTCCTTCAAAAAGATTCTATTTACATCTTTTGTGGGCGTTTATTTTCATGTGTTCTTGGACTCTTTTCTTTATGAAGAGATGAAGCCTTTCTATCCGTTGCAAGGCAATCCTTTCTTCAATTTATTATCCGCTTACAGCAGCAGTGTAATCTACGGATTTTGCATCCTAACAGGCCTATTAGCCATCGCCTTATACTTCTATAGAATCACGAAAGGCATTATTGTTCTAGATTAACTAAACTCGTTTGGGACACGAGCAAACGAAAAAGTTTAGAACACAGCAGCAAGAATAAGCAGACTATAGAAGGAAGGAAAGCAATGAGCCATTATGAACTTTTTGTTTCACAATCAAACGTTTTCAGCGGTTTCCAAAAACCCTTTGAAAAGGCAGACTACATAATTTTAGGAGTCCCATTCGACGTTACAAGCACATATAGAACTGGTGCGAGATTTGGGCCAAACGCGATTCGGCAAGCGTCTCTTAACATAGAAACTTACAGTTTCCGCACAGGCATAGATGCTGAAGACTTGAAACTGCATGATTTGGGCGATTTACACATATCCACTGACACGGAAAAAACGCTGGAAAGAACCGCGTTGGTTATCAAGGACCTTTTGGAAACTGGAAAAACTCCAGTAACCATTGGCGGAGAACACACAATCACTTTAGGCGTCATGAAAGGTCTAGGAGAAAAAGCATCAAAAACAGCGATAGTAAGTTTTGATGCACACCTTGACTTGCGTAATGAGTACATGGGCTTGAAACTTTCCCATACGACATTCATGCGCAGAATAAACGAAAAAGTAAAACCAAGTAAAATCATCGAGGTTGGCACGAGGGCCGTCTGTAAGGAAGAGCTAGAGTATGCAAAGAAGGTTGGAATAGAATTTTTCACTGCACAGCAAATCAGAAAAGAGGGAATCCAACGAACCGCAGAACAGTTAAGTGAAAAATTGTCAAGATACAAGAACGTCTACCTGTCTATTGACATGGATGTTCTTGACCCGGCTTATGTACCTGCAGTGCAGAATCCAGAATCAGACGGAATTGAAACGCATGCATTGCTTGACATTCTGTATGGCATATGCGACAAACGTGTAATTGCTTTTGATGTCGTTGAGATTGCGCCAAACTATGATCAAGGAATATCGACGATTCAAGGCGCAAAAACAATTTTCGAAATTCTCTGCTGTTTAGAAAAATCTCGGAAGAGTGGGAAAAAACGAAAGAAGTAAAAGCATATTATGATGAAAAACCAGAAAGCTACGATAAAACTTTTGATATGTTATATTATAAGATCTATGATGCGCTTACTTGGAAATACATCGAACCATATGTTCCAATCGACCCTGATGCTCTAGTTCTTGATGCTGGAGGAGGAACTGGCCGCTGGGCAATTCAAATGGCCAGAAAAGGCTGCAAAGTGGTTTTGGTTGACATTTCAGAAGGAATGTTGAAGATTGCTTGCGAAAAAGTGAAAAAAGAAGGACTCCAGCACAAAATTACAGTAAAAGAAGGCGACATTACAAAAACAGGCTATGCAAGCGAAACTTTTGACATGATACTTTGCGAACACGCGCTTTTTCTTTTCAAAGAACCAGACATCGTTGTAAAAGAATTAAAGCGAATTCTAAAGAGGAAAGCTCGATTAATAATTTCGGTACCCAACCATTATGTTCAATCGCTGGTCTCTTTACCTGAAAAACCAAGCTTAAGCAAGATTGACGATTCGCTTAACATTCTGCTTCGCAAAAAATATGGAAGCATGACCAAAAATGGCGGGGTTAAAATCTACACATGGACTCCCGACGAGTTTCGAACAATGTTGAAAAGAAACAGACTTCACGTGGAAAAAATTGTTGGCAAAGGAATCACCATGCCTCTGCGAATTTCAAAAGAACTATTTATGAAGAAGAAATATACAGATGATCTATTCAATAAATTACTTAAATTTGAGCTTGCTTTGTGCGAGAAGCCAGATGCGCTAGCATTGGCAGGACATTTACAGGCAATAGCCTACAAACCGTGAAATAATTAAATGCTACAAAAACTTCGTTGGAAAAAGTAGTCAAGTTCTCACCCTTCTAATTTCAATAACTACCTTGTAATTATCTGGGCAACCCGCAAGAAACTTGTCCTTGTCCTTTTCCCACGGAAAAGCTCCTTCAAACTGTAAAGCAACCAAGTAGGGAAAGATGGCATTGTAAAGAAAACCACAAACATTAGGAACCCTAAGGAGTTTATCCGCCTCCTCCGAAAAAAGCGTTAAGTCGAATTCCTCCCCAACATTATGCCCTGCAACACACTTCCCTTCAACTCTAACAATTTTTCCAACTAATTTACAGCCTTTCAAATCGAACCTCTCCCTAGCTTCTCTTTAAATCTCATTCCTTTAACAGTTTTGCGATGAAAAATCCGTTACACTGGTTAACATGAGGGTAAAGTCTTCGACAATTTTCCATTCCCCTCAAACCTGGCAAGCCTATTTTCGGCGTCACTTCTGCAAGCGAAAAATGTGGATGCCATTTAAGAAATCGTTCAATAAGCATCTCGTTTTCTTCGACTGTTATGCTGCATGTTGAGTAAATTAGGGTTCCTCCGGGCTTCACGTTTTCGGCGCAATTGTTTATCATTTGCCATTGAATTTCAGCCATCTTATCAACTGAACGCCTCGTAAGCCTCCACTTGGCTGAGGGTAGCTTTCCAAAAGAGCCTGTGCTTGTGCACGGTGGGTCCAAAACTACGATGTCCGCGTCTATCGTGAAAGGTAATGGATTGCATGCATCAGCAATTACTGGCACAGCAATCTCAACCCCCATGTGTGCAACTTCACTCTTCCAGACATCCATTCTACGCTTTGAATATTCCACGGAATAGATGACGCCACAGTTTTGCATCAGCTGCGCCAAATATGTAGTTTTGGCCCCAGGCGCTGCACAAACATCTAAAACTGCCATTCTAGGTTTCGGGTTTGCTGCTTCAGCGGCGAAACAGCTTGCCTTGTCTTGAATGTAGAATACGCCTTCTCTGAAACTTGCTGTGCGTGTTAAGGGCTGCTTTGTGGCTATAACTTTGTATGCGTACCTTAATTCTTCAACCTTTTCAACTTCGATTCCTTCTTCAGAGAGTTTCCGCAGAACTTCGTTTTCATCAGCCTTGAGCGTGTTTAGTCTTATGTAGGTTGGCGGCGGCTGCATGTTCGCCTCCAGCATGGTTATGGCTTCTCTTCTTCCAAATAGCTTGAAGCAATACTTTACAAACCATGTTGGGTGAAAAGTTAGAAGCCCAATTCTTTCTTCATCGCTTAAACCTTCAAGGATTGATGCTGGCTTTTGTGTCAGCAACACGCCTAACACATGCTCAACTTTTCGAAGAACACCCCAACCCAGAATAGAGCGGGCTAGTTTAGCTATATTTTCGGCTTCTTCAACATCGATTTTAGACCAGTTTTTGGCTATTCGTGTTTGGTAAACGTAAAGCCTCAAAAAAGCTTGAACGCCAAGATTAAATTCGCTGAGGGATTCGGGTTTTAGGGCGTTGTTTATGAAGTTGTCTATAAAGTTCTGCCGTCTGACAGTTTCGCAAACAAGCATGTGAGCAAGCCGAACAGCATCAGCATCCTTTATGCCCAATTGTTTAACTGTTTTCGCCAATGCTAGGCGCTCGCTTAATTTTCGCATTTCCATCCAGCTTAGGGTTTCAATTGCAAGCGTCCAAGCTTCCTTAAGCAATTTTTTCTCACACGCCTAAAACAACAGAAAGTATGCGAATAAGATTAAAGGCATTTCCTATTCAACTTGTTCGAGTGTGTCAAAATCTTTTCTGGAATAAGGAATAAATAGGTTGATGTATTATTAACAAGGTCGGTGCTTCAAATGGGGTATTTAGAAACACAACTCTAAACGACTTCTAAAAAGTAGAGAACGCCCTAAAAACTCCGTGAACGTGAAAGTTTTAGAAAATAAGAATAAAGAAAGAGACCTGTCCAACGCGGATCACAGATTAATCGGTCAACAATTGGATTTGTTCTCCATAAACGAGGAAGTAGGCATAGGCTTAGTGCTTTGGCATCCAAATGGCACAATAGTCCGCAGAATAATCAGAGACTTCTGGGAAGAAGAGCATCTGAAAAATGCATATCAACTCGTTTGCACTCCACACATAGCCCGCGGAGAACTCTGGAGGATTTCAGGCCACTTGGATTACTACGAGCAGAACATGTACCTTTTCGAAAAAGACGGAGAACCTTACGTAGTTAAGCCAATGAACTGCCCATTCCACATCGAAATATACAAGTCTATACCCAGAAGCTACAAAGACCTTCCAATAAGATATGCAGAATGGGGAACTGTCTACAGATACGAACGCTCAGGCACTCTACATGGATTACTTCGGGTTAGAGGATTTACCCAAGATGATGCTCACATCTTTTGCACAGCAGAACAAATCGATGGAGAAATACTGAAACTTCTAGACTTCGCTGAGCATATCTTGCAAAGATTTGGCTTTCACAAATTTAACGTGTACCTTTCAACCAGAGACCCGAAACAACCTGAAAAATATATGGGTTCAGAAAAAGATTGGGAGAGAGCTCAGAAAACCTTAGCTGAAGCGCTAAAAAAGAAAAGGATAGCATATCATGAGATGCAAGGAGAAGCCGTATTCTACGGACCGAAAATTGACATCAACATAGTTGATGCTTCAGGAAGAGAATGGCAATGCTCCACAATTCAGTTCGATTTTAACCTGCCAAAACGTTTCAACATGACCTATACAGGCACAGATGGGAAAGAACATGAAGTATTGATGGTTCACAGAGCCCTTCTTGGAGCCATAGAACGCTTCTTCGCCATCCTAATAGAACATTACAAAGGCAACCTTCCAGCATGGCTCGCACCAACACAAGTCGCCGTATTACCCATCAGCGCCGAATATGCCGAATATGCTAAGGATGTTCACAAAAAACTATTGGCCTACGGAATAAGATCAGAACTTGACACCAGCGCCTCAACCATAAGCTATAAAGTCAGACAAGCAGAAACCAAAAAAGTCCCATATATGACAATATGCGGCAAACGCGAAGCTGAATCGAGAAAAATATCAGTTAGAAAACACGGGACAGGAAACATAGGCTCACTAACGGTAAAAGAACTCGTGAATAACATAAAGAAAGAAGGCGGGCAATAACGCTTACTGGGTAATCAAAGTGCTCATGCAGTAGAAAGGCTTTTATTTTTTGGAAGCCAAAACTACCGTCCGTGACTTCTAACAATGAAAGCGCTAAATGAGTTGAAGTTCAATCCATTGGAGTATGTTGCAACTCTAGAATCACCTATCGGCGTTTACCTTAGAAGAGAAATACTCAAAAAGAAAACTGAAGCTGATACAACTTTAACAAGAGAACTATACGAGAAAACAGTTGCAGGCCAGTCCGCAGATGGTAGCTGGGACCAGCTCTTTGTTCGAACAGCTAACAATCTTTGGAATCTTGCTCTCTTAGGCGGTGATGCAAAAGATAAAAGCATCAAGCTGGGACTAAATTGGCTTCTATCGATTCAAAAGCATCAATATCGAGGATATCCAGGCTTCTTCTACTCAGACAACAGAAAAGACCCAAGTATTATGCGCTCAACATTTTATGGAGAGTTCGGACCGGGCTGCACGATTTTTTATCAGACAACTTATGCTATTCATTTATTCCACATTTTCGGTTTTGACGACAACAAACAAGTTCAAACAACCGTAAAATCATACATTCAGTTTTGGCGACCTGATTGGTGCGCTGCATGGTGCACAATCAACGTTTTGCGTATGCTAATTGAGCACCCGTTAAGTAGAGAATCAAAACAGGTTGAAAGCGGTTTGGAATTTTTAGCCAAACGACAGACCAAAACGGGAGCGTGGAAAGGATTTCCTTTCTATCACACTTTTCACGCCCTGTCAAGATCGCATCACGTTTTAGCAAAAAAGCAGTCTGAAAAAGCCTTTCCTTTAGTTATTAAGAGGCAGAACAAAGATGGAAGTTGGGGCAGGAAAAAGCGGGAAACTGAAACATTTCTGGTCTTAGATGCCCTAAAGAACGCGAGTGTTGTATAAGACGCTCCAGTTTCAAAGGTAAGAGATTTTAGCCTACACTGTAAATACAGTTAGTTAGGTTAAGGACTAAAATGGCCCAGAGACGTCTAGACCAGTTCTCCGAGGTTGAAACTAAGCCTTCAAAAAAAGTAGAAGCGGAAGCCCTACCCTTCACGGAAGCAATATCAAAAGAAAGAAAAAAAAGTGTCTTTCCACCGCTAGCCCCTGAAAATCTGCCCCCTTCATATTTTGTTTCAGCTACGTATTATGGGAAAGCCAAAAAAGCCTTAATCAAGCTTTACGAACCTGTTTCTGGGCGAATCTATTTCTGGCTTGACAACACTGACCACAAACCATATTGCCTAACCAACCTTTTGCCAATAGAACTTGAAAAAATAACTAGGCTAATGCAACATCCTGGATTTGACCACTTTGAAATTGTAGACAAATTCGACCCATTATTAAACAGAAATGTTAAGGTTACTAGTGTTATAGCGACAGACCCTTTAGCCATTGGTGGTCGCCCAACAGGATGCATAAGAGACATAATTATGGAAGACTACCCAAAAGTCGCCGAAACACCAATCGTTCAAGAACCGAAAGTATGGGAATCTAAAATAAGGTATTACCAATGCTACATATATGACAGAGAACTTTTGCCAGGAATGATATACGAAGTTAAAGATGGCAAGTTAGTCCTAAAAAACATGGAAGAAACCGAAAAGAATGTTAAGTATATACAGAAGGTTTTTGAGAACGCAACCAATGAGGAGCAACAATTTATTGAACAATGGGCAAGACTATTGGAGTATCCCGCGCCGAAGTTTCTTTGCGTAGCTCTCGACATTGAAGTCTACACGCCTATCCCAACAAGGATGCCTGACCCTCGAGAGGCTGCCTACCAAGTTGTTTGCGCTTCGTTGTATGGCTCAGACGGAAAAAAGAGAGTTCTGCTTTTAAAACGAGAAGGCCCCCGCGAAGGAAACGAACGTCTGCCAGCGGAAGTGACTTTAGAATATTTTGATTCTGAAGAAAAACTCATTAGAGCTATCTTTGATGCCTTGTGGAGTTATCCCTTTGTCATAACCTTCAACGGCGACGACTTTGACCTACGGTATTTGACCCATAGGGCGCTGAACCTTGGCATAAGAAGGGATGAAATTCCAATAGAAGTTGGAGAACGTGTCTGCTCACTAAAGTATGGAGTGCACATAGATCTTTACAAGTTTTTCTTCAACCGCTCAATCCAAATTTACGCCTTTAACAACCGTTATCGAGACGTAACCCTTGACGATGTGGGCAAAGCCCTAGTTGGGATGGGAAAGATTAAGTTTGAAAAGAGCCTAGGCGAATTGGCTTACACAGAACTCGCCAAATACTGTTTTAGGGACGCTGAAATTGCTTTTACGCTTACAAGTTTTGAAGACGAGTTAGTTATGAAACTTATTCTGGTTTTGGCAAGAATCAGCAGTATGCCAATGGAAGATGTAAGCCGTCAAGGCGTTTCTCGCTGGATAAGAAATTTCATGCACCGCGAACATCGCAGAAGAAACATGCTTATCCCAAACGCAGAAGATATTCTCGCTGCCAAAGGCAAAAGCGTCACCAAAGCAATAATTAAAGGCAAGAAATACAAAGGCGCCATAGTTGTTGAACCAGTGCCCGGCGTTCACTTCAACGTTGCAATCATGGATTTTCCAAGCCTATATCCATCAATAATAAAGATTTGGAACCTCGGCTACCAATCCATATTGTGCCAGCATCCAGAATGCCACATTAACCTTATTCCAGGCACGCCGCACTGGGTCTGCACCAAAAAACGAGCATTAGAAAGCCTTTTAATCGGTTCACTTAGAGACTTGCGAGTGCAATGGTACAAGACTAAATCGAAAGACAAGGCTTTGTCAACTGAACTGCGAGGCTGGTACAACATCATTCAAGGAGCGCTTAAAGTAATATTAAACGCAAGCTATGGCGTCTTCGGTGCAGACTCGTTTGACCTCTATTGTCCGCCAGTTGCCGAAGCAACAGCAGCCATCGCTCGGCACTCGTTGACTCAGATACTGAAGAAGGCGGAGGAGCTTAACATTCAAGTCCTCTACGGCGACACAGACAGCATCTTCTTAAAAAATCCCTCGAAAAAGCAGATAGAAGACTTAGCGCAGTGGACTGAGCACGAGTTGAAGATGAGTTTGGACGTCGACAAAGTTTACAGATATGCCGTTTTTAGCTCGCGCAAAAAGAATTATCTGGGCGTTTTAGAGGACGGGAGCGTAGACGTTAAAGGGCTAACAGGCAAGAAGAGGCATATCCCAATATTCATCAAGAAAGCTTTTGACAGAATGAAAGAACGCCTCTCCATGGTGAAGACGCCAGCAGACTTTGAGAAGGCTAAGAAGGATATATGCGAAATCGTTCGCGACTGCTACATCCGCTTGAAGAGGCGAGAGTGGGAAAGTCTAGACGAATTAGCGTTCAACGTAGTCTTAGGCGAAGAGCTTGGGCATTACACGAAAACGACGCCTCAGCACGTTAAAGCTGCAAAAATGATGAAAGATGTCAGGGCTGGAGATTTGATAAGCTTCGTCAAAGTCACTAAAGAACCGCACGTCAAACCTGTTGAGCTTGCAACGAACAACGAAGTAGATGTTGACAAGTATGTCGCCCATGTGCAATCGACATTTGACCAGGTGCTGGATGCGCTGGGCTTAGATTTTGAAGAAATACTGGGACTGACGAAGCTGGAACGCTTCATGTAAAACCGCACTGTACGCTTCTTTACGGTGGATACTTTTCAGCATGTTTTTTCGCTACGCCGCTTCGGTGCAAAACCTCTACAAGCGCAAAGCCTAAAATGTTTATTGCTACGATGGAACCAACAAAGACGCCAAATAATCCAAGCTCCAGTGGGACGCCAAATATAAGCGACAAATAACCCCCAACAATCGCTGTTATAACTACTGTCTCAACAGAACATCCCAGAAACCTACGCGCAATCCCACCTCTGCCAACATACCATGCCAAAGTGCACGCCACAAAGTTTGCAACTGCTCCACCCACAATATCGACGATGCCTAAGCCACCATAAACATTTGCAACTAAGCACCCCAAGCCTGACCCAATAGCAACAGGCACTCCAAAAATCATTGATAATGGCAATAAAGCATCAGCAACCCTAACTTGATAGACTCCAAAGCTTATAGGCGCCAGAAGAATGACTCCCGCAGCATATAGCGCAGCGAAAACCGCAGCTAAAGCCAAATCTTCAGTGTCAATTTTCAATTTTTCACCTCCTACGCCCGGGGTTTATAGTGGCGGAACGGGTGGAGGCCCACTCACCCGCCAAACATGTCTATGCACATGATTTTTAAGCTATTAAATGTTATTGAAAAAGCCACCTGCAAATATATTCCACATTTGCCAATAAAATTCTTCTAAACTCCAATTTCATCCTTCGACCATACACTCGAAATTTCAGTTTTAAAAGATTTTGGATGGTTACTTGCTTGGGGCGCTAACCTCGCTCGTTTCTTCTCCAGTTTCGGCTTGAACTGTCACGGCTTCTGCCGTGTCTGTTGATACTTCTACACTTACGTCTTCGGGAATTCCTTCCCTGTGGGAGAACAGCAAATCTTGAGGAGGCGGAGGGGCATTCAAAATTGTTGACATAAGGTACATGGCTGTGAATGCATGCTGGTAAACTCTTTGAAAAACGTATGGGACTTTTGTTTCAGGGTCAACCTCTAACATTTTGTTTATTTCTACATCTTTGCCGGTTAGAGTTGCCGTGCCTTCAACCTCAAACTTCACAATGCTCGGTTTAGTAGTCAAAAATAAGCTGAAACCTACAACAACCATTTGGCTTTTACGTTCTCGCTCTTCCAGTTTTGCCTTCACATCAAAATTAACAGTTTCAACTCCGCCACCCTTGACACCTAGGCGGACACCTGCTAAACTAGCTATGTCTACCTTAACTGAAACGTTTGGAATGTACAATGCTGGGCAAATAATTGATTCCTCACATTAATCAGTATGAATAGTTAGGCCTTCTAACCTCCGCAATTAAGCGTCGCTCCAAACTGATTTTTGCCTTTTGTGTGTAACACAATAATACGCACACCATCGTTTAGAACAAATAGCTATAGCAACAGCCATTGAACAAATAAGGCAGCAGAAGTTGATGCCGCCATCAAAAGTGAGATTATTACGACTACTTGCCGTTCAGTCAAGTAGCGATGGTAAGTAATGAGGGTAATTAGACTTCTTCTATGATCCGAAAAAAGCTTTTCACCATTAAAGGAGACAGCCGCCTTAGTTCTGAAAAAGAAATAATTCAGCAGGATTATTGAAGAGTTGAATATGTAAGGTAGAATGGAAATCAGCAGAACAGTTTTTGTATCCGAAATAATCGCAAATGAAGCCAAAGTTATTCCAATCGCGAAAGATCCTGTATTGCCAACGAAAATTTTGCCCTGAAAATTAAAAAAGCCGAGCAAAAGCCACACAATCAAGGGAACGTATAACAGGATTGCGTTTGATCCAGAGCCAGCCATCAAAGAACCAGCCATTAGCCCTATCATAACTATTGCTGGACATATTGTTTCTAAACCATTCAATCCTCCAAGCTGGTTCACAGTATTAGTAGTGATAGTCACAATAAGCGGAATAATTACGAAGAAGTAGTATATACCAAAATCTATGATCCCTAAAATGGGAATTGTTATAGATGTGCGCAGTCCAAGACTGGTGGCTAATGAAATAAGCGGTACTGCAGCTGCTAACGGAAAGAAAGCCTTATCACGCCACCGCAAATCCATCCAGTCATCAAGCAAACCCATAAAACCTCCAAACAAAATGCAAACAGCCAAAGTTAACGCTGGAGAAAAATTATTGTATGCCAGTTGAAAGTAATACAACAAGAAGAGATAGGTTGCGCTAGCTAGAACGTATATTACACCTAAACCATTTGGAACTAAAGGCCTATTTGGCTTATGATTGTCAGGGGCTTTTGGAAACAAAATTCAAACCTCTGCAATTCCTAATGGTCTAAGTCGTACTTTGCATAGTCTAATTCATATAGGCATACCAACGCGTCTAGATATACAGTCTCCCCTGTTGATTGTATTGTTCCTAGCGTGGCTACCTGACCTCCGAAGAAGTGTGCGTTCTTGAAATATGTAAGTGCAGGAGCAGTGTACCCTGAAGTAGAGTAGAGTAGAGCGCTTTTTGCGTTCTCCATCAATTTGTAAATCGTCGTGTTTTGTCCTGCAGCATTCCATTGGAACATGCCTGATGTAGAGTTAGAGTATCCAAATGTGCAGTTTTGCTTGTTAGATCCCCATTCATTGTAACTCCACTCGCCCCATTCATCTTTGTATAACTCTCTAACTGTTCTGGACGCGTTGGCGATTCTAGCCATCCACTGCCACTTCCCCTCGTCTCCTCCGTATCCATAATCTTGGCCTGTGCTGGCAAATGTTGTGAATACCAAAATGTAGGCGGGGGGGCCGTTTGGACCGTTAAACTGTTCTTTAAGTATCCTCACTGCTTGTGCTTCATTCGAAAGATATGTTCTGCCTATTAGGCCTATTTGCGTACTGTTTATTGTGGCGTTGTCGGCAAGTGATGTTACGTTGCCAAGTATTGTTAGCCAATATCCATAGTCCCACCAGCTGCATATAACGGTCGTCGCTGGAAGATTATTTTTCATCCAAACCAACGCGTCCATCCACGCTGTGACAGGCTGGCTAGGTATTATTGGAATACTTCCCTGTGTAATGGTGGTTGGGACATAGGCCTGCCTAATTACTCTAGGCATGCCCCCATATTGAGGTGAAAAAGCGAAGTTTGTCATTAGAATAATGAATATTAAGAAGATAGCAGTACCGCTGAACTCCTTTCCAACATGCTCTAAGCTATACTTCCTTTTTGTGAGGATTTTCGGCGGTTCTTTCAACAAAGTGTTAAATGGCTTTAATATTCCATTTATTCCAATGCCCGCTAGAAGGCCAAAGAACGGAGCCACAAGTACGAGCAACCGCACCATTGAAGAGGCAAAATAGATAGATGTTAAACCAAGAATTAAGAGGAAAAGGTTTCTATTATTAGGATTTCTCAAAATGAAAAAGAAGCCTGCTACAAAGAATATTATTCCTATGCCAAACTCATAATATATGGAACCCCAAGCTGAAATTCTTTGTTCCGCGACAGACTCTGCAAGCGGAACACTCTCACGTACAAACGGGTTAATAACTGACCAAAACTTTCCAGCTATACTTTGCATGTACCCAAGCTGCCAGAACACACCAAAACCAGCAATCAGCATAGCTAGAAAAGCGATGATAAAAATGACCTTCCATTTCGTAACTGTCAATGCCCGAGAAACTTCATAGACACAAAGTAGCACAAGAACTCCTGCAACTGGCAAAATGGGAATTGTAGTAAGATATGTAGGCGCCAGTCTCGGAACATTTATAGCGATAAATAACCCTAGCCCAAAGGTCAGACTATATGACAAAAGGAGGCGTTGCGTATATCTTTTAAGCAAAATCAACACAAAAACGAAGAGAAGCGTAGCGCCAATTGGATAGAACGCGGCACCCCATCCAGAACAGAAATATCCTAAAGTCAATCCGGAGCCAATCGCATATTTAAAAGACGAAGAAGCCGGTCTATCTTCTTCAATCGCCCTTAAAAACATGATTAAAAACAGCACAAAAGCGAGTATTCCTATTATTTCGTCGTCGAAAAATCCGAGAGATGTTCGTTGAAGGAAGGAAGGAGCCAAAGCTAGAAAGAGAGCCGCAAATAGTCCAACAGGCTTTCCACCATAGTCCTTGCCCAAAAAATAAATGGCTAAACAAGCCATCGTGCCCATTATGGCGGGAAGAAGTGCACAGAAAACCATTAGGTCAATGTTAACACCAAGCGCCGAGATTATGTCATAGAGAAACGCGGCCGTAAAAGGTAACCCTGGAAATCCTGTCTTTGCAACGTTTATTCCATCAGGATACCATCTATACGTGTCAACCCACTGCGTAGGCCAAGCCCATGAAACGAACCCGTTTTTTACTATATACTCTGTAAAATGATATTGAAAATAAGGGTCAAATTCTGATAGATGCATTGAGCCAGCTTGTATTTCCCATTTCATTGGGAATATGCGTACAATAAAAGCTATAAAAAGTATGAGCAGCAACGCTGAAAAAGTCAGTATTGACCCGTGGCTTATTTTGATTCGCAGTTTTCCTAAACTTTTCAGACCGTTGACAACGTGTTCTTTCGATAGGAGGTCTTTAATCCCCATTTCGAGTTCATCTCTCCTACACAGACTATTGAAGTGTTTTATTTCTCTTGCGGTTAGTTAATGATATCATGACATACGTCATTCTTATATGTTTTTCTAAAAAGAACAAGCAACTAGCTTGACATTTTATGTTGGATTTTTCGTTTGTAACCATAATTTTCAGAATCATAAAATGGAAACAGCACTACTTTTCCCCTTGACATTTTATCGCGTATCTTCACATTTACAATATCTCCCTCTTGGGCATGAGATGTTTGAATGTAGCCCATTCCTATGCCATATTTGAGTAGGGGTGAAAATGTTCCGCTTGTTATATGTCCAATCTTTTCACCTTCATTTCCGTAGATTTCAAAGCTTGGTCGAGGTATTCCTTGGTCTATCATCTGTATCCCGACACGTTTGCGTTTAACTCCTTCATTTTTCTGTTTCAGCAACGCCTCTTTTCCTATGAAGTTGTCCTTTTGGAATTTCACTACAAAACCCAGCGCCGCTTCTAAAGGAGTCATGTTTTCATCGATGTCGCTTCCATAAAGGCACATTCCGGCCTCAAGCCTTAACGTGTCTCTTGCTCCCAATCCACACGGCTCTATTCCGAAGGTCTTACCAGCCTCGAGAACAACGTTCCACAACTTTACAGCGTTATCTGGTTTTGCCAATGAAGCTTTCCATATGAAAACTTCGAATCCATCCTCGCCTGTATATCCAGTTCTTGAGAGGAAAACGTCTATGTTTGCCAAACGTGAATGTCCGCATTTGAATCGTTCAATTTTGCTTAAATCTTCTGTGGAAATTTTTTGAAGGGTTTTTTCGGCGTTTGGGCCTTGAACTGCCAACATTGTCACGTCATCTGAAATTTCTTCGATTTCCACATTGAAACCTTTAGCATTTTTGACCAGCCAATTGTAGTCTTTTTCTCTGTTGGTTGCGTTGGAAACCATCATGAACTTTTCCTTTTCCAACCGGTATATTACAAAGTCATCTATTATGCCGCCGTTTTCATTGCACATGACTGAGTATTGGGCACAGTTAGGCGACAGTTTAGAAACATCGTTTGTTACTACGTAGTTTAAGAAACGTTCAGAGTCGGTACCGTTGATTATTACTCGTCCCATATGGGAAATATCAAAAATGCCAACGCTGTTCCGTACTGTCAAATGTTCGGGTATTACGCCCTTATACCATAGGGGCATTTCAAAACCAGCAAAAAGCGTCAATTTTGCTGATTGTTGATGTACTCCATAAAGTTGAGTTCTACGAATTTTTTCTGCCAAAATTTCCATTCCTCAGCCAACATCTTATTTTATGGGCTTTACTTCAACATTAATGGGTATGAGTGCAAGTTTCTTGCCGCACTTTGGACATTTTCCATTATGTTCGTGCAAAATTTCATCTGGTGGTCTTAGTTCAGCACCATCATATAAAACGTGGCCACATTGTTGACATATAACACGCTGGGGCAAATCAACACCCTCCACATAACGGTAAGGAATAAACATCTACGGCATATTTATTGATTGCTAATCAAAATTTGCCACTCCACAATTAGGCACAACACTTTTAATCTTAAATAACGCTTAATTGTGGGAAACAATTTTCGCATATCACTACACGGTTTGTGCAAGCATGGGAAAATACACATTGATCATCACAGAAAAGCCCGATGCCGCACAGAGAATCGCTTCTACCCTTGATGTGCAAGGAAAAGCAAAGAAAATGGAGCATAACGGAGTGCCATATTATCTGGCAAAACGGGACAAGGACATTATTATTGTTCCGGCGTTAGGACATTTATATACGGTTGCTGAAGAAAGAGGTGGAAGAAATCATTATCCAGTTTTCAGCTTTAAATGGTTGCCGAAATACGCCGCCGAAAAGGGTGCGCAACAGACTCGCACATGGCTTGAAACAATTTCGAAACTTTCAAGTGACGCTGACATGTTTATTGATGCATGTGACTACGACATCGAAGGAAGCATAATCGGATACTGCTTACTAAAATATGCATGCAACAACAAAGAAAGCATCTCAAAACGCATGAAATACTCCACCCTAACCAAGGAGGAGCTAGAGAAATCCTATGCCGAAATGGTGCCACATTTGGATTTTGCCCTAATAGAGGCCGGACGCACAAGACATGAAGTTGACTGGCTTTACGGTGTAAATCTTTCAAGGGCATTAACAATAGCGGCAAGAGAATGGAGCGGAAAATACGCAACATTAAGCACAGGAAGAGTACAAGGTCCAACCCTTAGATTCCTTGTGGCTAGAGAAAAAGCAATCAGATGCTTCGTACCAGCCCCTTACTGGAGCATAAAAGCAGAAGTCGAAATAGCTGGTTCAATTTTTGAGGCGGAATACGAAAAGAAAATTATCGAAATCAAAAGGGAAGCAAACACGATAGTTGATGTTTGCAAGGGGAGAAACGGGGAAATAGAGAAGATAGATGTTAAAGAATTCCAGCAACCGCCGCCAATGCCATTTGATCTAGGCGCCTTACAAAGCGAAGCCTACAGCTTCTTTGGCTATACACCAATGCGCACCTCAAACATCGCTCAACGCCTATACCTAGACGCCTTAATCTCTTACCCGAGAACAAGCAGCCAAAAACTTCCACCAGCAATAAACTATGAGGCAATACTAACAAACCTAAACAAAGTTCCTAAATACAAGAAACTTGCAGCGAAACTTCTTGCAAAAACGGAATTGAAGCCCGTTGAAGGAAAGAAGGAAGATCCAGCACATCCAGCCATATATCCAACTGGAAAACTGCCCGAAAGGATTCTAGACACCTCTGAGAGAAACATTTGGGACCTTGTCGTTCGAAGGTTTATGGCGGTTTTTGGTGAACCAGCCATAAGGCAAAGCATGAAAGCATCCATTAATATTAATGGGTACCGCTTTCACCTGAGAGGAAGACAAACTTTAAAGGAAGGTTGGCTGCGTTTCTATGAACCTTACCTAAGATCTGAAGAAATTTTATTGCCTTCCTTAGAAGAGGGACAAACGATTAACATAAAAAAAGTAATTCTAGAAGATAAATTCACTAAACCGCCGCCACGATATAACCCGGGCAGCCTCCTTAAAAAAATGGAAGAAACAGAAATCGGAACAAAAGCCACAAGGGCTGCTATTCTACAGACGCTCTATGACAGAAAATATGTTAGAGACGAAAGAATGATTGTAACAGATTTAGGCTTCGAGGTTCTCGACGTTCTGAAAAGATATTGCCCAACGGTTGTTTCAATAAAAATGACAAAAGAACTTGAAGAAAAAATGAACAAGATTCAGACAAATGGCGAAAAAAGAGAAAATGTTCTTCTAGAAGCCGTTGAAATCCTTAAACCCGTAACAGAGGAGTTAAAGGAAAAAGAGAGAATAATTGGGGAACAACTAAGCAACGCCATGAAAAGGGCAAAACTCGAAGAAAGAACCATTGGTCTTTGTCCGATTTGCAACACCGGAAAACTCGTGACTCTATATTCGAGAAGAACTGGTAAACGTTTCGTTGGGTGCACAAACTACTTCAAAGGATTATGCAAGGCGTCATTCCCACTTCCACAGAAAGGCGCTATAAGATCACTTGGAAAGAACTGTCGTGGATGCGGTTGGCCTACAGTTCAGGTTCGAATAAGAGGAAGACGCCCATGGATGCTGTGTTTCAATCCAAATTGCCCGTTGAAAGAGGAAAGGAGGAAAAGAATTGAATTGTCAAATATGCGGCAGGGAAGCTAGCGAAGATAATTATTGCGAGTTGCACATGAAAGCCTATGAAAGTATCGCTAAAAAATATGAAATTTGGAAAAGGGCATTGGAAATCTCTTGGAAAGAGTATTTAAGTGAGATTGTTAAGAATCCTTTAACAGGAGAATGGGCTAAAGAAGTGGCAGAGTACTTAATTAAAAGTGGAGAAAAACAAAATGTCACGAACGGTTAAGAAAAAAATTTCATCAATGTCTTATTCCATGAACAAATTATATCGAAGAGTTTCAACAACGAAGCCATCAACTCTTATTCTTTCGATAATCGCCATCGCTGCTGCGATATTTTTGTTTGGAGGTGGCCTATATGACTTGACAGTGAAGCCTTATGCAGCAGTTTATAGTAGTGGACGCTTCATCCTAGTCGATCCACGACTATCGGAACAATTCTTAACTGACAGTATTGTTGCCATAATTTTATACTCACTTGGCGTTTTTGGATTATTAGTCATGTATCAAAGCACAAAATATGCATATAAGCCAAGACAAGCCTACATGATGTTTATAGTAGGGGCCGTTCTTCTATTATTAGCTTACATATTCCTTGAATCAGCAATCCAGCAAAAAATGGGTTAATAAATCTACCATGGATTATCTTTTAAGCCGAGTTTGTAGGCTGCAAAATTCGTTAGCAAGTGTATAGGGGGAGTTATAATTAGCACAGCTATGATAAGCTCCAAACGAGCTGAAAAAGAAAAGAAAAATGAAAACAGAATTGCCCCAATTATGAAGTCAACTTGGTCAATTACTGGCAACAAATTTCCGGGAGCAAGCCCAAGTCTTCTTTTTATAAATGCTCCAGTCAGATCTCCAAGCAGAGCCCCTAGAGACAATATTAAACCAAAAGAAAGAGGATAAGCAAAAAATATGCTTTCTATTAGACCGACAGCAATTCCAACCACCAATCCGAAAAAGAAACCTTTAAAAGTCTTGTTTTTTCCAAGGATTGGCTTTCCATCAAAAAATTTTTTTCCAAAATCTATGGGATAGCCACCACCTGCAATTACTGGTACAGCGTTTGCACAGTATGCTGGAAATATGAACTTTAATGATTCAATAATAAGCTGTATTATTTCCATTTTTCACAACCATCAGCGAATTAAGTACTCGTGTATCCCATTTTCTCCTATTTCTAAATAACAAGTTATAGGCTGAACCCGTTTTGTCTTTTTTGGACTTTTTTCCACAATTGCCTTGATTACTCGGGGGTTTTCAGTAGGTTTCATGGCAATTATTGTGTCAGCCCAAAATTTTAAGACTCTTGTGGCAACTGGTTCTATGCTTACGTGAGCATCGTCGAAAACATTCCGTACTTGACTTGTCAATAAAACACTGATTTTCTGGGTTTTGGCGATTTGCGCTAACAGCGCCATCTGCCTGTTTAATTCACGGTTTAGTTCAAATGTTTTTTCTGGAGATTCTGCAACTCTAGCGCGATAAAGGCCTGTGACAGTATCAATAATTACGAGTCCGAAGTTTTTACTTATGTAGTCTGTTAATTGGTCTATAACCAGCGTTTGTTCGTGGAAATTATTTGGTTTCATCAGAATTATCAGCTCTGCAATCTCTTTGAATTTTTCAGAAGCCACCTGGGAAAGCCTTTTAGCGGAGAAAGTGCCATCGCAATCTACAAACAACGTTTTATAACCTTGCTCAGCACAGTTTATAGCACATTGCATAGTTAGGGTTGTTTTTCCAGTCTCCGCTTCCCCGTAAATTAGGCTAACACTTTCAAATGGGATGCCTCCTTCTAGAATCTTGTCAATTGCCCTACAGTCTGTTGGAATCTTCTGTAACACAGTCAAGCACATCAACAAATATAAACCACTAAACTAATAATTTGCTTTGTGCTCAAACGCATATAAAAAATAGGAACGCCCGTATGAAAGCGAAGATTGCTGTTATAACAGTTTCAGGAAAAGTCTACTACCTAATTGTCAACGAATTGAAAACGAAGAATATACCTTTTATAAGCTTAACCCCAAACGATCCCGTCCCCATAGAAATTAAAGTTGTAATAACCACAAAAGAGGAACAGCACTTAATAAATCATGAAAAAATCTTGGTTTACGAAGATGACAAAGAACCAACGGCTTTGATAAACGAAGCATTGCAAATTGTTCAGGGAAAAGAGTACTATGAAAAGATCGTTATAGGCGTAGATCCTGGTGAAGTTTTTGGATTGGCAGTCTTAGCCGATGGAAAAGTCATCGAAACTGGAAACTGTTTCAGCGTCGAAGAAACCTTGAAAAAAATAAAGGATGTCTTAAGAAACCTTGAAAAAACCCAAATAGCCTCGCTTTCGGTAAAAGTTGGCGACGGAGTCCCTGCGTATAAGGAAAAGCTTTTACGGGCTTTAGATAATGCATTACCTTCAAACGTAATATTAGAAAGTGTGAGCGAAGCTGGAACAGACCGTTACTTAAACGAAACTGAGCATAGAAGAGGATTGCGAGACATCGTCTCAGCCACCAGAATAGCTGGAAGAAATGGACACACATTTCCAAGGAGAAAATCAGATGATTCGAACTGTTGAAAACGGTAAAACTCTGTTAGTTGACGGCCCAGCCTCTGTTATCGTCACTTCAGGCAAAGTAGAAGTATTTGGCTCCATAGTAGGCGGCACAAGCAAGGTTGTGATACGTGAAGGAAAGAGATTACCTTTTGTAGTAAAGGAAAATGCAACGTTTGACATTTCGTTAGGAGAAAATGCTAGTGCAGAGGAAGTTGATGGAAACACTATTCCGTCGTCATGGATTAAATCATTTGAAGAACTTTTGAAAATTCAAGCAACACCAGTTACTGCAATGGTACTGGGCACAGTTGATTCTGGAAAAACAAGTTTCTGTACGTACTTAATAAACAGACTACTACGTGAAAAAAAGAAAGTTGCAATTTTAGATGGAGATTTAGGGCAGTCCGACATAGGGCCACCGTCGACAGTTGCCTATACCTTTGTCATAAAACCGTTAACGGATTTGTTTAATCTAGAAGCAAAAAATGCCTTCTTTGTTGGTGTCACCTCACCAAACACAGCCATCGACAAAGTAATTGAAGGTTTAACCTTACTAAAAAAGGAAATTTCATGCAACAATCCAGATTTTATTGTTATAAACACTGACGGGTGGGTTGAGGGAGAAGAGGCTGTTAATTATAAGGTTCAACTTGTTAAGGAACTTAATCCGGACATAATTTTCTGCATTCAACAAAAAGATGAATTGACACCTTTCTTAAATACTCTTGTAAAATTCATAACGATTGTTGTTGATTCACCTTCAGCCATAAAACAAAGAAGCAGAGAAAAACGCAGAAGCTTGCGGGAACTTGGATACATGAAATACTTAAGAAATGCAAAAGTGCAATCTCTTCCATTAAACTGGTTAAAAATCGAAGAAAACGAACTATTTGGCTTAAGCGGAACATATGAGAACACTAAACAGGCGAGGAAAATCTACGAGCTTCTGGGAATGAAACCACTGCACTTTGCAGAACTAAAAGATAGAATTTGCATAATCATCGGTAGAAGACGCTGGATTAACGAGGACAACATAAAGAAGGCTGAAGAAGTCGCGAAAAAGAAAATCGTGGTGATTCGAAAGGGCGAAGAGGAAGGCTTACTCATGGCTTCCTATAATGTCGAGAGAAAATTCCTCGGGATAGGTATTCTACAAGAAGTCGACTACGCAAGAAAAACTCTGAAGATTTTCACTCCCGTCGCGAAAGAAATTGCAATAGTTGCCTTAGGAAAAGTCAAGCTGGACAAAAATCTGAGAGAAATTCCAGCTTTCATAGAAGAAAACCAGTCAGAGTTCTCAGAGATTAGGAAACTTTTCTAAAAATACCAAGTCACAAATGTTTGCCCCGCCCTCATTTTTGCCTTACACCCGCCTTGATGGACAAAGCGTGTTCACTAGACATTGCTTGCACATGGGATTTATAGCCTTGCAATGCTTTCTACCAAGCAAAATCAGCAACACATGAACTGCCAAATAGTCTTTTGGATCGTAAAGCGATTGAAGGGATCTGCGTACCGTTTCATAATCACCGTTTGCAGGTGCTAAACCTAATCGTTTTGCTACACGGTTAACGTGAGTGTCCACTGGGATCGTTGGTTTTCCTGAACAAAAAAGCAAGACAACGTCGGCTGTTTTGAGTCTAACCCCCGGAAGCTGTAGAAGTGTTTTTCTTGCTTCTTCGAAGGGCAGCGACAAGACATTTGTTAAATTACCGTGAAATTCTTCAAGGATTATTTTCGAAGTTTGTTTTATTGCTTTAGCTTTATTTCTGTATAAGCCAGCCACCTTCAAGCATTCTTCAATTTGGCTTGTTTCTGCATCTGCCAATACTTCGGGTGTTATTTCGAATTGCTTCGATAAGTTTTCGAAGGCCTTTGCCGTGTTTCTGCCAGCGGTGTTTTGTGAAATTATTGTTACGATTAATGTTTCAAATGGATTTCTGTCTGAGGCTATCCATTTTGGCATTGTGAAGGTTTTTCGGAGTGCTTGCAGGATTTTTTCCGCTCGGTTCTCAGCCATTTGTTGCATCCCCTTTTGAAAACAATAAATAGTGAATGCATGAAGCTATAAATAAGCAATGGAGACACAACAATGGAACGCGCAAAAATTGTTAAAGACGAGATAATTGAGCAGAACGTGCATTTTCTGGCAGTATATATGGAAACTAAGAACTCGTGTTTAATTCTGCTAAGCGAAAACGAGGACAAACTTGGAACGCTGGCAATTGCCGTCCCAAAACCAAGGGATTTGCTTGGACCAGCCTCGTCATCCGTTCTTTTAGGCGATAAAAACGCGATTTCAGCCCGCATGTTCGCCGAGTACTTGGCTTCGAGAAAGGAAAAAATAGCGTTAGTTTCCATTTATTTGGAAACAATTGACGAAATGCAAGCTCAATCAATCTTCATGAAGTTAATTGAAAAAGTTGTCCACAAAGAACTGGAAAAAGAGGGAACAACAGCATGAGCTTTAGAGAGCTTCTTAAAAAAATGGAAACAAGAAAAGATATTTTGCACATAAAAGATGACGTGTGCACCCGTTTTGACATTCCCTTCGTAATAAAAAGTTTCGAGAACCAAGGTTCAGTTCTCATGTTTGAGCATGTAAAAGGTTATGAAACAAAAGTTGTTGCCAACGTTTGCGGAACACGACAGAGAATTTGCACAGCGCTTAATGTTGATCGCGATGGACTTTATCGAAGGTTGACAGAGGCTTGGCGTTTGCCACGAAAGCCAAAAATTGTTGAGGATAGCGCGGTGAAGGAAATTGCTGAAAATGACTTGTCAAAGATTCCGGTTTTAACACATTTTGAAAGGGATGCCGGTCCATACTTCACTTCGGCAGTTGTATATGCAAGAAGCATCGATGGAAAAGTTGAGAACGTATCGGTGCATCGCCTTCAAGTTTTAGATAAGAAACACCTGGCAATTCGTTTGGTTCCACGTCATCTTTTCAAATTGTGGCAAATGGCAAAGGATGCCAGTAAAGACTTGGAAGTATCAATTTCTATTGGTGTTCATCCGGCAATCATGCTGGCGGCCTCTTCACCTGTTCCCTTTGGCGTTAATGAATTTGAAGTGGCAAACGCTTTGATGGACAATGATCTACGCTTAATTAAGTGTGAAAATGTAGATGCTTATGCTCCGGCAGAGGCTGAATTAGTCTTGGAAGGCAAAATCTCCGCGACAAAGGAAGTCGTTGAAGGACCCTTCGTAGATATAACTGGAACGTACGACATTGAAAGAAAACAGCCTGTCGTCGAAGTTGTAGGGGCTATGCACAGGAAAAATTATGTTTATCAGGCGCTTTTGCCTTCCGGAGCTGAACATAGGCTTCTAATGGGGTTGCCCCATGAAGTTTTAATTTGGGAGGCTGTTTCAAAGGTTGTTCCGAAAGTCTATGCGGTTAACCTTTCTGTTGGCGGAAGCGGATGGCTCCACGCCATAGTATCCATCGAAAAACAGCTTGATGGCGACGGAAAAAATGCTTTATTGGCTGCTTTTGCGGCGCATCCAAGCCTAAAACACGCTATAGTTGTTGATTCTGACATTGACGTTTTTAATGTTTCTGATGTAGAATGGGCTATTGCAACCCGTTTCCAAGCCAGCGAAGACCTCATTATCATAAATAATGTGCGTGGCTCGACGTTGGATTCTTCTGCTGATCAAGAGACAGGTTTGACGGCTAAAATGGGTGTTGACGCCACTAGACCTTTTGCTAAGCCTAAGGAAAAGTTTGAACGTGCAAAGATTCCTGTTAGCAAGAATGTTGAAGCGATTGTTCGTAGATTAGTTGGGTTGTGAGAAAGGGAATTTCTGCACACCAATTTATATATGGGGATTTAGGACAATAGAGAAACTGGTGGTTTTGTTGTCAGACAAGAAAAAGGAGGAAAGCGGCGTGTCGTTAAAAGTTGAGGATGCTATGGTGAAAGATGTAATGACCATAGATGAAAACTCGACTGTAAAAGAGGCAGCCGAGGTCATGAACAAGTTTGAGATAGGCTGTTTAATCGCCGTTAGAAAAGGAAAAGCCATGGGCATAATAACAGAAAGAGACCTCTTGAAAAGAGTGGTTGCAGAGGCGAAAGATTCAACAAAAACTAAAGTGAAGGATATTATGTCCAGTCCATTGGTTGTTGTTGAACCTAATATGGATTTGGAAGAAGCTGTGAGATTAATGTTTCAGATGAAGATTAAGAAGTTGCCAGTGGTTGACGAAAAACGTCTTGTGGGTTTGGTGACGTTAACTGATATAGCTCGTTTCCAGCCTCAAATGATAAAAATATTGAAACAACTTGCCATGAGACAAGCTGCACCAAAAAGCATGAAAAAAGTCATCGACTACTACGTTGTTTGACAAACCCATAGTTTTTCTTTTGTGCCTTATTTTGAAGAAGTTTAAATGTCTAGGTTTGATTCTAATGACATGGCGAAAGGGATTCACTATCATTGAAGAAAACACTAGTGTTAAAAGTTGATTCGCAAGAGCCGGAAATAGGAAAGATTCAGATAGCAGCAGATTTTATCAAAAAAGGCGGTTTGGTGGCTTTTCCAACAGAAACCGTCTATGGCTTAGGCGCGGACGCATTGAACCCAAAAGCAGTTTTAGCCGTTTTTGAGGCGAAAAAGCGACCACTTGACAACCCGCCAATAGTACATGTTGGAAATGCAAATGATGTTTACAGACTAGTCAAAGAAGCCCCACCTAACGCAGAGAGGTTAATGAAGAATTTCTGGCCTGGACCTTTGACGTTGATTTTCAACCGTTCGAATATTGTGCCAGATGTGACCGTTGCTGGTTTAGACACTATAGCTATTAGGATGCCTAACCACAACGTTGCTTTGGCTTTGCTTAGAGAGAGTAGCCGCCCAATTGCTGCTCCAAGTGCTAACCTTGCTGGAAAGCCAAGTCCGACAACTGCAAAGCACGTTTTGGACGACCTAGAGGGGAGGATAGATGCCGTTTTGGACGCAGGGTCAACTCGCATCGGCGTAGAATCGACAGTTTTGGATATGACTGTTGACCCGCCACAGGTTCTCCGCCCAGGGGGAACACCGTATGAGATGCTAAAAGAAATTCTTGGAAGAGTGGAGCTTCATCCAGTTGCGGTTGCGGATAGGGAGTTGCCAGTTGAGAAGGTACGTTCGCCTGGTATGAAGCATAAGCATTATGCGCCTAATGCGGATGTTATTGTTGTGGAAGGCAAAGTTTCAGCTGTTGTGGAGAAAGTGAAAGAACTAGTGGAATTCTACAGACGAAAAGGCGTTAAGGTTGGCGTTCTTGCCACCGACGAAACCGTAGGCTGTTATGAGGCGGATGTTGTGAAGTCTTTGGGAAGCAGAAGCGATTTAGCAGTTATTGCGAAGAATTTGTTTAGGCTTTTGAGAGAGTTTGACGTAGATGGTGTTGATGTTATAATTGCTGAAGGCATACCCGCTGAAGGACTCGGTTTGGCTGTAATGAATAGACTGCGGAAGGCTTCTGGATACAAGATTTTCAGGGCGTGATGTCTCTCTGAGAAGCCTAGCCCCTCCCTTATAAATAGATTGAACTTCTTGGTAGATTTTAAATAGACTTTTTTGGGATGTAGGTTGCAGGGTTGAGCGGTTTGAGGTTTGCAACGTACGTGTATTCCCGCCAGAGGTGGAACAGGCGTTCAGCAGAGCAATCAAAAAACTCGTGGACACATGTATCAGATAACTAGGGGGAAGGGCGAGTTTATGCAAAGAGGTTTTTTTAGAATTTATGCAAAATATTATGACCAAATTTATCTGAAAAGAAAGGATTACAAAACGGAAGCTGAGCTTATTAAGAGTGTTATAGAGCAGTTTGAGGAGAAAAGGTCGAAGAATTTGCTTGACGTTGGTTGCGGAACTGGAGAACACTTGAAACATCTTATTTCAAAGTTTAAGTGCATGGGAATGGACGTTAACAGAAGCATGATTAGTATTGCAAAAAAGAAAGTTCCAAATGCCAAGTTTAAAGTCGCTGACATGGTGAAATTTAGTCTGAAAGAAAAGTTTGACGTGATAACCTGTTTATTTAGCGCTGTCGGCTATGTGGAGACTTTCAATAACATGGTAAAAACGCTTGAAAACTTCCATAAACATTTGAGCGAAAAAGGACTAGTGATTGTGGAGCCGTGGATTTTTAGAAAAGACTTCAAAGAAGGTTACGTTGCACTTGACACCTACGAGAATGAAAAGGTGAAATTTGCGAGGATGGCGACAAGCAAAATATTGAGGAGTAAATGGATAATTTTCATGCATTATCTGATTGCGGAAAAAGGAGAAATCAAGTACTTCAAAGAACTTCATAAGATGCTAGCTGTCGAATATGAAGACTACATTAAAGCCTTCGATTTGGCTGGGTTCAAAAATGTTAGATTTTTGAAAGAAAACTTGTGGGATGGCGGCAGAGGCTTGTTTATCGCGAATGGCTAATTACTGTTTCCAACACTGCAAGCAGCAACTTTCTTGAAAAACCGCCTACTTCAACATTGGCATTTTTATATTCTTCTGTTTTGCTATTTTTTGTGCTTTTTCATAGCCTGCGTCCGCGTGGCGTACTATGGCTGTTCCCGGATCTGTTGTGAGCACAGTTACTACGCGTTTTTCTGCTTCTTTAGTGCCGTCCGCCACTAAACACATGCCAGCGTGTATACTGTAGCCTATTCCTACTCCTCCACCGTGGTGAACGCTAACCCATGTTGCGCCAGCAACAGCATTCAGTAACGCATTGAGTATAGGCCAGTCCGCTATTGCATCGCTTCCATCCTTCATGCCTTCGGTCTCGCGGTTAGGCGAGGCAACACTTCCGCCGTCCAAGTGGTCGCGTCCAATCCATATCGGTCCAGAAAGTTTACCGCTGGCAACCATGTCATTAATTATTTTGCCAAATCTCGCTCTCTCGCCGAACCCGAGCCAACAAACCCTCGCGGGCAAACCTTGAAACTTCACATGCTCCTTTGCTTTTCTTATCCATCGGCACAACTCCTCATTGTAGGCAAACTCCTTCAGAATAACATTGTCTAACGCGTGAATATCCTCCTCGTTTCCAACAAGCGAAGCCCAACGGAAAGGACCGCGCCCCTCACAAAACATCGGTCTAATATAACGCTGAACAAAGCCCGGATAGGCAAAAGCATCCTTAAATCCAGCGTTATAGGCTTGTTGACGCAGATTGTTGCCATACTCAAATGTTACAGCACCTTTTTGCATCATCTTAACCATGATTTCAACCTGCAAACGCATACTCTCGCATGCACGTCGCACATACTCTTTATGGTCATCCTTCCTAAGCTCATCTGCTTCTTTTTTAGACAAGCCAGCAGGATAGTAACCATTCAACGGGTCATGCGCAGAAGTCTGGTCCGTCAAAGCATCTGGGATTAAGCCTCGTTTCAACAGTTCAGGATGCACTTCGGCAGCGTTACCCAGCAAACCAATACTACGAGGAATGCCATCTCGCTTGGCCTCTAAAGTCAATTTGATTGCCTCGTCCAAATCATCCGTCCACATTTCCAAATAACCATGTTTAAGCCGACGGTCAATAGCCCACTTGTCAATCTCGACAACTAGCGCAACACCTTCATTCATGGTAACCGCTAAAGGCTGAGCCCCGCCCATCTCGCCTAAACCAGCAGTCAACACAAGCTTTCCACGTAAGGAACCGCCAAAATGTTCCTTTGCAACAGTAGCCAAAGTTTCATAAGTGCCCTGCAGAATACCTTGTGTGCCAATGTAAGCCCATGAACCAGCAGTCATCTGCCCAAACATGATTAGGCCTTTCTGCTCCAACTCATAGAAATAGTCCCAAGTAGCCCATTTTGGCACAAGCATAGCGTTGACGATTAAGGCTCTTGGCGCCCATTCATGAGTTTTAAAAACAGCCACAGGTTTACCGCTTTGAACCAGCATGGTTTCCTCAGGCTCAAGCTCCGTTAAAGTCTCAACAATCCGTTCAAAACATTCCCAACTTCGCGCAGCCCGTCCAGTTCCACCATAAACAATAAGCCTTTCAGGGTCCTTAGCCACTTCTGGGTCAACAACGTTAAAAAGCATGCGAAGAATGCCTTCAATCTGCCAATTCTTACAATGCAGTTCAGAACCAGTCAAACATTTGACGGGTTTTTCAATCTTCAAAGTATTTTCACCATAAACCAGAATGTGGAAACACGTTATAATTCTTTGCCATCCCATCAATTTATTAAGAGGTAATCCTCCATAGGCTAACCCAACAAGGAGGAGAAACAAGATGAAAGGAGAAGGGGCAATAGTATTCATAATAGCCTTTGTAATCTTCCTAGCCGCAACATTAGCTTATACTGAACTACCTCCAGGTAGCGCAATCAGCGATTCTATGGGCATAGATGCAACGATAGAATGGAACGGGTTCGTGGTGAAAACGTTGCTATCAGCAATTTTTAATGGAGCAATCTACGGCGTAATAATATGGCTAATCTTCACGTTCGGAAAAAAAGCGTTGAAACCATAAGCACAAATGTAATCATTCTCATTCAGTTTCGCTTGGAAGCACAAATTCATCATGCTTTTCTCTGTCAACAACTACTCTTCCATTTTTAACAACTTTGTCAACGAGATTCACGCCAAACCGATATCCGAGAAACTTGTGATTGGGCACATCTAAAACAATAACATCAGCCTTTTTCCCAACTTCCAAACTGCCAACTTCGCTTGCTCGACCTATGGCATGAGCAGCGTTTATGGTGGCTGCAGTTATGG
>Ga0315280_10001242_pt1 | contig 44416 bp, 46 predicted proteins | sample YL17G06_40_MG_FD_203697 | JGI IMG/M metagenome (GOLD analysis project Ga0315280, IMG submission 203697) | Sediment microbial communities from Yellowstone Lake, YNP, Wyoming, USA - YL17G06_40 | ecosystem: Environmental > Aquatic > Freshwater > Lake > Sediment | place: USA: Wyoming | collected... | reverse complement strand
CGTGGCGCTCCAGCTCATCGGCCAGGAGCTTCGACGACCTGTGCTCCATGAGCCCGAGCTCCGCGTACCCCCAGATCGCGTCGCTGAGCTCGATGAGACGTTTTTTGTTATCGTCTATCCATTTCCAAGCTTCGATCTTAGACATTTTATCACCTGAAGTGATCCACTAATAGTATCGCTGATTACCCTAAAAATTGGATGGGTCGTTACCTCTGACGGATCTCGTATCGGCAGTCGTCGTCCCCCTCGAGGACCCACGCCTTCCGCTTGACTTCGATGTCTGGGTTGTAGCCGACGTATTTCCAGACGTCCACCTCGCAGTAAAGTTTGCAGAGATCGACGGCGCCCTTCTCGAACCAGACCTCGGCGAACGGGCAATGCGATTCCCTCGTCGACCCGCCCCAACCGATATCCGGCAGGTCGGCGGCCCTCCTATAGTTCTCCAGCGTCGGCTCTAGCCCCATAGCCAGCACCTGCTCTCGGACACGCCTCGCCCTGTCGAGGCCGAACCGCTTAACGACCTCCGCGACGAGTTCCCTGCCGCGCTCCTCGCCGTGCTCCTCAACTATGATGTTGACGAAGTGGTAGAACATGAGGCCGAACAGGCGCCCGAGTTTGCGGACCTGCTCCGCCGCCTCCTCGTACGTGTACGTCTTCTTCGGCAATGAACTCACCGATTCACGACGACGTCGTCCAGTTTCATCCTCGCCGACTTTACAGGCGCCTCGGCTGACCACCCCACGACGATGTGGCATCGGCTCACGAACGTCTCGGGGAGTCCGAAGTGCTCTCGGATCTTCCGCTGGGTCTTCTCTCCGTGGGTGAGCCATACCCCGCCGAGGCCGAAGGCGTGGGCCATCAGCAGCATGTGGTCGGCGACGGCAGCGGCATCGAAGTATATGTTCTGCGGCGCCCGCTTGTCGAACCCCAGGGCGTGGTATCCGCGCATGTCCTGGCAGACGACTATCATCACGCCATTCTCGATTGGGATGTCGCTCTCCACGAGCTTCCACTCCTTCGGGCTCCTGAGGACGATGAACCTCGCCGAGCCGACGTTGCACCCCTGCGGCGCCATCAGGCCCGCCCGGAGGATCTCATCTATCATGGCGTCGGGAACTGGACGTGGCTCCCACTGCCTGATGGAACGGCGGTCGTACATCAGACGCTTTACGACGCCCATCTCGTCGCGGTCGAAGGGTCTGGGCAGCTCGGTTCCGAGATTTACCGTCCCGCCGGCCTTCAGCGTTTTGGCGTGATCGAGGTAGTTGACGGCCCACCTGATGTCGGGGTCGTCCATCGGCAGCCCCCTCTGCCCCCAGATGTCCAAGAGGAACTCGACGGCGTCGCCGAAATTCGAAGGGGGTTTCATCTTGCCAGCGATGACTCGATATATTGCGACCTCTATGGTATGGTGGGTTCGCTCGTGGACTATCGTTCGCAGCACCGCTGGATCGACCTCCATCAGCTCCTTCCTCGTTAGACCGAATACCTTCATCGATCTGCTCAACATCGATCCATCTCCAATTCAAGGATACCCAATACCTCATTTAAATGAAGGCGTAGAAACGTGTAGTCCCAATTGAATTTGGTCGTACTCAGTTATCAGTCTTGAACGTCTTCAGAAAATCGAACGATATCCCTGTCACGAAAATGTGCACAGTTTAAAATGATAAAAACCGGAAAATTCGTTCTGAGTTCATGACTTTAATTCTTGGAGTCAGCCCATGAGCTTTTTGAATCGCTCGGCGATGACCTTCTCGTCCCCGTCGAGCAGGTTCAGCGTGTTTATAGTGAAGCTGTTGCCGACGCCCCAATACCGCACCCAGATCTCGGGCTCGTCGGCCCTGAGCGAATTCACGGCGTCGATGACCTCGTCCTCTGATCTGTCGTCGAAGCTCAGCTGCAGGCCGATCGTGTGGTACCCGCACCCCTTTCCGGAGTGGGGGACGTAGCTGAATCTGACGCCCTTGAGCCCCTTCAGCTCCCTGATCTTGTCCTCGATGTAGTGGACCTTCTCCCAGGCGGGCCTGAACCTCGCCTTCTCGTGGTCGAGCTTGACCCATCTCTGGAGCGCCACGACGAGGCCCACGATCTCCTGCCTGTCGAGCTTGAAGCCGCGACCGATGCCGCGCCAGTACCCTGGCTGCTCCTGCGGTCCGGCCTCGGCGCCGATGAAGCTCTGCAGCCCCACCGCCTCCACGAGGTCCCTTTTTCCTAGGACGAATCCGCTCGACTGGGGCCCCCCCACGTACTTTCCGCCGTAGCACACGAGGTCGCAGCCGGCGTCGGTGAATTTGCGCAGGCCGTCGAGGGGCCAGGTCTGGCCGGCGGCGTCGACGATCACCGGGATGTCGTGGCCGTGGGCCAGCCTTATGACGTCTTCGAGGCGCGCCACGTCGCGGCGGGGACCCGTGGGGGCAGCGTAGTGGACGGCCGCCGTCCTCTCAGTTATTGCGCTCTCGATCTGTTCTGGGGGACATCCCCACCTCTCGTCGCCGACGAGGACGAACTTGCCGCCAGCCACCTCCATGCTCCGGTCGTAGACGTACAGCCTGTTGCACCGCTGTATGATGATCTCGTTGCTCATTCCAGTCGTGTCGGGCAGGCGCCTCATCTTCTCGGGGTCCTTCCCCGCGATGCACGCAGCGGCGCTCATCACGAGGCCCGCGAACGCCCCCGGCGTCACCCACGCGGCCTCGGCCCCCGTGACCTCGCTGATGATCTCGCCGGCCTTCACGTGGAGGTCCCACATGTCGCAGTAGCTGTTGTTCGCGTCGTCAATCGCCCTCTGCACCTCATCGGGGAGCGTCGAGCCCCCAAGTCTCGTCAGGGCGAAGGCGGCGTTGACCACCCTCCTAACGCCAAGCTCCTCGTAGACGCTCATTTAAGATCTACAGTATTGCTGCGGGTGCCGGATAAAACGTTTCTCAGGAGCTTTACTAAATTACTGTGAGGCTAAGCCCATCGAATGTGGAAGTGGGCTGAGAAGATTAATAATCCATCGCCAATTCTTTTTGTGGAATGTCCTCTGCGAGCGCCGTGGGTGAAACGAATAAACTGACGTTGACCGATTATCTGGCCGGAGCCGTCCTGGCGAACGGCTTCGTTTGGATCTGGGCGATTGTCTTGGGATATCTTCAAACCCCTTCACAGGCCGATACTAACGCCCTCCTCGGGCTGTTGTCGTATGTCGTCTTCGTCGCTGGGGGAGCCGTCGCATCATACATTGTGTGTAGGAGGGCAGGCTCAAATCATCTGTTCGTGGGGCTCAAAGTCGTAGGGCTCGCGTGGATCTTTTCCGCGGTGTTCATGCCCGCAACCTCTGAAGCATCCATTGATCTAGCCTTGGTGATGCTGGTCTGCTTCGTGATAGGAGGACTCTCCGGGGCCTACTTTGCGAGGAGGACGAGCCTCAGAGGCCGAAGTGCCCAGATCGAAAAGCAAAGCAGCGCCTAGTGCAGGGGCTGCACGCGATTTTTTTCATACAGACGTGGACGGGGTTCTAACGTTAATACAATTGGAATAGAAATGGGGTTCAGCATATTCACGTGAGAACTTCGAAAAAGATTGAGAGGAGTGATCGGAGGAATGGACCTATTTCTTTGTTGTGATCGTGTATTTGACGCCTAGGGGCGTTAGTGCTTCGTCCACTTTCTCTATCAGACGCTCTATCTGCGCTGTGGTGGGGGGCTTGAACCATTCGAAGAAGAAGTCATATTCTCCGAGCTCCTCGCCGGACCTGCTGATGATCTTGCTGCAGCGCTCCCGCGGGACCTCACCGACCTCGGAGAAGTAACGCCGCGTCCTCTCCCACGACTCATAAAGGGGCTGAGCCTCGGCCGCGATGGTTGCCCCGTAGCCGGGCTCGGATGAGGCGATGATCGTGTCCATGATGCACACCTCAGGCATGTCGATGGAGATCTTCTCCAGGGCCTTGATGGCGTTCAGAAGCGGGGGTCCATAAATTTTGATGTAGCTTTTCATACCGCATCAATACTTTTTTTAAACTATTATATTAAAGGTTATCTCCAGATCCAAAAGCCCGAATGTGAGCGGCAAATTATATGTAAGAATAGCATGAAGATAAGAAACATCATTTTGAATAATTTGATTATATCATAGAGATATAAATATTATGATAGAAATATTTATTAAATAATTGGAGTTATTTGAGGATGGATTAAAATGGTTTTGAAAACATTAACAGAGCAGGACATCGACGATTTCCTTGCGGGTGCCGAGATTCTGGGAACTGGCGGCGGAGGCGGCATAGAATGGGCACGGGGGATGTTGAAATACATCGATGAACACGGAAAAAGGATCACCCTCATAAACCCCTCAGAGGTGCCGGCCGACGACCTCGTCGTGGGCGCGGCGGGCGTCGGCGGCGGCGTCACCAAGGACGTCAGGGATAAGATCCAGAAGAAGTTCGGTAAGATGCCGCAGCTGCAGGACTTCATGAAGACCGCCCTCCTCTCCGAGAAGATGATGGCGGGGCATATGGGGGAGAACATATCGGCATTCCTGGCGTTTGAACTGGGGTGCGGGAACACCATGCTGCCGGCCTGCGTGGCCGCCATGAACGACAAGCCAGTCGTCGACGGCGACTGCAACGGCAGGGCGGTGCCGGAGATCGAGCTCTGTACCTTGAACGTGAAGGGATTCCCCTTCACCCCCATAGCGATCGTCACGCCCTGGATGGAGACGATGATGGTCACGCGCGTGGTGGACTACAGCAGGGCCGAGGACGTGTGCAGATACATCGCCGTGGCATCGGGCGGAAGCTGCATGACCATGGGGGCGCCGATCAGGGGCAGAGATCTGCCCAACTCAATCGTTAAGGGCACCCTCTCCGGCTCCATCAGGCTGGGCAAGGCGATAAGGGAAGCGAGGGACAAGGGCAAGGACCCGGTGGAGGCGGCTGTTAAGGCCGTGAAGGGCCATCTGCTGTTCAAGGGAAAGGTGACGGGCTTCACGAGGGATGAGCGCGGTGGCTTCATGTGGGGCGAACACAGGTACGAGGGCGTCGACGATCACAGGGGACACAAGTTCAGGGTGTGGTTCAAGAACGAGAACATGATCTCCTGGCTGGACGACAAGCCATGCGTGACTGGACCTGACAGCCTCTGCGTACTGGACGCGGAGACTGGGCGAGGACTGTCCAACTGGGGCACCGACTTCGCGGAGGGCAGAAAAACAGCGGTGATCGGAATAAAGGCCGATGGCATCTGGAGGACGCCGGAAGGATTAAAGATCTTCAACCCGGGGCACTTCGGATTCGAAATGGAATACAGACCGATAGAAGAGATCGTGAAGGGTTAAGACCCCTTTTTTAAATCATTACACCTTTTTTCAATAGGAATAACCCTCAATTCCTTTCAGAAAAGGCCTCTTCATGACCTCAGAGGCTATTAAAAAGAATGGAAGATCCCGTGCAGCCACATTTATCCCGGTAATACCCTCTTCTTCGGGGCCGGCTTCGGATACGCCTTTTTGCTCTGCGAGAGCCCTGTGTCCACGAGCGTCTGGGCGAGGCTCAGCGATAGCCCCTCCCCCTCCAGCACGGGAACATTCAACTCTTTTTGTAATCTCTTCGAGAGGCCTGTCAGCCCCGTGCAGCTCAATATGAGCACATCCGCTCCACCCTCCAGAGCCTTCTTCGCGTCCTTCAGGAGGACCTCATACGTCCTTTCGAGGTCCTCGTGAAGCTGAAGCACGGTCAATCCCCTGGGGTACACCTTCGCCATCTTTTTTCCGAGCAGCTGGGCCACCTTGTCGGCCGCCTCCCCCGCGCCCACGACGGGTATGTTCACGGCCTCCTTGGAGGCCTCGACCCCGGGATCCATCATGCAGCTGACGACCGCGGCGTCGTACCCGTTCTTCTCGGCCCACTCGGCCTTCTTGACCACGAAGGGGGCGGCCAGGTCATGGTCGTATCTCGACTCTATCGATGCCGGACCGTAGTCGATGTTGACAAAGTCGACCTGGGTGTCGGGCCTGACGTAGGATTCGACCCTTTCCTTCGGGTTCGTTATGAACGTCTTCGTTATGATGGGAACGATCACTACAATCTTCAAAGCGCTAGCCTCCACTATAGGCACAGGTACAGGTATTTAATATCTGAGATGTATTCAGCGAAGGAAATGAAGTGGAACAAATGATGCGGTTGATGGGGAGATGCGTCCTATTCTTCTATGATCTCCACGTTCGCCCTGGGAACGGTGGCGACCTCCCCGCCCTCGAGTTTGACGTCCACGACCCTGACGTCGGACCCCGTCTCCACCTTCTTGAGCTGGACCGGCAGGCCCATGACGGTGCCTATCTTCCCGAAGTACGGGTCCCCGATTATCCTGACGGGGGTCCCGGGTACCATCCCACGGGCAAACTCCCTCTCCTCAGCTTTGCGACGGGCTGACTTGTGAGGGATTATGATCTCGGGGCGAAGGACTCCGGCCCGGATCTGGGTCGCCCCGTTTATCGCCGCCTCGTAGCCATCGAACTCTTTCAGGAGCTGAAAGGTCCTGTCAGACATCCGCATTTTCCCGAAGCCCTCCGTGATTATCAGCGTGAAGCCTATCTCCTCCTCACCCGTTATGGCGACACCCATCTCGTATCCGAGGAATTGTGAGAGGTCCCCTCCCTCTATTCCGCCGATGACGATGCCGGCGACCCCCGAATCCGCCGCCCTCTTGAGGGCCTCGTGGGTCACCAGGCTTCCTCCGACCAGAATTTTCCCCCTCTGATCTGGCGATATCTTATCCTCGGTCAGGACATCGTCCGGGGATCCGGCCACCACCATCAATTTTCCATGTCTCTCGCCGCTGATGCCGAATATCCCCTGGATGAAGGCGGCATCGGTCTCTATGATGACCCCTTCCCTCGGGATGGTCTCCTTCACCGTTCCCTGGACGTAGGCCTTTATCTCCACCGGTATCGGGGGCGCCCTGATGACCACCTGCCCCGAGCTGTCCGATATCGACTCGATGGTTCCAGCCATCGAGGACCTGGCGAACTTCTTGATCAGGCCGAAGAACGGCGTGTACTTGGCGATCACGTCGTCGCGCTCTACCTTGTCGCCGACCTTCTTGACCATGAACGCCGGGACGTCCTCGGGCGAAACGTTCAGGATCTCGTCGACCTTTATCACGTTGGGCTCGCCGGGGATCTCCGTCCTCGCGACTATCGTGTCGAAGTCCACGGTGTTCCCTTCGTTGACCAGGATCTCCCCGGGTAACGGAAGGCGGCGCGTCTTTCTCACGACGGACGCCCTCTTGACCTTGAGCCCGGGCGTGTAGGCGTAGGCTTCCTCGGCCGAATCTTTGGCGTTGGTTGCTTTCTTGCGCATTTCGTTCGCCTCTAGTCGAAGGACATCTCCTTGGGATAGGCGTTGAGGGAGCGGAACCACCTCATCAGGGTGTTTCTCCTCTCCTCATCGTCTTGCGGAAGGCTCATCGGCCTTCCCCTCGTGTCGATCACCACGCCGACGACGCCTCCCTCGATCGTCGTCTCGAGGGTCTTTCCCTCGCCGGCGCCCATGTCGAAGTGACGACCGGGTTTCATTACGGCGGTCGCCTTCGCCCTCTCGGGCAGGGGCACCATCGTGACCTCCCCGAACCTGAGCTCACCTTCGAATATAGTCTCGTTCTCCCCATGGATATTAATGTCGACGACCTCTTCGCCCTGCGCCGCCTCTCCTTTGGGCGCTATCACGGTTCCGACCCGCACCAGACAGTCCTTATCGAATACGTTCCACGCGGCGTCGGGGTAGGCGGTCGATAGGACGCCGAGGTGGGGCATCATGAAGACGCTGTCCTGATAGATCTTCGTCACGCCCTCGGGCTGCCAGGCGTCGGTCATTATGAGCATCGATTGGGCCCTGTTCGGAGCGTGCGACAGGAGGCCCCCCGTCCCGACGATTATCTTGATCTTCATCATGTCGATGTAGGTTTCCCTCAGGCTGTAGGTCAGCATCTCGCCGATCATCCTGTGCTCCGTCAAGGCGCCCTTGAGCCGGGTGGCGATGGTCTTGTGGTGTTCCAGCCCGAGCCTCAGGGACTCCCTCGCCACGGCGTGCTCCACCAGCAGCAGCCTCAACGTCTGGGGTATGGTGGTGGGCCGGATCATCTTGTTCCTCAACGTGCAGCGCGGTCTTCGCGAGCCCCCTCCGCTCGACGATGGCGTTGGTGCAGTGGGTGGTGCCGAACATGGCGGTCCTTATCTCCGCTGGATTGACGGCGCTCGCCTCCAGTACCTTCCTCAGCGCCCTCAGCACGCCCGTCGTGACGTCGCGCGTCGTCTGCACCTTGACGGCCCTCACGAGGCGGTTTCTCTCGTCCAGGATGACTGCGTCGGTGTGCGTTCCGCCGACGTCTATGCCCAGCCTCAGAACCAAAGCACCTAATCCTCTCCTCTCATCCTGTCCTCGATCGGAACGTAATCGACGTCGTAGCCGAAGTACCGCGGGCCGACGACCCCAATCGCTTCGGGCGTCCTCCACATCCGATTGCACGGCATGCCGATGACGACGGCCCTGAACCCATATCTCAGGTACTCCGTTGTGACGGGGAGGCCCGTCTCGATCCCTAGGACGGATATCAGGTCCGGGACGGAGCAGACGATCTCGCCGTCCCTCACGGCGACGAGGTTCTCATTCTGAAACTGAACGACCAATCTGCCGCCTTTATAATCGTTTATCCCCTCGAACTTGGCCTCCCCGCGAGCGAACCCAGCGACCGTGCGCCTCTCGACATCCACGATCTTGCCCTCGAACAACCTGTACCCGCCGGTGACCTGTAGGATCCGTTCGACGGGGTCCGCCTTTTCGAAGCGGGCCTCCCGTATCGAGCGCCCGATTTTCTCGGCAAGTGACAGGGTGCCGGGGATCGCCGCCTCCTTGAGCTGCCTGCCGTTCATGGTGTACAAGGCCACCCACGCCGTCCCGCCGAACCTGACGGTGACCACGCGCGCGAGCTTCTCGGCCCACATGTCGTCCACCGCGTCGATGATCACGACGTTCCCCTTCTCGTCGACCAGCGTCATCGGCGTACAGTGCACGCCGTGGACGTGGAAGGTGGTCATCTGGAGCTCCGGGAAGGCCCGCCCCATGCCATCGGCGTCGACGACCGGGATGCCGCATTTCGCGCCCACGGTCAGCGGGTTCACCGAGTTGACCCCGCCCGCCTCTATCGGCATCGTCGCGTACACTTCCTTTCCGTACAGACTTCCCAACCTCTTGAAAGCCTGGACGACCTCGTCCCCCTTGGATATCTTCTCGATGAGCACCGTCGGGGTGCCCATGGCGGCGGAAGGAATGATCAGCGCGTCGTCCGGCACCTCGTCGAGCGATATAACCTCGATCTTCATGCCCCTCTTGAGCACGCTCAGGGCCATCAGCTTCCCCAGGTAGGGATCTCCCCCACCGCCAGTGCCCAGGATGGCAGCGCCCGTGGCGATGTCCTCGACGCTCTGCTCGTTCAGCTCCCGCATTCGAATCAACTAAGGGATTTTTCTAAGCCTAATAAGATTGATCCGCGCCGCTCCCCCGGGAAAGTTAGAGTCATTTCTCATGAAGTTCGGTTCTAATCCATAATCTCTCTCCTATGTGTAAAGTGATGGAAAAAGCCTTTCACTCCTCGCGCGCTTTTGAAAATTCTTATACTCAACGCGTCTTTTCTGATCGGAGGTTGTTGTTTGGTCGATAAACTCGTCGTTGGAAGCGCGACGGCGAAGAGGGGCGAGCTGAAGAAGGGCGTCATCAGGGGCGTCGAACTCATCAACAACACGAGCATCGATATCCCTGTCCTCGTGATGAATGGGGCGAAGGATGGCCCGACCCTCCTGATCGTATCCACCCAGCATGGCATCGAGATCCAGGGCATCGAGGTCATCCAGAGGGTGATGAGGGAGAAGCTCAACCCGAAGGCCCTCAAGGGGGCGGTGATCGGTATTCCGGTCGAGAACCCGCTGGCCTACATGCACCATCAGTACCTGTCGTGGATCGATAACCTCGATGTCGGCGGAGGCGGGAGCGGCAGCCTGATAACGGCGGATAAGCCGAACGGCAACACGACCGAGAGGCTGGCGCATGCACTGTGGACCGAGGCCTGGAGCAAGGCCGATCTGGCGCTCAACATCCATTGCAACACTCGGCCAGACTCCCTCATCTACCAGTGGATAAACGTCGGAAACCCGAAGACGAGGGAGAAGCTGGAGAAGATGGCCAAGGTCTTCGGCGTCACCACCATCGTGTCCGACGAACCCCTCAGGGACGACGCGCCTCCCACCCTCGGTAACCTCGCCGCCAAGAAGGGCGTCCCCGTCCTGCTCATGGAGCTCATCGACGGCAGATGGATCTCAGAGCCCTCCACGACGGCCGGCGTCAAGGGAGTCCTCAACATCATGAAGATGTTCGGCATGATCGACGGCGAGCAGGAGAAGCAGGAGGGATTCCCGATCGTCCACGGCGTCAACAGGTCACACGGCGTCATCAGGGCGAGTCGCGGCGGCCTCATACGCTTCTTCAAGAAACCCGGGGACTTCATAAAGAAGGACGAGGTCCTGGCCGAGATCTACGATCTGTACGGGGACGTCCTTGAGAAGGTGAAGATGCCGGTGGACGGGTACGTGTGGGCTTACCCGTGTGGCTCATCGCTCGGCACCTCCGGAGGCCTTCAGGCCGTCGAGACGGGCGCCAACGTCGCGTACGCCTTCACCCATGAGAAGGATTAGGCTCTCTTTTCATCCCTCTCTTTTTTCGTTGGTTGTTGGTATTCGATAACTCTGCATAATTCACGAGGTGTAGGAGAGGCTTCACCATGCGCTCATTTCGCTGAGGACCGTGTCCGGCACCGTACCATGTATCACGTCTTCCATCGACTGCTCGATGATCCCCAGCGCCGTGTCGAGCTCGCCCTCGCCTATCGTTAATGGTGGAGCTATCCGCAGCACGTTGCCGTTCCTACCGAACGATATCATTACCAGCCCCTTCTCCCACGCCCGCCAGCACACCTTCATGGCCTCCGCCCGAGCCGGTTCCTTCGTCTTCCTATCCTTCACGAGCTCGACCCCGATGAGGAGGCCCCTCCCCCGGACGCTGCCGATGATGTCGTACCGCTCCTCCATCTCCCAGAAGCGCTTCATAACCACATTTCCCAGCCTCGCGGAGCGCGCGACGAGCCCCTCCTTCTCTATCACGTTGAGGGTGGCGATAGCCGCGGCGCACGCAACGGGGTTGGCCTCCGTCGTGAAGAGGTGGGCGGGCGTTGACCACGACTCCATCAGCTCGCTCTTGGCGACGAGGATCCCCATGGGGAGGCCGGACGCCACGGGCTTGGCGGAGATGACGGCGTCCGGCTCCACGCCCCAGTGCTCGATCGCGAACATCCTTCCGGTCCGCGCGAACCCCGTCTGGACCTCCTCGTCGACGTAGAGGATGCCGTTCTCCTCGCACAACCGCTTGATCGCCGGGAGAAACTCCCGCGGAGGGATGGCGACGCCGGCGTCGCCCTGTATGGGCTCGAGGATAAAGGCGGCGACCTCATCCGGAGGGATCAGGAGGCGCAGCACCGTCCTGATGAACTCCACGCACTGCAGCCCGCAGCCGGAGTACTCCAGCCCGAAGTAGCAGCGGTAGCAGTCGGCGTAGGGGACGTGGTAGACCTCGGGGAGCATCGGCCCGAGCCGCCTCTTCATGGAGAGGGTGGCCGCCGACAGGGTCAGGGCGCCGTACGTCGTGCCGTGGTAGGCACCGAGGAACGAGACGACCTTCTGCCGCCCCGTTGCGGACCGCGCCATCTTGATCGCCCCGTCGTTCGCGTCGGAGCCAGACAGGCTGAAGGCGACCCGCTTCCTGAAGCGGCCAGGCGTCAGCTTCACGAGCCGTTCGGCGAGGGTGACGGGCAGCTCGTAGTACGAGTACCCGAGGGTGTTGTGGATGAACTTCCTGGCCTGGGTCTCGATGGCCGCTACGACCTCCGGGTGGCAGTGGCCGACGTTGTTGACCGCTGCCCCCGAGAGCAGATCGATGTACTCGTTCCCGTCGACGTCCCAGATCTTCGCGCCCTCGGCGCGCTCGACGACCAACGGGTAGTACGCGAGCCGACTCGACCTCGAGAGGACCTCCCTGTCCCTTGCGACGACCTCTCTGCATCGGGTGAGTGGCTTTGACAAATGAGTTCCCTGATGATTCTTGCTTGTTCCAGTTAAAAAGAATGGTATATGGATGATGTCGCCCATTGTGCAAACGGAATGGGATTAGCTGCTGGTTCAGTGATGTCCATGTGCGAAAAAGGAGGGGGATATCTCAGATCTCCTGGTCTTTGCCTTGAGAGCCGTTAGGTCGGTTTTCTGCTGATTCAGGTTCTTCCAGAACGACTCCGGTACGTTGGGTTCGTCCTTGTAGACCTGTTCCATTCGTCCGATCTTCTCAAGGAGCTTATCCAGCCGTAGGGAAAACTGGAGGTTGTATTCCTCCAGCCTGTAATCGCGATCGAATATCTGCCTGAAAAGTCCCCTCAGATCCTCGTACCTGGGGATGTATCCGATCGGGGTCTCGATGGCGCCGTACTCACCGTGGACGCGCCCCTCGGCCCACAGCACCCAGACCTTCTTGTCCACCTTCTCGTTGACATACTTCCCTTCGTGCTTCAGGAAGTAGTTCGTCGCGAACACCCTCGGGCGATTCGTGAGCCCGTTGCCGAATTTGACGTGGTTCGTAAGGTACGTCCCGAGGGGCACCACCATGAAGTCCATGTTCGCCATCGGATCCGACCTCCTCACGCCCGTCTTCCCGAGCGTCGCCGTGGTCGTCTCCGACTCCACGGTGGCCCCCACGTAGACGCCGTGCTCCCAGTCCGCGGCCTCGTAGATGGGCACGTTCGTGTCGGAGTCCCTGCCGCCATAGAATATCCCCTGGATGACGATGCCCTGGGGGTCGTTGACCCTCGGGTCGGCGTTACTCAGCTCGCTGATGCGCATCGTGTAGCGGGCGTTTGGGTGGGCGAAGGGGATGACGTTCCCCTCGGCGTCCTTCTTGCCCTCCCACCATTCCTGAGAGTGGTTGACGCCCCTCTTCGGTATGTCGCTCCTGCCCATGCCGAGCCAGTACGGGACACCATCGGCGACGAGCACGTTAGAGAAGACGAGCTCCCTGGGCGTGGTCAGAGCCTCGTAGATGAGCGGGTCGTCGATGGGGTTGACGTCCTGTATGATGCCGAATATGCCGGACTCGATGTTCACGGCCCGCGCGTTGCCTTCCTCGTCCTTCCTGATGTAGACGATGTCGTCGCCGACGATGGTCTGGCCCGGGATCATCGCCGTCGACGTCTTGCCGCAAGCGCTCGGGAAGGCGCCCATGAAATATGTCACGCGCCCCTTTCCAGGAGGGTGCACCCCCATGATGAACATGTGCTCGCTGAGCCAGCCCTCGTGGTTCGCCTTGTATATGGCGAGCCGCAGGGCGAGCTTCTTCAGCCCGAGGCTGTTGCCGGCGTACTGGGTGTTGACGGAGTACACCTTTCGGTCGACGATATCGATGTACATCTTCCGTTTCTCGACGTTCTTCGAGCAGTTCCTCTCGTCGAGCTCCCCCGCGGAGTGGATGAATGAGAAGAAGTCGTCGGACCCCCTCAGCGCCTTGAACTGCTCGTACCCCTTGCGGTAGAGCAGGTCCTCGCTATGGCCCACGTAGAACGAGTCGGTGATCTGGAGTGCCCCTATCGAGAACCGCGAGTTCGTGGGTCCGAGGCAGAAGAAGCGAACGAGCATCTCCTTACCCTTCATCGCCCCGTCGAGAAGCTCGTGGATCTCCCTCAGCCCAGCCTCCCTTTCTAGTGTGTTAATGCCTCGACTCAGCCGCTGGTCTGCCGTTACGAGAACAGCGGTGCGCTCCTTGTCGCGGCCCTGGTCATAGTACCCATCGTAGTGAATGGTGTGGCCCTCAAGCTTCAGCTTCGTCTCCTCGCCGGCTTCCAGGGCCTTTCTGCGCACGTAGGCGATGTCCTCCGGCTCATCCGTGATCACCGTGACCTTCGCCGGCACGCAGAGCGCCACATACTTCTTGACGATGCGAATGACGTGAGGATTCTTGAGCGCCTCGAGCTTCGCCACGTTTCCTGCGCCCAAGAGGAGCTCAAGCCGATCAAGAGGATCTCGTTCTTTAACGATATGTGCTCCTCTCTTCTGTCGCATCTCGTATCAAAATTCAACTTGGGTACGTGCTTAAAGACTTATGTCACGGCCGTCGTCGTCGCTGCGCATAGAAAGCGTTCTTTTGAAGATTCCACTTACAACTGGAAGTCCGTGTGTTAACTGCCGCTAGTCATTTTGGCACGTGTCGGAGTTCCACTTTCCTGTGACTTTTGATATTAAACGACGTCCATTATATTCATCGATAAACGATGTTAAAAAAATAGAAGGGATCAGGACAGCTCGGTCATTGGGAAATTAGAATTCTTCTGCTGGCGTCGAAAACGTGTCGTGGTGCTCTTCTTCCTGTTCGAGGATGTCCCTGAACATGTGCGCAGTCGTGACGTCGCCTTCCTTCAACGCCATCTCGTTGATTGACTTGTACATCTTGATGGCGCCTTCCTCGTCCTTGATGTCCTGCTTGATCATCTCTTCCAAGGTCTTGCCGACGTTGATCGGGTCCGGCTTCGTCGGTATCCCGCCCAGGTAGAAGAGCCTCTCGGCGATCTTCTCCGCGTGCTTCATCTCGGCGATAGCTATCTGTTCCAGCTCGCCCTGAACGGCGGAGCCCTTGACCCTGCTCCACTGGACGTGCTGCCACATGTATGCATTGGGACATGTAATTCTCGGGCGATGGCTCTATTCAGTTGTCTAAAAGCTTTTAGAAAAATGGATCTCATACTTTTATAACTATTATTAAAAATATAGATCGGTTTATCGTGCATACGCTCGAAAACGTGAAGGACTTCACTACATAATGGATTTCTATTTTTATCTTAGTGGTTTTTCTTCTAGAACGTTCCTTGGGCGTGTGCACGGTTGATCTTACCTTTTTTTCAAGGATGACTTGTGGAGTTAACATGCGGTTGTTGGAATCCGAATGCGCTACTGTTTTAAAGGGCTCTGAATATATACTCATAGCAAGGAATGTGTTATGTCCGTCCAAATAACACCTGAATATATTAGCCTGTTAAATCGAGGCGTTTCGAGGGAGCTTCAGGTCTCTATTCAATACCTGCTTCAACACGCGAAGATGGAGATGCTGATACGCAGAGCCATCCCAGAGAACATCCTCCTCGATAAAACAACGTACGAGGCTGTGGGTAAGTTCCTGAAGGAGTTTGGCATCCAGGAGATGAAGCACGCCGCCACCATTATGGAGCGGATCTACTATCTCGGGGGAGAGGCTACGACAAAATCGGATAAGCCCTCAATCGGTAACGCTCTGAGCGAATTTGCGAGAAACGGGGTGAAGGCGGAAGAGGAAGCCCTAGTATTGTACCGCGAGATCATAGAGGCATCCGGAAAAATAGGTGACTGGGAGACCCGCGAAATATTCGAGAAAATCTATTCGGAAGAGGAGAAGCACCTGTTCAAGTTCCAGGAGTACGTGAACATGCAGGACGAGCCTGAGGGAGAATCGCCATCTCAAGAGTGGAACAAGATATTCACCGACGACTACTTAGCCATGCTGAACAAGGCGGCCGCATCCGAAATCTTCGCCATCATACAATACACGAACCAGCATGAAAAGGCCAGTCTGTTGTCCATGCGAGAAAAGATCCTTCCCCTCGAGGTCGTCACGGAAAAGAACAAGGCCAAGGTCGTCAGCGAGCTCCTCAAAGGAATCTTCATGGTTGAAATGGAGCACTTTGAAAAGATCTCTGAAAGAATCTACCTGATTGGAGGCGAAACTGCATCGGTCCCGGATCCTCTCCCGCATGTTGGGGAAAATACAAACGACTTCCTGAGGCTAGACCACACGGCGGAAAACGATGCCATAGTGCTGTACAGAAAAATTATAGAAGAAGCTATCAGACGCAAAGATACCACAACACGCCGCATGTTCGAAGACATAGTCATGCAGGAAGAAGAACACTTCTGGAAATTCGACGACTTCCTGAGATAGCTTTCTCTACATCTCTCCACATGTTATTTTTCACGTCTTCCTGAACGTTACCACGCGGCTACCTTCAACACCTCGAAATAATGCTACTTCTTGCTATTTAAAATGAGAAAGGAATTGATGTTGGATTCCTATTTATCTCTTTTTTATGCCGATCCTTTCCAGCGCCCTCGATATCTCCTCGTAGTTGGGTTCGACACCCGGGTCCTCTGAGACCCAGCGGTATCTGACCACGCCATCCTTGTCCACGATGAACACCGAGCGTTTCGCCACCGTATACCCCTTCAGCCCGGCGAAGTCGCGCAGGACCACGCCGTACAACTCGATGACCTCCCGCTTGTAGTCGCTGAGCAGCGGGAAGTTCAGCATGTTCGCCTCCCTGAAGCCCGTGTTGGACCATGGGTCGTTGACGCTCACGCCGACGACCTGGGCGTTGAGGCCCTCGAGCCTGGCTATGGAGTCCCTGAAGGTGCACATCTCCTTTTTGCAGACGGACGTGAAGGCCCCGGGGTAGAATGCGAGGACTACGATCTTGCCCCGGAACTCGCTGAGCCTGCGGGGCTTCCTCTCCGTATCAACCAAGGTGAAGTCGGGAGCCACATACCCGACCCTGACCTTCTCTGACATCTGTATCCTCTAGAGCGCTAAAATATAAATGCTAAATATTATTATGATATGTTTAATTTTATGAGCAAAGCGAATAAGGTAATATAGTACAAACCCTATACAAAATACAGGTGTAAACCGAAATGCCCCTCATAAGGAAGATCATCCCGAGCGGAGGCAGCCGAACAATCAGCCTTCCTAAGAGTTGGATAGAGAACCACGAGAACGAGTCAGGCCATAAGATCGACCGCGTAGCCATCGAGGTTAACGATATACTTACAATAAAACCTTACATCCCAAAGGGAGGAAAGCGGCCTTGAATCTCCCCGAAATCGATTTGGATGGAGATTTATTTGAAATTGACGTTATTCAGTTATTGGCTTGCATTCGCCAACTCGACGAAATGGTCCATCTCCTCGAACTGCGCGTCGAGGTCCTCGAACGGCGGCTCAATAAACGTTAACGGTGACGTCGCCATGAAGGAGCTCGCCGAAATAGGACCCACTGTTTCAATACCACCCCCCACCCATGGGGAATATATCTCCGTCGGGGGCCTCTTGGCGAGGCCCCTGGACGACAGGGAGCTGAGCCCGAAAGAGCTTGGGGATATTCTTGAAACCACCATCAAGCAAGACGACGTGAACAAGAAAATACTGTTCCTAAACACGCTTCTAAACTACACCAGCGAAGATCAGCAGAATATGGCGTTCAACGGGCCCAGCAGCGTGGGTAAGAGCTACCTGGCCGTGGAGGTGGTCTCCTACTTTCCGCAAAGCGATGTCATATACCTGGGCTACGTTACGCCGAGGGCATTCTTTCACGAGCTCGGTGAACTCACGAGGGAGGACGGGTCGCCGCTCCCCAGCCGCCGAGAGCATGTCGCCGATGGTCTGGCGGCCTGGGAGGCGCGCAATCCGAGGCCGCCGAGTGGTGAGGGCCTGACCGACTGGCGCCATCAGAGGCGAGCCGCGGCGAGCGGACTAATGGACGAGTGGGATGATCTGCCCAAGGTTCTGAGGGTTGATCTGCGACAGAAAATACTGGTCTTCCTCGACCAGCCGCACCCCGACCTGCTGGCGCCCATACGCAGCCTACTGTCCCATGACAGGAGAGAGATCCCCGCCAAGATAACGGACAAGTCCGATAGGGGAGGGCTGCGGACGAAGACCGTGGTTCTGGTCGGCTTCCCCACCGTGATATTTCTATCAACCCGGTTCGCCCTCGAAGACCAGGAGCGCACCCGCCTATGGCTCCTCAGCCCCGAGCTGAGCCAGATCAAAATGAAAGAATCGATCGAGCTTTTAGGCGACAAACTCCGGGACAGGGAGGCCTTTCACGGCCGGGTTAAATCCGATAAAAAGCGCGAGCAGTTGAGCAGCCGCGTCATGTACATAAAAAACGAGAAAATTAACGAGATAATAGTTGAGCAGAAAGACATGGATCACATGATCAACTCTTTCAAAACGGAGCACCCGAACCTCGCGCCGAGGCATAACAGGGATTTTCCCAGGCTCATCGCCTTGATCAAAGCCATCACCCTTCTGAACCTCTTCAGGCGAGAGCGGAAGGACGGCAGGGTGTGGGCCACGAAAAAAGATGTTGACGCGGGATACGAGCTGTACAGAGAAATCGCGGAGTCAAACGAGCTCGGCATCCCTCCCCAGATTTACGAGCTGTGGAAAGAGAGGCTAAAACCAGCCCTCGAGACGGGTGAGGGGATGACCCGGAAGCAGATAGCCAAAGAGTACTACACCGAGTTCACGACCACGGTCGGCGAGAAGGGGCTCAAGAACATCGTCGATCTGCTCTGCGAGGTAGGGCTGGCGATAGAGCAGCCCGACCCCAACGATAAGAGAGTTATGAAGATATATTCCCCCCAGACGGGGGGCGAAAACAAAACAGAGCCCGAGGCCGCGGCCGCCGCAAAAAACGTTTTGGAGACCGCAGGCGGCGAGATGGGCCTAATAGCGTTTTATGACGCCATGACTCGACTAGGCTACCACCAAGAACAGGCGCAGACGATCCTGAAAGAGTCAAAACACTTCACACTCACGAATAACACGATCAAACTGGAGGGCCGGGCCTGAATATGTGACCTTGGAGGCTGAGAAAAATGGGTTTGGTGGTATCCCGTGTTGAGCCTTGAGAAATCCAAGGGAAAGAGAGGAGGGAAGCTGCCTGAAAGAGGCGAGATCGCTGAATATCTTTTGGATGTCATAGAGAAGTGTTATGATAAGATAAATCTGAAGAACACGAAGAATAATGAGCGGGCTGGATACCTGAGAATCATCGTCGGCAGTTGCCAGGTCCTGACAGCTCTATGCAAGGACTACGATGTTGAGGATCTGAAGCTTCGTCTGGAAAAACTAGAGGGGAGGTGATAATCAGATTTGGCTAAATCTAGCATAGCGAAGAGGATAAGGGAGATCGAGGGCAGAACCAGGATTCAGAACGTCAAGGTCTACTCGGAGTTCACAGAGCCATTTGACAAGTACGATTTCCCCAATCCGGTGATCGAGATCACCAGGAACGAGGGCGGCTCGCTTCACGACAATCCCAGGTTGCTGAGCGCCGAGGAGGTCAGGGAACGCTTCGCAGATCACCTTAAGCTTGAGGTAATATTGAAAAATCAAGGGGAGTTTCTCGATAGGGATGCCCGGCTGAGAGGGAAGATCTACGAAGCCATAGCCCCTGAGCTGATGAAGAGTGCCGTCATGGTCGTAGATGAACGCGGCAGACACCTACGAATCGAGATACCCATGGAGGACTTCGAGAGATACAGCGACCCCCAGGACGATCGGGAGTTCGACGATCAGCTTCTCTTCAATATCCGAGAGTACGGCTTCGCCCCGATGGAGGCCGTGGCCTTGGCCGGTGTTCAGCGATGGGAGAAGATCAAGAAAGGACTGAAACCTTGAGCGCTGTCGACCGCATCCTCGCCGAATCCCAGTTCTACCGAAGCCTCTACGCGCAGGTCGCCGCCAAGGTTCGAGTTCTCGAGGAGCTCCTATATGAGCAGGGCCATCGCTCCAGGTACCCCGCGGGCCCGCGGGACCCCAAGACACACCGCCTCATCATCAAATGCCGAAGCTGCGGGGCTGAGAAGGTTCTCCATGCTCACCAACTCTGCCCGGCCTGCTACATGCGGTTCTACCGACGTCGACACCCGAAGCCCACGGGCTCAAGACCGCCGAGGCTACGTAAGGTTACATCTTCTATCGAGGGCGGCCAGGGCTTTGATGTCGTAGTTCGAGCCGTCGCGGGCCCAGCCCCCCTCACGGTGAAAAAAGATGGGTGAAATCGACGCGGTGCTGGCCCGAGAGTGGGACAAATTCATCAGCAACTACACGGGCCCAGATGAGGAGTGGGGCGTGGCCTGGGAGAAATACAAAGCCGACATTGGCCTCGACGATGCGTTGAAGCTAGGTCATGAACTCAACGAGAGGGTGAGGCCGATGGTCGCGGTGGATCGGGAGCTGGACATGGCTCTGCAGAACCTGGGCTTGGGGAAGGTTGATGAGGTCGAGAGGAGTAAGAGGCTCATCGCGGAGGCGGAGAAGCTCCTCGGGCGGGGTGTGGCCCCGGGCAGCAGCCGGGGACGCCGCGAGTCTGAAGGCTTCACCGCGGGCCGCTGGGACCCGGATAAGGGGGAGTGGACGACCGAGCCCCTGTCGACCGGCGACGCCCCCGACCCAGATACAGGGTTAACCGCGGGAGCCTGGGACGAAGAGAAGAAGAGGTGGGTCACGCGGGATGAGGAGGAAGAGGCCAACCCCGACTCAGCCCTCACGGCGGGTCGATGGAACCGTGAGAAGAAGCGCTGGGAGCGGTGACCCAGGCCATGGCCGAGCTGAAGGGCCAGCTTCCCGCGGACTTCGTGCCAAAAATATACAGGCCGACTGTCAAGGGCTGACCCGCTTCCGTCCGTCCTTTGCCTTCACCTATAAGTTTTAGCCACATGGCTAATGCTTACATCCGCGATGGCTTAAAAAGGGAAGTTTTACCCACATGGGTAATGCTTCCCTCCCTATTCCCTTTGATGCCAGAATTTCAATTCCAAAATCTGAGCACGACGCAATCCTATGACGCATGAAACCTTCAGCCACATGGCTCACCATTTAGGCCGCCCTCCTCGCCTTGCACCTGGGATCCTTGGTCCTTCCCTGGACCTGGCACTCCGTGAACCTGACGCAATTCCCATCCTTCCTGACCGAGTAGTTCGGAAGAATCGGGCAGTTCTCAACCTTGGTCTCCACCATCAGCATCACCACTTGGGGGGTGTGAACTTCTCCCTTCCCGTGAACAGGTGGGCCTCCCGCGGGATCTCGCCTCCCACGATGACGATGGGCTCGTTGTCGTCGAAGCTCTTCTCCATGAGCTTGAAGAGGTGCGCCTCGAGTCTGCAGGCCAGGCACTCGCAGTTCTCCCTGAGGCGCATGTGGCCCACCCATCGGTACGTCTTGAACTCCCGGACCCTGTCGAAGACCCTCTCCAGGCCGTAGTTCCTCACGCAGGCGTCGATCTTCCTGATCGACTCAGCGATGGGCTCGCCCCTCTTGATCCCCGTCGGGACGCTCACAACCACATTTCCTACCATGTTTATTACCACCATTATTACCACCATAAAGCATATATAAGTCTTGTGGTTGTTTATGTGGTGGTCAAAATGGTTAGAATTGAAATGGGAACGGTGAAGGTTCAGCCCAGGAAAGCGGGCGGTTTCATGGTCACTCTCCCTGCAGCCGTCGCCAAGTTCATCGGAATCAAGAATAGCGAGGAGCTCAGGGTCTTCGTTGATGTCGAAAACAATGAAGTGATCTATAAGAGAGAAGGCTGAGGGCTAGGGTCTCAGCGGTGGATCCAGTGAACTCACCACTGTAACTTGATTTGAATTGGGGGGGTCGGTGGTCCTAGAGGCGTCTCAGCGGTGGATCCAGTGAACTCACCACTGTAACGGCATCAAGAATTGCTCTGGCCGTACTGTAAGTTATATATGATAATAAGTTTAGCGCGCTAAACTTACCTTCCAATTTCAGTATATCTAAGAGTTGACGTCTCAGCGGTGGATCCACCACTGTAATAAAATTACAGACATCGGGCAGCAACTCCTCAGGCGATTCGAGGATAGCCTTCGCATGATTTAGTGTCAATTTTGATAATAGCGTTTCGCAACAATATTTACTGAATGTAAACATCGACAACAAAATTACAAATAATTAGTAAACCAGATGAACCCGTACCAGCACAATCCTGAAAGAAGGTCAAGTACTCGATTTCCGCACGATCCTGAAATCGCTGTAGTCCTGATCGAACCTGACAGCCACCATGTCGCACGCGTCGTTCCGGCACTCCCAAGCGTGGCCTGCTCGTTCCATGCGAGCACCACAGCTTGGGCAGAAGATCCGAGACGCCCTCTCCCTCAGGGGACACCTGGCCATGAATTGAAGTATGGGGCTTCAGCTAAAAATAGTTATCCCTCTGGTTTTTCTTCAGTCTCTTTGGGGACGATTATCCACTCTTTGCCACTTGGATTGATGATCTGGACTTTCCCCAGTTTTCCTTCTCTAATCACTTGGAACTTCTTATCGTCGTAGTCGAGCCAAAAGTCCGCCGCTTCTAGCTGCTCTAATCTCATCTCCATGCTGGCCTCGAGGCTCTTAATATGGGCCTCCATCGCTTTCATCTCCGAGGACTGTCCCGACTTCGCCCTCTCAAGTTCAGCCTGCAGCCTCTCGACCTCTCCCCTGTCCGCGTATCCGAAGGGCGAGACCTTGCTCCAGATCTGAAGCATGGGGAGGGCCTTCTTATATTCGTCCTTCACCCAATCCACGTTTCGATAGGCCTTATCGTAGAAGCTCTTGTCGACGTCATGGCCCATCATGAACTCCCCGACGCTGGGCTTCGCCTCGGTCATGGTCCACTGGCTCCGGAACACGTCGCGGAGCTCATGCAGATTCTTCCCGTACCGCCTGGACCTCGCGCTCGGGCCCTCTCCCATTGCCCTCTTTATGAGGCCCATCCTCTCCAAGTGCCTAAGCCAGTAGAGCCGGACGGCGTTCTTCTTGATCGGATCTCCATCCTTGTTGTAGAAAATGGCTGAGCCGTTCAGGGGCCTCTCGGGCAGGTACTGGTTGACCGCGTCCACCGCGTCGGGCCCGATCAGGGTGTAGAAGGCCAGGACATTTCTCCTCTTCTTCCGCCCCGGCAGCATGATCTTGACGATGCGATCACCCCTATCCAACTGCTCCCTGAGCTCGGGCCACCCCTTCAGGTTCCAGTGCTCGAAGCCGCTGAGGTCGAGGGCTCCCTGGAACATGCTCAGGAATATAGCCCTGTACATGGGGTTCGACCCGTCCAGGATCTTCTTGATCTGCTCCGGCGTCAGGTCCCCGTTAACAGGCTCCCTGTCGCTCCGTATGGTGAACCGAGGATCCTTCGGAAGCTCGGCGCGGTTCGAGGCGAAGAAGCTGCGGAGGGCTGCGTAGGCCGTCTTCTTGGATCCGTGCCTTGTCTTCAGGCCGTTTACGTAGCTCTGAATCTCATCAAGAATGGCGTAGTCCCGGTTAGCCTTCTGAAGCTCTATCAGCTGATCTGGGCCCATCCCTCTGAGGGGCCCCTCCCTCTCGCTCACCCACTTCAGGAAGCTCTCGAGGTGCCACCTGTGGGTCCTCTTCGTGCTCTCCCCGAGTCCTTCCATCCACTTCTCAACTGAAACCTGTCCGCTCATCCATCCTCATGTAAGCCGTCCATCAACTAATATTTAACATTTATCCCATAACGCATCCTCTAGCAGATATCCTTCTGCGAATAGGATATCCTTTTCCCTCGGGCATCGATTGCTGATCGGCTCAATCGCGTTTCATGGGGTATTCTAGACTCTTCCAGGCTCTCATGCCGCGCGCGCGCCGGCGTCCCTCCATCCTCGTATCCCCGGGCAGAGGTAGCCGACGACACTTCTCCGTGGTTCATCCTCGTGAGGGTGTATGCCACCATGAACTGCTCGAGGCCTTCGCCCCACCCCTTGAAGCCACCCTTCGCCGTGTAGACGACCACGGGCCTCGTGTTGTCGATGCCCACTCGACCGAACAGCCCGGCGACCATCTCCAGAGATAGAATCTGTGCCGGCAGCCCCTTCAGCGGCGCCCTCAGCGTCTTCTCGGCAAGGTAGACGGCGCCGGGTATGTGCGACATAATGTAATCGTGGACATCGGGCTGGGTGTCCAGAATGGTCCAGCCATGATCCAGGTGGCGTTCGAGCCATCGAGTGGAAACCCACCTCAGGCGTCCAACCCCGAATGGCTGATCTTTATCGTCCATGGGATTCGATTATACTCATCGTCGACAATCATTTATCTCTTTTTTACATTTTCAGTTGATGTGTGCGGCGCCTATCCGAGGGCAGTACCGCCTTCGGATAATTATCAGGCTGCGAAACGATCCGAAGGCGAAGGCCCGTCGAAGGTGGAAGCTAAGGCAAACTGAGCGATTATCGATCAGTCGCTCAATAAATTTATAACTTGTTCTCTAATGTTAAGCAAGGCTTTGTGGGGTGTGCCGATGGTTTATGACTTTTTGACCCTCGACGACGTCGACGTCAGGGGTAAGAGGGTCTTCCTCCGCGTCGACATCAACTCGCCGCTGGACCCGGCCTCGAAGAGGATCCTCGACGACTCCCGCATCAAGGCGACGGTGGAGACGCTCCGCGACCTCAGGGAGGCGAGGGTCGTGCTCGGCGCCCACCAGAGTCGCCCCGGGAAGTACGACTTCACATCGCTTGAACTGCACGCCAGGGTGCTGCAGATGTACAACAACGGGCGGATCAGGTTCGTGGACGACATAATCGGCCCGAAGGCCGAGGCCGCCATGAAGGCGCTGAGGCCGGGGGAGGTGCTCGTCCTCGACAACCTGCGGATGCGGCCAGAGGAGAACGAGAGCATGGCGCCGGAGGAGCTCGTCAAGACGGAGCTGGTCAGCAGGCTGGCGCCCCACTTCGACCTCACCGTGAACGACGCCTTCGCGGCGGGCCACCGCAGCCAGCCGAGCCTCGTCGGCTTCGGCGAGGTCATGCCGATGGTCGCCGGCAGGCTGATGGAGAGGGAGCTCAGGGCCCTCAACCGGGTCATCGAGTCGCCGGACCGCCCCTGCCTCTTCGTCCTCGGGGGCGCCAAGGTCGAGGACCGGTTCCCGGTTATTCAGCGGGTCCTTCGAGACGGGATCGCCGACCGCATCCTCGTCGGCGGCCTCGTCCAGGACGCCTTCCAGATGGCGAGCGGTCGGATGTCGAAGCGTGTGGAGCGGCTGAGCGAGGAGGAGCGGTCCGAGGTGGCGAGGGCAACGGATATCCTGAAGAAATTCGGCAGATTCATCGAGCTGCCGGTGGATCTGGCGCTCGACGCCGAGGGGGAGCGGGTCGAGGTGCCCGTGGAGAGGCTGACGGACGAGAGGAACATCTACGACATCGGCCTCAATACCATCGCCCGGTTCTGCGACCAGGTGAAGAAGGCGGGTACGGTCGTGGCGGAGGGTCCGCTCGGCATGTTCGAGCGCAGGGGGTTCGACACGGGCACGAAGGAGCTGCTGAGGGCGATGGCGGACTGCGTCGGGTTCACGCTCGTGGGCGGCGGCCACCTGGGCGCCATGGCGGCGATGATGGACATCGACGGCCGGATGAGCCACGTGAGCACCGGGGGCGGGGCGATGCTGGCGCTGCTGGCGGGCGAGACGATGCCCGTCGTCGAGGCGCTGGAGCGGGCGAAGCGGCGGTACGGCTGAGGCCCGGTAAGGTTAATGAACGTGGTCGCGGATCGTGTCTGTCGGCGGGGTCGTGGTCCAGCTTGGTCTAAGATACGCGGCTTGGGCCCGCGTGATCCCCGGTTCGAATCCGGGCGGCCCCACCACTCGCATCGGCCACCACTTATAGTGGTTTTTTCTGTTGCTGTTAGCTCCGGGTGGATGTTGGGGTTTGTGTTTCTCGGCTGTCGGTGTGCATTGGTTTTTGGGGTTTGACTGGGGTGGTCGCATGGGGGGTTTTTTGCGGGAGTTTGGCTTGTTCTGGCGTTTGTCTGTTTCTGGAGGTTTTTTGGCGGGGGATGTTTTGGGGGATGGATGGCGGTTGCGATCGGTCCGGGGGTGTTGTGGGGCGGAAGATCTTTATAGTTGCTAACCCACACATACACACACAGGGATCGGTATGGGCTCGAGGAACATCTCGATATCCGATGAGGCCTACTCGAGGCTCGCGGCGCTGAAGGGCCCGAACGAGAGCTTCACGGACGTCATCAACCGCATCACGGGGAGGAGGTCGATCCTGGAGCTGGCCGGGGTCCTCACGGAGGCGGAGGGGGATGAGCTCCGCCGGAGGGTGGAGGAGCTGCGCCTCGGGAGCGCGAGGAGGGTGGAAGCCACGGCTCGCAGGGTGCAGGGGCCTTGCTAGCGGACACGACGTTCCTCATAGACATCATGTTGGGCGAGCCGGGGGCCTTGAAGAAGGCGGCGGAGATCGAGAAGGGCGGCTCCACGGTCTCGGTGGGCTCGCCGACGATCTTCGAGCTGTACGTGGGTGTGTCGCTGAGCGGGAAGGCGGAGGATGAGAAGTCTAAAATAACCTCGTTATTGGCGTCTCTGCCTCAGCTGTCCCTGGACTATCAATCTGCCTGTTTTGGTGGCTCGATTTACGGGGATAAAATGAAGATGGGGTCCAGGATCGATCCCGAGGACGCGATGCTCGCCGGCATAGCGAAGGCTCACGGAGAGAGGATAGTGACGCGGAACGTCAGGCACTTCGAGGGAATAGAAGGGGTAATCTTAGAAAGCTACTAGCGCATCCTCCCGATTATCAATTTTCCCCGAGGGACGGAGGAACGCGGTCGTCCGATCCGGGGATCTTTGCTTGCCTTGCCCGGTATGGTGACGAGAGGGCGCTGACGCTCATCGCGAGCTAGGGAAGCCACCGCGGGCCAAATAAGAAACTTATTTTACCAGGTAAATGTTTATATATAAGCATGGACCGTCGCACCCCACACACATACATTGACCTTTTCGCCGGGTGTGGAGGGATTTCCCTTGGCCTTTATAATTCTGGTTGGCGTGGCATCTTTGCCATCGAAAAAAGTAAAATGGCTTTTGAAACGCTCAAGTATAACTTAATAGACAAGAAAGATCACTTTGACTGGCCACAATGGCTCCCAATGACTGAACATGACATTGTCGATGTTCTTAAGTGCTTTAGAAGTGAACTCAAGGAGCTATCGGGAAAAGTCGATCTGATTGCCGGCGGTCCGCCTTGTCAGGGTTTTTCATTCGCTGGAAGACGGAATGAGCATGATGAAAGAAATAGATTGACGGACTCATACATTGAGTTTATTGATATAATTAGGCCAAGGGCACTGTTTCTTGAAAACGTGGTAGGTTTCACGGTTGGTTTTAAGAATGGAACTTCTATAAATGAAGCTTATTCAGATAGAGTATCCAAGGAGCTCCAAAATCTGGGGTATAAAATAAAGGACAATATCATAGATTTTTCTGATTTCGGTGTTCCTCAAATAAGAAAAAGGTACATTCTAGTAGGCATGTTTTCCAGAAGTCCAAAAAAGTTCTTTAAGAAGATTGTTAAAGTAAAAAAAGATTTTCTTACTAACAAGGGATTAAAGGATAAGACAACCCTTGGAGAAGCTATTTCTGACTTAGAAGGAAAGCACGGTAAAATAAATTCTGATCGCAGAATTTTCAAAGCTGGTATCTATGGAGAAACTGAAAGTTTTTACCAAAAATACATGAGGAAAGACATACATGAAGATTTTTACCCAGACAGTCACAGATTTGCTAATCACAGAAAGGAGACCATAGAAAGATACGAATACATTATTGAGAATTGCCCTAGAGGTATTAGAATCGGAAAAAAAATCAGAGATAAGTACAACATTAAAAAGAAAACCATTGTTCCTCTGGACAAGGATAGCCCGTGCCCCACATTGACTACCCTACCAGATGATTACATTCACTATTCCGAGCCAAGGATCCTTACCGTTAGAGAGTACGCAAGAGTACAATCTTTTGCTGACTGGTACAAATTCAAGAATAAGTACACAACTGGTGGCAGCCGAAGAAAATGGGAAGTCCCCCGATATACACAAGTTGGAAACGCAGTTCCTCCGCTCTTTGCTGAACTATCTGGTTTAGTTCTAAAGGAGATGATTTAAGTGACAGAGGCGCTAAAGTTCAGGATCAGTTCAGAACTTAAGAACATTATCGGCAGGGAACTTATCACTGATGATTTTATTGCTATCTTTGAACTCGTAAAGAATTCCTATGATGCTAATGCAAGCAAAGTAGAAATATTTTTTAAAAATATAAAAAACAATAGAGATGAAACATCCAGGATTTTTATCATAGATGATGGCGAGGGGATGTCGTATAATGACATACAAAATAAGTGGTTGTTTGTTGGATATTCTGAAAAAAAAGAACTAGAAAAAGAACTTAGAAATAAAGATTTTAGAAATAAGATTGGTAAAAGAAGGATTTTTGCAGGGGCTAAGGGAATTGGTCGTTTCTCCTGTGATAGATTAGGAAGTAACCTCAAACTTTACACAAAAAAGGAAGATGAAGATTACTTTCATGTACTTCACATGGATTGGGACAAATTTGAGAAAGACCCAACTACTGAGTTTCAAACAATAAATGTAGACTATGAAACTCGCGTGAATCTGAATATTGGAATTGAGTTAAATGGTTTTATACGAGGAACAGTTCTTGAGATTTTTTCATTGAGGGAGAACTGGGATAGATCTAAAATACTAAAGTTAAAAAGACATCTTGAAAGGCTGATTAATCCTGCGCAAGTAAATGAAGAGCTCGAATTCAATATATATATTAGAGCAGAAGAGTATCTTGAGGATGATGATAAATACGAAGAGTATTATGAAAAAGTAAATGGTAATATTCGTAATATTCTTTTCGAGAGGCTTGGAATAAAAACAACACAGATAACTTGTCATATTGATGAAAGTAGAGAAAAAGTTTATACAGAATTAATAGATAAAGGTACATTTATCTATCGTATTGAAGAACAGAATGAATATAAGCCGCTACACAGTATAAATATTAGGCTCTTCTTTCTTAACCAGTCAGCTAAAGCAATATTTACTAGAAATATGGGCATAGAGCCAGTACGATATGGTTCAGTTTTCTTCTATAAGAACGGGATCAAGATTAATCCTTGCGGAAATGAAGGCGATGATTGGCTTGGATTAGACAGAAGAAAGACCCAGGGTACTAGAAGGTTTCTAGGCAACAGGGATGTAATCGGTAGGATTGAGGTTAGCGGTTACCAACCATATTTCAGAGAGGTTTCTAGCAGAGATGGCGGCGTTATAAAAACTAGAGAATTTGAACTTCTAATTAAACTATTCGAAGAAAAAGCTTTAAGAAGGCTCGAAAAATATGTGGTCGAGGGTATTAATTGGGATTCTGAGAAAAAACCTAAAGATCCAGAAGAAATAAAGGCTGACAGCTTCAAGATAGTCAGTCAACTTATTGGAAAGGCAAAGGATGAAGCAGAAAAAATAGAGTTTAACGAGAACTTGATGGAAATATATACGAAAAAGCAGTTAGAGAAAACTCCAGAATTGATAAAGAATATTGAAACTCTCAAAAGGCATGTTAAGACCATTGAAGAGAAAGCGTATATCGACATTCAAGTAAAAGCTGTAAGAAACGCCTTCAGAACTCTACAAAATAAGCAAAAAGAATTAGAAAGAGATCTGAAGTTGAAAGAAGATCAAGCCTTATTTTTAAAATACATCGCAGGCGAAGATAAAACAGAAATAATAGTACTTCAGCACCAGATAGGTCTCGGTGCAGATACTATAACTCAATATTTGCTCAATTTAAAGGATAAAATAGAGAGAAAAGAATTTATTACAAACGACGATTTAATATATATAATTGATAATATACTATTACAAACTCAAATCATGTCCTCAATTACTTCGTTCGTAACCAGAGCCAATTTTGATCTAATGACACAACTGATCAAACGTGACTTAGCATCATATATCAAACAATATGTGGAAAGGGTTTACATACCATTAAAACAAGACATCCTCAAAAATCAAAACGTAACCATTAAGATTGAAAGCGAACCAGATATCGAATTCAATTATGTCTTTAACCCTTTTGAATTCATCGTTGTTATCGATAATCTTATTAAAAATTCTGTCAAAGCAAAGGCAAGACATATCGATATAAAAATAGATGTTCTGGACAAGAACACTATGGAGTTGAAAGTAAAAGATGATGGGGTTGGAATACCTGATAAAAATATAGGTAAAATATTCGATTTCGGATTTTCAACGACTGGTGGCTCTGGAATCGGTTTGTATCATGTTAAGAAGATATTACAAAAATATGGTAGTATCACGGTAAATAATCGTTTGGAAAAGGGAGTGGAGTTTATTATAAGGGTGGTGAGATGATATTAAAATATAAAATATTGTGGTTTGAAGATTCTCATACCTTTGTTGACTCCTTATCACCTCGTATAAAAGCGCATCTAGAAAGCCTTGAATTTGATACTAATATACAGATCAACCCTGGTAGCGGTGACGTTATCGGTCTTGTGACTGAATATGACCCAGACCTCATATTAATAGACTATGATTTAGGTGAAGGTAGCAAAGGTGATACATTTCTAACAGTAATAAGAAGAAATGAACTTTACACGGATATTGTATTCTATTCACAGCATACTGATTTTCTTGCAAAAGTAGGAGGTCTGCTTGAAGGTGCCTTTTTTACAGAAAGAAATAACCTTTACGAAAAAACATGTAAAATTATTGATCTAACTATTAAAAAACAACAAGACGTGAATAATATTAGAGGTATAATAATAGCAGAAACAATTTATCTCGAAAGAAAAATAGACGATTTTACGAGGAGATACTTTGGGCCAGACGAAGAAAAAAGAGCTGCTTTTGACAAAATACTTGATCCTACATTCGGTGCTCTTATGCTAAGTAAAAAATGTGACCTCATAAATCATATATGTAAGGAAAAAATCAAAGCTTTGACGAAGGTCTCAGATAAAGCAGAACAAACCGAAAAGGTAGAAATAAATATTAAAAAGTCAAACCTAGAGAAAATAATGAGCCAATTTAAAAATATATATAGTGATATCATAGAAATTAGAGACATAATGGCTCATGCCGAAGAGAGTTCGGAGTCTAGAAATACGCTAATAAGTAGAATCGGGAAAAAAAAGACAATAATTGTTAACGATGAATTCTGCAAAGAATCAAGAAGAAATATCAAAAAACATTCTGGGAACTTGGATGAACTTACTACCCTCTTTGAATCGTTGCCATAGGCGTAAAATAAAATTATTAAAAATCGGTGTTTTTAATAAGAAAACGTTATTATTTTTTTGATTATCTTGAATCCAGTTGTATCTTATTTTTTAAAATTCTTTTTAACATGTGTACAAATGTCCTCAAGGCAGCAACGCGAACATTCAGTAGTTTTTTTCTTGCAAATCATAGATCCAAGATCTAGAAGACCAAAATTATATTCCCGCCAATTCTTATCAGGTAACATTTTCTCTGCTATTTCCCAAATCCATTTTTCTCTCGCATCCTTGGGCATTACCAATCCGTAAAACTGTGTTAGAACACGAGCTATATTGCTGTCAACAATAGGTCTTCTTTGATTGTTGCAGAAGCACAGAACAGCATTCGAAATATACAGCCCAACATAAGGAATTGAAGAAAGGGCAATGAGATCTAACGGGACCTGTCCTCCATGTTCCTTCAGAATCCTCTCAGCTACTAATTTGAATGTTTTTCGCCGTTGGCGGTATAGTCCTAAATATCTTAAATCATTTTCAAGCTCCAAATCGCTAGTATGGAGTACGATACTGGGTTCGGAGTATTTTGATATTAACGTAGGAAAAACCCTTTCCACGGTTTCGGCTCTTGTCCTTTTGAGCAGTATTTCCAGAACCAGCCATTCCCAACAGTTAAGGAAGTGCGTCCTCCAGTAGAACACTCGACCCTCAAGATTGTACAAGGCAATTACTCTTTGTTGGAACTCTTCAATACAATGTTTTTGAAGTAAAACATCATTAATCGTCTTAGAGCCAGTCAATGTATTAGCCAAGCGAATACATGCTCTTTAAATTTAAGTTCTAGTGAGAATTGGGATTTTCAGGTTTAGGAATAAACTATGTCCGTCGACAGGATAACGGAATCGTAGATACTCAATGCCCCACCGCTCGCAACCATTATGGGCTCACGGTCCACTACTTCTGCTGAGCATGATGATCTGGCTTTCCGAATCGGACAAGCAGCCATTGAAGGAGCCGTAAGGAGAGATCTCCAGGGAAGAGCCCTGGAACAACTGGAAGAACATCACGGAATACACGCCGAGCCCCTCGGGCAGTCCTAAAGAAGAGATTTGAACAGGGGATCTAACGGTTCAGATCCGGGCGGATACACACCTTCACCCCACCTCCGCGCCCCGGCCCCTTCGTAATCCTTTTTAGGAGTCACGCCCCCCGGCGTCCGGGTGAGGGAGTTGAAGCCGATGATGAGCCCATGCGGGCTCGACTGCGGCGCATGCGAGTGGCACGCCGGCGAGAGGCAGCCCAGCTGCGCCGGGTGCACCGCCATCGAGGGGAAGCCGTTCTGGGGCACCTGCCCGACCTACGCCTGCGCCGAGCAACACAACGCCAGGCACTGCGGCGCCTGCGACGAGTTCCCCTGCGAACGGTTCGTCGAGCAGTTCGACCCCAACGACCCCGAGGGGCAGCGGAGCGCCGTCTACAGGGCCGGCGTCGAGGCCTACCGAGCCAGGCACGGCGACGAGAAGGCCGCCGCGCTCATCAGGAAGACCCCGAGGGCCCACTAGGGGCGCAGCCGAAAAGTTAATTCGATCCACCCCCCTCTTCTCTCCGCGCGCCGGGTTGGCTGAGAGGTCCAGGCGACTGCCTGCAGAGCAGTTCCACCAGGGTTCGAATCCCTGACCCGGCTCATCTACTCTGCAGAGTGGTTTAACCGTGTCTGAGGTCTTTGACCTCGAATCGATCTCGGGCTTTCGACAGGATCTCGTCATCCATGGTCACCAGCGTCGCATCCGATCTTCTGGCAAGAACCAGGTAGATCGCGTCGTAGACGGCCAAGTCGATGCCTATAGAGACCTCGAAGGCCTCGATCAGGGCGTCCCACTCCGCGTCGACGTACGTCAGAGGCAAGATGGCGAAGTCCTTCAGCGCCTCGGCGGCGTCGCCCGGGTCCACCCCACGCCTCCTCGTGTACGTGCTGAGCGCGTTCGCCGCCTCTATTTTCAGGATCGTTGGCGCGATCAGATCCACTTCACCGTCACGCATCTCTTTCAGCAGGCGCTGGGCCTCCGTGCTGTACTCCTCGTCTACCATCCATTTCACGGCAACGGATGCGTCGACGACGTATCGCTTCAGCGCCGATCCCTCATCTCCCGGATGATCTGTGTGGCGTAGTCTCCCTCGAGCCTGCCGATCCTGGCGCGGACCTCGGCGAGCTTCTTCATCGCCTCTTCCACTTTTTTCCTCTTCACCTTCTCCTCGAGGAGCCGGCGAACGTCTTCCGCGTACTCGATGTTCAGCTCCTCCAGATCCTTCTTGAGCTCCTCGGGGACCCTGACGCCGATGACCGAGCTCAAAGTTAACACTACATGTTAACAAGTTTGTAAACACGCATATAAACACCCCGTAGAACTCAAACCAAGAAGGACTAACTGAATACAGGAATTACGTTCCTTCAAAGATGAATTTCGTTGAGATAGGCGGCTGCCTGCATAGCAGTTCCACGGGGATTCGAATCCCTCACCCAGCTCTTCGAGTTTATTTTTGTTAGTTATGGCATTTTTCTAAGGTTTGAACGTGCGTGAGGCGAACCCTGGATAGTGATGATCGCGCTTACACTTCAACTGTTCACGGTATGAACAGCACCTTACAGCCGACTCTTGATTTCGCGATTTCGAAGGCTTCCGTCGCCCTCTCCAGGGGGAGGCGGTGGGTGATCAGGCCCTTGAGGTCGACGGCGCCCCTCCTGGCCAGCCTGATCGACTCCTCGAAGTTGACGGGCCTGGCGTCGAAGGCGCCGGACAGGGCGAGCTCCCTCCGCACGATCTGGGTCACGGGCACCTCGACGGGCCTCCCGAAGATGCCGACGATCGTGACGTGGCCCCCCTTCTTCACGATCTGGATGGCCTGGGCCACGGCCGCCGGCGCCCCCGTGGCGACGAAGGCGATGTCGGCGCCCCTGCCGCCGGCGACGCCCATCACCCTCTCGACCAGGTCCTCCTCCTCGACGTTGACCGTCTCGAACCCGAGCCTCGCGGCGATCTTGAACCTCTCGACATCGACGCTGATTCCAGTGACCAGCACCTCGGCGCCGGCGAGCCTGAAGAGCTGGGCCGAGAGGAGGCCGATCGGGCCGCACCCCTGGACGACGGCGAGGTCCCCGAGCCTGACCGGGGTGACGTCCCTGACGAAGTGGAGGGCGTTGCTCAGCGGCTCGATGAGGGCGCCCTCCTCGAAGCCGAGCTCGTCCGGCAGCCTGTGGAGGAGCCTGGCGGGCACCGCGACGTACTCCGCGAAGCCGCCGTCGGCGTGGATGCCGAAGAGGGCGGAGCTGTCGCACAGGTTCTCGTTGCCACTCCGGCAGTAGGGGCACTCGCCGCAGGCCTTCACCGACTCGGACAGGACCCTGTCCCCGACCGCGTAGCCCTCGGCCCTCGACCCCGCCTCGGCGACGCGCCCGGCGAACTCGTGGCCCAGCACGACCGGCAGCTTCATCCTGGAGTAGGCCGGCGTGTAGTCGTAGATGCCGAGGTCGCTCCCGCAGATGGCCGCCGCCTTCACCTCGACCAGAACTTCATCCGGCTTGATCCTCGGCGCGTCGACCTCGGCGAACTCGACGCCCGGCTCCGGCTTCCTCTTCACGATGGCCCTCAACTCCGCCACACCGCCTAGTTAACGGGCGGCGAGCTGCCTTAAACGCTTCTCCAAGGGGGTGAAAGGCTCTAATCCTGTCGAGGGCCATTGTAGATGGGACATCCGTTGAGGGAGGCCGAGGGGCGGGCGCTGGGGTCCGTCGACGTCGACGGCCTGCTCGATTACCTGTGCGAGATCATCTCGGTGCCGAGCGTCGGAGGCCGGGAGAGCGCCGCTCAGAGAAGCGTCGCGGAGAAGATGAGGGAAATAGGGCTCGAGGTCGACGAGTGGGAGATCGACTTCGACTCGCTCAGGGGCCACCCCGCCTTCAGCATGTCCATCGAGCGGGACGAGGGCATAGGCGTCGCGGGGTCCTTCGGCGGCGAAGATGGTCGCAGCCTGATTCTTAACGGGCACATCGATGTCGTGAGCCCCGGCGACGAGGCGAGATGGCGCCATCCGCCCTGGATGGGAGCCGTTGAGGGGGAGAGGGTCTACGGGAGGGGGGCTACCGACATGAAGGGGGGCCTCTGCTGCGCCCTCTTCGCCGCGAAGGCGGTGATCGACGCAGGGATCCCGTTGAAGGGCAGGGTGACGGTGGATAGCGTCATCGGGGAGGAGGACGGCGGCGTCGGTGCCCTCGACGTTGTTCAGAGGGGCTACAGGGCGGACGCGGCCATCGTGATGGAGCCGAGCGGTTGCGACATCGTTCCGGCCCACGCCGGCGTCGTGGCATTCAGGGTCACCATCACGGGCAAGGCCGCCCACGCCTGCATCAGGGAGGAGGGGGTGAGCGCCATAGACAAGTTCATTCCCCTATACGAGGCGGTTAGGGTGCTGGAGGCGGAGAGGAACAGACGGGTAACCGACCCCCTTTTCTCTGGTTACAGGATCCCTTACGCGATCAGCATAGGCAAGATCCAGGGCGGCCGATGGCCGGGCACCGTGATGGAGGACCTCTCCTTCGAGGGGCGGATCGGCGTTGCCGTCGGCGAAACGACGGAGCACGCCAGGATAAAGCTTGAGGAAGCGGTGAAGATGGCGGCGCACGCTGACACCTGGCTCAGGGAGCATCCTCCCGTCGTCGAGTGGAGGGGCTACAGGTTCGACCCCGCCTCCATCCCCGTAGATCACCCGATAATGGAGACCGTTAAGACCGCGTACAGGGACGTCGCGGGAAACTATCCACGAGTCGAGGGGATGACCTACAGCAGCGACATGAGGCTCCTCGTCAACGTCGGCGGCATCCCCACCATGATATTCGGACCCGGCGACATCAGGGACGCCCACGCCGCGGACGAATCGGTCGCCATCGCCGACCTGGAGAGGGTGACGAAGACCCTCGCTCTCACGATAGTCCGCTGGTGTTCGTGATCAATGGGCTACGCTTCTATTCTTGTTACAGCGTTGTTTGAGTCAAAAATCTGCTAACAAACTTGGCTGCCTCAGATTTTTAAGGGATTATACTCCTTGTGAGAGACGGGAGGCTTGGGTTGGATGGATAAATATTACAGGATACCCGACTATCCAGACCACCTGTCCAGTTCGAGCGTCCTGACTCGAATGCTGGACGGGCTCGGCTTCAGGTTCTACTGGGCCACGGAAGGGCTGAGGCCTGAGGACTACTCGTTCAGGCCCGCCCCCGACACCAAGAGTATCGAGGAGCTCGTGATGCACGTCTGGGGGCTCATGAACTGGGTTAGCTCCTCCGCCCTCAAGAAGCCCTACCGCAAACCCGAGAAAGGGGAGATCGCCAGAGAACAGGCGCTCGTCATCATCTACGATCTCCGGAACACGCTGCTGGCGATGAGCGACGAGGATCTGAAGAAACTCCGTATCCAAGGTAAGCCCTTCTGGCACCTGATCAACGGCCCCTTCTCGGATGCCCTGACTCACACTGGGCAGATAAACTCCTTCCGGAGGCTGGCGGGCAACCCGGTTCAGGGGGCCAATGTGTTCAAGGGCGAGCCTCCTGAGAAGAAAAAAGCTGATGACTCCCAGTTAGATTAAAGGGAAGAGGTTAATCCTGCCGGATCGGAGCGGTTCGACTTAAATTCTCCTCTTCCCTGATCCAAGGAATGCACTTGAAGCGCCTCGGCTTGATTGTGAACCCCATCGCCGGAATGGGGGGGAGGGTCGGGCTCAAGGGCAGCGACGGCTCCGAAACGCTCAGGAGGGCGAGGGACCTGGGGGCCACACCTATCTCCCCACAGAGGGCCGTCGAGGCGTTGAGGCGGCTGACCCTCTCGGCGGGCCAGGTCGAGATCGTGACCTACCCGAGGGAGATGGGGGAGGACGAGTCGAGGGAGGCGGGCCTCCACGCCAGAGTCATCGGCAGCATCACCTCGGGCGAGACGACCTCCACCGACACGAGGGCCGCCGCGAGGGCGATGCTTGCGATGGGCGTCGACCTCATCCTGTTCGCCGGCGGCGACGGCACGGCTCGGGACGTCTGCGAGGCCGTGGACGGCAGGGTCCCGGTCCTGGGCATCCCGGCGGGCGTGAAGATCCACTCCGGCGTATTCGCCATAACTCCGACGAGCGCCGGCGACCTCGCCTCCAGGTACCTCAAGGGCGAGGTCGTCTCCGTCCGAGAGGCGGAGGTCATGGACATCGACGAGGACGCCTTCAGGGAGGGCAGGCTCTCGGCCTCTCTCTATGGTTATCTCCTTGTGCCCCACGAGGAGGCGTTGATGCAGGGCTCCAAGGAGGCGAGCACCGCCCAGGAGCAGCTCAACCTGGAAGCGATAGCCGCCGACGTCGTCGAGGAGATGGACGCGGATACCCTCTACATAGTCGGCCCAGGCTCCACGACCAAGGCGATCACCGACCGGCTTGGGGTAGGGAAGACCCTCCTCGGCGTCGACGTCCTGCGGAACAAGGATCTCGTGGCGACGGACGTGAACGAGGCACAGCTCCTCGAGCTGATCGAGGGCAAGGAGGCGAAGATCGTCGTCACCGTCATCGGCGGCCAGGGCTTCATCTTCGGCCGCGGAAACCAGCAGATCAGCCCGCGGGTCATCAGGATGGTCGGTAAAGAGAATATCGTGGTTGTGGCGACACCCTCCAAGCTCGCCGCTCTCAGGGGTAGGCCCCTCCTCGTGGACACCGGCGACGGGGCCCTGGATCGGGAGCTGAGCGGCTTCATCAGAGTCGTGACAGACTACAGGAGGCGTGTCGTGTACCGGGTGAGGGGCGGCTGAGCTACCTGAGGTCGTAGGGCCCTAGGTACTCCTCCTGGAGGACGTTGCCGCCGTCTATCACCATCTCTGCTCCCGTGATGTAGCTCGACTCGTCGGAGGCGAGGAACAGGACGAGGTTGCCCACGTCCTCGGGCGTCCCCTGCCTGACCATGGGGATCTTCCTGCCGAACTCCCTCATGGCTGTTTCAGCGTCCCCGCCGCCAGCGCTGCCCCTCAGGCCGAAGGCGCTGGGGCTGTGGACGTAGCCGGGGAGGATCGCGTTCACGTTGATCCGGTACTGGGCCACCTCGAGCGCGAGGGCCTTCGTGAAGCCGATGACCGCCGCCTTGGTGGCGCCGTAGGCAGTCTGGCCCCCGGCGGGCGTGCCGACGAGGGGGCCCGTGACGGACGACATGTTGATGATCTTGCCGTACCTGCGCTCCATCATCGAGGGCAGGACGGCCTTCGCGCACCGGAACATGCCGAATACGTTGATCTCGAACATGTTCCTCAGGAAGACCTCGTCCATCTCGACGAGCTTCCGGCGGGGATAGATGCCGGCGTTGTTGACGAGGATGTCAACCCTGCCGTGCATCCCGAGGATCCGCCCCATGACCTCTTCGACCTGATCAGGCTTCGTGACGTCCATGACGTGGCCCTCGGCGTTGTACCCCTCCTTCCTTATGGCCTCCGCCGTCTGCTCCACCTCCATGGCTACGTCTGTCAACGCCACTGTTGCGCCGTGCCTCGCCAAGACCTTGGATACTCCGGCGCCGATGCCCTGATAGGCGCCAGTTACCACGGCGATCCGTTCCTTCAGCCTATTCACTTCTTCATTTTCCTCCTGTAGGCCCTCCAGCTCATTGCCCACTTCTCCGGGTCGTCGAGGGGCGCCGGATCGATCTTGTGTATCGGGGCATTGTGCGGAGCGGACTTGACCACTTCAGGGTTCGTGTACGCCTCCTCAGCCACCTTGCTGAGGACGGCGGCCCAGTAGTCGATGTCCGCCTTGCTGTACGTCTCGCAGGGCTCGGGTGTGAAGGGCTCCGGGACGATCCATGGATGGTGGCTCGTGAAGTAGCTCTGGACGCCGTAGTCGATGACTCGACGGTTGACGTCGTTGACGCCGACGCCCGTCTCCCTCTTCATCCTCTCGAGGCTGTACCGGATCTGGTCGACGCGCCGGCCGCCGAAGGGCTTAGTGACGCCCCTGATGCCGAGTATCTTCCTCTCCAGGTACTGGTTGTTGATCATGCTGACCTCCGCCGCCTCCCTGAGGCCGTCGGCGCCCATGCTCATCGCCCAGGCGTAGGCCCTGACCACGACCTGGAGGTTGCCGAGGAAGCCCCTGACCTTGCCGACGCTGTTGGGTCTGTCGTAGTCGAGCCCGTAGTGGTCGCCCTCCCTCACTATCACGGGCACGGGCAGGAAGTCCGCCAGATCCGAGGTCACTCCGACCGCCCCCGAGCCGGGTCCCGAGGAGCCGTGGGGGCTGCCGAAGGTCTTGTGCAGGTTGAAGAAGCACATGTCGAAGCCCGCCTCCCTGGCCCGGGTGACGCCCATGATTGCGTTGGCGTTGGCCTGGTCGTACGCGCACAGGCCGCCCGCCTCGTGCACGATCCTCGTCCACTCGTCGATCCGCCTGTTGAAGATGCCCGTGTCCTCGGGGTTCGTGATGAAGAGGCCGGCGGTGTGCCGCGAGACCGCCGCCTTGAGGGCCTCTGTGCTCGGGAGCCCCGTCTCCTCGTCCGGGTAGAGCGTGACTACCTTGAAGCCAGCGGTGGCCGGGCAGGCGGCGTCGCACGGGTGGCTGAAGATGGTGGTGACGATCTCGTTCCGCTGATCGAGATCACCGTTGACCTCGTGGTACTTCCGGACGATGGCCGCCATGGCGAAGGCCGCGGCCGAGCCGCCGGGCGGCTGGAACGTGAAATCGTCCATGCCGCTGATCTCCCCGAGGAAGAGGTGGGCGAACTTCCAGGCGATCTCGAGGACGCCCTGCACGGTCTCCTCGGGCTGGAGGGGGTGGACGTCGGCGACCATGGCGGCCAGCTCCTCGTTGACCTTCGGGCTGTACTTCATCGTGCAGGTGCCGACGCCGATGTCGATGTCCATCTCCATCCCGAGGGTCATCTGGCTCAGGCGGAGCCAGTGCCTCAGGACCTGCGGCTGGCTCAGCTCCGGAAGCTCCGGCGGCCGCCTGCGTCTCATCGCCGCCGGTATGTGCCTCTCTGCGCTCCCGACCGCTTTCCTGATCCCCTCCTCGACGCTGGGGACGATGACGCCGCGCTCGCCCTCCCTGCCGAGGTCGTGGATGAGGGGCTCGCTCCAGGCCGGCGCGCGATACGGCCTGACCTTTGCATCACTCATGCCAGCGCCTCCTCGAGCGCTCCTGCGAGCCTGTCGATGTCAGCCTGGGAGTGGACCTCCGTGACGCACGTGAGCGCCGTCTGGCCGAGCTCGGGGAACTCGCCGGAGATGTCCTTGCCACCGAAGATCTTCCTGCGGAGGAGGGCCCCGTTCACGTCCCTCACCTTCCTGCCCGTAGAGTCGATGTTGAGGCAGAACTCCTTGAAGAAGCTTGGAAACACGATCTCGACGCCGTCGATCCAGGCGAGCCTCTCGGCGGCGTAGTGGCTCTTCTGGACGATGGCCGCGCCCACGTCGCGCATCCCAGCGGGGCCCATGAGGCTCATGTAGACGGCGGCGACGATGCCGTAGAGCGCGGTCGTGGTGCCGACCCAGTCCTTCGCCCTCTCCCTCGCCGCGTAGCTGGTGCGCTCGTACCTGCACTGCCCGAAGCCGTGCTCGCCCGGGACCTCGGTGCCCGTGATGCTGACGAGCCTCAGTGGGTACTCGCTCACGTACTTCTCCTCATCGCGCGAGGCGATGAAGCCGGCCAGGCCGCCGCCCGCGCTCATGTGGACGCCCAGGGGCTGCAGGTCGCCGCACACGATGTCGGCGCCGTAGTCGGCGGGCGGCGCCAGCACGCCGAGGCTGATCGGATCGACGCCGACCACGAGCTCCGCGCCGGCGCCGTGGGCCATCTCGGCGATCTCCTCGCCCTGGTCCTCGATGACGCCCAGGTACGAGGGGTTCTCGATGTAGACCGCGGCGGTCTCGTCGCCGATCTTCTTCCTTAGATCGTCCATGTCTAATGTACCCGTCTCGCTGTAGTAGCCGACCTCTCTGACCTTGATGCTGCCCGGCATCTCGGTTGGGTTGCAGAAGTTGCGGACGATGGAGAGCCTGTCGGGGCTGACGATCCTCGGGACGAGGGCTTCACGGCGGCCCGTGATCCTGGCGGCCATCCGTATGGCGTTTCCGGCCGAGGAGCCCCAGTCGTAGGTCGGTATCCCCGAGACCTCCATGCCGACGAGCCCGCAGATGAGGCTCTGGAACTCCCAGTTGGCCTGGAAGCGGCCGAAGTCGGAGTAGCTGCCGCCCGCGTACGCCGTGAGGAACTCGGACCTGCCCGCGACCTCGTCGCAGACCTGGGGGACGAAGTGCTGCCAGCAGCCGCCCCCGAGGAAGCTGAGGTACTCCTGGCAGGTTGCGGTTCTGGACAGGATGCCGGCGACGTACTTCTTGAGATCGTGCTCGGCGGGAAGGGGCCCCGGCAGGTCCATGCGGCCCCTGAACCTGAGGCGCTCCGGGATCATCTCGGCGTAGAGCTCCTCGGCGTTCGTGACTCCGATCTCCCTGAGCATCTCTTCCTTCACCGCGCGCACGGAGTTCGGGATGTAGGGGTGAACGAAACTATTCCTTTCAGGCAAAGAACTCACCCGGAACAGCTAGGGGATTAGATGTATATCCGTTTTGAGTCCCGAAACCCGAATCGTCGAGGGATGATGGCGCGGGCTGGAAAATTCGATCATTTTCTGAGCTCTTCGGGTATCCCAGATTCGCATGGCACGCCTGTCTGGCAGAGCCCGCAGCCGTAGCCGTCGAAGCCGAAGTGCCTGTTGACGTACTGCCTCGTCATGTCGAGGTACCTCGAGCAGAGGTCCTTGTCGTGGCCCCTTTCCGATATGGCACCTATGGGGCATCGATCGATGCACCTGCCGCAGGTCCCCCTGGCGTAGAAGAGGCAGTACGCGTGGTGATCGGTGTACGGCCTGACCGTGGGTGTGACGCTCATTCGCGCGATGACCGATCCGCACCGCATGGCCTTGCCCTTCGGCGTGATCAGCCCGTCTGAGAGGCCGAACGTACCCAGCCCGGCGGCGTACGCGGCGTGCCTCTCGGACCACGTCGAGGCGAACCCGTAGCGCTCCGACCTCCGATCCTCCCACAACGTCGAGTGCATGGGGGCCACGGCCTCGATCCCCGCCCGTCTGAGCTCCTCGACGACGTGCCTGCGGAGCCCGTTGTTGACCCCCTCGCCGAAGATGCGCGTTCGGGCCCACCTCTCGCTCGGGAAGTAGGTCTCCCTGCGGTGGTCCGCCTTCGTCGCGTTCGTCGGGGCAGTATCCAGCTGATGATGGTGAGCTGATCCGGGGCCACGCCGACGCCTGGGAATTCGTTCGCGAAGAACTCGAGTGGCGAGAGATAGAAGTCGCCGATGTCCTCCTTGAAGAACTTGTAGAGGGGGTCGGCACCGCTGCTGAAGCCCACCAGCGGCTCGGCCCACGCGGGCTCGTTCGCCTCGTTCCTCATGGTGTTCTCCGGCGATGCGATGAAGCGCTCGATCACCCTTCGAATCCACTGCGCGAGGTTCTCGCGGCGATGCGCCAACCGATGGCTCACCTGAACGACAACATTTCTACTTGACCGTTTTATTTAAAGCTGAATTAATTTTATCCGATTGGAGCTTCAGTGCTCGTGACCGCCCATGCCCTCTCCTTCGTGTTCGCCGGCGCCCGTGATGGTCGTGTACAGGTGATGGGAGAACAGGACGAACCCCAGCTCGGCTTGAACGTATGCCCTTGCGGCCTCCACGTCGTCCTCGTCGTACTTCTTCTTGACCATTGCGTGTTTGAACCGTTTCTGTAGCTCCTCCTCGAGCGCGTGCGATAGGAAGCCGATCGCGTCCTTGGGGTTCCCCAGCTCGATGGCCTTTTCGGCCCTCGGCACGACGGGTCCCCAGTCGAGGCCGGCGGGCTTCAATCCCGTGTATGGAGCCCCTTCTCCTTCCCTGTGCAGGCGCACGGCGGTTTCGAAGAACCAGTAGTCCGCCAGTTCCGCGGCTTCCTTGCCCTTTTTCCTGACCTGAAGGGCCCTGTTGAACGCCGTGGTCAACTCTTCTTCCGCTTTTTTCGGTGCCCATGGGAGTATGAGCCTGACGTTCCCGCTCTCTAAGGCCCTCTTCGCGGCCTTGACGACGGGTCCATCCAACGTGTCACAATGCGGTGGCATGCCTTCACCTCCGAGAAACAATTTCTTTCATGATTATATAATGTGTTACCCTGTCTGAATCCTTAAACATGCGCCCGGCGAAGGACTCGCCAATTAAGTTTCAAGACATCATCGTTCCAGTTCCATGGCTTCTGAATCCCATCTTCCCGGATTACTTCATTCAAGGAACCATGAAAAAGCCGAGAAATTGCGCGTTACAACCTTTCTGCAAGAATAAGGATCGATAAAAAAAGGAGCCGGGCTCTCTTTTTTGTCTATTTGCTCTGGAAGATGCCGAAGACGTTTCCCTCGGGGTCGGCGGCGAGCGCCTCCCAGCCTATCCCCGAAACTTCCATCTTGGGTTGGATTATTTTGCCACCCATGGCCTTGATCTTCTTCACGTAATCGTCGACGGACTCGACCGCGTAGTAGTTCAGGGGAATCTGCTCCGGCTTCTCCTTCTTGTACATGCCGCCGTTCACGCCTCGACGGATCGGCATGCCCTTCTCGTCCATGGGCACGGTCTCGATGTTCCAGTACTCCATCGGGCCCTCCCACTTCTGCATCTTCCAGCCGAAGGCTCCGGCGTAGAACTTCCTGAGCTTCTCCACGTCCTTTGCGGGTATCTCGAAGTGGACGATCGTGTGGTCGACCATATCAACAATCTCTCCTATAATATCTGTGCATGAACATTGAAACTTGGGGATATAAATATTCACTTCGCGCGCGGTCGCGCGTTGTTACCGGTTCTTGACCGCGCGCGTCGACGCGTTGTATAGAAATTTCATCCCTTATTATTGAGTGGATACATGACCAAAAAAGAAGATACGTATCGTCTATTGGACGAATTTAGATGCGCTGAAATGATGCGCTCAAAAGAGCTAACCTATACCCAGGTCGTTGACTATCTGATGGCAGAAACTGGGTGGCCTTACGGCTCTTGTAAAAACCTCGTCTATGAGTATCGGAAAGACAACGGGTTGATAGGGCACTAATCTTTCACGCGCGCGAATTGCATCCAAGTCTGTTTCAATTGCCAAATTATTCATAAGTGGATTCATGCTCGCCGTCCTTTGCACGTTCTCCTTAAATCTGATATCTCCCTTTAACTAATAACTCAAGTTTTGCGGTTTATAAGGGTCATCTCAGTACCACATCCAGTATCTTCTCCAGGGGTAGTCTGTCGGAGTTGCTGTAGACCCACTGGATGAGGTTCTGGAGGAGGTCCATGAA
>Ga0315280_10001241_pt1 | contig 44417 bp, 32 predicted proteins | sample YL17G06_40_MG_FD_203697 | JGI IMG/M metagenome (GOLD analysis project Ga0315280, IMG submission 203697) | Sediment microbial communities from Yellowstone Lake, YNP, Wyoming, USA - YL17G06_40 | ecosystem: Environmental > Aquatic > Freshwater > Lake > Sediment | place: USA: Wyoming | collected... | reverse complement strand
CGATCGGTGCGCGGCACCTCGTCTTCTTCGGCACGAAGGGCGGCATCGCCAGGCCGGTGATGACCGCGGGCACCGACGCCAGCGAGGACACGGTCACGGTGCGCGGCCCCGGGATCGAGTATGAAACCCTCGGCTCTGCCTACGGCACGCGGCTGTCGGGTAACACCCACGTGGGCCTTGCCGTCAAGCAGATCCGCATCTTCCGAGGGCAGATCGACTACACCGCGCGCCGCGCCCAGGACGGAGCCGTTCGCGTGCAGCCCGACGCCACGGTGATCGAGGAGGGGCTCGCGTGGGCCGAGGACTTGTCGGTCTACTATCGCGGGTCGCGCCGATGGAGCGGCGGCCTAGTGCTGCGGCACATCAACACCCCGCGGTTCCGGTCGTTCACAAGTGCCGCGACGTGGATCCTCGCGCCTTCGGCGGACGTGGGGACCGCTTGGCGCTCCGGGCGCGACATCATCGCGGCAGACCTGCGCAATACATTCGGCGCCAACGGCGGCAGCCCAGTGATCAGGATCGGTTGGGAGCACAGCCTCGACAGCCACGGCCGCTGGCTCGCCCGGGCAGGGCTCCGCGACGGGAGGCCGTCGCTGGGCGTGGGCTGGCATGGCTCGCACGGATCGGTGGACTTCAGCTTCGGCCCGAACCCGGCAGAGCGGGCGTCGTTCTCCGCGAGTGTGGTGTTCTGACGGGGGTCGATCACACGCCGCAGGCGCGCAGGTACTCGCGGCTGACCTTCAGGTCCTCGAGCGGGTCGCGGAGGTGCGTGTCCTGCTCGACGCCCACTGCTCCGCAGTAGCCTCCCTTGCGTAGGGCCTCCACGACGGCGGCGTTGTCGAGGCCGATGTTGCCCGCGCCCAGCTCGCAGAAACGCCCGCGCTTGTGCCACACGTCCGCCTCGCGCTCGGCGATCCAGTCCTTGAAGTGCACGAACGCGATCCGGTCGGTGAACTCGGCCGCGATCGCGACGGGGTCGCCGCCCACGGCCGCGAGGTGCGCGGTGTCGAGGATGAGACCCGTCTTGGGGCAGCGGCGGAGGTACTCCAGCACCTGGTCGTGGGTCTCGACGCACTGGCCCATGTGATTGTGCACGGCGACGCGGATGCCGTAGGTTTCGCACGCTTCGGCCTGGTGGTTGACCTGGCGACAGAAGGTGTCGAGGTCCTGCCCGGAGACCATCGGCCAGACGTACGTGCATCCGAACGCAGCGGACCACTTGATGCTGAGCTCGGGCGACAGCGCGCCGACGGTGCAGAACACGCAGCCGAGCCGTCGGAACGTGGCGGCGCCCGAGAGCGCGGCGCCCTCGGTGCGCGCGTCGAGCCGCTCGAGGCCGTCGTAGCCGATCGACTTCAGCGCCGCCAGCCGGCTTTCCAGGTCGAAGAACCCACCGTAGTAGACGTTCTCACCGTAGTCCGCGACAACGACCTTCCAGCTCATCGGGGTCCGCCTCCGTGTTCCTCCCTCGGCCCCGACCCGGGGGAAAGGGCCGGGGTGAGGGAATGCATGCCGCTTTCCCCCGCGGCGCGCCCCGCTCCTCCGATGGGCCGCCGACATCACCACGGTACATCGGTGCAGTCGGGCGTGTGGTCGTTGGCGTAGTGCAGACCCCACCGCGCGTCGAAGCCGCGGATGTCGGTGTGAAGGTTGGCGTCCAGGCCGGGGAGTGGCGTCCGGCCTACCTCATAGACCCCGGTTCCGCCGATCACCACCTCGCCGCGGCGCTCCAGCTCGCGGAGAATACGTCCGACGACGATGGCGTCCTTGATGTCCACCTTGCCGTCGCGGTTGAGGTCATCGAACAACCTGTCTCCGTCGTCGTCGACCCGGAAATCCATCGCCTGGCCGCGCATGTGCCGGCTCTGCGACGCACCGAACACGGTATCGTTGTAGGCGGGGCTGCGGTAGCCGGAGTAGCAGTGCACCGGCTTGGTCGCGAGCCCGCGCCTCAGCAGCTCCGCGTTCAGCGCCTCGACCTTGTCGACGAGCGCGTACTCGACCGGCGCGTAGCGTGGCCAGCCGCTGGCAGCAAGGCCAGGCGGGTCGCGGGAGAGGAACTGGCCGAGCGTGAGGCCGGCGGACACGAGGGCTTCCTGGGCCGGCTCCGGCACCTCCACCCAGGCACGCGGCACGGGAACGTCCTCGGGGTACTCGCCGATGCGGTAGCCGCGCAGCACGCCGCCGCTCATCTCCTCCGAGGACACAGGGACACACACGAAGATGCTTGTGCGCGCCGACACATCGGCCGTGTGGCGCGGCCTGCCCCTGTCGTCGAGCCGCCCGAACCTGCAGACGGTGCGCACGACTATCTCGCACGTGCCTGTGCGGCCTCTCGGGGCCCCCAGGACGAACCGCGCCTGCGATTCGTCGGCGCGGCTCTCCAGCGGGCCCTCGACGGTCCTCGTGACCGATGCGACGCGCCAGCCCTCATCGCCCTTCGTGTCGCGACCCACGTTGACAATGACCCGGCCGCCGGGCCGCACGATGACGGCGAGAGCTTGGGTGCCGTGCAGGTTCCTCCTCCCGTAAGGTGAGTCGTACTCGACGGTAAGCGCATTGCCGATCGTCGGCGGCGTCGGTGCGAGCCGCCGGGCCGTCATGGGCACAAGCACCACCAGGGCCGCCACCACGACGGCCGCGACCAGGATCTTCCAGGACGTGAGCAGGCTCCGCATGGCGGTGGCTCCGGGGACGCTCGGCCTAGGGGGGTGCGAAGAACCTGTCCCACTCGGCCTGCTCGACCTCGTTGCGTGGAGTGGGTGTGAAGCCCATGCCAAGGTAGAGTCGGACGGCGGGGATGCGGAACGTCTGCGTCTCGAGCATCGCGCGCGACAGTGCGACCTCCCGCATGTGGTGCAGCACGGCGAGGGTCACCTGCCGCCCCAAGCCGAGTCCACGGTACTCCGGGCTCACGCCGACCCAGTGGACGCGGCCGGTCTCCTTCTCGTCCGGGTCGTCGAGCCAGCAGAAGGCCGTGGCGCAGAGCGCTCCCTCGCGTCTGATGAACATGACCCCCCGGGGGTGGTACTGAGGCTGGTCCAGAAAGCCGCTCCGCCACCTCGCGGGATCGAAGACCCCGTTCTCGGGGAAACACAGAGTAAGGAACTCGGTCCATTCCTCAAGAACATCACCGGTGTCGTGGGTCAACACGTAGCCTGGCGGCAATGAGAAGGGTGGCAGTCCCTCCAGGTCGGGTCGGTCCATCCGAACCGTCAGGTGGCTTACCATCTGTGGCACCTTACCGGAGCCGGCATTGCGGGATGACACCACCCAGGCCGGCTTCACGTGGGATTCGATACTACGGAAGAGGCGGGGTTCCGGTGCGCGCAGGCGGCCACCTCCCCGGCCGGTTCCACCAGAGAGGGGTGGACTGCGGTGAGGAACCGACGCTACGGCAGCCGCTCGAGCGCGGCCGGGGGCTCGTGGGGGGCAACCGAGGAGTACGGCGAGGCCGGCAGCACCGTGCTCGACTTCGGGAGTACCGTGCTGTCCGAGGGCGACGCCGAACGTACGGTGGACGATCGGATCGGCGCCGAGGTCGAGTGGACGCCCTTCATCGATACGCACGAGCACCTGGTGGAGGAGTCGGCGCGCACCAACTGGGAGCCGGGTCACCTCACCCCGTGCGACGACTGGTCAGTGCTGCTGAGCCACTACATCGACTCCGACCTTGTCTCAGCGGGGATGCCGGCAGGCGACCAAGAGAAGCTCCACAGCCCTGACACCGATCCGATCGAGAAGTGGTCGCTCGTCGCGCCCTACTGGCCCGCGGTCAAGAACACCGGCTACGGGCAGGCCGTGCGTGCCTCTGTAGAGCGGCTCTACGACGTTCCCGACCTCGACGACGGAACCGTGGGTACCGTCGCGGAGCGGTATCGCGCGACCGTGAAGCCGGGCTACTACGAGCGGGTGCTGCGCGAGCTGGCGGGCGTGGAGTCCTGCCAAGTCGACCCGATCGACGGGTCGGTCTACCGGGAATCGCGGCTCCCGACGTTGCTGATGCAGGACATCTCTCTGATCACTCTACACATGGGGTCGGACTGCCGGCGCTTGGCCGGCCCCGCGGGGATCGAGGTGCGCGACCTCGCCGACTACCACTCGGTAGTGGACTGGTGGTTCAGCACGTATGGGCCGTACGCGACGGCGGTGAAGTCGCAGGCGGCGTACTCCCGGGGCCTTGACTTCGAGGACGTGCCTGCCGAGCGCGCCGAGGAACCGTTCAAGAGGCAGCTAGACGGCGATGTGCTGTCCGCGCAGGACACCAAGCTCGTACAGGACCATCTGTTCTGGTACGGCGCGCGCAAAGCGGGCGAGTACAACCTGCCCGTGAAGCTCCACACCGGATACTACGCCGGCAATGACGGAATGCCCATCGGCAGACCGGCCGGCAACCCCGCGGAGGTGTGTGAGCTCCTCCGCAAGGCGCCGGACATCACATTCGTGCTCATGCACGTCTGCTACCCGTTCCACGAGCAGATGATCGCCATCGCGAAGCACTGGCACAACGCGGTCATCGACATGTGCTGGGCGTGGATCATCAACCCGACGGCGGCGTCGCGCTTCCTACGGGACTTCATAGTCACCGCCCCTGCCAACAAGCTGCTGACCTTCGGCGGCGACTACATCCCCGTCGAGTTGGTCATAGGGCACGCCGCCATCGCGCGGCAGGGCATTGCGAGCGTGCTCACGGACCTGGTTGCGGACGAGTGGCTGAGCGCGCAGGACGCCGTTGATCTCATCGACCCCATCATGCACGGGAACGCGAGGCGCATCTTCAACCTGGCGGAGAAGGCCGAGTGGCTGGCGAAGGCGCCATGGGTGGCCTGGTAGAGGCCTTGGAACAACAGGAGGTTACCGAGGATTGCATGTCCTAGCCCCAGCCGCGCCGTACCTGTTGCTTCTGCCTCTGGTGGCATCCGCGTCGGAGACCCGTGGCGAGCAGCCTGTGGCCTACTACGACATGACGCCGCTGTTCTCGCTCGACCTCAACGACCCGGCCCAGCTTCGCGAGTTCTGGGACACCACCCACCTAGTCGTCTCGCTGCAGGGCCTGGCGAACAGGAGTGCCCCCCGCCTGTACATCCGCTACGTTCAAGAGCCTGACGACTTCTGGTGGGATGTGATGACTCGCGAGGGCGGCTGGCTGGCAGGCCGCGAGGTCGTGCGGGTCACGAGCCTGGTGGGCCTGCTCAGCAGGTTCCAAGACTCCTATCGAGGAGCGGTCGTGTGGGACGAGCGCGTGCCGGCGACCTCGAACCTGGCCTCAACCATCGCGGGCAGCGAGAGCCTGCTGTGCTTGCGCTACGATCCCTCGCCAGAGTCGCTCTACAGTAAGCTGACCCAAGGCGACGGCCCGACACTAGACGTGAAGGTCGACCTGCGCGCACCCGACGGCGGCCCCATGTTCACGGGCTCAGGTGCTATCCCAGGCACCGACCTGCCATCGTGCGGCAGCGCGAAATGTGACGCCTACCTATGGCTGATCGAGAACTACGTGAAGGCCGGCAAGGTCAACCCGGCGCGGATGGGCTACTACATCGACGGCTTCTGGCTCAAGTGCTGGCACGCAGGCGACCCCCGCAACCACACGCTCACGAACCAGGACTACGTCATCGCGAACCGGGGCATCCTCTTCGACCTTGGCGTGTGGGACGACGAGTCGCCGGTCGACGACCCCGGCCAACCACCGGGCACCGACGAGCGGACGATGCGCGCGCTCCTGCGGGCCGCCTACGACCGGCTCCATGGAGATGGCACGATCCACGTCGCGGGCTTCGTGCCGTGGGGCTACAAGTACACCAACTGGTCCGGTGGAAGCTGGAACGCCGGAGGCAAGCGTGACGGAGTGCCTTGCGAGTGGCGCTACGCCGAGGTGCTCTCCTGCTTCAACGCGTACATGGATGCCGACGCGCTGGGCCTGAGCGCGATGGCGAACGCCTCCTTCTTCCAGCACTTTCCGCTCCGCGAGCGTTACCCACAGCACAGCGAGCCGACGCGCGAGTCGCTTACCGAGCGCGGGATCCTCGACAGGGACGGCAGGATCGTCAGCCGTGGGTACTACCTTCACTACGTCGGGGACTACGACTCGGCGGCCTGGCTCTACCAGATGCTGCCCGGCATGTGGGCCGATACGGCGCGCGGGTCCGTGCCGCTCTCGTGGGCGTTCAACCCGAACCTGGGCGAGCGGTTCCCACTGGGAATGGACTGGGCCAGGCGCCATGCGACGGACAACGACTTCTTCATTGCCGGGGATTCCGGCGCGGGCTACCTGAACCCGGGCTTCCTGTCGGAGCCGCGGCCCTTTTCCGGCCTCCCGTCGGGAGTGACCGCGTGGGAGCGGCACTGCGCCAAGCTCTACGCGCAGTGGGGCATCTCGGTCACCGGGTTTGTCATCGACGGCTACGCGAGGGGGTTGAGCGAGGAAGGGCTCGACGCGTATGCGCGGTTCTCGCCCGGGGGCATCGTGGCGCAGAAGATCGGTGAGCAGGGCCTCCACAACGGGATGCCCTACCTGCGCATGGGCGGGGACCTGCCGCACGATCCCGTCGAGGCGGCGAAGGTGATCCAGGCGCGCTTCAGTGGCCGGCGGCCTCAGTTCGCTGTCTACCGGTCCATCCTGAAGCGCCCGTCATGGTACGCCCAAGTGGACACCGAGGTGTTCCGGCGGACAGGCGGGCGGGCCGTCGCGGTCGACATGAATACGTTGATGTGGCTGGTCAGGGAGTACGAGGCCCACAAGGACGACTACGCTCCGCCGCCGTCTCCATACGCCGGGGCGAATGAGGTGAGCGCCACCCCCGAGGCCGAGAGTGGGATGCGCGCGGTCTACTGGGAAGACGGGCCCTTCACAGTGGAGGACATCCCAGGTGGCGGGAGGGCCTGGCGGTTGCCGTTGGCCGGCCGGACGTTGTTCCTGTACTTCGACGTCGAGGACGACTTCCTGGGCACGCCGTGCGCTCTCGAGGCTGAGGTGGAGTACCTGGACGAGGGTGTGGGAAGCCTGCTGGTGGAGTACGACTCCGCCGACCCCTCCGCTGCGTTCAGCGGCGCCTACAAGGCTACGCAGGCCGTGCGACGGGATGGCTCCGGCCGGTGGCGCAGGGCGACGGTGGCGCTGCCGGACCCGTTGTTCGAGAACCGCCAGAATGGTGGCGCCGACCTCCGACTCCGCGTCGACGGGGCGCCGCTGCTTGCGCGGCGGGTCTGCGTCAGACGGTCACACTGAGCATGAGGGGCGCCCTGCGATGGAGCATGTGACGATCAGCGAGGCGGCGACGCTGCTGCAGCTCAGCGTGCCGACGGTCAAGCGGTACATCTACCAGGGGCTACTGAAGTCGGCGAAGCTCCCCGGCGGCCAGCATCGGATTCCCAGGACCGAGATCGACCGGCTGCTCGCGGTTCATGGCGAGGAACCGGCCGGCGCGGGCCTGGAAGCGTCGGACCACCCGGTCGATGAACGGCTGGCGCTGCTCGAGAGCTGGGTCACCGACCTGCAGGTCGAGAACGAGCGGCTCGGCGCAACGCTGGAGGTGCTCTCGCGCGTGTGCACTCGGCTCATGGCGCGTGTGGGGGAGGGTGGGGAAGAGCGCGCCCCCGGCCCGGAGGACGCGCGCGTCATCGTGCTCGGGCCCGGCTGCCGCAGGTGCGACGCGCTGTACGCTCAGGCGCGCAGGGTGCTCGACAGGATGGGCCTCAAGGATGTCGCGATGACGCACGTGCGCGACATCGACGATATCGCCGACTACGGGCCGGTTCTCACTCCGGCCTTGCTCATCGACGGACAGCTTGTCACGTCCGGCCGCATTCCATCGGAGGAGGCGCTACGCAAGGCGTTCGGTGCCGCGCTAGGAACGCCGGCTGAACCGCCTCGCTCCCACTAGCCTCGGCCCTCGATCCACGGTACGGAGAACCGCGCGAGCGTCAGTCGCTCATAGGGGCTCTTCTCGCCGCGCTCGTACAGGCAGCCCACGGTCCCGCCGGGCAGCTCCACGAGGCACGAGTAGGCGGACGGCCCCTCCCACAGCATTCGCGCGTCGGGCCAGGTTCGTCCGCTGTCGCGGCTGAGCCGGATCGTCATGTTGACGCGCTGCTCCGACGCCGGATTCGCGAACAGAAGGGTGCCGTCGACACACCGGATCAGGGAGGCCTGGCAGACGGGCTCGACCAGCGCCTCATCGACCGTCGGCGCGGTCCAGGTAACGCCGCTGTCGTCGCTGAAGGCCACGGCGCGGCGGTGCCGGCCGTCGTAGTTCCTCATGTTGAGCATCAGCCGGCCGTCCGACAGCTCGACCACCTGGCACTCGTTGACCCTCGGCGTGACGGTGCCGCCGAGGCGCCACGTCAGGCCTCCATCGTCGCTCAGGATCACGTGGGACTCGTAGAGCTTGCTCCCCGCAACCGCGTGGTCGCACGGGACGACGAGCCGCCCCGAGCTTGTCTCGATCCCGACGCCTGGGCCCGTCGCGTACCACGTCCAGTCGGCCGCCTTGGTCGTCGCGGTGATCTCGACAGGCTCCGTCCATGTAGCGCCGTCGTCCTCAGTCCGCATCATCCACACCGAGCGGCTCTCGGCGGACGTTCCCGCCAGTATCTCGCCCTCGCTATCAGTGCCTCGGTTGCGCGTCAGGAGCAGAGCCACGACGCCGGTCACGCGGCCCGCCACGGGGCACGGGTTGCCCGTCGTGTAGCCGGCGGCGGCCCACACGACGCGCGACGGCTCCCACGTGACGCCGCCGTCGAGGCTGCGCCGCATGAGGAGGTGGATCTGCCCGCTATCGCCCTGGCCGTGGACCCGGCCTTCGCAGAAGGCGAGGACCACGCGGCGCGGGGTCGTGATGACGGCGGGAATGCGGTACGTGTGATAGCCCCCGCCGCCGCTCACCCACAGGTCCTGCTCAGTGACCCCGGGCCCGGCGGCTACAACGGACGCCAGGATAGGAAGCATCGTCACGGGGCCTCCTTGCTCACATGAGCGCCCTCACCCCGACCCTCTCCCGGCGGGAGAGGGAGGTCAGACATGCGTGTACGGCATCTCGATGTCAATGTACTCGACCGGGGTCTCAGGAAAGACCTGCCGCAGGTACCTCGCCAGAGCCATCATGCCCGGTTTCTCGGCCGTCGCGTGGTTCACGACCAGCAGCGGGATCGCGATGTCCACGGCCCACAGCCCGCCATCCCAGTAGTTGATGCCGTCGTCGGTCGCGAGGATCGCGTCGACGCCCAGATCGTACATCGACGGCAGGTGCGTGATGGCGCCCGTGCCGACCGCGAGGCGGTTCACCGGCTTGTCGAGGTCGCCGAGCACGAGGACTGCATCCTGGCCGAGCTCGGCCACCTCCTCGCGCACTCGCTCCGCCAGCTCTCGCACGCGCAGCCCGCCCGTCAGGCAGACCCGGTAGAAGGACCCCGTCATCCTAGGCTGCGTCGGGAAGCCCAGGAATGCCGCCCACGTGTCGACGATGCCAACGTCGGGCATCCTGTCCCACGTGTCGTGGCAGCGCAGAAGCGTCATGCCGTAGCCGCTCAGCAGGTCTCGCTTCTGCTCGACAAGCGCATCCGCGCTGGGGCACCCGCTGTATCCCCCGTAGAAGGCCGGCTCATGGGTTATGAACAGGTCACAGCCGGCGACGGCGGCGCGGTCGATAGCCGCGTTCGTGGGAATCCACGCGACCGCGATGCCCTGCACCTCGTTCTCCGGATCGCCGTGCAGGAACTCGTCGCAGGTGTGGTCCCAGTCAACCCAGGTCCCGATCTCACGGAAGTGCTCTCTCACCTCGACCGCTCGCATTGCCTCGCCCCCTCCGCAGATCCGCATTCGGCGATGCCACGCTGTCCGACGGGCCAGACAGCACGAACCGACTGGCCCGCGCGAACGCCCTCACCCCGCCCTCGCTACGCTCGGGCACCCCTCTCCCTAGGGAGAGGGGCCGGGGGTGAGGGCCTGCGCCCCTCCCGCCGCGAATCCCGTGAACCCCGGCAGCTCGTCGACCCGGAAGCCCAGCCCAGGGCCGGAGATGGACCCGGTCTTGGCGACGCCGCGCCTCACCTCGCACAAGCCTGAATGCACGGGCAGCAGATGCTCGTTCGAGGCCGGGAAGAACTGCCGCGAGTTCGCCTCGACCCCCATGACAGTGTGCGATCGCGCCGCGAGGCCGATCGACTCGACGAGCGCGATAGACGGGTTCGTTAGGTCCTGCACCGCGTAGGGCACGCCGCGCATCTCGGCCATCGCGATGAACAGCAGATCGGACGAGAGGCACTTGCAGCTCTTCAGCGCGATGCCCGACCATCCGAGCTCCAACGCCAGCGTGAAGTCGTCGGCCCGGGAGAGGCTCTCGTCGATGATGACGGGCTTGAGCGCCGCGACCGCTCGCATGTCCCACTGATTCCGGCCCAGGTCCCGCTCGGTCGGCTGCTCGATGTACAGGATCTCGTCATAGACCTGGGGGGCGATCTCCCTGATGTGCTGCAGGTATTCGACGATGTACTCGGGCGTCTCACACATCTCGTTTGTGTCAGCCGTCAGGCGCGGCCGCGGCGGGAGCGCCGTCGGGTAGTCCTCCCTGACCTCGTGGTACACGCGGGACACGTCGATCGTACGCTCGATGTCCCACTCGATGTCGCGACCCCGCAGCTTGACCTTGAGGCAGTACACTCCGTCGCGCTTGATCCACTCGTCGAGGGAGTTGGGGATGCCGTCGCGAGGGGCGCCGCCCGGTACCTCCTCGGGATGCAGCGGGTCGAGCCCGCCGACCAGGTGGAAAACGGGCACCGCGGGTGCGTAGTCCTGGCGCAGGAACTGCGACGGATAGACGTCGCGGTACTCGCGCCCGAGGTACCGCGACAGGTCGAAGCCCATGAATTCGGGTGAGTACCCGTCGTAGCTGTCGATGCCGTTTGCTTTGCCGAAGGCGTCGTGAACCGCGTGGTCGACCGGGCTCGCGGCGACCAGAGCGCCGAGGTGGGGCATCTCGTCACCCGGCGTGTGTTGCTCGCTGACCGCCCGATTGATGCCTTCGAGTTCGACCTCGTTCTCGCAGAAGATCTCGATCGGGTGGCCCGGCGTGTCCCACTGCGAGACGAGGTCCGCGTAGCGCTCGAAGACGTCGCAGATCACGCGGCTGCGCGCCTCCGGGGGGATGGACGAATCGGGCCAGGACCAAAGATGCATCAGGAACATCGCGCCCCACCCGTCGGCCCTGGCCCCCGCACCGTTCTCGACCGTCACCCGTGCGAAGCCGATCGGCAGCTCGTCGACCACAACCGCACCGAACTTGAGAGGGGTGCGGCACCTCACGGGCACCTGGAAGGTCCCGACTTCGCATACCCGCACGTCGGTCGTCATGCGCATCCCTCCAGTGCGGCTGCGGCGAGGATCCGCTCGGCAACCTCCATCGTCTTCACCGCGTCTCCGAAGCACGAGCCGGGCCTGCCGCCCGACTTCACGCAGTCGATGAACTCCCGGTTCTTGGCCCTGAAGCCGCCGAACACGAAGAACTCGTCGCTCCCCGCGACCTCGCGCGTGTCGAACTCACGGCCCGTCGTGTCCCCGTCGGCGTAGAGGTGGCCCTTCCCCTCGAGCTCCACCTCGGCGCAGATGCCCGGCGCGTGCATCTCGACGCTGAAGATGCGCCTGCCGCTCGTCCAGCTCGTCAGCATGATACCTGTTGCGCCGTTGTCGAACTCGATGTTCGCGAGGATCATGTTGATGTCGGGCGTGCCCAAGCGGCGCACGACGGAGTGAATGCGCGCCACCTCGCCGCCACACATCCACCGCACTGTGTCGAGGGCGTGCACGCAATCGTCGTGCATGTGATCGCTTGCCCCGTACACCGGATCGAGCGCGCACTTGTAGAACGTGCACACCGCATGGCTGATCGGCCCGCGCTCGAGGCACTTCTCGCGGAGCAAGACCGCGATGGGGCACGAGCGGCGCTGGAAGCCGACCTGCGTGACGCACTCATGCTTCTCCGCGAGATGAGCCAGTGTGCGAGCCTGGTGGAGCGTGAGCCCCATCGGCTTCTCAACAAACAGGTTGCAGCCGTGCTGCAGGCACCACACCCACACATCGTACATCTGGTGCGGCGGACCGACGGCGTACACGGCGTCGGGAGCCACCTCCTCGACCATCTGCGCGAAGCCGGCGTAGCGCTTCTCGACGCCGTACTTGTCGGCGGTGGCGTTCAGGCGCTCGGGGTTGAGGTCGCAGATGGCCGCTATCTCAACGTCCTCGAAGGACGCCAGGGATGGGTAGTGGACGTAGTTCGCCATACCACCCGCTCCGATGAACCCGATCCGCACCTTGTCGGCAGATACCGCGCCCATCCGCACGCCTCCCATAACCATGGCTACCCCTTAAGGGCCCCGAGCGTGATGCCCTTCGTCAGGTGCTTCTGCAGAAGCGAGTAGACCAGCAGAGCCGGCAGCATGGCCAGCACAAGACCCGCGAATGCCATCCCCCAGTCGCTGCGATACTGGCTGACGATGGTGATGTTGGCCAGGCCCAGGGGCAGGGTTCGCAGCCGCTCCGACCCCTCTCCCGACAGGAACATGAAGGCCATGAGGAACTCGTTCCAGGTGCCTATGAACGTGAGGATGGCGATCGTGATGAGCCCCGACCGGGCGAGCGGCAGCATCACGTGCCAGAACGCCCGGAACTCGCTGGCGCCATCGAGGACCGCGGACTCGTGAAGGCTCGTCGGCAGGGATCGGAAGAAACCGGTCAGGATGAAGATCGAGAAAGGCATTCCGAAGGCCACGTAGGCCGTTATCAGTCCGGGCCGCGAGTTCAGGAGATGCATCGCTTTCATCTGGAAGAAGAGCGGTACGATAGCGAGCTGCATGGGGACCATCAGCCCGGCCAGGAAGTAGAAGAGCAACGGTTTGACGCCGGGGAACACGAAGCGCGCCAAAGCGTAGGCGGCCATCGCGCTCAAGAGCAACGTGGCTGCCACGGTGGCGACCGTGACGTAGACGGTGCTCAGGAAGTAGTCGCCGAAGTGGCCGGTGACCCACGCATTGCCGAAGTTCGACCAGCACGGATTCGCCCAGTCAGGCGGCGCGAAAGGGTCGAGGAAGATGTCCCTGCCGCTCTTCAGCGAGGTGAGGACCATCCAGACGAGGGGGTAGACGGCCACTATGAAGTAGCCGACCAGCACGAGGTAGGTCGCGATCATGCTGGCGACGCGGGCAAGCACGCTCCCGAGCGACCGGCTGCCCACCGCCCTTACCTCGTGCATCAGTACTCCACCCTCTCTCTCCTCATTAGCCTGAGGGTGGCCGCGGTACCGATGAACACCAGCAGGAAGAGAAGCACGGCGATAGCAGTCGCCTGACCGACCTTGAACTCGGTGAACATGCTGCTGACCATCATGGTGCCGATCACGTGTGTGTCGCTTGCCGGCGCCTGGTTCGTGAAGAGCCAGATCGACTCGAACGCCTTCATTCCCCCGATGACCATCAGGACGATAGCTATCGCCAGCACGTCCCAGATCAGCGGGAACGTGATCGTCCAGAATTGGCGCCACTGCGAGGCGCCGTCGAGCTCGGCGGCCTCGTATAAGCTCACCGGCACACTCTCCATCGCCGCCAGGAAGAGGATCATGTTGAAGCCGCAGCCTCCCCAGATCGACATCGGCACGAGCGCCCAGTAGAGGTAGTCCTGCGAGAGCCACGCGAAGCTCTTGAACGCCGCGAGCGTGCCTGCAAGCCACGTCGCGCCGGGAAGCTGCGCGAGCAGCGGGTGGTTCTCACCGAACCGCTGCATGAACTCCCCGACCCCCGCAAGTGAGGCGTTAACCGGGCCGCCGCCAGGGTTGTAGAGCTGTACCCACAGCAGGATGGCCGCTACGCTGCCGAGGATGTTCGGGAAGAAGAACACTATGCGGAACAAAGTGGAGCCCGGGAGCCCCCGGCTTATGCACGCCGCGAGGAACAGGGAGAGCGGAAGCACGAAAGCCGGGATAACAAGCATGATGAAGAGGTTGTGGATGAGCGCCTTCCAGAAGATGTCGCTGTCGAACAGCAGGCGCTTGAAGTAGAGCAGCCCCACGAACCGCATGTCCGTCAGGCCGTCCCACTCGTTGAGGCTCCAGCCGAACGACTTCGCACACGGGACGATGACGAACACGGTGTAGAGCAGGGCCGCAGGGCCGACGAACAGCACGACGTTGCGGAACCGCATCCGCAGGTTACTCTCGGCCTCGGCGCCTACGGCGCGCTCACTCGGGCGCCGGGCCCTGTGGACCGTGCTGAGGACCCAGTAGCCGGCGGCCAGGACCAGCACAGCGATGAGGATCGTCGGCTGCAGGAGGTACCGCACATTGACCTCGTCAGGATTCTCGGCACGGTACCGGACGGCCTGGGCGCCCTCCTCCAGGCCCTTGGCGCACTGCGCCGGAGTAGCCTTGCCTGTCAGCAGCTTTGGGCGCCAGTCGTCCCACTGCTGAGTCATCTCGGGATAGCCCTCGCCGGGCACTTGGCCGTAGACACTCTCGGCCCTGCTGATCAGCACCAACAGCTCATCCATGTCCGAGCTCAGGCGCCCCTCGTTGGCGCCGCGGATCGCTGTCGGCATGTCGCGCATCTCGGCGAACGTCCCGGCCTGCTCGCGCGATGTCATGAAACGGAAGAAGTCGACCGCTTCCGCGGGGTGCTTGCTGTGGGCCATGACGAAGTAGTAGTTGCTGCCCACGTAGAGCGCGTTGGGGTCGGCCTTCGTGGGCTCAGCGACCGGCAGGTTGAAGCAGCCGAGCCGGAAGCCCTCGGGGATATTCCCAAGCGTCTCGCTCTTGAGCCACGTGCCACACGGGATCATGGCGGTGCGCCCGTTGAAGAACTGCTGCTGGGCCTCGGTGTGGCTCATGCCCATGCAGCCGTCTTGGAAGTACTCCGCTGTCTTCTGGACAAGACCGAGCGCCTCCACGAACTCGGGGTTGTCGAAGCTGCCCGGCTCGAGGTTGGTCTGGTCGAACCAGCGCTTGGCGCCCGCGAGGTGGTAGTAGCCCGCATCTATCAGGGCCTGCGAGTAGCCGGGATAGCGGCCCTGGAAGGCGATGGGGGGTATGTCGGCTGCCTTGATCTCGTCGCAGAGGGCGAAGAACTCATCCCACGTGTGGGGCGTGGTCCAGCCGTGCTCCTCGAAGATCGTCTTGTTGTACCACATCACGAAGACTGAGTAGAAGAACGGGACGCCATAGACCTTGCCCTCATAGGCGAACCGGTCCAGGACCCCCGGCAGGAACGAATCGCGCCACGTGTTGTCGCCTTCCCAGTTGGGTCCGTCCAGGAAGTCGTCGAGGGCGAGGATATCGCCGTGGCGGATGAGCGGCCAGAAGTTGATGCCCGCGTTGGTGGCCTCGAAGAACGTCCCTTCGAGGATGCGTACCCGGACCTTGTCCGCGATGCGAGGGTCGCCGTCGAGGTTGACGGCGATGTCGGGGTGCACCTTCTCGTACTCTCGGGCGCACTGGATGAAGAAGTCCTTCCCCTCCCCGCCCTCGAAGATGGGGATCTCGATCGTGATGCGTCCGTCCTCCGAAGTGGCCGACGTGGCCGGCGGGCCCGACTCCGTCGGCGTGACCGGCGGGGCCGACTCCGTGCCGCCCAGCAGCAGTACCGCGAGCATTGCCGCAAGCGCCAAGCTAAGCCTCCCGGTGAGTCTGTCACGAGCGTCAAGGGCGGCCTATTCGCACGGGGAAGTCGGTTCGCCTGTTTGAGCGAGGCGCGACCGGCAGGCGCGGCCCCAACGGCTCCCGGCAGGGAGCCCACTCGCCGGGGCGAAGCTAAGAAGGGGTTATGATGGTAGTGGTCCGGGCCCGGCAGGCGTCAGCGAAGGCTTGATGGGCGAGCGCATACGCAATGAGTGCGGGAGGCCGTACAAGGGCAGCGGCCGGTGTCGTCTCGATTGGGGACGACGGGGCGCGGCGATGGCGGCGGGCCGCGCGGACATTCTGGTGCTCGTCGACACACTATCGTTCGGCACAACCGTCGCGACGGCTGTGCACCACGGGGCCGTCGTGTACCCGTGCGCCCCGGAGCACAAGGGAGCACTGGCGGAGCGGGTGGGGGCAGTACCGTCGGTCCACCGCGCCGAGGTGCCCCTGAAGGGCCGCTTCTCGCTGTCGCCGCTGACCTTCGTGGGGGTCGAGGCCGGGACGAGGGTAGCCCTCAGCTCCCCCAACGGCGCCGAATGCTGCCGGCTGGCGCGCGGTTGCCCGCATGTGATCGTCGGCTGCCTCGTCAACGCGCGCGCCGTCGCTACCTACGTCGGCGAGCTCGTTGCTCGCGAGGGGCTCTCGGTGACCGTGCTGGCGTGCGGCGAGCGCTGGCCGGACGCCGCTCACGGCGAGGAGCTGCGGGTCGCCGTCGAGGACTACCTCGGCGCCGGGGCGATCATGTCCTCACTCGACCTCGACCTGTCACCGGAGGCGCGGGTCTGCGGCGCGGCCTTCCTCGCCGTCCGTGATCGGCTCGAGGAGATTCTCCTCGAGAGCGACAGCGGAGTCGAACTCCGTGCCATGGGCTACGCGGACGACGTCCGCCACGCCGCGCAACTAGACCTCTACAACAGCGTCCCGGTCCTTACCGATGACGGCGCTCTGCGCAACGCGCGGGAGGATGCACGAGCCCAGGGGGGAACCTGTGCCGCTGTGACGGCAATCGAGACGAGAGGACTGTCCCCATGAAAGCCATGACCGCGGCGAACCTGCGCAGCTCCTACGGTGGCGAGTCGATGGCGCACATGCGCTACAAGGTGTGGGCGGACAAGGCCGGCAAGGACGGCTTCCCGAACGTGGCTCGCCTCTTCACGGCCGTGTCGCACTCGGAGCACGTCCACGCCTGGAATCACTTCTCCAGGCTCCGCGGCGTGCCCGGCGACTTCGAGGTCGTCGCCGGGGCTGTATTCGGGGTGGGCGCCACGGGCGAGAACCTGGCCGGCGCGATGGGCGGCGAGTGGTTCGAGATCGAGGAGATGTACCCCATGTACATCGCCGTGGCCGAAGCTCAGGGCGAGGAAGGCGCTGTGCGCAGCATGTCCAACGCCCTAGCGGCCGAGAAGACGCACCACGCGCTGTACCAGCGGGCGAAGGCGGCGGTCGAGGCGGCCCAGGACGCTGACCTGGGCGTGATCCACGTGTGCGACATGTGCGGCGCGACGATGGAGGGCGACGCGCCGGACAACTGCCCGGTGTGCGGCGCGCTGAAGGAGTTCTTCATCACGTTTGCGTAGGGGCGCAAGGCATTGCGCCCTGCGCCCCTCCGTTATCACTTGGGCGCATTGCCATGCGCCCCTACCGACTGAGCACATAGCTCAGCACATTCATCGCGAGCTTGGCATCGTGCATATTGTCGTCAGTGATGCCTTCGGCGAGCTTGGCGAGGGTGCCGGGCAGAGCAAGTCCGACCAGCTTGCCGTCGAGCTCTATTCCCTTCACCTCGTGCACCGTCACGTCATACAGCGTTCCCGCCGCGGTGTAGATGGCATGGTCGGCAGGGAGGTCGACGACCTCCAGGCGCGCATCCGAAGCGAGGACAGCCGCGAGGAACGCCTCGTCCTGGCCGTCGAGCACCAGGAACAGGCCCTTGTCGAGTAGTGCCGGCAGCTCCGCTAGCCTGCCGGGCAGGTTCTCCGCGCCGGCTTCCGCGGCCGGGATGATGAGGCACTTCAAGGCGCTGTCCTGAGCCGCGGGGACGCTGAGGCCGGCCGAAGACAGATACTGCGGAGCGTCGTCCGGCACGTTGACGAACTGGCGCGCCGCCATGGCCGCTGTGACGATGCCTCGTAAGGCCTTCGGCGCCTCGGCAGGTGGCCGCTCGCGAAGCACCGCAGCCCACGAGAACGGGACGTCGGAGCTGTACAGGTCCTCGCCGCGCATGAGTATGTCGAGCACGGCCGACAGCCCCAGAACCTCGAGAGCCCGGGGAGCCCTGGCCCCGAGGCCCTGCTGCCCAACCGGCCCGGCAGGGAAGGTCGGAGGGCCGCTGGAGGCTACGGCCGACCCGTATGCCCTCGTCCCCCCGCCATACCCGCCGCCAGCCAGCCCGCCGCCGTACCCCCCGCCGGCGTACCCGCCCTTGCCGGCAACCGCTAGGGCGTTGACCTCGTGCACGCCCGAGTCGCCGAACACGCCCTCGTAGCTCACACCTTCGGGTATCGGCACCGGGACGGCGACGGTCTTCACCACGCCGTTCTCGTTGACGACCTTGTCCTCGACCGCGACGAAGCTGGTGTAGGGCGACATCAGCCTGAACTCGATGGCGAGTGACGTGATTTCGCCCACCGTGTCCTCGTTCGGGCCCGGGTACATGGTGCCCATCAGGTCCGCCATCTTCTGGCGGGCCCAGAGCCCGGCAAGTGCGGGATTGCCCGACTCGCCGCCGGGGAGCTTGACCGGGATCACCGTGGACCACGGCTTGCCGGCGATCTTGCCGGTCACCCTGATCCTCCCTTCGCCTGCCTCGGCGTATCGACCATGGACGATCACCGGCTGGGCCGAGAACAGGTCGGGGATGCGCGCGGGGTACATGTCCTCAAGGGTGACGCCGTCGGCCACGATCTCGATGTCAGTGAGGTACGGGTTCGCGATACGCTCGTAGAACCGGGTTACCACCTGCTCGGTATCCTCGTCCTGCCTCACGTACTGGACGGTGCCGCGTCCGACCTTGGCCATGCTGTCGAGCAGGTACCGGTTCACCGAGCTGCCGACGCCGAGCGAGAAGAGCCTCGAGCCGCCTAGCTTCGCGTCGATGGCCGCGAGGATCTCCGCCTCGTTGCCTATGTAGCCGTCGGTCATGAAGAACACGGTCCTCATACGCTCCGGGTCGCGGGGGTAGTCGAGCGCAGCCTCGATCCCCCTGATCATCATGGTGCCGCCCTCGCCGGCGAGCCCGTCGATGAACTCGCAGGCAGCGGCGATGTTCTCCGGAGTGGCCGGCACCGGAGCGTCTCGGAACTTGCCGGCATCCAGCGAGAAGGTGATGACCTGGAAGGTGTCCTTCTTGTTCACGCCCTTGATGCAGCGCTTGGCGGCTTCCTTGGACTTCTCAATGGGCGCCCCTTGCATCGAGCCGGAGCAGTCCATCACGAAGACCATCTCCTTGGGCGTCACCTCGCCCGGATCGACGTTGGTCTTCGGCTGGATCATGAGGAGGAAGTAGCCGCCCGCCGACCCGTGGCACGGCATGATCGCCGATTCCGGCGCCTCGCCCCCCACGTCGTAGCGGAGGATGAAATCCTTGTTGGGGATGCTGTCGCCGGGGCTCAGCCGAACATCGGCGCTGAGCGCGTCGATGACCTCGGTCTGCGTGTTGTGGGAGATGCACCTCAGGCCTCGTATCGGCACGCCGGCGTTGAGCTTGACGTGAAGCGCGATGTCATGGCCCGACCGCTCATCCGGCTTGAGCACCGGCGGCGTGATCCTGGACGCGTCGGGCACCTTGGTGGTATCCGGGGACCATCCGAGGCCCTTCTGTGGGTCAGGCAGCGGCGCTCCGGGGATGAAGCGTGGACCGACGACCATCGGGAACACGTACTCATAGGTGCCGTGATCGTACTTCAGGTCCTGGGAGTACGTGATGGTGATGAGGATCTTGTCACCAGGCATGATGTTCGCGACCGACTGGGTGAAGATGTTCGGCCGCTCCTGCTCCAGAAGCGAGGCCCGCTGGCCGGCCGCCTTGGCCGCCTCGTAGGTCTCGCGCGCCTGTTCGCGGGTCTGTATCTCGGCCCTGATGCTGCGGTCGCCGATCTTCATGGTCATGTCGCTGACCGCCGAGTTCTCGGGGAGTGGGAAGGCGTACACGGCCTCGATCGGCTCCCCGTAGGGGTTGCCGAACTCCTGCGTCACCTCGACCCTGGCCACGAGCCCGGTGATCTCGGCCTCGACGGATGTGTGCTCCAGCGGGAACTGGAGCAGCTTCTGGCCCGGCTTGCTGAGGACCATCAAGGAGCCCTGTGTCACCTCATCGGCCGCCGCCCCGGCCGCGGCCACAAGGGCCGCGCCGACCAGGAGCACTGCGACCACCAACGAAGCCACGCTTGCGATCCTGCTGTGTGGGGTTGCCACCGGCCCGTCGCCTCCTCGCGCATCGCGCGCTGCCACGAACTCGGCCGCGCTCGCGGCCGACACGGGTATGACCACCGGTTGGTCCCCTTTGTTCCGATCCGAGGGCAACTGGGAGCGCCGGCGTCCCGCCGGCTGGGCCACGAAGAAGCCGCAGCACGGAGCCAGAGCGCAAGGAGTGTCGTTGGCGTCCGAGAAAACACGACGGGTGCGACGGAGGGGTCGACGGCGGGAAGTACCGCGAGTGTCCCCAGGAGACAGACGCGAGCCAGAACACACGCGCCGCTCCGGCGTGACGCTTCGCGTCGTCCCGTGGCTTTTGGTGCTGCTGCCGCTCAACGCGTGGTGGGTGGGGCAGATAGAGTGCATCCGGTACTGGTCGAGCCCCACCATGCTGTCCCTGTTCTACAACGTCGTGTTCCTGCTGGCTCTGGTGTTGGGCCTGAACACCCTCATCGCACGCATGTCGCCCTGGACGCGCGAGAGGCTGTCTCTCGACGGGCGCCACCTGGCGGTCGTGTATGTCGCACTATGCATCACAAGCTCGATGGCGTCGCTCGACAACTTCCAGCTCCAGGTCGTCGCGATGACCCACTGGAAAGCCCACGCCACGCCCGAGAACCAGTGGGCCACGCTGTTCCACGACCTGGTGCCGCGGGACCTAGTAGTGTCGGACGACCTGGCACTGAGGAACATCGTCGAGGGCGGGTCGTCGCTCTACAAGCCAGAGAACCTCAGGCCCTGGCTGGGGCCTGCCGCGTGGTGGTCGAGCTATGCGGCGGCGGTCTGGCTCGTAACCCTGTGCATGAGCTCTCTGTTCCGCAGGCGCTGGCTGGAGTCGGAGAGGCTTCAGTTCCCCATCATCCAGGTGCCGCTCGAGATGATGACCACCGGCACGCGCCTGTGGCGGCAACCCGCGATGTGGAGCGTCGCCGCGGTCATCTTCCTGATGGAGGCATCGAACGCGCTCCACAGCGTGAAGCCGGTGTTCCCGATGTTCCCGTTCAAGGTCGACGAGGTGCCGTCGCTCAACCTCGGGAACTACCTTGACCCCAAGATGACGGAGGCGCTGGGCCTGCTGTACCTGTCCTTCTACCCGTTCGCGATCGGCCTCGCGTTCCTGCTGCCCGCCGAGCTTGTGTTCTCGACGGTGTTCTTCTGGTGGGTCTACAAGCTGCAGATCGCCATCACCGTCGCTATGGGCATTGCGTCGGGGGAGGGGAAGCCGCCCTTCCACGATCAGCAGATGTTCGGAGGGTACCTCGCCATTGGGTTCCTGTCGGTTTGGATGGCGAGGAGGCACTTCGGGCGGGTACTGCGCACGGCGCTACGGCGCCCAGGCGGCTACGAAGATAGCGACGAGCCCTGGCCGTACCGAACCCAGCTCATCCTGCTCCTCACGGGAGTCGTCTACTGCTTCTGGTTCGCCATCGCCAAGACGCGAATGGCCTGGTGGATCGCGCCGCTGTTCTATGCCGTCTACTTCACCCTAGCGCTCGCGGTCATGCGGATCAGGGCGGAGATGGGGATACCCGCGCACGACCTACTCGTGAAGGGGCCCGTGCAGTCGATCCCACGCATACTCGGCACTAACACGAAGGTGTTCGGCGCCGAGCTGCTGCCCAAGCAGACGCTCGCCTCGTTCGCGCTGCACAGGTTCTACAACCGTGGCTACCGCGGCCATGTGGCGCCACACCAGATCGAGGCGTTCAAGCTCGCGGAGCGCATGGGCATGTCGACCCGCGGGCTCTTCAACCTGATGTGGCTGCTGGTGCCGCTGGGGACGCTTCTGACGTTCTGGGCTGCGACGAGCGCTCTGTACGCGCAGGGATCCGACGCGAAGGCCGCCCCGAACAACATCTTCTACGGGAACGAGCCCTGGACCGAGCTCGTGACTCGCCTGCAGGATCCGCAGCCGTTCAGCAGGGGACGGCTGGCAGCCTCCGGCATCGGCTTCGGCGGCACGCTTCTAATGATGGCCGGCCACACACGGGTCACCGCATGGCCGGTACACCCCATCGGGTACGCGCTCGGGAACTGCTGGGCGGTGCACTGGCTCTGGGGGCCGCTCACGATGGGATGGGCCGCGAAGGTGCTGGTCCTGCGCTATGGCGGAAACCAGGCCTACCGCCGTGCGACGGCGGCGGCGATAGGCCTGGTGTTGGGCGACATGCTCGCCGGTGGCTTCTGGGACCTGTTCGGCCTCTTCAGACACCGGATGTATCTGCGTATCTGGAGCTAGGCCCCCGACTCGGTCGCCCGGGTCGGAGCGGTCGCGGCACGCATCTTGTCGACCTTCTTCTTCGCCTCGTCCAAGACGTCGGTGTACTTGAGTCCCGCCGCAACCTGGGCCACGGCATTGATAGCGGCCGCCTCGTCCGTGGCATTCAGCACCTTCCTAAGCTCCGTTTTGGCCAGGTCCGCGTGCTCTGACCGCCCGTAGATCTCGGCGAGGCGCAGCCGGTCCATCGGGTTGCTTGTCGCCTGGCTGGCCGTGGCCAGGTCCGCGAGTGCACTCTCGGTCTGCTTCGTCTCCAGGTAGAACTTGGCGCGCTCCATGTAGACACTCGGGCGGTCGTCGTCCGACGCCAGAGTGAGCATCTTCTCAAACAGATCCAGCGGCTTCTGTGTGTCGCCGGCCCGGTAGCAGGCCACAGCGAGGGTCATGAGGATCGGGAGCTTCTCGGCGTCCAGGGCCTTATCCGCGGCGACCTGGAGTTGCTTCACGGCCTCCTCGGTCCTGCCCTCAGTGAAGGCGTGGTAGCCGGCCAGCGCCGCGTCCAGGATCTCCAGGCCACCGGCCTCGACGCGCTCCTTGTGCCACTTCGCCACGGCGGCCTCGCCGAGGCCCTGCTCGATCCTCTGCCGCAGGGCCTCCCGCTGCTGGGCGTCGGTCGGAGGCGTCTCCTGCTTGAACTTGATGACCTTTATGATGTGCCAGCCGGTGTCGGTCTTGAAGGGCTCCGATGTGTCGCCTTCCTTGAGGGACCAGCAGACCTGGTCGAAGACCTCGTTGACCGCCCCGTACTGGATGGGCGGGGCCTTACCCCCCTCTTCGCGCTCGGGGCCGTTGCTGAACTTGGCCACCACGTCCTCGAACTTGCTACCTGCTTGCAGGTCCGCGTAAGCCTTGTCGATCAGGTCCTTGGCATCCGGATCCGACAGCTCCTGCTGGCCGGGCACCGGCGAGTGGTACAGCGCGGCGATGTGGAGCACTTCAGCCGTGCGCAGGTAGGTCGTCAAGTCGTCGTCGGCCACGCTGATGCTCTCGGTGAGCTTCCTACCAAGCAGGGCCCGCTGGGCAGCCTCCTTCACCTCGTCGCCCTTCGTGGACAGTATGTTCTCGGCGACCTTGTCACGGAGCTGCTCAGGTGTCAGGCCCTGTTGCGAGATGTACTTGTCGAAGGCCTCCTTGCTGGGGAACTGTCTCTGGATGCTTGACACAGCCGCGGCCTGGGCTGCCTCCTTGAGATCGGCGTCGGTGACTGTGATCCCGTTCTCCTTGATGCCGGCGTCGACGATCCTCTTGTCGATCAGTTCCATGAGCACGCTGTAGCGTGAGGACAGGTACACCTGAGCCTGAATGCCGTCGTCCTTGACGCCTCTAGCGGCCAGGTACTTCCGCCAGGCCTCGTCATACTCGGCCGCGCTGATGGTCTCGCCCGCGAACTTCGCGACGGTGCCCTTCACTGCCGCTGGCCTGGTTTTCGCGGCCTCCGCGCTCGCGGCAGCGCCCCCGGGTCCGACCTGCCCATTGTCCGAGCTGGCCCGCACATACCACAGCACGCCGCCCACGACCGCCACCAGGCCGACGATAACGCACGCGGCAATGACCCCCACAACGTACTTCCTGCTTGAGTCCACGCTGACAGCCTCCTCGCCGCAATACGGGGAGCGTGCGGCCCCGGCCGCGGTAATGGCAGCAATCATACGCCAACGGCCCCGCCGTGACACCCGCATAACGCACGGATAGGGCGTTTGGTTGCCTATCGGACCAGCCGACTGTAACAACCGCGCCGTCCAAACGTCCGGGAACACGGGACTGCGGCGTGCGATCTGCTGTACAATAGTACCGTGGCGCATCGAGAGAGGGGGCCACGCTGTTGCCTCCGGATGTTGTTCTGAAGCGAACGCTCAAGGCGGTCGCGTTGCGGATGAGGGCCGTCAGGCTCATCCGCAGGTTCGTCGTCGGCCTGGTGATCGGCCTGGCCCCGACGGCGCTGTACATTGTCTGCTACCTCGTGGGAGCGCTGGGTCGGATAGGGCTCGCGGCAGCGCCGCTCTGGTACGCATTCGTGCCTCTCGGGGTCGCGTCGGTCGTCGGCGCGGCGTGGGGGCTGTGGGGCCGCGTGTCAGACTTCGAGGCGGCGCGCGCCGCCGACCAGGCGCTGGGACTGCGCGAGAGGCTCGGCTCAGCCGTGGCGCTCGCGAACAGGCCCCCCAGGTCGCCGGAGTTCCTTGCGGCTCTGATCGAGGATGCCGCGTTCCACTGCGAGTCCGTGAGACCCAAGCTGGTGACCGGCCCGCTGCTGCGCAGGCAGGCGCTCGCGCTGCCGCTGCTGGGGTGCGTGACAGGCGTCCTGTTCTGGATGGCGGCAACGAACCATAACCCGTTTGTCTCGCCGAAGGCACAGGCCGAGCGACAGGCCGTGCAGGAGCAGGGGAAGCGGCTCCTCGATATCGCCCGTGAGATCGAGAACCGGGGCGAGAGGGTCAACCTCCAGAGGGCCCTGGGGGACGCCCAGCTTATTGACTCGTTGGGCAAGGAGCTCGCCCGGGGGACGCTCGGCAAGCGGGAAGCGATGAAGAAGCTCGCGGAGCTGTCCGACGACGTCCGGGCCGAGCACGATCGCCTGGCCAAGGACGCGGGCACTAAGGACCTGACCGGGAAGCTCCGCCAGGCGGCGGCCGAGGAGTTCTCGAACGACCAGGCCGCCGAGTTCGCCAAGGACCTGGCTGCGGGGGACGTGTACAGCGCGGAGCAGAAGCTGTCGGAGATCAAGTCGAAGCTTGAGTCCGGCGAGATGAGCGCCGAGGAGCAGAAGTCCCTGGCGGAAGACCTGGAGCGGCTCGGCAAGGCGCTCGAGGGCACAGACCTCGGTGACGTCGGTGAGACGATGAAGCGCGCCGCCGAAGCCCTCCGTCAGGGGGAGGGCCAGCAGGCATCCGAGGAGCTCAAGAAGGCGCTGGAGCAGCTCGCGCAGAGCGAGGCCGCGCAGAAGCTGTCCGAGATGGAACAGCTCGAGGCGCTGCAGCGGGAGCTCGAGTTCAGCGAGGACCAGGTCGCACGAGGCGGGCAGCAGAGCGGAGCGGACAACAAGAGTGGCCGACCCGGGGGACGGTCCCCGTCGGGGGGCGATCAGCGAAGTGGCGGGCGCGAGGCCGGCGAGAGAGGCGGCCAGGAGGGCGGCAACGGGTCCGACAACGCCGGCGCGATGGGCGATCCCGGGCAGACGGGGCCGGGCGGAGACGAGCGCGATACCCCCCAGAACATGCAGGGCGGCAGCACGGACGAGGGCACCGCACCGTTCGAGGGCCAGTACATCGGGGGGCAGGAGAACTCGGACAAGGAGCTCAGCCGCGCCTACAAAGCCGGGGACTCGAGTGGCTCCGACGTCAAGGGCAGAGACGAGCGCGCCCGCGGCCGCGCCCGCGACGTGGAGGGCACCCCCAGCATGGACGTGCGCGGGGTAGGGCCGCATACCGACGCGGTGACACCGTACTACAAGGTGCGGCCGCCTACAAAGGCCGAACTCGAGGACGCCCTCGATCGCGAGAGCATACCGGCCGCCGAGCGGCCCCTGGTCCAGGGCTACTTCGATAGACTCGGAAGGTAGGGCAGGGGTCGACGAACCGTCGTCCCTACGTAGGACCGTTCGACACGGCCTGCGCCCAGGTCAGCCCCGACGGAGTCGACGGGGTCAGGCGCCGCTCTCGACCTCGAGCTTGCGTTGCCGACGCGGGTCGCGCAGCTTGAGCCGCCACGCGCGCACACGGTCCGCCGACGCCTTCAGTGCCTCCCGCGAGACGCGCCCGTCGGCCGCGGCGCGCCGCAGCTCGACGAGAGTTGCCCGCACGTTGTCATAGGATCTGCGGTCTATCAACAGATCGGCTCCGGCCGCGAGGGCCTGCACCGAGGCATCCTCCACCGAGACGTTCTCGTCCCTGCCAACCAGGCCCGACGCGTCGGCGATGGTCACACCCGCGAAGTGCAGCTCATTGCGCAGCAGGTCGGTCGCGACCCGCCTCGACCTACTTGCCGGGGCCGACTTGTCCAGCGACGGGTAGACCGTATTCGCGAGCAGCAAAGCGCCCAGGCCCTGCTCGAACGCGGCGACGAAGGGCGGCAAGTGCGTGGCGCGGAGGTCAGCGTCCGACACCTCGACCCGGCGCGTCTCCGTGCTAGCGGCTCCTATGCCGGGGAAGTGCTTGGCGACGGGCTCGATGCCCGCAGCCCGCAACCCATCGATGGCGGCCAGCCCGAGCTTCCCGACGATCGCCGGGTCGCGCCCATAGGAGCGCACGCCTATCAGGGGGCTGTCCATGTTCGTGGCGACGTCGAGGACCGGGGCGAGGTCGACGTTGGCGTAGACGGTCGCCATGAACTCGCCGACCTTCTTCGCGTAGTCCTGCATCCCCGCCTCGCCGAGGTTCGTCAGGTACTTCGCGCTCCCCCAGTCGGGCACACCGACGGTCGCGAGCCGTGAGACAACGCCGCCCTCCTGCTCGACGCAGATGATGGGTGGCGGGTCGGACGTTGGGACGGCGAGGTAGACGGAGCGACAAAGCTGGGCGAGCTGGTGCTTGCCGGCGATGTTGCGGGGCATGATGATGATGCCGGCGAGTTCGCCGCGTCGCAGGGCCTGACGGGTCACCTCGTCGAGCTCGTCGCCCGCGACCCCCGACACCAGGAGCTGGCCGACCTGGAACCCCAGCTCTACCTCTGACTCCGACGATGCCTTGGCCGCCACCGGCGACGTCCAGCCGCGGTAGGGGGGGGACCAGACGATGGCCCCGATCATGACGACCAAGACGACGCCGCCCAGGGCGATCAGTGCCCGCTGCGCGCGTCGGGCCTCACTGGAGGGCGTGTCTGCAGGCGGGCTGACGCTTCGCGTGACGATGCACCCCACACAACACACAAGGCTGCCGGCCGAGCGTGGCCGACAGCCGGGTTATTCGATCTGCGATGCCCTTGGCCTCCCGGGCCGGTCACTCGTAGGCGACCCGAACCGCCACGCCAAGCGGATCGCACGGGAATGTGAGAAGCGCTGTGTCCCCATCCTGCTCCAGCGTCACCGGCGCCGTGCGTCCGTCGACGAAGGCCGCCTCCGCCACCGACGCCCGCCTACCCGCGCAGTAGAGCCGAGCGGCGCCTCCCGTGCCCTCAGGCCCCTGAAGCAAGAGCCGTGTCGCGCGATCGTCCTCTGCTCTGTACTCCACGTGCGCGGAGCTCACGATCAGGCCCGGGACTCCCCGGTCGCGGATCGCGGCCCAGTCCTTGTAAAACCCACAGGTATCGGGCCCTAGAGACATGTGCGTGACGACCGGCAGCCGGGCGTCGAGCAGGTCGATGTAAAGCCCGTCCGAGGAGTAGGCGCCACTCTCGAGGGCCCTGACTGAGAGGTACGGGCCACGCCTGCTGGACAAGCATGGGCTGCTCTTGGGCGGGTCACGGAGCAGCCGCGGCAGCAGCTCGTCCCACTCCGGCGATGAGCAGAAGATGCTGGGTTGCAGGCCACAAAACGTAACCGTGCCGGCACCGACCTGCGCGCGGAACGCCAGTGCGTTGCCCTCATCGTCTCGCACGGCATCGAGACCCGGCGCCTCGTACATGGTCACGGTGGCACTGACCGGCACCTTGATCGGCTCGGGCAGCAAGGGGCCGCTGAACGACCGATCGGCCGCGTCGATGCCGCACGCGGAGATGATGTACTGGTTGCCGACGGTAACGTGCGCGACCACCTTGCACCCCGGGTCGACCCGGAAGCCGTACACAAAGAAGCGCGTGCCGTCCGCGAACCGCGAGCCGGGCGCCGCGCTGGCGCCGCCGGGCACCATCACGTACGCCTGCTCGTCCGGCGTGCCGGGCGCGAAGTCGTAGGTCACGTCACGGCCGTCGCGCGTCGCCTCTACAGTCACGTGCGTCACGTAGGGCCCCCAACCGTCGCCCTTGATCGCATCCTCAAAGCGAAGCAGCACCTGGGAATTGCCGCCGGCGTACTCGGTGAGGTCGAGCGCGATAGTCGCCTGGTTCTCTAGGTTGTGACCTGTGTAGTCCGTCGTGGCAACGACCTTGAAGTCCCGGTCGAGGTCAAGCCCCTGCGCTGCCTCGCAGCGGCCCACGTCGATGCCCAGGCGCTGGAACAGGTGGACCTGCGGCGACGAGTACCCGGCCCGCGTCCACCACTCGTCGAGCCCGTTGTAGGCGTCCGTGCCGCCGAACACCAGAAGCTCCCCGCCGGCGCGCACCCACTCGGCGATCCCGTCGTTGATGGCCGGGTCGAGTGGCTTCATCGCGTCGTAGGAGAGCAGGAGGGTCCTGTAGGGGGAGAGGTAGCCCGGGTCAGCGGCGCGCTCCATTTGGGCGACCTGCACCGGCACACCGTCTCCCACGAAGGGCAGGCACAGACCGTAGAAGCTGTCCATGTCGGACGCCGACGGAGCGCCGCGCTGGAGCTGCAACGAGTCCGCCACGAACGTCGCGATCGGGACCCGGTCGGGGTCGAGCCTCCAGTCGGGGTGGTTCTGAATGTCAGCCAGCGCGTTGGCGACGGTACAGATCGCGGTCGCGTACTCGTCCGGCACGTGTCCGAAGATGCGCGTGGGCCACGGCATAACCTCGAAGCGATCGACCTCCGGGAAGAAGAGGGACGCGCACAGCGTCCGCGCATAGTTGCCGATGTAGTCCTCCATCGGCAGGTCGGGGGTGTCCTCGAGCGGGTCCATCAGAAACCAGAGCTCCACCCCGGTGTCGCGGGTGAGACCGACTAGGGAGGCGTACTCCAGGTACGCGTTCTCGAAGGTGCGCTCTGCCGTCGAGCCGCGAAGGGTCACCGCCGACCTGGCTGTGCCCGTCCAGACCTGGCCGACCATCGACTGGACTCGCCCGGACGACAGGATGTCCCAGTGGGGGCACACGATGTCCCACGCCGAGTAGTTCACCGGGCTGTGGGCGAGCAGGAAGAGCTGCGTGATGGGGTCGGCCCGGCGCGCCCCGTCCCAGCACGCGTCGAGCAGCATGTGCTCCAGCTTGCCCTTCAGCCGGTCGGCTCTGTACCGCGCGTCGACGGACGAGACGGGGTCCTCCCACGTCCGGCCGTACTCCTCGGCGTAGATGCGCCTGAAGGACTCCGAGTAGCCGGCCTGGGCGAAGAACTCGGGCTCTTCCGGGCAGGCCGCCTTGGCGCCCCGGCTGACGGCGTCGTGGAAGTACCGCTCGAAGATGCGCCGACGGTTCTCGGTGGGGACCATGTAGTTGCTCCCCGGCCCGCACGTGAGCGGCCGTCCGTCAGCGGTGGTCTGCACCTCGTCGGGATGCTCCCTCACGTAGTCGTCGTCCGCCCGGAAGCCGACCATGACGTGCGGCTCGTAGCCCATCGCGGCCCAGCTCCGAATGTTGTCCTCGGCATTGCCGGCGATGATGACGATGTCCGCCTTCACGTCATTCTCCGCGAGATAGCCCGTGGGCGTCTGGAAGGAGATGCTCGGCCTGCGGCCCGCCCGGGCGAGCTTGTCGGGCGCGTGCGGATCGGTGCCCAGGACCGCCTCGGCGGCATCAGTGAGCCCGTCGCCGTCCGCATCGGGCAGCGCGGCGGCCTTGGAGCCTACTGGCGTGAGCTCGCCGCCAGGCGGCCGCTCGCCGCGCAGCTCGTCGACGCCAGCGCCGCGCGTGAGTGCGAGGCCTGTCACCTCGACTGTGGCTCCGAGGTCCCACACCTGCAGCGACACATCGAGCCACGTGGCCTGTGCGGGCGCCGTGATGACACCAGAGAGCCACGTCCACTCGCTCGCATTGGATGGGACGGCCGGGCCCTCCTGACCGATCAACCGGTGCTCGGAGTCGAAGAAGCGTACGTGGAGCCGGGTCCGCGCAAGCGACGCGCCGGAAGACCTGACCCACGCGCCTACCGACACCGTGTCGCCGCTACTGCATGGCAGCGGCCGCGACGCTCCCACTCCGATCCAGTCTCCCGCGTCGGTCTTGAGTAGGCGAACGGCCCACAGAACGCGGTCGGCCGACACGACCCACTCGACCAGGCCGCCACCTTGGCCCTGGGCTATCCAGCCCTTGGGGAACAGCAGTCCCTCGGACAGATCGTGGTTGGGCAGCACGTTCACGGCCCCGGTCTGCCCCGCAACGCCAGTTAGCGCGAGCCCCAGCGCCAGCAACATGATCAGGCGACACCTCCTGCGGCCCAGCTCGACTCAACCCCTGAGGACATAGCGGCGGACCGCGAGCGCGACTCCGTCATCTTCCACGGAGGCCGTCACCCAGTCGGCGGCCAACAACACCGCCTCAACGCTCCCGTCCATCGCAACCCCGATGCCAGCGAAGCGGAGCAGGTCCACGTCGTTGAGCCAGTCACCGGCGGCGAGCACCTCGTCCGAGGTAACGCCGAGCCGCTCGACCACGGTCTTGACTGCCTCCACCTTCGTAGCTCGCGGCGCGGCGACCTGTGAGAAGTAGCCGCCGTAGCGCGGGGAGAACGTGATCTTCACATCGATCTCATCGCCCAGCTCCGCGCGCATTCGCTCCGCGCACGCCTCCGCCACGTCGAGCGGAGAGAGGGCCGAGATCGTGATCGGTCGGTCGGCGAGCACGCGCTCGAGCTCCGCGCGGTCGACCACATCAAGTCGGTGGAGGTTCTCACCCAGCCACCGCTGGGGCGGAAGTGCGTCGATCCAGGCGACGACCGGCCTGTCGGCTGCCTGCGTGAACACCTCGGGGCCAAGACCGGCCCCGACCATCGCCCCAAACGAGCGCATGGCGGCGTCGGCGGGCAGGCGATGGTCCGCGAGCACCTCGGCCGAGGGGAGCAGCTCCACCAGTGCCCCGTCGAAGCTCCCGAGCGCGACGATGACGCCCTGGTCGAACTGCTCTACAACCGGCAGCGAGCTGGCGCGGCTGCGACCTGTGACGAGAGCCGTCGGCGCCCCGCGGTCGCGCGCCGACGCGAGTGCCGACCTGTTGGCCTGCGACACGATAGAGTCGTCGCCGACGAGTGTTCCATCGATGTCGAGTGCGATCAGTCGGATCAAGGGTTCATCATGGAGGCATCCCCACCGTCAGAGCTGGTCGTAGACGTTCTTGCGGTGGGCGACAGCGGCAATCAGGACGAGCAGCACCTCGTCCCGCACCTCGTACGCGACTCTGTACTTCCCGACGCGCAGCCGCATGAGGTGGCGAGTCCCTGCCAGCTTCGTGACTCCCGGCGGGCGCGGGTCATCGGCGAGACGCTCCAGCGCGGGCTGCAACCGTCGGCGTGCGGCCGGCGGCAGCTTCAGGAACTGACCTTCGGCCTTCGGGGCGAACCTGACCTCGTACCGCATCGCCTACGTGAGGCCCGCCTTCCTTTTCACCTGCTCCCACGGGATCGGCTCGCCGCCTTCCTCGATCGCCCGCTCGGCTTCTTTGGCGAGCCACGCATCCTCGGCCTCTTCGCGCGCGCGACGCCGAGCCGTAAGGGCCTCGCGCAGGCGCGTCCACAGACCTGCCGCGCTCCCCCGCCGTTCCGTCTTGACGACCATCGCGCCCACCTCCGACCTCACTGTACGCGCAGGCCCGGCGGCCCGTCAACAGCGAGGCGCCGTCAGGCCGCCCCGGCGTCCAGCAAGCTCTCCTCAAGCGCAACGAGGAACCTGTCGATCTCGGCCTCGGTGATGATGAGGGGAGGCAGGATCCGCAACGTATCCTCGCCGATCGCGTTCGCGAGCACGCGGCACCGGAACAGCGCGGCATTCACCTCCTGCGCCTTGCCGTTGGCGATGTCCAGCCCGATCATGAGCCCCCTGCCTCGGACCTCGGTGACGCCGCTCAGTGCGCCGAGCCGGTCCACCGCGTACCGACCCACCTCGGCGGAGTGCTCGACGATGCCTTGCGCCTTCATCGTCCGCAGGAACGCGACGCCGGCGGCGGAGGCCAACGGGTTCCCGCCGAACGTCGAGGCATGGTCGCCCGGCTGGAGGACATCGCAGTACGGTGCTCGCGCCAGGCAGGCGCCGATGGGGAAGCCGCCGCCGAGGGACTTGGCGAGAGCCATCACGTCCGGCACGACGCCGTCGTGCTGGTGAGCGTACCAGTCGCCGGTCCGGCCGAGCCCGGTCTGCACCTCGTCGAGGATAAGCACGACGCGATGCTCGTCGCAGAGCCGCCGCACGGCGGGCAGATAGCCGGCGGGCGGCACGCGCACCCCGCTCTCGCCCTGGATAGGCTCGAGCAGGACGGCCGCGGTCTCGTCGTCAACCGCGGCCGCCAGGGCGCCGATGTCGCCGTACGCGACGTGGCACACGCCCGGCAGCAATGGAGTGAACGGCTCATGGTACTTCGGCTGACCTGTCACTGTGACGGCGCCCATCGTGCGACCGTGGAAGCTCCCGTGCGTCGCGACGATCTTCGAGGCGCCACCCCGCTCGAGCTTCCCCCACTTTCGCGCGAGCTTGAGCGAGCACTCGATGGCCTCGGCGCCGCTGTTGCAGAAGAAGGCTTTGTCGAGTTCACAGGTGGGCAGCAGCTCAGCGGCGAGCTCGGCTTGGCGCGGGATGAAGTACAGATTGCTGGTGTGCACTACCCGTCCGGCTTGCTCCGCGATTGCGGCCGCGATAGCCGGGTGCCCGTGACCGAGCCCGCAGACCGCGATGCCTGCCAGGCAGTCGAGCCACTCGTTCCCCTGGGTGTCGTAGAGCAGGCAGCCGGCCCCTCGCTCGAAGGCGACCTCGGCGCGTCTGTAGGTGCACATGACCTTGTCGTCATATGCGGCCTTGATGTCATCAAACCTCATGGCCCTCGGTCCTTCCCTCTGGCGAGTATGCCGCGCGCGGCGCGGAAAGCGGTAGGATAGCCACGCGCCGCACGGGTGTCAAAGCGCGCCCCGGGTGGCGCAGCCTGTGGGCCGGCGGACCTCACCCTCGTCCCCCGGCCTCGTGAGGAAAGCCGGAGCGGGGACTCGACCCGGTGAACCCGGCCCCGCGCGTCGGTGTCCCTGGTGATAGAGGACAGCCGGGTGACCCACCTAGATCCCTCAGACGGACAACTCCTCGACCTAGTCGCCGCCGGCGATCACGGAGCGTTCGCCGCCTTGGCCGAGCGTCACCGCGACCTGGTCCGCCGCCAAACGCAGCGGATCGTCCGCGACGACGCGGCCGCGGAGGATCTGGTCCAGGAGACGCTCCTGCGCGTCTGGCTGAGGGCCGGGCAGTGGAACGGCGACGGCAGCGCGACCGCCTGGATCCTGCGAATCGCCACCAACCTCGCGCTCAACCACCTGCGCTCGCGGCAGCGTCATCCAGAGGCGCTGCTGCCCGAGCCGGTCGGTGAGGACGAGGAGTGCGACTTCGGACCATCCGCGGACGATGAGCTGCTGCGCGCGGAGCGGAGCGCCGTTCTGCGTCGGCTCGTGGATGCGCTGCCCGAGGAGAAGAGGGAGGTCATGCGGCTCGTCTACGACGCGGGCCTGGAGGTCCAGGACGCAGCCGACGCTCTCGGGATCCCCGAGGGCACCGCGAAGTCCCGTCTCCACCACGCGCGCAAGCGCGTGGCCCGCGACTGGGAGGAGCTGATGGACGGATGAGTTACGCAGAGGAGAGGTGCCGCTGGGCCGATCCGTGGCATCGCCAGTCGTTCGATCGGTTCATCGAGGAAGGCCTGCCGGCACTGCTCGCCGAGCGGCTGCCGCTGATCGGCTACAGCATAAAGGCAGAGCACGGCCTCTCGGTCACAGTCACACTTGGCCGCGGACGCAACGAGGCCGAGGCCCGCTTCGACGGGCTTCCGGCGCCCGATGAGCGAGGTGTGTTCATGGTGGACGACCGCCCTCGCGTGGTTGTGCCCGTCGCGGCCGGGCCGAGTCTTGCGGACGATGTGAGGTGCGTCGGGGAGCAGCTCCTGGGCCATATCGAGAGGCGCCTCGGTGACGCGCCGAAGGACCTGCAGTGGGACGAGGACCTGGTGCGGTCCTGGGTGCCGCTCGCCGAGTGGATCAGGGGCTTCCTGCTGATGGAGCCGACCTCCCAGGTCCTCGACCAGCACAACTGGCTGGCCGAGCACACTCACCTCCGCAGGATCCTGTACACCGGCGGGGGAGGGCAAGTTCAGCGCGATCACACTGGCCTGGTGTGCTACATCGAAACGCCGGAAGGCCCGAACATAGGCCGCGTCCTGACGGTCGCGACCGGCGCGGAGATCAAGGACGGGCGCCTCGTGCGCGTCGACGACCGCCCGAACTCCGCCCTGGGCCTGGCGGCATCCGCGATCCCGTTCCTGAACCACGATGAGACGATTCGAGCCTTGATGGGCGCCAACATGATGCGCCAGTGGTGCCCCCCGCCCGACCCCGAACCGGCTCTCGTGCAGACCGGTCTCGAGCCCGACGTCCCCGGCTTCTGGTGCGGGCGCAACATGCTGACCGCGTACGTCTCGCTCGGGGTCGAGAACTACGAGGACGCGATCGTGCTGAGCGAGTCCGCCGCCGGGCGGCTGGGCCATCCGGCATCTCTGGAGATCGGGGACAAGCTCAGCAACCGGCACGGGCAGAAGGGCGTGATCGGGGAGGTGAGGCCCGACTCGCGGATGCCGCGGCTGCCCGACGGCACCTCCGTCGAGCTCGCGTTCAGCTTCTCCGGCCTTCACACTCGGCTGAACGTGGGACAGCTCTGGGAGTGCGCCGCCGGCCGGGTGGCGAAGCTGACCGGGCGGCCGTTCGTGGCGCCGCCGCTCGACGGACCGGGCGAGGAGGAACTGCGGGCGGCTCTGCGCGGGCTCGGCCTCCGCGATGACGGCCTTGAGCAGCTCTCGGACGGCGACACCGGCTTGCAGTTCGACCTCCCGAGCACGGTGGGGTGGGTCTACTGGGGCCGAGTCAGCCAACACGCGCGCGACAAGCTGGGGGTGTTCACCGGGCGGGACTGCGGCGAGTTCACCGGCCGGCCGACGCGCTGGAGCTGGAAGGAGCTGGAGTACCGAGTCCTCCGCGACCGCGGCGCTTTGCGAAACATCCACGAGCTGTTCTCCGTCCTGTCGGCCGATAGGCCCGACGCCGCCACTCTCTGCGAACGGATCGCGGCGGGCGAGTCGGTCTTGCCCGACACGCCCTCGCCGGCGTACTGCAAGCTCGCCCGCGGGCTGGCGGCCGGAGGGATCTCGGCTGAGCTCGAGAGCGAACGGCTGAGATTCTCGTTCGCGGCGCCGCCGGGCGAGCCGCTGCGGCTTGCCGTGCCGGTACGTCACCCGTGGGCGAGGGAGCGGCGGATCGCCGAGGTCGGCCGCGTGTCGGGATGCGTGCAACTGCGGCTCCTCGAGGCCGTCAACCGTAAGGTGGAGCGCATACTCGGCAGCGGTGCTCCGGCCTCACTGGCTGACGCGGCCACCGCGGAGCTGGAGGGGGCCGTGAGGGACTACCTCGACGCCCTCGTCACGCCCGAGCTGCTCCAGCCGTCGGTGCGCAGCCTGTTCAGCGGCAAGGCCGTCCTGGCCCCTGGCCCGGACCTGCAGTGGGGCGAGATCGGCCTGCCCGATCCGATGGCCTGGGCGCTTTTTGGGCCCCTCGCGGCCCGCGAGGTCGGATGGGCCGAGGTGGACGCTCGCACCGACCGCGCAGCCGTGGCGCTGGACGCGGCGATGGCCGCCCGCTGGGTGCTGGTCGACCGGCCACCCTGTCTGATGTCGAGCTCGGTGGTAGCCGTGCGTCCCACCAGGCACTCCGGCCTGACGATCAAGCTGAACCCAATCATGCTCTACCCGCTCAACGGCGACCACGACGGTGACCAGGTGGGGGTCCGGCTCGCGCTATCGGACGAAGCACAGCGTGAGGCAGGGGAGCGCCTCACACTCGCCGCACAGGTGGTGGCGGAGCCTGGACTGCTGGGCGACCTGTGCCTGCGGAGCGAGATCATGTGGGGGCTCGCGTGGCTGGGGCTGACGCCGGACGGCAGGAGGCAGATGGAGGAAGTCCTCGGGTCTCCTCTCCGACTTCCCGACGGGATCGTCAGTCGGGCCGCTGTGTCCGAAGCTCTCGCTGATCTGCTGCGGCGCGAGGGCCCCGAGGCGGCGCTCGCCGTCCTCGAGCGGCTGGTGCGGCTCGGTCTGAGGGTCTGCAGCCGGTCGGGCGCGTCGATGAGCCCGTTTGCAGGCTCATCGGTCGATCCGCCGTCACCCGCGCCGGACGGTGAGGACCCCGACGCCTGGGTCGAGTGGACCGAGGAGTATCGGGAGCGCGTGATGTCTTCCGCCGACTACCGGAATCCGGATCTGGGGGTGCAGCTACTGCTCGTGAAGTCCGGTGGGCGCGGTAACCAGGGCCAGCTCGGCGCGCTTATGGGTTTTCGCGCACAAGTGGCCGGCTGGGACGTCGAGCCGACCGTGATCCGCAGCGGCCTACGGCACGGACTCACCCCGGCGGAGCATTCCCTGGTAAGTGTCGGCGCACGTGCGGGATTACTGCGCATGCACGAGAGCCTGCGGGACGATCTGTCGCGGGCCACAGGCTCCATTCGGCCCAGAGGCTACTCGGTGCTGGCCAGGGCGATGCGAGCCGACCGCCCTGGCGTGGTGTTCGCCCAAGCGGCGGCCACCGGCGAGGTCGACCCGCTTCCCGAGCCCGACTGCCGGCTGTTCGTGGGGCTGCCGGCGCGGTAGCGTCCGGCGCGGGGGGCTCAAACGAGTCGCAGGGGGCCCAGACGGGCCCCCTGCGACCAGAGGAGTAAGCCAGTGAAGCGGGGAGTCAGGCCGCTTCACAACACTAGACGCATGGCATCGTCAAAAGGTTGCACCCTTTTTCGGAGTTCTTTTGCCGGAATTGTGCGGCCGCTTCTGACGGCCTACCACCGTGCCTGCAGCAGCGTAATGCCATGCTCGCTCATCTGCGGCCCGAACCTGCACTTCACGCTCCCGAAGCTCCACTCCTTGGTGAGGTGCTTGATGAGGGATGGCCGGCTGTGGAGCGCCCAAAGCGCCGTCGTGACCCCCACAACACCCCAACGATGACCTCGTCGACACGGTGTCGACCCAGCATGACTCTAGAGGCCGCCACGCCCGTGGCCCACGCGTACCACAGAGGGGCCAGCACCGGGTACTCGTCTGTCAGCACTGTGGCGACGTTGAACGCCAGGGACGCGTGGCCGCTCGCAAAGCTGTCCTGTGACGCGGGGTCGTCCGGCCTGGGCACGTGTGTGACGTACTTGAGGGCCGTTGTGACAGCGCCCGACCACAGCGCCGCGTCTCCCAGCTCGTCGAACAGCCTGCGGCCGTCGTCCTTGTCCGCGGCGCCCAGGCACAGCGCCAGGCCGATGGCGATGTCGTCCGTGGAATCGGTGACCTTACGCGCCCACTCGTACGCAGGCGTACCCGTTGGATGGACGGCGGGCCCGTCGTGTACGGGCGCCTGCTGCAGGAATGCGGCCAGCGCGCAGAGGGCCGGCAGGAAGCTCATGTCCGCGGCCCCGCCATCACACGCCCGCCTCGGGCTTGGGCAGGATGTCTACCTCGCCGCCGAGCGCCTCGAGCTTGTCCTTAAGATCCGTGGCCTTGTCCCACGGCAGGCCGACGTCGACCGGACGAGGCAGAACGGTGAGGATCTTGCGCGCCTCCTCCTCCTGCGTCTGAGCGGCCTTCGTGTCCTCCGGGCGACCCTTCCAGTCGCAGATCGCGGCCACGACCTCCTCGACCTTGTCCGGGGGCACCGAGTTCAGAAACACGGAGAACCGTGCGTCGCGCACAGTGGATGAGATCGCTATCTCGCTCCGGCCGCCTATCTCGGACACGGTCACGAGGCGCGCCGCTACCTCGCTCTCATTGGACTGCTGCTCGAGGAGCGTCACCGAGCGTCCCGAGCCGGTCCTGACCTCGGAGATGGTCGGCTTGCTGAGTTGCTCGCGGTAGAACGCGACGACTCTGTCGAGCGGGGCCCGCACCGCGTAGATCATCTGCTGGTCGACCGTGGACCCGCCATCGAGCGTGATGGAGGCCGCGCCGCCCTTGACGCGCGCCGCGCCCGGGTAGATCGGCACGCCCAGCGACGTCGGGTCCACCTCCGACGTCACCGGGGGACCCGCGGCGGCCGCAGCCGCGGCCGCCGCTGCGTCTTCCTTCTTCTTGCAGCCGCCGCAGGGCAGCAGCGCCGCGACCAGGAGCGCGGCGACGAATCGCAAGGACCTAGGGCTTCGCGGACCCTTGATCACCGCGCGCGGCACCTGAACCACCTCACCCCCGGTCCCCGGCTGCGCCAGTGACCACCCCCTCTCCGCCAGCGGAGAGGGGGCACGGCCGGAGGCCGGGGGGGTGAGGTCGGCTCGGCCCGAGTGGGCGCCGGGAATGGGACGGCCCTGCCTAGCGCTTCTCACGGAGTTGATCGAGGATGACCGCACCTAGTATCACCAGTCCCTTGAGGATCATCTGCGTGAACGACGACACGCCGAGGATCGTCAGCCCGTTGTCGAGCACCCCTATGATGAGAGCACCAAGGACCGTGCCGACGATCGTGCCCCGGCCGCCCATCAGGCTGGTGCCGCCCAGGACCGCCGCTGCGATCGCGTCAAGCTCGAAGCCTTGGCCGACCTTGCAGTCTCCCGCGCCTAGCTGCGACGCCAGTACGGCCCCGGCCAACGCCGCGCACAGGCCGCAGCCGGCATACACAAGCGTCTTGATCCTACCTACCGGTATTCCGGAAAGACGCGCGGCCTCCTCGTTCCCGCCCACCGCGTACACGTGCCTCCCGAGTGTGCTGCGCGCCAGCACCACCCACCCCACACCGGCAACCACGGCCGCGATGTACACAGGAATCGGGACGCCGGCGAGCCTTCCGCTCTGTCCGATCCAGATGAACGGCTCCGGCAGCGATCGGATTGGCGACACCGAGTACAGGCTGGCAGCGCCCCGCCCCATCAGCATCATGGCTAGGGTCGCGATGAAGGGGGTGATGCGAAAGCGTACGATCGACGCTGCGTTGACCAGCCCCGCCACGACCCCGACCACCCCGGCCGCGGCTAGGCCGATAACCGCCACCATCGGTCCGTCGATCCTGGGTATCAGCTCGATGCGGTACTTCCCGACGATGCAGCCGAGCCCCCCCACCATGACCCCCGCGCACAGCACCCCGGCCAGCGCCACGATCGAGCCCACCCCGAGGTCGATGCCGCCTGTGACGATGACCAGTGTCATGCCGACGGCGATGATGGTGTTGATGGCGCTCTGGTTCGCGATGTTGATGAGGTTGCCGGGTTCGACGAAGACGTGGTCCTCGGTGGCGATCGCGAAGAACAGGCATAGGGCGACCAGCGTGGCGGCGAGAGCGTAGCGCGTCAGCGCGTCCAACGACGCGGCCCCCTTGGGCGTCTCCGGGACGCTCGTCATGCGGCCGCGCCCCCGGTCGCGAGGTGCATGATCCTCTCCTGGGTCGCCTCCTCACGCGTGAGCTCGCCCGCGATCTCGCCCTCGCGCATGACGTAGATGCGGTGCGCCACTCCGAGCACCTCGGGCAACTCGGAGGAGATCATCAGAATGGCCCGGCCCTGGGAGCAGAGCTCGTTCATGAGCTGGTAGATCTCGTTCTTGGCTCCGACGTCGATGCCGCGCGTGGGCTCGTCGAGGATCAGCATCCGGCATTCGGTGAACAGCCACTTCGCCAGCACGACCTTCTGCTGGTTGCCGCCGGACAAGAGCCGCGCCTGCTGCCTCAGAGACGGCGTCCTGATGCGGAGCTGGTCCACGAACCTGCCCGCCGCCGCGGCCTCCGCCTTCTGCCTGATGAACCCGTGCCGCGCGATAGCGCGGAGGTCCGCGAGGGTGATGTTCGCCGAGACACCGAGCCCCAGGACGAGCCCCTGCGCCTTCCGATCCTCGGTGGCGAGCCCGATGCCAAGCGCGATAGCGCCGCGTGGCGACCGAATGCGCGCCTCCTGCCCGGCGATGATGACCCTCCCAGCATCCACCCGATCGGCCCCGAAGACGGCCCTGGCCACCTCCGTCCGCCCGGAGCCGACCAGCCCCGCGAGGGCCACGATCTCGCCGGCGCGCACAACCAGGTTCACGTCGCGGAAGCGCTCATGGCAGGTGAGCCCTTCGAGGCGCAGCACCTCCTCGGACGCCCGCGACACCGTCGACGGGATGTAGTCGGACAGCTCGCGGCCGACCATGTGACGAATGATGTCGTCACGCGTCAGCTCCGACGTCGACGCCGTCGCCGCATGCTTGCCGTCGCGCAGCACGGTCACGCGATCCGCTATCTCGAAGACCTCGTCCAGCCGGTGCGAGATGTACACCATCGCGACACCGTGTTCGCGCAGGTCGCGGATTAGCGCGAACAGCCTGTCGAGCTCGCGCTCCGTGAGGGTGGCCGATGGCTCGTCCAGCACAAGGATGCGCGCGTCCTGGCTGAGCGCCTTCGCGATCTCGACGAGCTGCTGCTGTGCCACGGACAGCCGCAACACCAGGTCCCTCGGGGAGCAGTCGGCTCCCACTCGCTCCAGCAGCGCGGCGCAGTCGGATTCCATCCGATGGAAGTCCACGAGCCCCAGCTTGGCAGGCTCGCGGCCCAGGAAGATGTTCTCCATCACCGAGAGCTGAGGCACCAGGTTGAACTCCTGGTAGATGACGCGGATGCCGAGTGCCATCGCATCCTTCGGGGACTCGATCCGCACCGGACGGCCGGCGACCACGATCTCCCCCGCGTCGGCGCGGTCGGCCCCTGCGAGGATCTTGATGAGGGTCGACTTGCCCGCGCCGTTCTCGCCGACGAGGGCCAGCACTTCCCCGCTGCTGACAGCCAGGTCGACCGCGTCGAGAGCCTGGACACCGGGGAAGCGCTTGCTGATAGCCCGCATCTGCAGAACGGGAGCGGGAGCGTCCATCACCGGCCCTCCGCAGGCGCGTCGCCCGCCTTCATGAGGTCATCGCGCGTGAGGATCCCGGCTTCGATGGGGATGACCTTGGTCTCGTCGCCCGGCTTCCACTTGAGGCGTCCGTCGAGGTAGTCCACCACCGTGCGGATCGTCACGGCACCGATCCTGTCAGGGTACTGCACAACATCGGCCTTCAGGAAGGTCCCCGCGCGGATCTTCTCCCTGGCCTCGTCGGTGGCATCGTAGCCCACCATGACCAGGTCCTTCGGCGCGTTCGCGCTCGCTTCGACCGCGGCGAGGGCGCCGAGTGCGGTGTCGTCGTTGATGCAGAACACGCCGTTCATGTCCGGGTGCCGGATGAGCATGTCCTGCATCCGGGCGAGCGCCTCCTCGCGGTTTCCCTTGGCGTCGGGTTTGTCGACGACCTCGATGCCGGGGTGCTCCGCCATGACGTCCAGGAAGCCCTTCACCCGATCCTGCACAGAGGTGACGTCGGGTCGGTCCAAGATGACGACCTTCCCCCTGCCGCCGATCGCTTCGGCGAGGAACCGCCCGGCCCGGCGGCCTCCGTCGACGTTGTCGGTGGCGATGTGAGCAACCACCTCGCCCTCGTCGGCCCCGATGTCAGCCGTGAACACGGGCACACCCGCCGCGTTCGCGTGCTTCACGGCGCCGCCGACGCTCGCGCTGTCGACAGGACAGACGACGATCGCGTCCATCTTCTGCTGCACGAAGTCCTCGATCTGGTTCTTCTGCTGGAGCGCGTCCTCATCGCCGCTCTGGACCACGAGGTCGATCCCCAGCGCCTTCGCCTCGGCCACCATCGACTTCTCGAGGGTGACGTAGAAAGCGTGGACGCGGTTCAAAAGGGTAACGCCGACGCGGTACTGCTTGCTCGCCTTCCTCGTCTCGCCGCTTTCAGCGGAAGGCAGCGCGGGCATCCCGTGCACGACGGGCGAGGGACCGGTCCCCGGCGGCCCCGTCTCGACCTTGCGGACGCAACCTGCGAGGACGATGGCGGCAGCGGCCGCCGAACAGAGCGCGTAGGTCTTCATTGGCTCGCACCTCCGGGAAGCTCACGTGTGCCGGGCCCTATTGTTCGCCTTCCTGACGCAGCATCCCCTCGAATCCCCACAGCTTGGCCCCAGTCGCTACGACCTCCACGAAGTCACCCTCCGCCACGCCCGGCCGGGCCGGGAACACGACCAGCTTGTTCGTGCGCGTGCGACCGGCCAGGTTCGCGTGGTCCTCGGGGCTGGGGCCGTCGACCAGGACTTCGAGCCGCTGCCCGACGAGCTCCTGGTTGATCTCCCTAGCCACCTCCTTCTGCCTGGCCGCCAGGATCTGCAGCCACTCGACCTTCTGCGCTCTAGGCGCCGGGTCTGGAATCCCCGCGGCGGCTGTGCCAGGTCGAGGCGTGTAGACGAACATGAAGGCCTGGTCGAAACGGACCTCCTCGAGCAGGTCGAGCGTGCGCCGGAACTCAGCCCGGCCCTCTCCCGGGAACCCGACGATGAGATCGGTCGTGATGCTGACCCCGGGGATCAGGCCTCGTGCCCGGCGCGCTAGGCCGACGTATCCCTCCCGCGTGTAGCCCCGGTTCATCGCCGCGAGGATCCGGTCGTCTCCCGCCTGTGCGGGTAGGTGCAAGTGCTCGCAGACGCCGGGGAGCTCCGCCACGGCCTCGAGCAGGTCAGTGCCGCAGTCCTTGGGGTGCGAGGTGGTGAACCGCACCCGTCGGATGCCGTCGATCGCGTCGACCTCCCGCAGCAACGCCGCAAACGTCGATCCGCCGGCCCCCAGGTCCTTCCCGTAGGCATTGACGTTCTGCCCCAGGAGAGTCACCTCGACCCACCCACGCGAGGCCAGGTCGGCCACCTCGGCCACGATCTCCGCGAGCGGCCGGCTGCGCTCCGGTCCTCGGACGTAGGGGACGATGCAGTACGAGCAGAAGTTCGTGCAACCGTAGATCGCGTCGACGTACGCCCGGTACCGACTGCCGTGCGAGCGCGGGACAGGCTTGCCGACGTCGCCGTCCTGTGACAGCTCGCAGCGTCGCTCACCTGCGAGCGCCTCGCCGACGAGCCGCGCGGCAGACGTGAGACTGCCCGTCCCCATCACGAAGTCCAGCTCCGGGAACCGGTCGAGGAGCTCCGCACCGTGCTCCTGCGCCATGCAGCCGCTGATCCCCAGCACCCGCAACGACCCGTCGCGCTTGCGCCGCGAGAGCGCGCCGAGTTTCGCGGTCGCCTTGCGCTCGGGTCGGCTCCGCACGGCGCATGTGTTGACGAGGATGATGTCCGCGCCGTTCTCGTCCTCGGCGGGCAGCCAGCCCTCACTCGCGAGCACGCCGGCCAGCCCTTCGGAGTCGTGGACGTTCATCTGGCAGCCGTACGTGATGAGATGGAACTTGAGCATTGCCATCGGCGGGTGCATTCTAGCACTAGGGTCTGCCCCCAGGTAGGAGTTTGGCCGCAGGGGCGGAATGCCATCTAGTCCGGCCGCGCACGGCGGACACGTCTGAGCGCAAGGGGTGACGATCGTTGCGAACCCTAGGACTCGTGATGGGGCTCGTCCTTGTGGCGTGCCTCCTGGCAGGCGGTGCAGTCGCCGACGGCGGCTGGGCCCTGCGCCAACTGCGGTGCCTCGAGGTGAAGTCCGCCGGCGACCTGCCGGCGCCCATCGTCGACGGCACGGTAACCGATATCGAATGGGCTCGGGTCGCCCCAACCTCTGTCGAGGGCGGCTTCGCCACTGGCATGGGGTTTCGTCTGCTCAGCAAGGACGACGCGCTCTATGTCTCCGCTGAGGTCAAGGCCGACAAGCCCAACATGCGCACCGACGCGCGCACCCGCGACGACGACGCGGCACTCAAGGACGACGCCGTGGAACTCGTGCTCGACGGCGGACCATCGCTGACCCGGGGGCTCCGGATCATCGTCACGGCCGGAAACAAGGTGTGGGACGAGCAACTGCTTGACGGCGGATCGACCACGGTGCCGGGCTATGACACCAAGGTCACCTCGGCCACGGCGCCGACCACTGCCGGCTGGGCGGCGGAGATCAAGATCCCCTGGTCCGAACTTGGCCTGGCCGGCGCAAAAGGTGACATGCTCGGCCTCAACATCGCTTCACGCGTCCGCGGCGAGCGTCAGGTCGCACTCGTCGATGCTGAGAAGCCGACCGACCTGTGCGGGCTCGCGGTGGCCGGGGTGGACGAGCGGCTTGCGCGCAACGGCGAGCTGCGGCTGGCGTTCAAGGAGCTGTCCTGCGACGGCGGCAAGGGCACGCTGTACGTTG
>Ga0315280_10001240_pt1 | contig 44425 bp, 39 predicted proteins | sample YL17G06_40_MG_FD_203697 | JGI IMG/M metagenome (GOLD analysis project Ga0315280, IMG submission 203697) | Sediment microbial communities from Yellowstone Lake, YNP, Wyoming, USA - YL17G06_40 | ecosystem: Environmental > Aquatic > Freshwater > Lake > Sediment | place: USA: Wyoming | collected... | reverse complement strand
AGATATTGGTTTCGTGCTCGCATGTCCATCCCCTCATTGTAACCCGTCTCCTTTTGAGCTTCGGTTACCTTTTTCGTGATTCAATCGATCCTCGCTCGGTTACATATTAGATGATTCAATGCGCGAAGTTGATTCTCTCCGATAAATGTGACAATAATAGACCTATATGTGTTAACCAAACAAAGGGTCGGTGCGCATGCGGCTTTTGATAATCGAAGACGAGAAAAAATTTACTGATTTCCTGAGGCGGGGCCTCAAGGAAGAGGGTTATGCCGTGGATGTCGCCAGCGATGGGGAACAAGGCTATTTCCTCGCGACAACAGAAGACTACGACCTGATCATCCTGGACTTGAGAATCCCCAAGATCGACGGCCTGAGCCTGTGCCGAAAACTCAGGGCGGAAAACATCGCCAGCCCCATACTCATCCTGACCGTCAGAGATTCCGTAGAGGACAAAGTCTCCGGCCTTGATTCCGGGGCGGATGATTATTTGACCAAACCATTTGCTTTTGAAGAATTGCTGGCTAGGGTTCGAGCCCTTCTTAGAAAAAGGCAAATCCCGACTCCTACCAAGCTTCAAGTCGCCGACCTCGAGCTCGACCTGGTTAGCCACAAAGCGGCTCGTGGCGGCAGGGACATTGCCCTTACGGCCAAAGAATATGCTTTGCTGGAGTATCTAATGCGGAACAAGGGGACCGTGGTCACTCGAACGATGATCTCCGAACATGTCTGGGATATTAACTTTGACACCTTCACCAACGTCTTCGATGTTTATATTAACTATCTTCGAAAAAAGGTTGACCTGGGACAAAAAAAGAAATTGATCCAAACGGTGAGAGGGAGGGGCTACTCGTTGAAAGAATAAAATGTTCTTCAAATCCATCCGCTTCAAGATCTCCCTCTGGTACGTTTTAGTTTTTTCGCTAACGTTCGTTGGCGCTGGGATTGTGATCTATCATAATTTGGACCTGCGGTTGAGAGGAGCCATAGACGACATGCTCCAGTTGAGGGCAGAGGGAATCGCCGACTCGATCGACACTTATTGGGAGACAGAAAAAATAGAAGCCGCCAGGAAAGGCGCTCAGCTCAAAACTCTGAGCAAGATCAACAACCTTGATTTCATCAAAATCGCTCAGCGTTGGGTTCTTGAAAAAAGCAATGACCCTGAACTGCTCAGTATCATCGTCCAGATTTACGACAGCAACGGCGAACAGATCGCTTCTTCAAAAAATATTCAAGATATCGTTTCTTTGCCGAGCGAAACCTTTGCCTATGTCCTGCGGGGAGAAAGACGTTTTGACGAGGTTTCTGTGGTAATGCCGCGGGGAAACCCTGTACAAATGAGAATCCTGACCTTCCCCGTAACGGAAAACGGCAAGGTCGCTTATATTGTTGAAGTCGTGAGTTCGCTGGCGCATATGTATGCTACCCTGCGAAACCTCAAGCTCATCCTTTTTCTCCTTCTTCCCCTCACCGTCCTCGTCAGCGGCATCGTAGGCGCCTTTTTGGCCACGCTCGCATTAAGTCCCGTTAACCGCATGATCGGCACAGCCCAGCGCATTTCCGCAGAGAATTTGAGGGCAAGAATAGATCCGCCTAAGAGCAAAGATGAATTGAGAAGGCTGGCCGACACATTCAACGAGATGCTCGAAAGGCTTGAGGGTAGTTTTTTATCTCAACGCCAGTTCATCGAAGACTTAGCCCATGAGCTCAAAACCCCCCTGTCCGTGATGAAGGGAGAGATCGAGTTAACCTTGAAGAAGGTGCGCTCGGAGAAGGAATATGAGTCGGCCTTGGACAGCAATTTGGAAGAGGTCGACAGACTCATCAAGATCTTGGAAAAGCTCCTCGTCTTGGCCCGGTTAGATAAAGGCGTTGCCAATCTGGAGATGAGGCTTTTGGATCTCAACCAGGTCGTCCAGGACATCGTCAACGACATAAAAATATTCGCCGATCAAAAAAATATCTCTATCCAATTTAGGTCTTACGGCGAGGCCGCCGTCCTGGGGGACGAAACCCGGCTGAAGCAACTCTTCCTTAATATCCTCGATAATGCCCTGAAATACACTCCGCCCCAAGGAAAAGTGATTATTGAGGTCGGGGCCGAAGCCAACCGGGCTAAAGTCGTGATTTCCGATACAGGAATCGGAATACACGAAACCATGTTGCCGCATATTTTTGACCGGTTCTATCGCGCCCATAAGGCCCAAGATATCAGCGGCTCAGGCTTGGGATTGAGCATTGCCAAGTCCATCCTCGAGGCCCACAAGGGAAAGATCGAGGTTCAGAGCGCCCCGAACAAAGGCAGCACGTTTATTATTTTTCTCCCACTTCTCCATAAGCCTTGATTCTTATCCTTCCTAAGGTTCGTCGTCATAGAAAATTAAAAATTTTTAATTCTCTTTTAATGAGATTTTAATTATCCCTATTATATACTTTTGCGAGAAAGGAGATAAAAAACCATGCGAAAGCCGATTACTATCCTCGTCAGTATTCTTGTTCTTTGTTTCGCCGCGGCGTACAGTGCCACCACAGCCGTCCCCCAGAAACAGCCTGCCCACAAGACCTTCGTTGGAACCGTCGAATCCGTCACCGTAGGTGATGCCGCCAAGGGGACAAAATCAGAATTGGCCGTGACAAATGAAGCCAAGCAAAAAATGACATTCGTCATCCTGGCGACGACGGTCCTCCACGACGCTCAGGGAAAGCCGATAACTCTGGACAAGTTCAAAGCCGGTAACAAAGTGACGGTCAGCTATGAGACAACTGCCGCGGGTGTCAATGAGGCTATATCGATCAAGATGATGAAGTGACGGGCACTTTTCTAAAAAAAAGCAAGCACCCCAAAGTGCTTGCTTTTTTTTGGCCTCCAGTATGGAAATGAAATATCAGATTGGGCATTAACCTCCATGCGCATTGCCTTGGTAACAGAATATTATTATCCCCATCCTGGTGGAATAACGGATACGATCTGGTCAATGCCGCCCTCAATGCCGGCATCGATAATATTTATTATTCCGGACTTCGCCTCAAGGCGCTGGACGCGCTCGAATCCAGCCCTCAGTTTGAACCGCAGATCCTGATGGCCAAGCGCGTCAATAATATCATCACAGGCCAACCTGCGTATGCCGTCAATGCGGGCTTGTTTGTGGAGAAAGAGGAACCGGATCCAGCCCTGCCTCAATAATTTTTTTGAGCACGTCCTGGTCATGGCCGAGGAAAACAAGCTCCGCAGGAACCGCCCGGCGCTGCTCCAGGCGATCAGCAAGGTGCTTCTCCAGATGGCCGACTACTCGCAGGTGGTCGTAAAAGAGGAGAAGCCGGCCCCCCGAAAAAAAGCCGGCTCAGATACTGTGAATTCGTCCTTGTCTTTTCGGCCCTGTTCCGCGAGGCCTGACTCATCCAGGAATTTCTGCTCGAGGGCGATGATTTTCGTTAAGCCGGCAGGACTGTGGTGAGGAGCGGCTCCTGATGTTCTCCTGTCGCACCCGCGGCTTCTGCCCGTCGTGTCATGCCAAGAGGCTTGAGGAATGGGGCGAGTGGGTGCAGGAGGAGCTTCTCCTGGCAGCACACCGGCTTCAACGTCCACAGCCGGGTTCGGGCCAAGACCAAGACCGAGGCCGAGCGGGTGGGAAAGTACATGATCCGCCCGCTCCTTTCCCTGGAACGTCTCTCCCTTGATGAAAAGTCTGCGACCGGGATAAGAAAGAGGCCAAAGAGCCGGAGAGGCTTTTTTTGATTTGACAGATCCAGCCACTGGGGATAATATTCCCTCGAAGGAGACATGCATGAAAAAAGCCATCGCTCTGAGTGTTGTTCTCCTCCTGGCCTCCATGGCCTCGGCCCAGGTCAACTGGTTCAAAGGGACTTTGGACGAAGCCCTGGCCAAAGCCAAGACGGAGAACAAAAAGGTTCTTCTCGACTTCAACTCTTATACCTGAGGGGGATGCAAACTGCTCGGTGAGCAGTTCTTCGAAAACCCCAAATTCCGAGATTATCTGACCAAGAATTTCGTCATGTTCCAGGCCACCATCCAGGAAGCGGACGGCAAGGCGATCTTCGACAAATTCAAGATCCGCGCGACCCCGACCGTCATGATGCTCGAGCCCGATGGCTCCGAGCTCGACTGGATCGTCGGCTATGATCCGCCTGCTGAGGACTATCAGGCCGGTGTTGATAAAGCTTTCAAGGGAATCGATACCTACAAAAGCTTGGCGGCGCAGAATGCCAAGAACCCCCAGGATATTGCCGTCCTATTCAAGCTGGCGCGGAAATGGGACGACCGCTACGACCAAGAGAAAGCGGCCGATCTTTACAAGCGGGTCCTCGCTCTCGATCCGAACGGAACGAAAGGGACGACCGAATACGGCCGAAACAAGGAGCAAGTCTCCTATACCGAGTGCGCCGAGTTCAATATCGGGGCGAGCGCTCTGTCGAAGCGGCCTCCCGATCCGGCGCCCCTGCGGGCGTTCGTCAAGAAGTATCCTGACGGCACGATCGTCAAGGACGCTTATACACGAATGGGCTCATACTACGGGCGCCAGGCCGCGAAGGATGATGCCGCAAAGTTCTTCGAGGAATACACGGGACGGTTCCCGCAAGAGGGCTCCGCTTACCTGGGCTGGGCGACCCGCATCTTGTTCGATAAAGAGCCTGTCGACAGGGGCATCGCCCTGGCTCAAAAAGCCGTTGAACTCGCCCAAGGCAGGTCGCTGACGGCCAGTTATCAAACCCTCGGCCGGCTCTATCTCCTCAAAGGCGACAAAGAGAAAAGCGTAGAGACGGCAGACCGGCTTCTAAAGGCGGCCCAGGCTCCACCCGCCAAGCCGAGCGAAATTCCGGCGACTCCAATCAATCCGGCCATGCTGGCTACGCCCATGGCCGCCCAGATTTATGCCGATGCCGGCCGCACGGATAAGGCCCTTGCCGTTTACGGCCCGGAATTCCTGAAAGCGAACATGGAGAACAGAGGGGTCCTTGGACGCTATGCCCAATTCTGGGCGACGCAGGGGCAGAATCTCGATAGCGCCCTTGCTGCGGCAAAAAAAGTGACGGAGCTGGCACCGGACTCCTTCAACAGCTACACAACTCTCAGCACGGTCTATCAGAAGTTGAAGAACTACGATGAAGCGCTCAAGGCCGCCGAAAAGGCGTTGTCCATCGCTCCCGCCCAACCGCGTCAAATCAAGGAGACGATCCAGAAAACGATCGATTCGATCAAAGCAGCGGGCGCGGAAAAGAAATAGACGGCCCGCCCGCTGACTGTTCGCAAGTCGTGTGACAAGGGGAGAAGCCGAGAGCCAAGAAATAGGCCGGCTCAGATACTGAATTCGTCTTTGTCTTTTCGTCCCTGTTCCGCCAGGCCCGAGTCATCCAGGAATTTTTGTTCGAGGGCGATAATTTTCGTCAAGCCGGCGGGATTGTTTTGGTCCTTTTTTTCGCCATAGGGAAGGAACTGAACGCCGATCTGGTACTTATAGCTCTTGCCGGGATTGGGGGAATACCAGCGGACGATCCCTTTGAGGGTCATGGAACTTGTTTCTCCGGGGATGCTGATCTTCAGGGACACTTTGCTTTCGTATTTGAGAATTTCCTGGGTCAGAAACCGGATCCCGCCGCGGCTGATGTCCAAAACAGGGCAGAACTCTTCGATATAGTTTTCTCCCTTTTTCGTCAAGGGCTTGTCTTTTTTGTAGCCGATGGTTGCGCCGGGAATACGGAACCTCAAACACGTCCGTTTTTCTAAATTTAGTTCAACCATTGAAGCCTCCCTTAAAGCCTTTTCCCTTTCCCTAGTTTTTCCAACCCTTTATAGGGTATACCAAGCAGAAAGCAAATGTCAAAAGAAAAAATAGCTCGGGTAGAGAATTGGATTTGGACCCCAGCTGGTATATACTTTTCGTGCATTTCAAAAAGGAGCCCCCCATGGCCAGAGTCGTTGCCATCGTCATGGCTGGCGGACAAGGCAGCCGGCTTTATCCTTTGACCAAGATCCGCAGCAAGCCGGCCGTTCCGATTGCCGGCCGCTTCCGGCTCATCGACATTCCCATCAGCAACTGCATCCATTCCGGCTACCGGAAGATATTCATCCTGACCCAGTTCAGCACTGAATCTCTCCACCGGCATATTTTTCTAACCTACCGCTTTGATAATTTTACGAAGGATTTTGTGACGATCTTATCAGCCCAGCAGACGCCTGAAAACAGGGACTGGTACCAGGGGACGGCGGATGCGGTTCGCCAGAACCTCCAGTTTTTCGAGAACCTGGGAGACCTGGTCCTGATCCTTTCGGGAGACCATCTCTACCGCATGGATTATCGGAAATTTGTCGATTTTCACCTCCAGAAAGGGGCGGATATCAGTATTTCCGTGACCCCGGTCCGCACCGACCAGGTCAGGGATTTTGGAGTGATGAAAACGGACCGAAGCGGACGAATTGTGGAATTTCAAGAAAAGCCGAAAGACCCGGCCCTGGTCGACCGGATGAGAATTCCTGAAGAAGCTTTTCGGGAATTTGGGATCCCGCAGGCCGGCCGGACCCACCTGGCCTCGATGGGCATTTATGTTTTCAACTGGAACGCGCTCAGGGAGCTGCTCGAACACAGCGACCACGAGGATTTCGGCAGAGAGGTCATTCCGCCGGCCATCAGCCGGAAAAAAGTCTTCGGCTACTTATTTGACGGCTACTGGGAAGATATCGGAACGATTCCCCACTTTTTCGAGGCCAATTTGAACCTGACCGAGCCGCTTCCCCAGTTCAATTTCTATGACGAGGAAAAGCCTATCTTCACCCACGCCCGCTTTCTTCCGGGATCCAAGATCCTCGATTCCGAGGTCCATCATTCCATCCTCTGCGAGGGGAGCATTATCAACCAATCCAGGATCCGCCAATCGATCGTCGGTGTCCGGTCGCGGATCGAAGAGAAATGCAGCCTGGAGAGGACGGTGATGATGGGGGCCGATTATTTTGAATCCAATGAGGAGAAATCCCGGAATGCCGCCGCCGGCATCCCGCCCATCGGAATCGGGCGCGAGTGCGAAATCCGCAGCGCCATTATCGACAAGAACGCCCGCATCGGCAACGGCGTCAAGCTGATCAATGCTAAAAACACCCGCGATGAGCAGACCGACAATTATGTCATCGTCAACGGTATCATTGTCGTTCCTAAAAACGGGATCATCCCGGACGGGACGGTCATTTGACCGGAATGCAGTTGAATTTCTTGCGCGTTGCGAATAGAATTTTTGTCTAAGGCTGATTATTAAATTCACGGGAGAGAGGGAAAAAACATGGCAGACAAACGACTGACCTTAGGCTGTTTGGGATTCATCGTCATCGTCGTGATCATTTTTGTGCTCCTGGGCATCGGGACCTACAATGCCCTGGTCAAGCTGGACCAGGATGTCAGGGCCAAGTGGGCGCAGGTGGAGAATGTCTACCAGCGCCGGGCGGACCTCGTGCCGAACCTGGTGGAGACCGTGAAAGGCGCGGCCGCATTCGAAAAAGACACGTTCACCGCCGTCACGGAAGCCAGGTCCAAGGTCGGGCAGCTTCAGCTGGGGGAAAGCCTGGTCAATAATCCTGAGGCATTTGCCAAGTTCCAGGCTGCCCAGGATGGGCTTTCTTCGGCGTTGTCCAGGCTGATGGTCGTCGTCGAGAAATACCCCGAGCTCAAGGCGACCCAGAATTTCCGCGACCTTCAGGTTCAGCTGGAAGGAACGGAAAACCGGATCACCCAAGAGCGAAGGATCTTCAATGAATCGGCCCAGGCCTTTAACACCAGGCGGATGAGATTCCCCACCGTCCTGATTGCCGGATTGTTCGGCGAGCGCTTCAAAGAGAAATCTTATTTCAAAGCCCAGGCCGGTGCGGAAACGGCCCCTAAAGTAAAATTCTAAACGTGCGGCCCGATCGCTTCCGGCTTTCTTCCTTTGCGGCTGTTTTCTTTTTCTGTCTTCCCGCTTTCGCATCTCCAGATATTAAAATTCCTCGATCTCCGGATCGCTGGGCGACGGATACCGCCGGCTTTCTTTCGCCGCAGACCGTTGCCGAGCTGGATTCGCAGCTGGAAGCCTTTGAGCGTTCGACCGGCCACCAGGTTTTACTCTATGTCGGCAGGACCACGGAGGGCTATCCCATCGAGGATTTTACAGCGAAGGCATTTGCGGCCTGGAAGGTCGGCCGCAAAGGCCTCGATGACGGCCTTGTTCTTTTCATCATGGCCGAAGACAAGAAAATCCGCATCGAGGTCGGCTACGGCCTAGAAAGTGTTGCCCCTGACGTCATCGCTTCCCGTGTCATCAATGATATTCTGGTGCCCGGGATCCGGGCAGGAGATAGCAACCGGGCCGTGACGGAAGCGCTGGCCAGCCTGCTCCAGACGATTTCAGGCCAGCCGGTTCCTTCGAGCGGGCCGAAGCAAAGTCAATACCCTGAACGTGGGCCTCAGGGAAAGTCCGTCGTTTCCACCATTTTCATTATCATCGCCATCATCTTTTTTCTGATCCTCTTTATCACCCACCCGGCGTTGGCGCTTTGGCTTTTGTTTAATATTTTCTCCGGAGGGCGCGGGGGAGGCGGTGGTTGGGGGGGAGGCGGAGGATTCGGCGGAGGCGGCGGGCGTTCAGGGGGCGGGGGAGCTTCGGGCGGTTGGTAGATCAAAGGAGAATGTGATGTCTTTCATGCACCGCCGAAAGCTTTTAAAAATCATTGATACGGAAAAAATTAAAGATGCGATCCGGGAGGCCGAACAAAAGACGTCGGGAGAAATCCGCGTCTCTATCGCGCCTTTTTTCTATGGAAAAGTCAGGCGCGTGGCCGAAAAAGCTTTCCTCCGGCTGAGGATGACCAACACCCGCCAGAGAAACGGCATTCTTTTTTTCATCGTCCCCGCCCGGCGCCGTTTTGTCGTCCTCGGCGATGAGGGAATCCACGCAAAAGTCGGACAGGAAGTTTGGGAGAAAATCGTCAAGGCCATGTCCGAAAAGTTTCGGAAGGGGAAGTTCACAGAGGGGATCATCCAGGGGATCAAAGAGGTCGGAGAGCACCTGGCGGCGCATTTCCCCTACGATCCTCTGACGGACGTCAACGAGCTCCCCGACGACGTGGACTTCGACCGAAAAAAGAAAAAACAGGATAACTAGCCCTTCGGCGCTTCGCGATCGATTACCGTTCGATGATCATTTTCTCCAAGAGGGGGCGGTATTTCTTCATCAGCTCTTCGTTAATATCCAGGGGGGGTTTGGCGTCCGCCGGCAAAAACGGCTTGTAGGGGTTCTTTTTGACGTATTCCTCGAATTCGGTCCGCAGTTTTTTGAGCTCTTCCGGTTTGGTCATAAGGTCGACGGCGGAGGCGGCGATCGCCTTCGCCCCGGCATTGAGACCCTTCCAAGCCGTTGAGCCGTAATTGCATGCGACCGAAGACCAGTGGTGGCTGATCGCACCTGGAACCTGGCCCGGGAAGCGGATCGTAGCCGTTGGTGCGACGAGCGTCACATCGCCCACATCCGACGACCCGCCGCCGATGGATATGGGGCTCGGCTCGCGGAGATTGCCCACTTTTACCGGCATTCCTTCTTCGGGCGCTTTGAGCTCTTTTTGAAGGGCTTTGGCAAAGACCTGCTCTTCCTCGGTCCACTGCGGCATCCCGACGAGATCGATATTCTTTTGGACGAGCTCGGCCGCGGCTTTGTTGCTGTGGCTTTGGTGGACAGCGGCGATAAAGCGGGTCGAGACCAATTCTGTCCCGGACGCCAGGGCCCCGGCTTTGGCGCAATCGACGACTCTCTCGTACATCGCCTCGACCCTTTCATCCGAGTTCCGGACGTAATACCACACGCCGGCTTTGTCCGGAACGACATTCGGCGCCTCTCCACCCTCGAGGATGACGTAATGCATCCGGTACGCAGGATCCAGATGCTCGCGCAGGAAATTGGTGGCCACGTCCATGATCTCAACGGCGTCCAAGGCGCTCCGGCCGGCCCAGGCGTTGGCGCCGTGGGCGGTTTTTCCTTTAAAAGTGAAAACGACGGAAAATAGGGCGTTCCCGCTCCGGCCGTACCCGGTGCCGAAGCCGCTCCCGCTGTGATTATCGATGACCGCATCCACATCGTTGAATAGTCCCGCTCGGATCATATGGGGTCGGCTGGCCACGATCTCTTCGGCCGGGGAGCCGAAAACCTTGATCGTTCCTTTCAGGCCGTACTTATCCATGGCTTCTTTGACGGCGATCGCGGCCGCTGTAGCGGCTGTGCACATGGTGTTGTGGCCGCAGCCATGGCCGGGCGCCCCATCGACAATCGGGTCTTTGAATGGGACGCGGGCTTTCTGAGAAAGCATGGGGAGAGCATCGAACTCCCCCAGAAACCCGATCACGGGTTTCCCGGAGCCGTACGTCGCAACAAAACAGGTCGGCATGCCCGCCAGGCCCCGCTCGACCTTAAACCCCGCTTCTTCGAGCGTGTCGGCCAGGAGTTTGGACGAACGAAATTCCTGGAGCCCGAGCTCGGCATAGGACCAGATTGAGTCCGAGATTTTTCCGAATTTTTCAACGATTTGCGGTTGATTGAGCCAGTCCAGGACGAGCTTTTTTTCCTTGGGAACTTTCGCTTGAGCCGGACCCTGGCCGAACTGGGGGGAAGGAAATGCCAAAAGGACGAGGCTGATGAAAAGGACCTTTAATAAAATTGTTCGCTTCATCTCTCCTCCGCAAGACGACGATGGATAAGTAACGAAAGCGCTTTACGAAAAGCGTTTCATTTTGCAATCATTTAACTTATATTAAGGTTGAACCGAATGTCAAACCGACAACGAAAGGAAAATCATGGAAAGAAGAGATTTTTTGATGTCCCTGTTGGCGGGAATTCCCGCAGTGGCCCTGGATTGGGACTCCCTTCCGAAAGCGAAGGCCGCCGGCTCTGACGAAAACAAATTCGATGCCGTGATCATCGGCTCCGGCCTCGGCGGATTGGCCTGTGCCGTGGGATTCGCCAGGCAGGGATTCAAGCCGATTGTTTTAGAACAGCATTCGAAAGCGGGCGGATATGCCACGACGTTCAAGCGCCCCGGCGGCTTTGTTTTTGATGTTTCCCTCCACTCAACGACCGTCGAAGACAGAGACGGCATCCATAATCTTATTCCCGGCTTTCCGGAAATCAAGGATGTCCGCTTTGTCCCGCATCCGAACCTGTATCGGGTCATTTATCCGGATGACGACATTCGCCTTCCCTCGAAAGACGTCCCTGCCTACGTCAAACTGCTGACGGATAGGTTCCCCGAAGAAAAAGACGGGATTGCCGGCCTCTTTGACGATATGAAAGGACTGAGGGCCGATATCAATAAGTATTCGAGGGCCGGAGGTCAGCCGGACATGAGTCGCTTCCCGGCAGATTATCCTTATTTATTTAAAAGCTTCAATAAAACCTGGGGTGCCCTGGTGGATCTGCGGATCAAGAATCCGAAGCTGAAGACAATCGTGTCCTCGCTTTGGGGCTATTACGGACTTCCGCCGTCCAAGCTGGCCTGTATCTATTATGCCCTGCCGACCATGGGATATCTTGAAGGGGGCGGGTATTACCCCTTGGGAAAATCCCAGGCGATCAGCGACGCCCTGGTGAAATTTATCGAAGGGCGAGGTGGTCAGGTCAAGCTCAACACGCGCGTCGAAAAGATATTGACCAAGGACCAGGCGGTCTCCGGTGTTCGCACCGCAGACGGTCGAGAATATATCGGCCGGGTCGTTGTATCCAATGCCAACGCCTATGACACGTTCCATGCGATGCTGGACGCGCAGGAGAGCCTCAAGGAGTATTTGACCCGGATGGATCAGTTCAGCGTCAGCCTCTCGAGTTTTCAGGTGTTTTTGGGGCTGAGAAAAGACCTGATCCGAGAGGTCGGCATCAAGGACACGGAAATTTTTTATAACACGGGGTACGATATCGAAGCCGGCTATAAGGCCGTGCTCAACGCGGATATTGAAAACTCCGGCTATGGCCTTGCGCTTTATGATAACCTGGACAATGGATATTCTCCCGCCGGAAAAAATACGCTCAACCTCATGGTCCTTCAGGGTTACGAACCGTGGAAGAAATTTGAAGCGGACTACTTCAAGGGAAACAAGGCCGCTTATCGAGCCGAAAAAGAGCGGATGGCTCGAATCTTGATCGAGCAGGCAGAAAAGACTCTTCTTCCAGGACTCTCCAAGGCGATCGAAGTCCAAGAAATCGGCACGCCCTTGACGAACGTTCGCTACACAAGAAATTTCCGCGGCGCGATCTACGGCTGGGATCAGACTCTTGACAATTCCCCTCCCCGGCGTCTTCCCCACGCCACGCCCGTCAAGAACCTCTATCTCGCCGGAGCCTGGACGAATCCCGGCGGCGGCTACAGCGCCGTCCTGAGCAGCGGGCTGGAATGCTTCGGCGAGATCATGAAGACCTGGTAAATTTCGGGGTCAAAGCTACTCATTACGCAAAATGCCGATTTGCGTCAAAACTTCCCGATTCTGAAAGCCGAAAAACAAATCATCGAATTTTTGCGTAATGAGTAGCTTTGACCCCAATCCGGCTTGACAAATCCCCGTCGTTTTGGATAATATGACTCATTAGTTGAAATTTGACTAAATAGTCGAATTTTAGCGAAGGAGTCAACCATGGGTGTCAAGGAACGGCGCCGGCGGGAAGAGAAGGCCCGCTTGGCGGCCATCCTGGTCGCGGCCGAAAACATTTTCGCCGAGCACGGCTATTACCAGGCCCGGATGGAGGATATCGCCGAAGCCGCCGAGCTGGCCAAGGGGACTCTCTATTATTATTTCAAGAGCAAAGACGAGATTTTTCTCCACTTGCTCGAGCGCGAATCCAGGCGCGTCCATGAAGAAATCCAGAAGCGGATCTCCGAGGAGTCCTCGTTTTTAGAGGCCCTGGAGGAAGCCATGGACTTCTACCTCGAATATTTCGAGAAGAACCACGGCTTTCTGAAGATGTTTTTGCCCTGCATGTGCGGGTTCATCCACTTCGGGGATGAGGGAACGCTGAGGAAATCGACAAAAAGCTTTGAATACCATGGCGAATTTGTCCGGGAGACCTTGAAACAGAAAATGAGCCGCGAAGGCGTGCCCCTGAGCCTGGAGGATCTGCTCAAGTTCGTCAAGACGCTGCAGATCGGAATCGGGCTGAAGCTGCTCGAGGGAAACAAGGCCGAAGCCAAAGCCGCCGCTAGGTTTTTTCTGGATCTCATAAAAAAAGTGATGGAGGGAAAATAATGAAATGGACCGTGCATAAAATCGTTGCCGTCGCTCTCGTCCTGGCCTGTGTCCTTCCGGCGCGAGCCCAGGACAAGCTCTCGCTGCGCGAATCCGCCGATCTTGTGCTCAAAAACAATGAGCAGGTCCAGATCGCCGCGGAATCCGTGTTGGGGGCGGAGCTCAAGATCAACGAGAGCAAAAGCCTCTACTGGCCCCAGGTCAATGTTTCGGGCAGCTACATGCGGATGAGCCTCTTTAGCGAGATGACCATCCAGTTCCTGGGTCAGAGCTACAACTTCAAGTTCGGCCTTCCCAACAACTACAACATGCGGGCCTCCGTGATGGAACAGGTGTTCAATTGGGGGCGGACGGCCAAGACTGTGGAGATGAGCCGAGCCGGGCTCGACCTGGCCCAAGACGGCGTGGCCATAACCAAGCACATGCTGTCCTATCAGGTCGTCCCGCTCTTCTACGGGACGGTCTTTTTCAAAGAAGCGATCAAGGTCCTCGACGATAACATCAAAGCTTTTGAGAAGAAGCAGGATATCATGAACAAGCGCTACCAGGCCGGCCTGGTCTCAAGCTTTGATATGACCCTCATCCAGGTCCAGATCAGCGCCCTCCAGGCCCAGAGGCTCGACTTCGAGAACAGTATCGCCAAGTTCCGTATCGCCTTTAACGCCCTCGCCGGCCGGGACGAGAAAGCGGCGTTCGATCCATCCGTCGCCTTCGCCTTCGAAGCCGTTGCCTTCGACAAAGACGAGCTGATTCGAGAGGCCCTGGCCAATCGCATCGAATTCCAGCAAGTGGAGCACCAGCTCAACCTGGGCCGCGCCTCGCTCGACCTCGCCAAGACCGGAAATAAACCGACGCTGGCCGCCTCGTTCAATTATGAATTCCGCAACGGTTACATGCCCGACATGGAAAAGATTCGAGGCAACTGGACGGCCATGCTGGCCGTGTCCTACCCGGTCTTCGACGGTTTTCGCGTCGGCGCCCAGGTCGCTCAAGCGCAGTCCAACCTGAAGGTGGTCGAGATGCGCAAGACCGATCTGGAACGGACCGTGGCCATGGAGATCGAATCGGCATTGTCCGATATGAAAACGATCGAACAAAAATTCGAGATCGAAAAGCTGAAGATCAAACAGGCCGAAGAGGCCTTGCGGATCGCCGAGGAGCGCTACCAGAATGGGTTCCTCAGCGCCACAGACCTGATCGACGCCCAGAACGTCGTCGAAGGCGCCCGGCTAAACTCCCTTCAGCTAATTTATAATCATACCTTGGGCCAATACAGCCTGTTCCGCTCATGTGGGAGGAAAATATGAAAATCGGAAAAATTCTCATCGTCTTGATTCTCATCGTCTTGGCCGTCTTTATCGGCATCCGCGTCAACCAGAATATCCAAGCCAAGAAAAAAGCGATGAGCCAGCCGGCCGCAGAAAAGGTCGTTCCGGTCGAGACGACGCAGCCGGCGCGCCGGGAGATCACCGAGACGATCCACGCGTCCGCCAACGTCCAGGCGGATTCCGAGGTCACCATCTACTCCAAGGTCAACGGCAAGATTGCCCAGAACTTGGTTAAAATGGGGAGCAGCGTCCAGCCCGGCCAGGTCGTCGCTATCGTCAATCGGGACGAGGTCGGCTACGAGTTCAAGCCGTTCGAGGTCAAGTCTGACGCGCGGGGTGTCGTGTCCAAGCTCATGCTGAACCCGGGCGCCGCCGTCAATCCCAACGTGCCGCTGATGACGCTGGTCGATATCGAGACCGTCAAGGCCGTGGCCGCGGTCGACGAGAAGAAGATCCGCTTTATCAAAATGGACCAGCCGGCCCGGGTAATTCTCGAGGCCTATCCGGGCGAGGTCTTCGCCGCCCGGGTGACAAATATCAGCCCGGTCGCCAACGCCGTGAACCGGACGATCGACGTGGAACTCAGCATTCCCAATGCCGGCCACCGCATTAAGCCGGGCATGTACGCCGAGGTCGAATGGATCGAGAGCCGACGGACCTCGCTGGTCGTCCCCCTGACGTCCGTCGTGGAAAGAGCCGGCCAGAAATATGTCTTTCTCGCCGACAGCGGCCTGGCCCGCTTGAACGCCGTGACCTTGGGCGCTGTTGTCGGCGACTCCGTCGAAATCCTCTCCGGGCTCAAGGGTGACGAGAGAATCGTTACAACCGGGGCCGGTCAGCTCAACGACAAGGACAAGATCAAGGCCATAAAGCCCAAAGCCGCACTCTGAGCGGGAAGGAATATTGATGCCATGAGAATAGCCGACATCTCAATCCGACAACCCGTTTTTATCACCATGATCATCGTCGCCCTCGTGGTCATAGGAGCCCTCTCCTATTCACGGCTCGGCGTCGACCTCATGCCCGACGTTTCGCTGCCGGTCATCGCCGTCACCATCGCCAACCCGGGCGTCGGGCCCGAAGAGATGGAATCCCAGGTGGCCAAGCCGATCGAAGACGTCCTCAGCACGATCAACGGCCTCGATAAAATCAGTTCGACGTCGGCCGAGGGAGTCGTGGTCATTGTGGCCCAATTCGTCCTGGAGAAGGACTCCCAGTTGGCCTCCACGGAGGTCCGGGAAAAAGTGGCTTCGATCCGGAACACCCTTCCCCGGGAGATCATCGAGCCCATCATCAACAAGTTCGACCCGTCCGCCGTGCCGATCGGATCCTTTGCCGTCCTGAGCAAAAGCGGCAGGATGAGCCTGCCGGACGTCCGCTCGTACGTCGAGGACAAGATCCAACCCCTGGTCCAGCAGGTGGACGGGGTCGGGTCCGTGGATATCATCGGCGGGCTGGAAAGGGAGATCCAGGTCGAAACCAGCCTTGGGAAAATGAACGCCCAGGGAATCTCCATCGCCCAGGTCAACCAGGCCATCCGGGGCGAGAACCTCAACATGCCGGCCGGACGCGTCACCGAGAAGTCCCAGGATTTCCTGGTCCGGACCAAGGCCGAGTTCACGAGCCTTGAAGAGATGCGGAACATCGTTGTGGCCAATGTTGCGGGAAACCCGGTCTATCTGAAGGATATCGCCATCGTCAAGGATGACTTCAAGACAAAGCGGACAATCTCACGCATCAACGATCAGGAATGCATCTCGATCGTTATCCAAAAGCAGTCGGGGACGAACACCGTCAAAGTCGCGGACAAGGTCCACAAGACGATGGCTGCCATCCAAGCCTCCAATCCCGACCTGGATATTCGGACGACAACGGACTCGTCCCTGATGATCAAGGATTCCCGCGACGATGTCATCAACACCCTTGTGATCGGCATCTTCCTGGCCGGGCTCGTCGTCCTCTTCTCCTTCGGCGACCTCCGCAATACCCTCATCACCGTAGCCGGTTTGCCTGTCTGCATCATCGGCTCCTTCGCCGTCATGAGCGCCCTGGGCTACACGGTGAACATCATCACCCTGCTGGCGCTGAGCCTGTCAGTGGGGCTTCTGATCGACGACGCCATCGTCGTCCGCGAGAACATCTTCCGGCACATGGAAAAGCTGCACCAGGATCCACACAAAGCGGCGAGCGACGGGACGTCCGAAGTGGGGCTGGCCGTCACGGCCACGACCATGACCATCGTCGCCGTCTTTCTCCCGGTCGCCTTCACCACCGGGATCGCAGGAAAATTCTTCCGCCAGTTCGGCGTGACGGTTGCCGCCGCCGTCCTGATCTCGCTGTTCGAGGCGTTCACGTTTGCGCCCATGCTCTCTGCCCATTTTTTCAAGAAAGTCGAGAGGAACGGCAAGAAAACGCTGTCATCGCGCTTCCAAGGCCTCGTCTCCAAGATTTATGAGGCCTTGGGGAACAACTACCGTCCTTTGCTGCGCTGGGCCCTGAACCATCGGAAAACCGTGATTGCCGTGACAACGGTTATCTTCTTCCTCAGCGGCTATCTTTTTACCGTGATCGGGACGGGCACGACGCCCCATGGAGAACGGGCGGAATTCAACCTGCAGATCCAGACCGCCTCGGGCAGCTCGCTCGACCAGACCGACAAGGTCGTCCGGACGATCGAAGAAGTTCTTCGTCGGCAAGCGGAGATCGGGGATGTGGCGACGGTCGTGGGCTCGACCGACGGCTCCTCCGACGTTGCCACGATCAATGTGAAATTGAATATTCCCATCCAGGAGACTCGCGTTTATCAGGACAAACTGCGCCCCCGGCTGGCGGGCATTCCGGGGGCTTCGATCACTTTCCAGGAGGCGTCATCCATGGGAGGAGCGGCGTTCGCCGCCATGCAGCAGCTGCCTATTCAAATTAACCTCAAAGGGACGGACCTGGCCGGCCTGACCAAGGCGAGCGAAGACGTCAAGCTCGCCCTGCAAAACATCAACGGCCTGGTCGACGTTAACAGCGATAACAGACTGCCCAAGCCGGAGATCCAGATCCGGGTTGACCGGGAGCGCGGCTCCCGGCTCGGCGTGGGCACATTCCAAGTTGCCTCCTTCATGCGCTCGTTCATTGACGGCGACACGACCTCCAAGTACCGCGAGGGCGACAAACTTGTCGACATAAGGGTTCGGGCATCGGAGGACGTCCGCTCCAATATCGACAGACTCGGCCGCGTCTACATGCCAACGATGCGGGGCGGCTCCATCACCCTCGATCAGGTCGGCGTTCTCAAGACCGTCAATGGTCCCACCCAGATTAAAAGGGCCAACCGCACCAGGCAGATTGTGATCGGCGCCAACATCCTTAGGGGCCGGGCCCTCAACGAGATCACCCAGAAAGTCGATGCGGCCCTGGCCGGCATCCGGTTTCCTTCCGGTGTCAGCTATGAGTTCGGCGGTCAGGTTGAACAGACCAGAAAGATGTTCGCCTCTCTTCTGCTGGCCCTGCTCCTGGCCATCGTCTTCGTCTACATGGTGCTCGCTTCCCAGTTCGGGTCTTTTGTCCAGCCGTTCGTCATCATGCTTGCGCTGCCTCTGTCCATCATCGGCGCCGTGCTCGGCCTTTTGCTGGCCAACAAGCTGTTCGACATGGTGGCGTTCATCGGCTTGATCATGCTCATGGGACTGGTCACCAAGAACTCCATCCTGCTTGTCGATTTCACGAATGTTTTGAGACGAAGGGGCTTGAAGCGGTTTGACGCCATTATCGAGGCCGGATCGACGCGGCTGCGGCCCATCCTCATGACCACGATGGCCATGATTTTGGGCATGATCCCGGTGGCCGCCGGATTCGGGACGAGCTCCAGCTTCCGCGCGCCGATCGGCTACACCATCATCGGAGGGCTGGTCAGCTCCACCCTGCTGACCCTGGTCATCGTGCCGGTTGTTTACTCGATCTTGGATGATCTCGTGCTAAAAGTCAGGGGCCGCCGGAAAACGGACTTGTTCTAGGGGCGTCTCTTATATGGCCGCGAAGGCATCAAATGTCCAAATAGATTTCGCCTGGATCGGGCCAACAGACGTATTGATGTCCAAAGGTCATATAAAAATCACCCGGCGGATCGATAAGTTTTCCGCCCTTTCTAAGCGCAAAATTGTAGGTGCCGAAGACAGAAGCATCCATATCGTACGACATATAGCACGCTCCTATCAAGATGAGGTAATCGGCGGGGCGGATTTGGATTTTTTTGATCTTGAATTGCACCCTCTGCAGACCATGAACACTGGCCTTACGCCAGAATTTGAGGATGACTTGTTTCCCCCGCAAAGCCTTCTTCTTTTTTGACAGGACGAGAGACGTGCGGTCGCTCATTAATTTCGCAAAGACGCTCCAGTTCTTTCTGTTATACGAGTCCTGGAATTGTTTCACATGCGCTCGGATTTTCCGTTCAAAGAGCTTGACTTTTTTGGGATCCAATTTTTTCATAAAAACCTCCTTCAAAGGCTATGACCGGGAGTCTTTCCGCGCTCCCTTAAAACGATCTATTAAAGATGGAAAGAGAAAAGCAAGGCGTTTCCCTTTCCTATTGGCCTATGCCTTGGATCAGAGGTCGCCGTATTTTCTCATTTTCTCGTTAAACCTTCTTTCTTCATTCCTGACAACCTCCTGGAATCGAGGATCGCTCCGGAGGTTTTCAAAGAAGGGATTGCTTTTGAGCAAGGGATACGGGTAGAGGTAATCTTTGATCAGCTGGAAACCCTCTTCATTGCCTTTCTTAATGTAGCGAATCGCTTGGTCCTTCATTCCGACGAGGCTGTAGATGCTTGTGACGTCATAACGATAGAGTTCTCCAGCGTCCTCGACGAGCGACAGGGATTTCTCCCTTTCCCCCAGGGCGGCAAGGATCAAAGCCCGCCGCTGGCGGATGAGCATCTGGATTTCCAACGTCGGCGGCGGGATGGTTTCGGCACGAAGGATTTCCATCTGGGCAGCCTCAAAATTTTTCATGCTGGTCAGGATTCGGGCGTAGTGGAGATGACGTCGCGGGCTCTCCGGAGTGATCTCTAAGGCTTTTTTGATGAGGCGCTCGGCATATTGGTAATCGCCCAGGTTCCAGGCGCAGATAGCGCCGAGCTCGTAGTTATAATCATTGTAAGGATCGGGGCCGATAGCCCGCTCATAGTGTTTGAGGGCGGGTGCATCCAGGCCGATGCTCCGGAGGAACGAGCCGGCGCTATGATTGACTTCAGCACCGTCCGGATCGATCGCTATCGCTTTACGAAAACTCCGGCAGGCGCCGTCAAAATCGCCTTGGTGGAAAGAGGCCCATCCCAATCCAACCTGGACCTCGGCGATCGAGCTGTCCTTCTCATACGCCTTCCGGAAATACCCGACCATTTTGGCGAGATCCTCAGATTTTTGCGTCTCGACAAAGCGGCCCTCCCAGACATTGCCCATGTTGACGTAAGCCAGGGCATAATTCGGGTCAAGGTCGATCGCTTTTTTATAAAGGCGGACGGCCTCTTCGAAATCTTCAATCCGGCCGCTCTCTCGATATTTTTTTTCTAATTCTTGTCCTTTGTGCATACTGATATAAGCATCGGAATTGTCCGTTTCGCGTTTATGGAGGGTCTGGAGCCGGCCTTCCGGGAAACTCAGGTTGAGCTGTCTGGCGACATTATCGGAAATTTTGTCTGCGACATGGGAGAAGCCGCTCTCCAAATTTTCCTGGTAGGTATTGGTCCAGACGATGGTATCGCGGTGGGCGTCGCTGAGGCTGATTTTGATGGTGATCTGAGCGTTGTCGATATTCACCGTTCCTTCGAGGATGAAATCCAGCCCGGCTTTCCGGATTTCTTCGAGTCCTCTGTCGGACTTTTTCAGCCACTCGGAAGAGTAAGCTGCTTGGACCGTCAATCCGTCTATGTTTGCCATTCGCCTCCGGATATCACCGGCGATGTCTGTGCTGAGGGTTGATGGTTTGGAAACGAGGCCGATCATGTCAAACGGAAAGACGGCAAATTTGGCTTCCTGTGTTTTGCCCTTGATCCCCGCGTCGGGTACCACTTCAGGGACGGCGCGGCGTCCGGGTTTCAGGAGCAGATATCCGCTGACAGCGAGAACCAGAAGAATGAGGCCGGCGCCTAGCCGGGGCCAGAGCCGCGACCGCCTTCCCGGGAGTGAGAGCTTAGACGCTGTCCGACGCTGGACTTTGGGAGAAGGAACCGCGTCCGTCGGGATTGTGCTCAAATCCTGAAGAACCTCTTCGGCGTTTTGATACCGCCTTTCCTTCTTCTTTTCCAGGCATTTGAGAATCAGGCGGTTGAGGCTTTCGGGAATCTGAGGATTCCATTCCTTGGGCGGAATCGGCGGCTCGAACTCCTGTTTCCGGATAATGCTCAGAGTCGTTTCCCCTTCGAACGGGACTTTCCCCGTGATCATCTCGTAGAGAATGATGCCAAGCGAATAGATATCCGTGCGCTTATCGACATCCTGACCTTCGGCCTGCTCGGGGGACATATACTCCGGCGTTCCGACGGCGATCCCCTCGCCCGTCCACCCCTTTGTCTGAACGGACCGGGCGATGCCAAAGTCCATGATCCTGACCGTGCCCGTCGGATCGATCATGATGTTGTGGGGTTTGAGATCCCGGTGAACGACGTCCCAGCGATGCGCCTCGGCCAGGCCTTCGCAGATTTGTTTGCCATAATGGACGGCCTTGCCCACATGGAGCGGGCCGCTCATCCGGATGACGTTCTTGAGGTTCTCTCCCGGCACGTATTCCATGGTGATGTAGAAGAGGCGCGAAAATTCTCCCCAATCAAACATCCGGCAGACATTTTTATGGGCGATCCGTCGGGCCAGGCGGATTTCACTCCGGAAACGCTCGACGGTCTTCTCCTCAAACGTGATTTCGGGCTTGAGGAGCTTCAGGGCGATCTTTTCCCTGATCTTTGTGTCATAGACTTTATAGACCCGGCCCATCCCGCCCATGCCCAGCTTTTCGATGACCTGGTATCTCTCCGCAAAAAGGGTGCCGGTTTCGAGCTCAAAAAAGGGCGGCAGGGTCTGGGTTTCGGTGGGCGGAGATACGGCCGGAGGAGACCCGGGGACCGGCGTCAGCGAAGTCCCGCAATCCGCGCAATAGCGGTTGGTCTGGTCATTTTCAAAATGACATTTCGGGCATTTCATGTCCGACCCCTCTTCTTCCCTGCCAGACAATCATAATGTTAAATCCGATGGGAGTCAATTAAAAATCCGCCGTTCTTTCGTCGGCCGATTAGATAAAATGAGTCAAATTCAAACCGGCGCGCTATTTTGCCCTGAGGACGGCGGCGATCTCCTCGACCAGCGGTTGGGAGCCGAGATAGAGGGCCGTTCGCTGGTGGGGCTTTTGAGGGACGATATCGAGGATCGGGATCCCGGTTTCATCCACGGCATCTCCCCCGGCCTCGCGACAAATAAAAGCGACGACGGCGGCTTCATACATCAGCCTGAGCTTGCCCTGGGGCCGATTTTTCTTAGGGTCGGGGTGATTGACGATGGCCGGATACATGAACAGTCCGCCGTTGAGCAGGATCCGGTGAAAATCGCCGGCCAGGGCTCCCATGTAGCGGAAGGCATACTTTTGTTCGTTGGCCGAGATCCATTTCTGGATGTGTGCCGCGAAGGTCGTTCGATTGGCGGAATTAAAGGACAGTTCCCATGACTTCTTGCTGTCGGGGAGGACCATCCGGGTGGGCTTGACATAGTTAAATGTCTCGTCGATGTGGAACCGCCAGCACCCGGCTTGACGGAGGGCGATGGTGAATGTTCCTGTGGGGATGACGAACATTCCGGAGGCAATATACTCCCGGCCTGCCCGCAAATGCATGTCTTCGGGGCCTTCCAGGTTGCGCTTGGCCACGCCGAAGAGAAACCCGATCGGCAGGTTGTGGGGGACGTTGGAGGAACCGTCCATGGGGTCGTAATAGACGAAATACCTCCCGCCCCCGATATTCATCGGGATGATCTCCTCCTCTTCCTCGCCCACGGCATGGATGACCCGGCCGGATCTCTGGAGATAATGCTTGACGAGCTCATTGGCGATTTCATCCATCTTCATGACTTCTTCGCCCTGGACATTGACCGAGCCGGCCAGTCCGAGATTTTCGCGCAGCGCGCCCGTCAAATAATAATGCTGGATGCGCTTGGCGGCGTTCATGATCGAGTTCATCAGGATCAAAAAATGATAAGTCCGGTTATAACGTTCCTGATGCTCGAGCAAAAAGTCCATGAAGGTTTGTTCGATCTGGAGCATTGCGTTCCCTCCTTAAAATAGAATCCCGTTTCATTTCGAGAGAATTTTCGGGGACAATATGATAGCTCGGATTTTTGCCGCAGGCAAGTGCTTTTTTTTGGGGAAATCAGTGAAAAATCAATGTCAGAGATTCTTTTAAAAAGTTCAGGAAGGCTTTTCGTTTGCGGAGGCCGTATAAGAATTCGTTAAGGCAAAGGGTCATTTCATATTTTGTCCGGGAATAGGGATACCACCAGAATTTTCGCGACGAGGTCAGGCGCCTGTCCCGGCTGACGACCTTGAGTTCGGTGAGCTCTGTGATCGCCTCTTTTGAGAACAATCGGCCCCAGCCGCTTCGTTTTGTGCCGCCCCAGGGAAAGCGGGGAAGGCCGACACTGCTGTCGTTGATCCAAACCATTCCGGCCTGGAGCCGGCGGGCGATGTTTTGGGCTCTTCGGAGATCCCGGCTCCAGACGGAGGCCCCCAGTCCAAACTTGGACCGGTTGGCCTCTGCCACGGCTTGGTCCATCGATTCCACTTCCTGGACGCAGAGCAACGGGCCCGGTATTTCGATCTCTGGAGAGAGAATACTCATCCGGCGAGTCACGGGAAACAGAATCGTGGGACCCTTGAGCGTTTGGAACGAACCATCACAGAAATCTCCTTCGGGGGTCCAGGCCGTAGCCCCTTTTCGCACGGCATCCCGGACGAGCTCTTCCATCCGGTCCATCCCTGCCGGGTCCCTCATGATCCCCATGTCGGTGTTCGGGTCAGCGGGGTTTCCGGTCTTGATCGTTCGGGTTTCTTCGATGAGCTTTTGAACAAATGCCCGGCTCGTCCTGGGCATGACGAACACTCTTTTTGTCCCGATGCACGACAACCCGGCCGAATAGAAGGCGCTCCAGGCAATTCCCCGCGCCGCCAGGTCAAGGTCGGCTTCGTCATCGATGACGGCCGCTCCCGTCCCGCCCAGCTCGAGCAGGCATGGCTTGAAAAAGCGTCCGCATCGTTCGGCGATGGCCTTTCCTGTTTCATAGCTTCCCGTAAAAATTATTTTTCGGACACTCTCGGCGGAGATGATTCGTTCCGCGGTCTTTGCATCTCCGTCGACGACTCCGATCACTCCCTCGGGAAATCCGGCATCCTTGAAAAGAGGGCGGAGGAACTCTGCCGTCCGTGGGCAGCGCTCCGAAGGCTTGATCATCACGCAGTTTCCGCAGAGGAGAGCGGCGCAGGCCTGCATGACAGGAAGCGAAAAAGGAAAATTGGACGGCCCGATGACCGCGATGAGTCCCAGGGGTTCATAGCCGATCCGGTTGGATTTCGTCCAGAAGCCGGGCCGCCAATAGCGGAATCTTTTGCCTTTGAGCCAGCGGGGATAGGCCTTTTCCATAAATCGGATCATTTCGAGGGCAGCGGTAATTTCCTGGCTGACGGCTTCGGCAATGGGTTGGCCTGTTTCTTCGGCGAGAATAGCCGCCAGTTCCTCCTGCCGTTCCACAATCAGAGCTCTTAGTTTCTTGAAAAAAACCTTTCGTTTTTGAATGGGCCAGCCGGCCCAAAGGGGAAAAGCCGCGGAGGCCCGGCCCAGGCCGTTTTCGACCGTCTCGGGAAGGGCATGTTCATTTTTCATTCTCTGTGCCCCTTTCTTAAAACTCGATATCCCTGGCGACAAGGTCCTCGAATGTTTCTCGCCTCCGGATGAGGACCGAAGTACCGTTTTCCAGCATGACCACGGCGGGACGCGGCCCGGCAAAATTGTTCCCCAGCGATGTGAAATACGCGCCCGTGTCCATCACGGCCAAGATATCGCCGCGGGAAAGCGGGGGGAGCCTGCGCTGGAAAGAGACCAGATCGAGCGGGGTGGGAAGGCTGCCGAATATATTATATTTTTTGAGCTGCCCGGTTTCGGGCTTATTGGCGACAAAAATCGCATGGTATTCGCTGATCAAAATCTGGGAGAGGCTCATAGCGCCGCCGTCGCAAAAGACCGAGCTGGGTCCCGCAGGCCGTTCCCGGACCGAATTCACTGTGAGCAGCAGGAGCTGGGATGATCCGCTCAGCGCTCGGCCCGGTTCGATAAAAATCTTGGGCAGGGAAATTCCTCGGGCTTGGGCATATCCTCCGAGTTGGTCGGCGCAGGCCCGGGCGACCTCTCTGAGGAGGGTGGGCCGATTTTTTGCGTCGGGCGGTTCTTGCGGCTTGTTCCAGAGAAAAAGACGGGCCGCTTCCCAGAGGTTGATTTCCTTGAGCGTCGGAATGTTGAAGCCGCCGCCGATATCGAGAATTTCCGGCGAGAGTCCGTTCTCCAGCAGGCTGTCCATGAAACTTAGGGCATGGGTCAAGGCCTCTCGATAGGGGGCGGGACTGCAGATTCCGGTGCCGATATGAAAATGAAGGCCGCGGAACTGGAACAGGTCTCGGCGCTCTTTGATCAGCTTTAATGCGGCGTTCCATTCTTCGCTCAAACGCCTGAACCCGATAGGGCTTGACGAGGAACCGGTTGTCGTGGTGAATTGAAGCCTTCTTTTTTTTAGGCCCGGGTTAATCCTCAAGCCGATGTTCGCTTTTTTCCCGAGCTTTTCGGCGATTTCTTTGAGGACATGAAGCTCCGCGGTCGTTTCCACATTGATCATGCGGGCGCCGCATTCGACGGCCTGGTCGAGGAGCGCTCTTGGCTTAAGGGGGCCGTTGACAAGGATCCTGTCTCCCCCCAATCCGAGCCTCCGAGCCAGCCACATCTCAAACTCGGAGATGATTTCGGCGCCCACTCCGCACGCGGTCAAAGCTTTAAGAGCCTGGGGGAGGGGGTTGGTCTTGAAGGAGAAGAACACGTCCACATCGAGGCCTTCAGCGAGAAAGGCTTTTTTCATCTGTTCGAACGAGCGCTCCAGCCTTTTCCGGCTGACCACAAACAGCGGCGTTCCGTACAGGGCGGCTAGACGGGCGAGGTTGTGGCCGTCCCAGTAAATGTCTTTTCCCAGGCGGCCGAGGTTCCAGCGTTCCATCCCGTTCATTTTCGTATCCTCATTTTCCACCAGAAAATCAGCATGGCACTCAACAGAAGAAGGGTGCCATAAGCCAGGCTTCCCAGGAGCGGCTGGAGGACGGAATGGTCGGTGAAGGCTGAGACCATGCTGAGTTGTGAGGGGAAGAAGCCCGGCAGGTGACGGATGATGGCTTTGTTTTGGGCTTGGGCATAATAAATCGGGTTTTGGAGCCAGCCGACATCGAAGTTGGCCAGCAGGACGATGAACAGAATGCCTTCCAGCTCCCGCTTGAAAATGGCCCCGACCAGCATGCCGTAGCAGCCGTAGACATAGCCGCCCATCATGAACCCGAACAAAACGAGCAGGAACCGGCGGGGCGCAAAGAACAAGGGAAGCATGGCGCCCACATAACCACCGATGCAGACGATCACGCTGAGGAGGACGGAGTATTTGGAGAGGAGGATCTCGGATGTCTGAAAGCCGCACAAGACGAGCCTTCGGTTTTCTGCGGCATGTTTTTGGGTGAGGTTCAGCGCCAGGAAAGAGGTCAAGATTCCCACGGCCGCCAAGCCGATGAAAATCAGGGCTTCACTGCGCTGCCTGACCGTCAGGAAGGTCTCTTCAGAGATCGAGCCCAATTTGAACGAGATGGGGCTCTGTGTTGTGACCAAAAAGATCACGGCATAGAACAGGGTGGGGATGATGAAAAAGAGAATAAAGGCGATACGACTGCGGAGGAGCTCTTTGGCGGTCATCATCCATCCGGTTTGGATATGTCTCAAGCGCATCGGAGGATTCCTCCCCTGAGCTCAAAGATGACATCGAAATTGGAGCGATCATAGACAAAATGGGAGACAATCAGAATGCCCGTTCCCTGAGACCTCAATTCTCCGGCATATTCCCAAAAGTGAACGTACGTCTCCCAGTCGAAACCGGAATAAGGCTCATCGAGGACGAGGAGCGAAGGCGAGTGGAGGACGGCCAGGGAAAAATTGAGTTTCTGCTTTGTCCCACCGCTCAGGCGTGAGACGAGCTTCTTCTGGTACTGTTCAAACCGGAATCGTTTGAGAAGAAACTCTTCTCTCTCCGTCCAGCCACCGGAATGATTTTTGCGCCCAAGACCGTAGGCGGCTGCAAAATAGGCGAAATTTTCTTCGACGGTCAATGTCTCGAACACGCACAAATCCTGAGGGCAGTAGCCCATCGCGTCTTTTTTCATCACTTGCCCCAAATCCGGGGAAAGCCAGCCGACGATGATTTTCAGAAGAGTGCTTTTGCCGGCCCCGTTCTCTCCGGTGATCCCGACGATCTCGCGGGATCTCATGGAGAACGTGACATCCCGCAGCACGGTCTGACGACCGAACGACTTTGCCACATTCAGGACTTCAAGCACATTCTCGTCATTCATGTCCATGATCTCCTACCACTTGATCCATATCTTCCAATAGAGGTCGGCGGCGAACAGAATGAGGACAAGGGCAAAAAGGGCAAGCGGAGCGATTCGCCTGATCATATGTTTGAACGCCAGTCGGGCTTCCTGGCGCGGGTCGGCAAAACGTGGATAAAGGAGTTTTGCCATTCCCCAAGCTCCGCCTGCCCAGAGAAAACCGGTCACGGCATCAATGATCAAGTGCTGTTTCACGAAAATCGTGGAAAAAGTTATTAAAATGGCGACGAAGAGCACCAGGAAATCTCCCAACCGACTCAACCGCTGTTTGCGGCAGGCCAGAAAGACAATCCAAGTGAAAGCGACATGAAGGCTCGGAAGTTTGTTCGCGCCAGGATTGAAGTCATAGGTATATTCTAGTAATAGGATGCGTTCGGAGAAACCATGGCCCAAGACCGGCTTTGGATAAGCAATGGGAAAGGTGACATAGACGATAAAGGCCAGGAGATTGGCGATCATGACGGCCAGCAGGGCTCGGTTGAACCTATGCCAGTCTTTGAGGATAAACAGAGGAAGAAAGGGGAAAATATAACAGATCTCGTAGGGCCAGATGAACGCCGCGATCAGAGGGATCTGCTGGTCCCAGGCCGATGTCATGTCGAGCCCGGGCAGTTGAACCGCATAGCGCCCTACCAGCTGGAAAGAGACAATCCAGAGCGCGTAAAAAATCAGGCTGGCCTTCAGGAAAAATGCGCGGTCCGGATTCGTCCTTACCATGTTCCGACCTTCTTCCAATGAAAACCAGTGATGAAGAAAACGGAAATGCCGATGAGAAGTGTCAGGGGGACAAGCGACAAGCCTTCGACAAAGGCCCGGACGTTCCAGGGCAGGGGGGAATGCCTTGTGATCATCGGCGAGAGGGAGAAAAGGAGGGCTAAGCCTAACCCAAACATCACGGCGCAGCTCACATGCCCCTCATTGAAATATTCGTGAAAACGGAGCCTTCGTTCCCGATAAAATTCGATGAAAGACCGGCCGGCGGGGTAGATCAGAAAGACCATAGCCGTCAGGAATCCCGTGGGAAGTCTCTTGAGGGACAGCCCATTGAGCAAAATAAATAGACAGAGACCTTCCAACGACGAAAAGGCCTGCGTGGGATAGCAGAGAGCTTGTTTTCTTCCGGTCAAGCGCAGCACCTTAGCCTGGGGATTTTGGTAAAGGATGCCGTCATGGGCCGAAGTTTTTCCCCAGCAACAGCCATACGTCACGCAGCCGAGCCTCCCGATGGCGTAATTGATGAACATTCCCCGGACTACGACATCCGTAATCATCAAAGCTGGATAACGATAAACCAAGGCGAATGCAGCGGACGCGAAGAGGAGGCCGAAGAGGGCACCGAAAGAGACAAAGCCGTTATTTTTGATGCCCAACAGCGGCTGATGGACGAGCTCTTTCCAGTGCCCCAGCCACCAGAAGAAATATCCGAAGAATGACCCAGAGAGCATGGTCCCAAAAAGAAAAATGATCACGTGGTTTTTCTGGACACCCTGGACGAAAAACAGCGTGGTCACATGCTGGACGAAAAGAAAACTCCCCGTCATGATGAATAGCCCATTGGTGACGAGGATCAAGCGGCCCCTGCGAAAAAGAATTGTCCGGCGGGCGATCCTCGTCAAGCCCTCGCAGATTTTTTTGAAAACCGGCCTGAAGATGACGGCCGACAGGCGCCCCATCTTTTTAGGGATAACCATGGGCGTCGTTTCCATATACGTTCGATAGCAATCTCCGAATCGCTTGATCAGGCCTGGTTCTTCGTAGAACCGGGCGTAGATGATCCAGCCGGCCGAGAGTAGGGGAGAGCTGAAGGCCAGCGACCAGAACGAAGCGATCAACACGGCCAGCCCGGCAAAGGCTGCGTTAAAGCCGAGATAAACCGGGTGGCGGAAATATTTGTAGATGCCGTTGGCGACGAACTGACTGGGAGGAAGGTGGGAAATCGGAAGGCCTCTCCCTTGGAACCAGAGCTGGCCCATTCCGGCGGCCGGGAGCGAGAAACCGCAAATGACCAAGCTCCATCCGAAGATTGTGCTTGCCGCCGTTGCGGACATGGCCACGGGCGCGAGCATGTCTAAACGGAGGCCGACGGCCAACAAAAATACAGGCAGAAAAAGCCAAAAAATGAAAATGTAGAGCAGAATGATGGTCAGCACGCTCCAATGCGACTTTGGATGGACATCTAGAATCAGCGTGTTTTCCATTGCCAGAGCACCCTTTCATGGATGGCCGACCCATCCCAAATTTTTTCGCCGTCGGAGAGCCGCGCTTCCGAGAACATCTTTTTTTCCCGGGGATCGCCGGCGAATCGTGCCAGGGCGTTCCTCAAGAAAGAGGACCGGATCCGATCCGAGGTAGTGACGGGACTTTCTTCAATGATGCTCCGCCGCTTGAGGAGCAGTGTCCAACCGCTTTTGGCGATCCGTGTTTCCTCATCGCCATTGTTTGTTTGGAGAGCATACCGCTGGTTGTCTTCCGAGGCTGACGCCGCGTCCTCGGACTGAGACGGTCTGTCTGCATCGGCTCCAGCGCTCAGCAGGATATTTTGAATGACATTTCTTTTTTTCGTCGTGATCTGGTTGAAGACAACCGTCCGCCCGCCGCAGTGGGCTCTTCCCCAGATGAGCTCGGCGAGAGGCAGCCGCCACGGAGGAATGTTTGTCTCGACGATGTCCTGGTAGCCGAATCCGTTGATCCTCAGAACTTGAAAGGTATTTTTGATCGTCCCCTCCACCCTGGCCCGGGGCTGGGGAACGCGCCATTTGAGAACGCTTTTTTTTCTCTTGAGGAGGACGGCGGCCTTGGCCGGAATCCACTCTTTATCTTGGGAGAGATAATGGAGGTCGATCGTGAAATGGCTCAACTCCATATGGATTTTCGCCCGCCCGTTCTGCTGCATGAGAAAATGGGGGCCTAAGGCGAGCTTCCCCTTGGAGTCCGGAGAGGAATATTCTGTCGTGATGGAATCCTGCATGAGGTTCCCGTCCGGCAAGGTCAAATGAGCCGAGACGAGGCCCAGGCTTTTGCCGAAGATTCGGTACGTGATAAAGTAGGCGTAAAAGGTATCGCCCCTGTCTGTGGCGAAGTCGAAATACCATTTTTTCATATAAAAGGCGGTCATGGCCGGCCTCCCTGGCCGTGCGTCGTTGTCTGAAGTGTCGGTCCGCTCATGTCTATCGCCTCCGGTACCAATGTAGGATTTTTGGCAAAGAGAGTTGTCATAAAATTGTCAAGATTTTGTTAAGAATTTGTTAAATCAGGGAAGGAGGAAGAGGAAAGGAAGTCAGGCGCCCGGTCACGGCATGGCGAGCTGGCTGTGGGCGACGATCAGCATGCCTTGGATGGGGACATGATAGGGACAAGCGGCCTCGCAGTGGCCCGGGCAGCCGGAGCAGAGGTCAGCCCGAAGCCCGGGAATGGCTGCGTAGAACTCGATGGCTTCTCGTTCCCGGCCCTGGCCCGAGTAATACTGATTATAACGCATGATGGTGTTGACCGGGACGCCGTTGGGACAAGCGGGCTCGCACACGCCGCAGGCATGGCGGCAGTACAGATCGCCGCAGCCCTGCCGGTAGGCCTCGAGCTTGGCCTTCTCCCACCCGCTGAGGCGGGTCCCCGATACGCTCAGGAAGCGCTCCATCTCATCGTAGTTCCGGGCGATGAAGCAGACCGTGCCGACATTGGGATTCTCCAGGACGAACCGCAGCGCCGCTTCCTGGATCTCCTCCTGGCTCTGGAGTTTGTATTTCTCGATGAATAGCTCGGCCCGGTCCACCTTGTCCTTATAACGTTTCAGGCCGTCGGCATAGAGAGGATGGACTTGCTTCTTCTCTTTCTCAAGCTGCTCAATCCGGGATTTGAGCGAATAATAGATGGCGACCGGCGTGGATTTCATGATCGCCGTCCCGATTTTCTTTTCCCGGCAGGCCGCCAGCACGCGCTCGGACTCGTCCATCTTGAGGAAGTTATAGGCCATGAGGAAGACGTCGAAGCGCCCATCTTGGACGGCCGCCATCAGGACCTTCTCCATCGTCTCCTCGGGGTCGCGGTACCAGAATGAGCCGTGGTTGGATACGCCGAGGTGCTTGATGCGGCCTTCGGCCTTGAGCTCCTGCATGGCGGCATGGAATCCCTCGGTCTTGAGGGTTTCCACTTTCTCCGGCATATGCATCATCAGGCAATCGACGTAATCCATCTCCAGGTCCTCGAGGCATTTGCGGGCCCGCTTGAGAAATCCCTCCTTCGAAATATCCTTCAGGACTTGGAGCTTGGTGTTAATGAAGACCGACTTGCGGTCGCGGCCCTTCACCGCCTTGGCCACGACCTTGTGGTGCCCCGGATACTGCTCTGCCGAGTCGATGTAGTTTACGCCGGCGTCGAGGGCGGCGCGGATGAGGCCGTCGTCCATCATGAACCCGGCGCCGAGGTCGGAGACTTTGAAGCCGGTCCGGCCGAGGACGCGGTATTCTCTGATTTTAGACTTTTTCTGTGGCTCCGCCTTGGCCTCTTGTCCTGCTTTTCCCCATCCGGTCATTGCGCCCGCACCGGCGCCCAGAGCGCCGGCGGCAGATTTCTTCAAGAAACGCCTTCGATCCATTCTGATATTTCGGCTCATCGTTTCTCCTAAACATAAAGCATTGTATCAGCCGGCCGGATGATATTCCAGCGAATAGGATGAAAAAAGCAAAAAAATGAGCGTGGGTTTTCAAGACGCTTTTTTATACCCATGACGCCGGATTTTTTTATTTCATTTCTGGCGAGTCTGAGGAGTCTAGACGAAAATGTCCTTGTCGTAGCCGATCTTGACCAGCTCGATCTTTTCTGGGTCCGCGGTGCCGAGATGATATTTTGTGTCGGCAACGAAGATGTGCTTGGCCGGGGGATTGAGGGGACGGTCGTCGCCGAAATACTCCCTTCGGATGGCCTCAACGATGCGCAGCCCGACCGAATCTACGGCCACAGGATCGAATCCGAGCATCAAGCCATAATACTTCCAGACATACTTGGGGTTGAAGCTATGGGGTCCGAAGCTGTGGAATTGGGGAGTGAACATCACCAGGACATTCAAGCGGGTTTTGCCCTTGATTATCGGCAAGTTCCAGATCGAGGCCAAGTCGGCGCAAGAGTCGGGATGAATAGAGTCCGGCTCGGGAATGAACATGATGTAGTTCTTGATTAACGTGCCGACTCCCGCCCAGTGGTGCGAGCGCATCGGACGGGCGTTGATCAGCGCCGTCGCCTTCTGGAAGATCGGGTTTCGCAGCACGCCCAAGTCATCGACGCTGATGTTGGCGTCCTTCACGCCCGCTTCCATGATCCGTTTCTTGAGGGCATTTTCGACCTCGGCCGTCGTGCGCAGATAGGGCCAGCGGTTGTTCTTGATGCCCACGATATCGTTGGGCTTTATGATTGTCTTCCAGGCGCTCTGCGGGTCGGGCTTTCCGGTCAAGGCTTTGATGCCTGTATCGAGCATCTCCTGTACTACCTCTTGTTGGGGTTGGCCGGACTCTTCCAAGACGTTGAGATCGCGCACCAAAATAACACGACTCTTGCCGGACTTGACGGGCCCCGTCTGCTCCTGACCGGAAAGCAGCAGGGGAGTAACCAGGGCGGCAGCCGAAGCGCTCTTGATGAATTGCCGACGGCTCATCGATTGTTTAGGCTTCATCGATCCCTCCATGTCATTCCTTAATCTTCGCTAGGATATCGCGGACGGTCGCCACATCCGGCGCGTTGAAAACAACTCTTATGAGATCGCCACGGCACTGGACTCCGGTCCAGTTGCCTTCCTTGAGCGAGCGCATCCCGTCCGCGGCGCCGCCGAGCACTTTTTGCCGGAATTGGCCGGCCGCGGCTTCGGCCCGGGCCGGGTTCGGGTAGCGAACAAGCAGAAAGAAAAAGGTCGTACCCGCCTGCCGGTATTTGGCCAGAGCGGCGGGCGTGTCATTGCCGATGTTAAGAACGTTCTCGTTGGATACGAAATAAAAACTGTTCAGCCAGATATAGTGGTGGAAATAGTGTACGGATTCGGGCAGCAGGTTTTCCGCCGGGAGCAGGGTGAGGATGGGCGGTAGGGGGCCTTCGCTCTTAATCGCGCCGGCGATCGCCCGGCCCAGCCTGAATACAACGTCCTTTTTGGCCGGCGTTTCCGGATAGGCCAGGATGGAGACATAGTATCGATCTTTCCAGAACGTCAGTAGGCCGGCGGCATACTCGCTGCCCTGGCCGAAGCTTGTCTCGATCGTCTCGCGCGTGTGGGCGAAAACGCCGAAGGCGTCATAGGACGCAGCCATGTCGAAGATATCAACGGCGATCTCGTTATCGGCCGAATCTTTGTACTTCAGCGAAAGGGCATTTTTGAAGTTATAGGAGAGATAGAGCTCAGCTCCGCCGTCGATATAGTTCGAAAGGTTCTCGGGTGTGTACAGTTCGGGCGGCCCGGCCTTTTTCCAGCCGTCGATCTTTTCCGGCAAGACTTTGTTGAATGAGCTGACGTTCTCCGACATGGCGGTTATCCTCATAGACGCGATCACGACCAAGAATAATATAAAAGCGATGATGGGTTCGCGGCGTTGCATTCTAGGCAAAATCAGTCTCCTGAATCATCTACTATGGTAGCAAAATAAGAACGGAAATTCAAAAATGAGGCGAGGCCGCGTCGGCGGCTGTATTGATAATCGGATGATCTTGCTTTAGAATGACGGGAGTAATTATTTGGAATTAAAATCCTATCGAACAGGATGCGCTTGGGAGGGACTTATGAAAAAATTTGGCATATGGATTGTAATAGGTTTGGTCATCCTTCCGATTTTCGCCTTGGGCCAAGTCTCGGCCAATAAAGAAAGCTCTTTGACGCCCAGCGAACAAATGGACAAGCTGTTCGATTTTTGGAACCGCTTGGACCAGCCCGGCTTTGCCGTCGTCGTGGTCAAAGAGGGGCAGGTTGTTTATCAAAAAGTTTTCGGCCTGGCCTGTCAGGAGCATGGCGTGGCTATGACGCCGAACTCGCTCTTCAATACCGCCACCCTGGCCCAGACGTTTGTCGGCCAGGCCTTCGCGATGCTGGAGAATCAGGGCAAGCTGACCTTGGCCGACGATGTCCGCAAGCTCATCCCCGAGGTCCCCGATTTCGGGACCCCGATCAAACTGCGTCATCTGCTCTACCACAGCAGCGGGCTGCGTGACTGGCTGCCCGTACTCCAGCTAACCGGCCGGGACAAAGAGGAGGTCACTTTGGGGACGGTCTTGAAGATCATCAAAGATCAAAAGCAGCTCATCTTTCCTCCCGGCGAGCGCTCCCAGTACTCCAGTACCAACTATGATCTGCTGGCCGAAGCGATCAAGCGCGCCACCGGCAAGCCCTTTTCCGACTGGGCCTGGGAAAACATTTTCAAGCCGCTGAAAATGACCAGGACCCAGTTTCGCGACAACTATCGTTCGGTCTTTGACGACCAGGCTTTTAGCTATAATTTCACTCGAAGCGAATACCTCAGAGGCATCGATAACCTGTCCCTGACCGGGTCGCATTCTCTGTTCGCGTCGATTGCCGATTTGGCCAAGTGGCTGATTTACATCGAGACAGGCAAGGCGAGCGGTCCGGACATTTTCTCTAAAATATTTGCGGCCGGAAAGCTCGACAGCGGCCGGGGCTCAGCCTTCGGCTATGGCTTGAGAATCGGAAACAACTCGGGCAGGCGGCAGGTCTCGCAAGCGGGCGATTGGGCCGGCTCAGGGGCGAACTTGGTTTATTTCCCCGACCAGAAGTTCGGCTGCGCGGTCCTGGCCAATTGGGACTATACTTCGGTTAATGGGTTTATCCCGGCCATCATCGATATATATTTGCCGGCAGCTGCCGCTCCTCCGATGAAAGTAAATCCTCTGGCGCCGGCTAAAAAGAGCGTCAAGGTGCGTCCGGCAGTATTGGACCAGTATGCCGGCGATTACCGCTTGGGGCCGCGCCAGGTTTTTACTATCAGCCGCTCGGGCGACCAGCTCTATTTAAGCTTTTCCGGACAGAAATTCGGCCTGACCGCTCTATCAGAAACCGAATTTCTCTTGGATTTCGCCGGGGCCCAGATCACTTTTCAAAAGGACAAGGAAGGCAAGATCCACCAGTTTGTCTGGAAACAGGACGGAACCGAGCAAATCGCCCCGAAGGTCTTGCTGGTGAAACCAACCCCGCAGGAACTCAAGGAATTTAGCGGCTCATATTTCAATGAAGAGCTAAATCTCCGCTTTGGGGTTGAGGTGCGCGGTGACGGACTTGTCCTTATTCCTCCGGAGCAGAGCGAAGTCCGGCTTTCCTCCGATGAAAAAGATCAGTTTGCTTCCGGGGCGCGCCTTTTCCCGATGATCGTTTTTCGAAGGGACGCTCAAAACCGCCTGACCGGATTCATCATCGACAGCGATCCCATCCGCGACCTGATATTTAAAAAGAAATAAGCCGGAGTCTGTCCGGGATTGTCGTCGCAACCCATGGATTAACTGCTGGTTTCATCGCAAGGCGTCAATTTATTGGCCTGCCATCATTTCCCCAGAACCGATATCAAGATCGCATAGTCTCACTCTGAGAATAATAACCGGGCCAACCAGTCTATGATAGGTGGCGGAAGAAGAATGAGTGCTTGACAAAGGGACTAATAAATATATACTAATAGTATATATTCATGAGCGATGACAGAGGTGTGCATGAGGACAGCCAAGCTTTTCCGCAACGGCCAGAGCCAGGCCGTGCGCCTGCCCAAGGAATTCCGGTTCGATGATGACTACGTTTTTATCAAGAAATCGGGAAACGCCGTAGTCTTGATTCCGGCCAAGAACTCATGGGATTCTCTTCTCGGAAGCCTCGACATGTTCTCCGCGGACTTTATGACCGAACGCCGGCAGCCGACGGCCCAGAAGCGAGAGCCTCTCTAATGAAATACATGTTTGACACGAATATCTGCATTGCCCTGATCAAACGCAAACCGCCGAAGATTCTGAGGCGCTTTCATTCGCTGGCCGTGGGGGATGTCGGCATCTCGACGATCACCCTCGGCGAGCTCCGCTACGGGACGGCCAAGAGCCAATCCGCGGAGAAGAACCTCCAGGCTCTCGAAGAATTCCTATTGCCCTTGGAGATCGCCGACTTCGATGAAAATGCGGCCTCCGCTTATGGACCGGTCCGGGCCGATCTGGAAAAAGCCGGGACACCGATCGGCCCTCTGGATACGCAAATCGGTGCGCATGCCCTGAGCCTCGATATCGTCCTCGTGACCAATAACACGAAAGAGTTCCGTCGGATCAAACGGCTCAGAGTCGAGAATTGGCTGGTCTAGAGCAGATTTTTCGAATGTGCACTTCAACCGTTCTGCGCGGACACCGGATCCTGGCAGCGTTCCATGCGATTGCTCACTGTCATCATTTCTTGGGCCACGAGTACGTTGCCTTGATTACTTTCCGGTAATTGTCGTCCAAGGATGTTTGCATTGCAATCAGAGTCGCCAGGCGGCGAGCGATTTCCGTGATATAACGGACTTCGTCCGGTGTCAGGCCACGGCCAAGGAGTGGCTTCTCTCGGTACGACAGCCACTTCTTGATCACCTGGTAGCCACCGATGGTGTAGTCCCACACCGCCTCGGGTACGTTCCGCCAGCAAGCGTCTTCGTTGAGGAAGATGTCGTATGCTCCGTCATCCCGTCGGATGAGTTTCCCTTTACCCGGCATAGTGATGCCGCCCTTGCCGCCGTGGCCCCATCCGGCGGTCAGGTCAAGATCCCCGGATTCTGGTTTTGCCGGTTTCCCGTCCACGCGTTGAAAGACCGCGATGCTCTTTAGGTCGTCCCGAATCTTTCCTGCTGTTACGCCGGGAACCGGCGCTTCCGTGTCCAGTAAAGCCGCCACCTGCCGACCCAGGGCTGCGGAGGCAACCAGAAATTCCTTCGCTTTCGGAATTGGAATCCGCGGCCAGTCCTGCCGGATGCCGTCGGCGTTTTTTGAGAGATAAGCAGGCGAATAGCCGATGGCCAGCGCGTGATACCAGATTAGTTCGGCGGTTGCCTGATCGGTGTCGGGGTCGCGCAGTCCGAGCGAGGCCAGATAAACGCGGGCGGAGGGAGAGAGGTTTGGGACAACCTCGGAGATTGAACCCGCTAAGCCCGGCAAGGATTGCCCTGCTCCCTTACTTTTGCGCCAACTTGCCACGCTTAGTCTTATAGGGAAGTGATATGAGTGACCTCGAATAAAATCGAAGTCGCCGAGCACTGTGGTGGGGAACATAGGCGTGCCTTCCGGGCTCGCAACGCCGGCAGGACGACTCACCAAGAAGTGATTGTCAGGAAAACAATGCCTGAGTAAAGATGGTCTATTCCTATTCCAGAGGCCCGGTGTATCCGGAATATAACACCACTTTATCTCAAGAGGGCGAAGCACATAGCGGCGCAAGTGCGATTCGTCGTAACGTTCAGTTTGCAGTATGCGATCCCGTACGTTTTTGGCTATGTAGCCAGCCACGTCCATAGAGAGGCCTGTTTCCAAAGCCTTAATCTTCTGCCAGTCGTAGTCGCCGTCAAAGTACGTCTGCATCCGATGACCTAACTCATCGCGGGAGTCTAAGATCATCGCGAATCCTCGGTTCTCCTTGAATCCAGTTATTGGGGGCTCTGCGCACAAGTCGGTCAGCCTCGGCCATCCGAGATACGCGCTTGTTACATCCGATGGTCGGAAGTTCCAGCGGTTGTCCTTCCGAGGGATGGAGGTTACGTATTGCGCGTCGAAGTTCTTGGCGTCGAGACTGGTGAGGAGATGCGCCCGACGATCGCCAGCCTTGGCGTCGTCGATGTCATCGCGGAAGCGGACAACCGGATCGCCTTGGCGTTTGGGGTGTTTGACCCATAGCGAGATAGTAACGCCTTGTTGGATGCCGCTCGAGAAGCCGGAGGTAGCGAAAACAGTTTCACTGGTCCGGCCATCCGGAGCATATTCTGAAATCTTCCGGTTGCCGTGCATGTTTTCGATCCAAAAACGATCGAAGGAGTCGAGTAGATGCCGCCGAAGAACCACGAAGGACGGATCGCTGACCCATGAGTGGTTCGAGATAAACGAGACCACGCCCCGCCCGCCGTGTTCGGCGATGCGTTTCTCGGCGAGGCGGAAAAAGCGGATATATAGGTCGTCGAGGTTGAACTTCTTGATGCCCCACTCGGAGATGAGGAGCTTCTTGTAAGGTTCGACAAGGCCATGCTCTTCCTCGGGACTAACGCCGGCGAAGGCGTTGTAGGGCGGGTTGCCGAGGATGACGAGGATGGGCTTTTCCTGCTTCACCTTGCCGGCAGCGTCGCGTTCGTCGTCGAAACCGGGGAAGACAATCTTTTTCTGCTTTTCCTTGGGAGGTTCCCAGCCGGTGAGAGCGTTGGTTAGATAGACCCCGGCGCGTTCGGCCGGATCGCTGCGGTCGCTCAACGGCGCGCCGAGCGTTTCGAGTTCCAGACCGAGTTGGAGATGCGCAATGACAAATGGCGCGGGCAAAATCTCGAAGCCGAAGACGCGCTCCATGACGGCTTTCTTGAGATCGTTCGCGACAAGGGCATCGCCGCCCTTGTCGTGCAGGGTGGCGGCGATGCGGCGGAGGACGGCCCGCAGGTAGGCGCCGGTGCCGCAACAGGGATCGAGGACGACCACTTTCGGGTCGGCGAGTCCGTCGGCGAGACCGAGTTCGGAACGGAGGACGGCGTCCACGCGTTCGACTTGGTAGCGGACGATTTCCTCGGGGGTATACCAGACTCCGAGTTCCTTGCGCAATTCGGGGTCGAACGCGTGCAGGAAGGGCTCATAGAAGTACTGGACGGCGTGCCCCTCGTCGAAGGACTTAAAGAACTCGGCGCGGTCCACGCGATTCAGGGTGGCGGCGGTCCAATCGAGAACTTCGATCAGGCCCAACGCACCGAGACGGGCGGGATCGGCGACTTGAACGAAAAGGGCGCGGAGCATGGGCACGCGTAATAGATAGTGGGCGGAGCGCCAGTCGAAGCCGCCGGCAACGGCGTACGGCGCCGCAGACTCGCGGAGGGCGTCGGCGAATCCGGTTTTTTTGTTGGGTTTGGCATCGCGCCGTCGCGCCCACAAAACCCAAGCCGAGAACACGCCATAGAAGAGAGTTTGAATGAGCGTCGAGCGAAAGAAATGCTCGCCCTTATCGCCCTCGAAGCGCAGGCCGAGGGCATCTTCGAGTGCCTGCCGAAGGCTGGTCAGGGCCGGGAGATCAGCCTTTTCGATGCGAAGTCGCGCGTCGTGTGCGTACGAGGCGAGAATGCCCGCCACGTCTTGCGGAGCGGCCAGCGGGGCATTAAGGAGCAGCACACGCTTCAGATACTCCAGCATGCGTTCGCCATGTTCCGCCGCCGCAAGGCGAGGATGGGCGGTCAGGCGCCAGAATTCGCTCTCGGACTCGGCTAGAGCGAAGGATTCCAGCTCGCACGGCTGTCCTCTCGGGCCTTTACCAATAAGGGCGAAAGCGCGGAAGTTGGTAACGAGCACCATTCCGTATCGTTTCCAGTATCGTTCCACCTGTTCGGTCTTGGCCACAAGGCGGACATCTTCAGCCGGAGGCTTGGCTTCGATCACGCCGCGCGACGGGTTCTGATCCAGGAAGGGATTCTCCCTGGCGTCCTCGTCTCGTGTCTTGCGGCGAAACTGATCGGCAGAGAATAAGCCACCGTCGGGCAGCCCGGCACCCCGGTTGGCAAGGTTGATGATGCAGCGAACCTTGGGGGAAAGGTTCTTCCCGACGTCTGAGAGCAGGCGCTCCAATGCCGGATAGAACGAGGTCTCCGGCACATTCGACCTTGTGCCCCGGACTTCCCCCATGTCGGTCAAGTAACGCTCTATCAGGTTCTCGGACATTATCGTCTATTCCATCCGGTGCTTGAGTGGCGCTCTCATCTTGGCGAACAAGCAAATTCACTTGCCGGTATGAAGCGTAGCGGAACACCGGTCAGGTGGAATGAAAGGTTATCCGTCCCCATTTGAGAATCAGACATTTGCCTCTACACGCTTTAACCTACTAATATCAACCGATTGTTCTGTTTTCCACAAATCAAATTGCAGCTGAAGCCGAAGCCACCCCTCCGCTGTCCGGCCAAAAACCTTTGACAATCTAAGAGCCATTTCAGGACTGATCCCCGACCTTCCGTTCAGAAGGGCGGAAAGGGTTTTTCGTGTAACACCCAGGGCATTGGCGGCCTCCGTTACACTTAAGTTCAGGGGTTCAATACAAAACTCCCTTATGATTTCACCAGGATGCGGGGGATTGTGCATACGCATAGAATACTCCTTTAATGGTAATCTTCGTAATTTACGTCGATCGCATCTCCTTGTTTAATCTTGAAAGTAACACGCCGGTTCCCACTGACCTTCACTGACCATGTCCCTTTGCGCTCACCTTTAAGTTCATGCAAATTTAGGCCGGGCAAATCCAAATCATCAAGGGTTTCAGCCGTCTCGAGAAGTGCGAGGATTCGCCGGAGCCTTGGTCCATGTTGTTGGTTGACACCTGCTGAGCTGCCTGATTCAAAGAGTTTCTTTAGGCCTTTATGTCGAAAATTCTGGATCATGCAGTCAAATTGTAACCAGATACGTTACGGGTGTCAAGATATTTTTATAAGCAATTCCAGATAGACTTTCCGGATGATGGCCGCCCAGCCTTTGGGAGGGATCCCACCTATTGATGCACTAATGGCGCAGCGGCAAGCTGGTTTTGATTGGCGGTGATTTTATGGTCAAGTTTGATACGACCAGCAAAAATCTTTATATCGGCGGCAATAAGGCCCTGCGCGGATGGGAGTATAACCAGCACAGACCGCATAGCTCTCTGTGATATAGCCCCCCGGCACCTGAGGCCGTCATGCTTGAAAATCTCACTTTGTGGGCCTCTTTTCTGTCGTATCCCCGCTCTCACCGCGCCGAACGAGAAGATGTCCGAGCGGTGATCCACCGCCTCGCCCCGCACCTGCTCCGGGGACATGTACCAAACCGTCCCCATCAAGGTGCCGGGGTCGGTGTGCCGCTCGACCGTCAGCGTGCGCGATTCCGGAACAGAAGGCGGACCTGATCTCTTGGCGAGGCCGAAATCGAGCAGCTTCACGCGCCCCTCGTGCGTCACGAAGACGTTCTCCGGCTTCAGGTCGCGGTGGACGATTCCCTTATCGTGGGCCGCCGCGAGCCCCTCTGCGATCTGCACGGCGAGATCGGCGACCTTGCGGGCGGGAAGCGCGCCGTGCTCGAGGCGCGCGCGCAGTGTCTCGCCTTCTAGAAGCTCCATGACGGCGTACGCGGTTTCGCCCTGCCGCCCGAAGTCGTGGATGGCGAGGATATTCGGATGAGAGAGCTGGGCGACCGCGCGTGCTTCGCGCTCGAAGCGGGAGAGCGCATCGGGATTATCAGCCAGGTCGGCGGGGAGGACCTTAACGGCTACGTCACGGCCGAGGTTGGCATCGCGGGCGCGGTAGATTTCGCCCATCCCCCCCGCGCCGAGCGGGGCCAGGATCTCGTACGGGCCGAGCCGCGTCCCGGTCGCGAGCATCACTTCCCCCGCACGGCCGTCCAGTTTAGGACAAAAGCAAGCGGCGCAGGCTTTATCACGACTGATGATATTTGAAAAGGAATTCTTATCATCTGGGACTGATTTGGACTCAGCTCTTCATCGCACCGAGCGGCAGGCCGATACGTTTGAGCAAAGCCTCATAGCGGGGGTCGGACCGCAGTCCATCAAACCGCCGGTCGCATTTGATGTAAACCAAAAAGCCTGACCGCTCCTCGAAGGCTTTAGCGAGCCACTCAAAAGTCCGGAGCTTTTCTCCAAGGCCGACGTAGACGGCGGCGATATCGTAGGCTGGCACGTACTTCCCCTTCGACATCTCAAGGAGTTTATCTAAGATCTCCCGGGCTTCCTTCTTTTTGCCGGAAATCCCGTAGGCGTGACCAAGCGCGGCCAGGGGAAGAGAGTTATCTTTCCAATGACTGAGGGCGTTTTGGAACTCGACAATGGCCTCTTTAATCATGGATTTCTGTTCATAGGCCCAGCCCAAAATGACCCCGGCCCACGCATTGTTGGGGTCCATCTGGAGTCCTTTACGGGCAAGCTCAATCGCCTCATCATAACCTTTTGTAGTGAGGCAGTGCCAGCCGAAGCATAAACTCATGTCGCTTGCAAAGGGATCAAGTTCCGAGGCGAGTTTGACCTCAGCCATTGACTCTTCCATTCTGTCCATGGCCATCAGGTAATGTGCATAGAGATGATGAGTATAGGAGAGGCTGGGGTTGAGCTCAAGGGCTCGTTTGAATTCTTTCTCAGCCTCAGCCCAATCCAGATCATAATGGAGCCATGCCAGAGCCAGATAGCTGTGGGCCTCTCCGAGAGTATCATCCTTCTCCAGTCCCTTTAGAGCCGCTTGTTTCATTTTTAAAAAGGCCTCCCGAGGCGGGATATCGCCGAAAAGCCCCCTAAAAAAATAACCGTTGGCAATCCTTGTGTAAGCCAAAGCAAAATCCGGGTCGAGCTTGATTGCTTGATCAAAATATTCATTATTGCCTGAATAAACTCCTTTGAGATAGACATCGAGAGCTTTGGGATTCACGGCCTTTCTTTTTGTCAACTGGAACCTCTCTTCCTCACTGAGTCTGATGCCGATCTGCCTCGTGATATCCTGGGCAATTTCGCTTTGTAGAACCAGAAAAGCGCCGATGTCGCGTTCGTAGCTTTTGACCCAGAGCTGCCGGTCTTCGGCCGGACGAATCAGCCTGGCTGTGATCCGCACTTTTTCCCCCGACCTCAAGACAGAACCTTCAAGGACCATGTCTGCATTCAGCTCTTTGGCAATCTGCGGCAGAGATTTTTCTGTTTTTTTATACTTCATGACAGAAGTGCGAGATTTCACCCGCAGGGTGCTAATCTGTCCCAATTCCGTGATGAGAGCATCTGTTATTCCCTCGGCAAAATATTCTTGCTCAGGATCATGGGAAAGGTTCTCCAGGGGCAGGACCGCCAGCGACTGCACCTGAGAAGTTCTTGCCCCGCCTATCAAAAAGTCTCTCATTCCACCGATATTTAGAGCGAAAAAAAGCCCCGCCAGGCCGAAAGCCAAAACACTTATAGGCAGCGGTCTTTGCCACATGCTTCGCTTTGTCCGGCGCCTGGGCCTTCCGGCAATAAGCGCCGACAGATCACCGGTCTCAAGCCGGTTTAAATCAGCGACCAGCTCCTTTGCCGACGCGTAACGGTTGGCCGGCTCTCTCTCCAGGCACTTGAAGATAATCCGCTCCAGCCCCTCAGAGATTTGGGCCCCCAGGGACCGAGGCAGTTCAGGCTGTTTGTGGAGGATCGCATGCATAACCTCAGAAGGGGTCTCCTGAAGAAACGGCCTTTTCCCTGTCGCCAGCTCATAGAGAATAGCACCCAGGGCATGGATGTCGGTTCGTTCGTCAACTTCGCGGCCATCCAGCTGCTCGGGCGCCATGTAAGGAAGAGTGCCTGTCAAACCTTGTGTTCCCGTCTGGGTTAAAGTCTTGTCCATCGTTCCCGAAGGCCGGAAAAGCTTGGCCAGGCCAAAGTCGAGCACTTTGAGCAGGCCCTTGGGCGTGACCATGATGTTCCCGGGCTTAAGATCCCGGTGGATTATTCCCTGCTCATGGGCTGCTTCCAGCGCTTCCGCTGCCTGTTTTCCCAGCGAGACAACTTCGGCCTCCGGCAATCCTCCTGAGTGCGACTTCTCCCCCAGCGTGACACCGGATATGTATTCCATCGCCAGAAAGTCCACGTCTCTTTCGGTGTTAAAATCATGAATAATGGCGATATTGGGATGGTTGAGCTTGGAGAGAGCCATGGCTTCCCTGCGGAAGCGCTTTCTCATCTCTTCGTCGGCAAGAGCCCCGGCGGGCAGAACTTTAAGGGCGACATCTCTTTCCAGGCGTTCATCTCTGGCCCGATAGACAACGCCCATACCTCCGGCGCCGATTTTTTCGATGATGCGATAATGTCCGAGAGTCTGGCCTATCATGGGAGCTCACTCCTTATCTGCCCAGTTGCGGGCTCTTTGAGTTCATAATCCATACAATTTATATGGAAATACTATATCATCGCCTGGTGATCGATGTCAATTGTG